>Ga0207701_10003541_pt1 | contig 15999 bp, 12 predicted proteins | sample KBSSwiSSwithPhiX_FD_184294 | JGI IMG/M metagenome (GOLD analysis project Ga0207701, IMG submission 184294) | Switchgrass rhizosphere bulk soil microbial communities from Kellogg Biological Station, Michigan, USA, with PhiX - S5 (SPAdes) (version 2) | ecosystem: Environmental > Terrestrial >... | reverse complement strand
CGACGATGCACCAGCCGGCGACGAAGACGATGACGTAGAGGAGCGAAAGGGCGATCCCGGGCTGCCCGATCAGTGCGACCGTGATGGCACCGAGAACGAACGTCGCGCTCATGATGCGGACAAATCCTGCCCGCGCCACGAGCGAGGCCAGACCGACGGTTCCGAGTGTCCCGCCGACCTGCAGCACCGTGCCGACGAGCACCGCCGTCTGCGCCGAGTAGCCCGCGTCGCGCACGACCGTCGGCAGCCAGCTCGCCAGCGAATAGAGATTCAACAGGTTCATGAAGTTGACAACCCAGAACACGAGAGTCGCCACCGCCCGTCCCTCACGGAACAGGTGGCGGATCGGCACGCCGGCCTTGTTTTCCTCGCGCACCACGAATTCATCGTTGGGCGTTGCCTTCACCGATGGATCGATCTGATTCAGCCACATCGCAAGCTTCGCGGGACTCTTGCCGCGCAGCGCCATGAACTGCAGCGACTCGGGTAGCGCGACGAGCATGATCGAGCCGATGACGAGCGGTACGGCGCCACCAAAATAGAACACCGACTGCCAGCCGTAGGCGGGGATGAGCGCCGTGGCGATGAAGCCGCCGAACGCTGCACCGCCCGTGAATCCGACGCCTGAATACATGATTAGCGTCGCCCGCATCCGCTTGGACCCGTACTCGCCGACGAGCGAGCTGGCGTTCGACACGATGGTGCCGAGGCCGATGCCGGTGAGGAACCGCAGCACGAGCAGTTGCGGGACCGAGGTCACGCGTCCGGTGAGGATCGTCATCACGCCGACGAAGAGCGCAGCCGCGACGATGACGGGACGGCGCCCGATGCGATCGGCCAGCATGCTGATGAACAGCGCTCCGAGCAGCACGCCGAAATTGGCCGCGGCGAACACCGGCCCGAGCGTCGCGGCCGGCACGCCCCAATCGCGGACGATCGACGGCGCGGTGTAGCCGAGCACCTGGACGTCGAAGCCATCCATCACGAGGCAGGCCATGCACAGCGTGAAGGAGCGCCAATGCAGTGGCGTAAATGGCGAGTTGTCGACGATCTCGGTGACGTTGATGGTGTTGCCGAGACGCACAGCCGGCGTGTTCATGCCGCGGTCCTCACTCTCTGTGACATCGAGCTGCTGCTCAATGACGCGGCGGATCTGGTTCACATTTCATTGAACCTCTCGGTGTGGAGCTGGAAGTCATGGTCAGAAGGTGTACTTCACCGCGAACTGCATAATGCGCGGATCGCCAGCACCGGTCAACGTGGCCGGATTGGTCATGTTGGTCGGAGCGGCCGCGTTTTGCACCGGTCGCGGGAGAATCCTGCCGAAGTTCGGGTCGTTGAGCGCCGTGCTCGGGTCGCCCCACCGCACAGTGTTCAGCACGTTGAATGCCTCGGCGCGCACTTCGAGGTTCGGCCCGGTGCCCAGCGCGAAGGTGCGCGACAGCACCATGTCCACCGTCCACCAGGACGGGCCAAAGAACTGGCCGCGCGTCGTGTTACCGAAGGTGCCGAGGGCCGGCTGCGCGAACGCGGCGCGGTTTAGCCAGTTGTTCGGCGTCTTATCACCGTACGGGTTCTGCCCGGCAATCAGATTGCCGCGCTGATTCGTGACGAGCCCGTTCATCGCCTGATCGATGCCGGTGTTGATCGTCAGCGGCGCGCCTGACTGGGCGCGCAGGATGCCGCTTACGCGCCAGTCCTGCGCGATGGCGGCGGCGACGCCGCTGCCGATCTCCGGCGTCCGGATCCCGGCGGTGACGTTGACGATGTGCCGCCGGTCCTCGTTGCAGCGGCCGCGATCGAAGTCGGGGTCGTCGGGCTTGGACCACCCGGTGCCGATGTTCGGCAGATCCTGCGTCGGATGACCCATGCACGATGACAGCGTGTAGTTGCCGCTGAGGCTGAGGCCGTCCGCCGAGCGCCGCTGGAATGCGAGCAGGAGGCCGTTGTAGGTGCGAGTGCCGCTGGCATCGTGGAAATCGAGGCCGCTGTAGAAGCGCGCCTCGACGGGATTTTCGAAACTAAGCGCCCGCCGCTGATTCAGATTGGCCTGCGTCGAGCAGACCGGCTGGGACGTGCCGTCCGGCAGGGTGCATGGGCCGAGGCCGAGGAAGAGTCCGGGATTGAGCGCCCTCATGTTCCAGAGGCGATCGGTGTAGTTGCCGATGTAGCTCGCCGACACAGCCATGTTCGCGCCGATCTGCCGCTCGACGACGACGTTCCACGACTGCTTCCGCGTGTTCTTCGTGTTCGGATCGACGGCAAGATACTGGCCGCCGACCGGGAACACGGCGTTGGCGTCGAACACCCGCGGGAAGGGATTGCCGCCCGGAAAGCCCGCAAAGGGATCGTCGAGGCTCGTGCTGAAGATGCGCACGTCCGTGCCCCACGGCGGCGCCACCGACGTATTCAGGTGGTACTGCGCGTTGACGAAGTCGTAGCCGAGCGCGTAGCCGGCGCGCAGCGATGTCCGGCCGTCGCCGGTGAGGTCCCACGCGGCGCCTACGCGCGGTGCGAAGTTCGTCCACTGTTTGTTCATGCCCGACTTGTCGCCGACAAAGCCTGTGTCGCCCGGATACAGCAGCCCCGCCGGCGCCTTCGGAAAGACGTTGCTCTTGACGCCCTTCCGGAACCGGTCGAGATCGAAGTTGTAGATGAAGCCGTTGTTGATCTGCTGCGGGAAGAACGGCTCCCAGCGCACGCCGTAGTTCAGCGTGAAACGCGGCCCCATCCGCCACGTGTCGTTGGCATAGAGCGCCGCGTACCACTCCTGCATGTCCAGGAAGTTCGGGTTCGCCTGAATGAACTGGCTGACGTTGCCGAGCAGGAAGTCCGCGAGCCCGAGCCCTGTCACCTGGCCGTTGATTGTGAAATTGCCCATCGCGCGAACGTTCGCCTGCGTGAACGAGTCCCAGTGCGCAACGTTGGTCCCGAGCGCGATCTGATGACCGCCGCGAAGCAGCGTGAAGTCGTCGCCTACTTGCACGGTGGTCGTGTTGTAGCGCGCCTCAGTCTGAATGGCGCTCCCCAGCTCGAACGCGCCGGGGACGCTCAAGACGGTGTAATCCTTGAGGAACGAGAACATGTTCACGCCCACGTCGGGCGCCGAGAAGAAGCCCTCGTGTTCGCGATGGATGTTGGTGTGATTCCACGCCGCGCGGAAGGAGTTGACCGCGGACGAGCTGAGGACCCACGTCTCGCCCGCCGTGAAGGTCTGCGCCAGGTTGTCGAAGCCGCCGCGGGTCGCGGCGAGCACGTTGTCGGGCGTCTTGCGCAGCGGCGGCGGGCTGGCGTACGAGGTGCCGACATAGCGTCCGAACATCGAGTGCGCCGTGTTGAGCTGGTAGTCGACGCGGCCCACGCCCTGGCCTTCGTCGGTCTGCGATGCCTGTCCAAAGGTGACGCGCCCGCATGGATCGGTTGATGTGGGCAGCTTCTGCGCGATCTTCAGCGCCGCAGGGCTGAAGGCGGCGGGACTGACGCGGTTGTTCACAAACGGTCCGAGCAACGTGAGCTGGCGTCCCGCGTTGCACGCGGGCGACGCTGCCGCCGTGAAGTCTCCGGCGAGCATCGCGGCTGTCGGCACGAATGCGACGTTGCTCGTCGGCGTCTGCCGGATGTACGTGCCCTGGTAACCGCCAAAAAAGAACAGCCGATCTCTTCGAATCGGCCCACCAAACGTGCCGCCAAACTGGTTGCGATTGAGGCCGTCGTCTTGGCGCGTACCGTCTGGACGCCGCGCGGCAAACTGATGCTTTGCGTTGAAGCGGTGGTTGCGCCAGAACTCGAACGCGTCGCCATGGAACACGTTCGTGCCGGACTTCGTGACGGCATTGACCGACGCGCCCGTGTGCACGCCGCTGCCGGCCGTGAGCGCGCCCGTTTCGACGCGGAACTCCTGCAGCGCGTCAGGAAACGGCAGCGGTAGGCCGAGGTTGTCGTACGGGTTGTTGTGCATCGCGCCGTCGAGCATATAGGCGGTGCTGCTGCCGAGACCGCCGGCCACCGCGATCTCCACGCCGCCCGAGCTCCCCTGCATGCTGCGCGTCGACGCCGTCGCGCCGTGCACGGCCGCGCCCGCGAGCTCGATCAGATCGACCGGATTGCGTCCGTTGAGCGGCAGCTCCAGGATGCGCGCGTTCTCGATCACCTGTCCGACACCCGGGTTGCGCGTCTCGACGAGCGGCGCCGCTCCTTCGACGGCCACGGTCTCACTCAACTCGCCAAGCGCCAGCGTCACGGGGATGACGGGGTTGCTGCTGACCTGCAGCACGATGCCCGTCCGCACGAAGGTCCGGAACCCGGAGAGCGCCACCGCAAGCTTGTACGGCCCGATCGGAAGGTTTGGAATCGCAAAGGACCCGGTTTGGTCGGTGACGACCGATCGCGTGAACCCGGTGTTCGTCTGCGTCACGGTGACATCAGCACCCGGCAACACACCGCCGCTCGAATCTTTCACGGTGCCATTGATCTGTGCCGTCGATCCAACTTGCGCGTTGGCAGGGATGCCGCCGCCAAGCAGCAAGGCGGCGACGAGCACAAACACTCCGCCGAACCAGGTACGAACCACCATCATCTTCATGAAACCCCTCAAAGGAAGAGGAAAGGACGGCCATCATAGCGCCGCGCACAAGTGCATTGTCAACGCTGTCGCCGCGGCAGGGTAAGCCGCGGCAAACCGCGGCCGATCGTTCGGACCTTCGGGCAGATTCTAGAGGCCACCGATCCACGTATCATGTAGTTCGCGCGGAAGTTCAGCTTTTAGAAGAGGGACAGGTTTTCGCATGCGGGTGTGCCGCTTCGACGACAACAGGCTGGGCATCGTAGACGGGGAATCCCTCCGGGACGTCACGTCGGCGCTCGACGCCCTCCCGCACGTGCGCTATCCGCTCCCGAAGCACGATCCGCTGATCGCGAACCTTCCCCAGGTCCTTGCGCGCGCACGCACGATCGCGCCGAGCGCGCCGGCGCTCCCGCTCGCCGGCCGCAGGCTGCTGAGTCCGGTGGCGGGCCCCGGCAAGCTCGTCGCCGCGCCTGTCAATTACCACGCGCACCTCGACGAGGTGCGCGCGGACAAGGCGCTGCACCAGAACAACCCGGCGCACACCGTGACGATTCACACGGCCGGTCTCTTCCTGAAGGCAAACAGCTCGCTGGTTGGTCCGGGCGAAGGGGTGGTCATCCGCAAGCCGGATCGTCGAACCGATCACGAGGTGGAGCTTGCGGTGGTGATCGGCAGGCAGGGAAGCAATATCCCGCGAGCCGAGGCGATGGCATACGTCGCGGGCTACACGATTGGTCTCGATATCACCATTCGCGGCACCGAGGATCGCAGCTTCCGCAAGTCGGTCGACACGCACTCGGTGCTCGGGCCATGGCTCGTCACCGCCGACGAGATTGCCGACCCGGGAGACCTCGATCTGGAGATCGCGGTGAACGGCGAGCAGCGCCAGAATTCGAATACCAGCCGCTTGATTCTCGGCGTGCCCGAGCTCATCGAGCTCGCCTCGTCGTTCTACACGCTCTATCCGGGCGACGTGATCTTCACCGGGACGCCAGAGGGGGTCAGTCCGATCGAGGCAGGCGATGAGATCGTCGCCACGATTGAAAAGATCGGCACGATGCGTGTTCGCGTGCGCGCCGCCGAAGCGGCGCCCGTCGCGGAGGCCGGTGTCGCCGTATCAAGGATGTCGTAATGCACGAGACCGCTTCATTCGTCGTCAAGCCGGACACGTCGCCCGAACGGCAGGCGTTCTACGACCGTCTGGACAGCGTCCACACGGCACCCCTCTGGGAGGTGCTCAACCGCCTGGTGCTCCCGGAGCCGAACCCGGCGATCGTGCCGGCGCTCTGGCAGTACGACGAGGTTCGTGCGTTGCTGCTGGAAGCGGGCCGGTTGTTGACCGTGCAGGAAGCGGAACGGCGCGTACTGGTTCTGGAAAATCCCGGTATTCGGGGCGCATCGCAAATCACGCAGAGCCTGTACGCTGGTCTCCAACTGATCCAACCGGGTGAAGTGGCGGTCAGCCACCGTCATGCGGCTTCGGCGCTTCGCTTCATTGTTGAAGGCGACGGCGGCGGCTACACCGCGGTCGACGGTGAGCGGACGGCGATGCACACGGGCGACTTCGTCCTCACGCCATCGTGGACGTTCCACGATCACGGCAATCTCGGATCGACTCCAGTGATCTGGATGGACGTGCTCGACCTGCCGATCGTGAACCTCTTCGACACGAGCTTCGCGGAGCATCATCCGCAGGAAACGCAGCCAGTGAACCGCAATGACGGCGATGCGCTCGCCAGATATGGCGGCAACATGCTGCCGCTCGAATACGCGCCGCCGCGCGGGAAGACGTCTCCGTCGCCTGTGTTCAATTACCCGTATTCGCGCAGCAGGGAAGCGCTCGAGCAGTTACACCGGAACGGTCCCGTGAATCCGCATCATGGGGTGAAGTTGCAGTACGTCAACCCCGCGACGGGTGGCTACCCGCTCGCCACGATCGCCGCGTTCCTGCAGCTGTTGCCGAAAGGCTTCGCAGGCAAGGGCTATCGATCGACCGACTCCACGATCTACAGCGTCGTGGAAGGACGCGGTCGTAGTCGCATCGGATCGACGACGGTGACGTGGGGACCGCGCGACATCTTCGTGGTGCCGTCATGGCAGACGGTCTCGCACGAGGCGGCGGAACAGGCGGTGCTCTTCAGCGCGTCGGACCGCGCCTCGCAGAAGGCGCTCGGCCTGTGGCGCGAAGAGACCAACGTCAACTAGATGACCGGCACGCGATCCTACCGCATCGGCCAGATCGTTCCGAGCTCCAACACGACGATGGAGACGGAGATCCCCGCGATGCTCCGCGCCAGGGAATCGATCGAGCCGGAGCGGTTCACATTTCATTCCAGCCGCATGCGGATGAAGAAGGTCACGAAAGAGGAGCTCGCGGCGATGGACGCGGACTCCGACCGCTGTGCGGCGGAACTGTCTGATGCGCGCGTCGACGTGATCGGCTACGCGTGTCTGGTCGCGATCATGAGTATGGGGAAGGGCTACCACCGCGCCTCGCAGCAGCGGCTGCAGGAAGTGACGCAGCGCGAGACGGGCGGCTGCATACCCGTCGTGACGAGCGCAGGAGCCCTCGTCGACAGCCTGCATGCGCTCGGCGCAAAACGCATCGCGATGATCGCACCGTATGTCGAGTCGCTGACCTGCACCGTGGCCGACTACATCGAGGCCGAGGAAGTGAAAGTCGCCGACCGCATCGCACTCGAGATTCCCGACAATCTCGAAGTCGGCCGCCGTGACCCATTGGCCTTGTGCGAAATCTACAAAGACCTTCGGCTTTCGGATGTCGACGTCCTCGTCCTCTCGTCGTGCGTGCAGATGCCGTCGCTGGCCGCCGTCCCTGTCGTCGAGCAGGAGTGCGGGCTGCCGGTGCTCTCGGCATCGATTGCCACCACTTACCAAATGCTCAGGCGGCTCGGGTTAAAGCGCGTTGCTCCCGGCGCGGGTGAGCTGCTGTCGGGACGACATTAGGAGCAGTATGCGCATCGTTCGACGCGTTTTCGTCGTGGCGGTTTTTCTGCTGGTCGCGGTGAACGCTGCGCCTGCGTGGGCGCAGGTCGACTTCTCGGGTGAGTGGGCGCCGCGGTTCTGGGAAGACCAGCCGGAGCGCGTGCCGGGACCGGAGCTGGGCAACTATCTCGGGATCCCAATCAACGAGGCGGCGCGGATGCGCGGCGATACATGGGACGCGGCCATTCAGACGCTCCCAGAGTGGCAGTGTCGGCCGCATATGGCCGATTACATCTGGCGCGGACCCTCAAACCTGCGGATCTCGAAGGAAGTCGATCCGGCGTCGCGAACTGTCACGGCCTTCCATGCGGAGTGGCTCCGCTCGGTCGATCGGGTGATCTACCTCGATGGGCGGCCGCATCCGCCCGAAGGGGCGCTGCACACGTGGGCCGGATTTTCGACGGCGAAATGGGACGGCGATCTGCTCACGGTCACCACGACGCATCTGAAGGAGGGCTATCTACGCCGCAATGGCCTGCCGCGAAGCGACAAGGCGACGCTCGTGGAGCACTGGATGCGGCACGGTGACTTTCTGACCGTGACGGCCATCGTCACCGATCCCGTCTACCTTGCCGAGCCGTTCATCCGAACGACCGACTATGAGCTCGACCTGCATCAGCAGGTGCCGCCGTATCCCTGCGGTGTCGTCGCCGAAATCGATCGGCCGCGAGGCGTGATTCCGCACCTGCTTCCTGGAACGAATCCGTATCTCCACGAATTCAGCATGGACTACGGCATTCCGTACGACGCCACTCGCGGTGGGCCGGAAACGATGTATCCGGAGTACCGCGAAAAGCTGAAATCGTTGCCGCCTCCCGCGAAACCCGCGCCGCCGCGTCAGGGGGCAAGCAATGCTCGCTAGGCTGGCATGCTCGGCCGCCATCGCTCTAGCGATGGCGGACGTGCCGATTTCCGCGCAACTCCAGAGCGGCTCGCTCGCGGGAGTGGGGACGATTCCGGGACTGAACCCCAATGGGCCCATCAAGGTGCTGCCGGTGCGCGGCAACATCTACGTCTTGATGGGTGGCGGCGCGAACATCACGTTGTCGGTCGGTCTTGACGGCGTGCTGATGGTCGATTCTGGTTCGGCGGACAAGAGCGATCAGGTTCTGGCCGCGATTCGGACTGTGCAGCAGTGGGTGGAGGCGAAAACGGCTGCCGCGGCCCCGCCCGTGCTCTACGGCGCGGAGACGCGCAACTCCATCACCGAAGCTCGGCGTGCCGATGCGCCACCGAAGCCGATCCGCTACATCGTCGCGACCAGCATCGCGCCCGATCACATTGGCGGTAACGTGAACCTCTCCAGTTCCGGACGGACGTTCACCGGCGGCAACGTAGCCGGGCAGCTCTCGGACGTGAGCCAAGGTGCGGCGATTCTCGGTCACGAGAACCTGCAGACGAGGATGGCGAATACGCCGGCCGGTCAACCGACGGTTCCAACCCGCGCGCTTCCGACGGACACGTACCCTACCGATTCGATGAAGTTGAGCAACTTCTTCAACGGTGAGGGCATCGTCCTGATGCACCAGCCGGCTGCGTTCACCGACGGCGACACGATCGTGCACTTCCGCGGGTCGGACGTGATTGCCGCGGGCGAGGTGTTTCGCACGACGACGTATCCCGTCATCGACGTCGCGAAGGGCGGAACGATCAACGGTGTCATCGAAGGACTGAATCACATCATCGATCTGGCCGTTCCGGAGTTCCGTTCCGAGGGCGGCACGCTGGTCATCCCAGCGTACGGCCGCATCAGCGACATCGCGGACGTCTCGTATTACCGCGACATGACGACCATCCTTCGCGACCGCATCCAGGACATGGCGAAGAAGGGGATGACCCTCGAGCAGGTAAAGGCGGCGAAGCCTACGGCCGACTACGACGGTCGGTATGGCGCGACCACGGGTCCATGGACGACGGATATGTTCATTGAAGCGGTTTACAAGACGCTGCCGCGCGACGCCGCCAGCCGGCCTGCCGCCACCCCGAAACGTGGAGCGACGAAGTGATGCGGACGCTGCTCGTGGTTGCGACGCTGGTCGTTCTTGCGCCGCTTGGGTTGATCGCGCAGCGCGGCGGGCGCGGAGCCGTCACGCTGACCGGGCAAGCCGGCGCCGGCGAGGATCTCACCGGCTACTGGGTGTCGCTGGTCACCGAAGACTGGCGGTGGCGCATGATGACTCCGCCAAAGGGCGACTATCCGAGCATCCCGCTGAATGCCGAGGGACGGCGCGTTGCCGATGCCTGGGATCCGGCGAAGGAAACCGCGGATGACCGGTGCAGGGCGTACGGCGCGGGGAACATCATGCGTGTGCCGACGCGCCTGCACATCACCTGGGACAATGAAAACACGTTGAAGCTGGAGACTGACGCAGGTCAGCAGACGCGCCGGTTCTCCTTCGGGCCGCGTCCCGCCGCTGCGTCCGCCTCTGCGACCGATGGCGGACTGCAGGGTGTCTCGGTTGCCACGTGGGAATACGCCGGTGGCCGAGGTCCTCGAGAAGGCGGTCCGGTGCCAAAGGCGCAGTTGAAGGTGGTCACGACCGGGATGCGTCCAGGTTATTTGCAGCGTAACGGCGTCCCATACAGCGCCAACGCCGCCGTCACCGAGTATCTGAGCCGCGTCGATGAGTCCAACGGCGACGCCTATCTGATTGTGACGACCATCGTCGAGGATCCGCAGTACCTGAACACCCGGTATGCGCGGAGCTCACATTTCAAGCGCGAGCCCGACGGCTCGAAGTGGAAGCCTTCGCCGTGTGAATAGGGCGGGTAAGGCGCGTAGGGCGGGTCAGGCGGGTCAGGCGGGTAGGGCAGGTAGGGCAGGTAAGGACGTCGCGGGGTTGTCAGGACGTAGAGGCGGACCTTAAGGTCCGCCTGGAGGCATGATGAAACGTTATCTCGTCGCTTCAGTCATCGCGCTGGCGTGGCTCGCCGGTGCGCGCGCGTATGCGCATCACTCGTTTGCGGCGACTTATCGCGAAAAAGAATCGGTCACCATTGAAGGCGATCTCATACAGCTCGATTTCCGCAACCCGCACTCGTTCGTGCACGTGGATGTCAAAGAGAAAGACGGGACGAAGGTGCGCTACGCGGTGGAGTGGGGCGGTGTAGGGCAGCTCGGTCAGCAGGGCGTTACGCGCGAGACGCTCAAAGTCGGCGATCACGTCATCATCTCCGGGGCACCCGGCCGCAATCCCGCAGACCACCGCGTCCGGCTTGTCACGTTGAAGCGTCCCGCTGATGGCTTCACGTGGGGTCAGGCGCCTGGGCAGACAGTCGATTAGACGGAACAGACGTTCACGCTTCTGAGCTTCTCGGTTTTCCGTTCGTGTTCAATTTCAGGTTCGGTTCACGGTTCGGGGTTCAGGTTCTCGCGTTCGGCGTTCCGCGCCGTTTCGCACATCAGACCGACAGGTCTTGATCACTCGACGTGAACGACATCCCCGCCGCGGCATGGGCCATCTAGGTTCGTCCTCGCGCACTCAGCCTGGATCGTTTCGGACTTCCCTGACCAAGACCTCCTCTGTCCATTCGCCATCATCGAGCGACCAGGGCAGCGAGAACTCAAGCCCTACGAGGCTCCGACGCAAGAGGAGGCCATTGCGGCGGGGAAGAACGCGATGCCTCAGTGGAGCGCCACATCAGATGCCTGGGCCTGTGCCCGGGGGGATCTTCTTTTCGTACTCGTCCCCGGTCGTTACCTCGGTTACGTGGCGAATCGAATGGCATAGTCATCACCGCGGACGGTACAACCTGGACACTGAAAGCGACGGACCTCCGGAGCGATCAGCCGGGATTACCTAATTCGATCACGACCAACAGACTTCGAGATTCGCGAGTGACAACTGGGGCCCAACAGACATCGTTCCCACTGCGATCGGCGTTGTTGGGACGCTTGGCAGTGTGTGGTTTTTGTGGAGGCGAAGCAAGGGGCGGGTCACCGAACGGCGAACCGCGAACGTCCAAAGCCGAACCGAACGTGAACGCCGAACCGTGAACCGAACCTGAAATTGAACACGAACGGAGAACCGAGAAGTCCAGAAGCGTGAACAGCTGTTCTCCATTCAGCGTGTGAATTACACCTTCGCTTTCGGTCGCCCGCGCGGTTTCTTCGGCGGCTTGTCGAGGGCCTTCAGCAGAATCTCTGCCGCGACGTCGGCGCCGTTGGTCTCGGGCTTCTTCTTGATTTTCGCCTGCGCCAGCAGCTTGTCAATCGACGACTCCCATTTGCCCGCGAACAGATCGTCGTGGTTGATGAACGCGTTGCGCACGTACTTCGGCATTTCGGCCACGAGGACGTCGTACTCAGGAAAGTGGCCGCGTGAGGTATAGAGGATTGCGCTGTCGTTGGCAATGCACTCGGAGATGATGCCGTATCCCGGTTTGGTGACGACGACTTCGGCGGCGCCGACGAGATCCTCGTAGCGGACGCCGGTGTCGTACATCGCCTCTTCGTTGACGCTGATGAACGAACCCTTGCGCTCCGCAGTCGGCATTTCTTTCCTCGCCCGGCCGAGCGGCAGATTCGCCGTCGTCACGACCGTGTACTTCTTAAACTTCGCGAGAGCGTCGGTGTCGAGCCCCGGCAGTCCATAGCCGCCGAAGGACGCGAGCACGATGGGTTTGTCGGCCGGCAGCTTCAATGCCTTGCACACCTGCTCACGCGTGTGCGTTGCATGCCGCGCAATGAACGGAATGTCCTTGATGTTCGAGAAGCTCTCGAACCCACCGCTCATTGGCAGCCGCAGTGCCATCGACGCCTTCCCGTACGCGCCTCGAATGGCCGGCAACAGCGACGGTGCGAGCCTGACGCGTGGATAGTCGCCGTAGATCCAGTCCCACGTGAAGTTCCCGAGCGCGATCGACGGGATGCCCGCCGCGCCGCCGACGGCGAAGGCGAGCGGAGGAATGTCGCCGACGATGATCCCGGCGCCGAGCTCACGGAGAACGCGGGTCTCGCTGGCCGCGCGCGTGACCAGATCGCTGTGAAAGGACGAGGCGCGGCGAATCGAATCCGCCTCGTCCAGCGTCAACGCATCGATTTGCACCACCCCGGTGTCGGTCTCGAGCGTGCTGAAGGTGATTTTCCCCTTGATGGTGAGATCGAACAGCCATCGCGGCGCCGCCGTTCGGACCCCGATGCGCGTTTCCGGGCGTCTGGCGAGAATCGCGTTGATGACTTCGATCGAGCGCGCGGCATGGCCGAAGCCGTGCCCGGAGACATAGAAAACAAGTGCGGAGGAGGTCGCCACTATCTTCCGCCCGACGACGAGTTCACCAGTGAGCCCTCGAATGCGACCTTGAGTACGTCTTCCAGTGTCTCGACCGGCACGAAGGTCATGTCGCGCCGGACTTCTTCGGGCAGCTCCGCGAGATCCGACTCGTTGAGCGCCGGAAGGATGAACGTCTTGATGCCGAAGCGCTTCGCCGCGAGCGCCTTCTCCCGGATGCCGCCGACCGGTAACACCAGTCCGCTCAGCGTGATCTCACCAGTCATCGCCACGTCCTGCCGCACCGGCTGATTCCGCGCCGCCGACAGAATGGCCGTCGCTATCGTGACGCCCGCGGAAGGTCCGTCCTTCGGGATCGCGCCGGCCGGAACGTGAACGTGGAGATCGTGCTTCGCCAGGAAATCGCCCGAGATGCCGAGCTCCTCGGCACGCGACCGGATGTGGCTCAGGGCCGCGCGGGCCGACTCCTGCATCACATTGCCGAGCTGGCCCGTGAGAATAATGTTCTGGTTTCCGCCTGGAAGCAAGGTGGCTTCGACAAAGAGTACGTCGCCACCGGTCTCGGTCCACGCCACGCCGGTGGCGATCCCGGCCCGGGAGGTGCGGAAAGCCATTTCTTTCTTGAACCGCGGCGGTCCCAGGTAATCGTCGACTTGATCGCGGTCAATGACCGTCGTTTGTGGCGGCCCCGCGTCGGCAGGACGCGTCGCAATCCGCGCCGCGACCTTACGGGCGAGTGCACCAAGAGATCGCTCGAGACCGCGCACTCCTGCCTCGCGCGTGTACTCCGAGATGACGATCCGCAGCGCTTCGTCGGTGATTTCCAGGGAGCCGGGTGGTAACCCGTTTTCCTGTTCCTGACGGGGGAGGAGATATCTCCGGGCGATGTGCACCTTCTCCTCCTCGGTGTAGCCCGACAGCGAAATGATTTCCATCCGATCCAGCAGGGCGGGATGAATCGTCCCGAGCTGGTTCGAGGTTGCGATGAAGAGGACCTTCGACAAATCGACCGGAGTCTCGAGGTAGTGGTCGCGGAACGAATGGTTCTGCGCCGGGTCGAGCACTTCGAGCAGCGCGGCGGCCGGATCACCCTGAAAACCGCCAGCCGACACCTTATCGATCTCGTCGAGCATGAACACAGGATTCATCGACCCTGCCTGTTTCAGTGCCTGGACGATCCGGCCCGGGATGGACCCGATATACGTGCGGCGATGACCGCGAATCTCGGCTTCGTCGCGAACGCCGCCGAGCGAGATGCGAACGAACTTCCGGTCCATGGCGCGCGCGATCGACTGACCGAGCGAGGTCTTGCCGACTCCGGGCGGTCCGACGAAGCAGAGGATCGGCCCTTTCATGTCGCCCTTCAGCTTGCGGACCGCCAGGTACTCGACGATGCGTTCCTTCACCTTGTCGAGGTCGTAGTGGTCTTCGTCGAGGACGCGTCGCGCTTCGACGGGATCGAGGCGATCGGGTGTGGTCACGGACCACGGCACATCGAGCAGCCAGTCGACATAGGTGCGCAGCATCTGATATTCAGGTGATGCCGCTGTCATCCTGGCGAGTCGATCCACCTCGCGCATCGCGACTTCATGAACGGGCTCAGGGAGTTTCGCATCGTCGATCCGCTTGCGCAGCTCGATCAGCTCGTTGCCTTCGCCCTCGCCCAGTTCCTGCTGGATCGCCTTCATCTGCTGGCGCAGGTAGTACTGGCGCTGCGCGTCGGTCATCTCCTGCTGCGCCTGCGATTCGATCTTGCTTTTCATCTCGAGGAGCGAGATTTCGCGTGAGAGGGCGGCCTCGACCGCCTCGAGCTTCTTCAGCAGGTCGTTTTCTTCGAGCAGTGACTGCTTTTCTTCCGGCTTGATGTCGATGAGCGTGGCGAGGACGTAGACGAGCCGCAGCGGATCGTCGATGTTCATGACCAGGCCGCGCAGTTCTTCGGAGAGCCCGGTGGCGAGCGAAAGCGCCTTCTCGATCAGGTCCTGTACGCGGCGCATGTGCGCGTCTACCTCGAGGCTCCGCTCCACGTGCTCGGGCATCGGGGTAATCCGGGCTCGCATCGACGTGCCCGTGCGCGTGACGACATCGGCCCGGACGCGCGCGATGCCTTCAATGATGATGTTGATGCCGCCGCTCGCTTTCGCCATCTGCCGGACGATGCCGACCGTGCCGACACGGTGCAAATCGTCGGGCGCCGGGTCGTCGGCTTCCGAATGCTGCAGGATGAGCAGGACGAGACGGTCCGTGCCGAGCGCCCGGTTGACGGTCTCGATCGAGACTGGCCGATTCACCGCGAGCGGCTGCAGCGTCAGCGGGAAAGCGACGGTGCGTCGAAGCGGAAGGACCGGAAGCTCGGGTGGAAGCGTCGGCGGCGTCGATTCGGCCATTTCGGCGATTGCGGCCGAGTCAGAACTCGACGCGCGGGACGGTAGTTCCCTCAGTCTAATCCATCTGCCGGGGTCAGTTTTCGTTTCGGGTATCGATTTGTTCATCTGGGCACGCCCGCGACCTTTCAAATTGCAGACTGAAGATGGAAAATCGCCGAATGGACGAGCGTCTCTTCTTTACGGAGAAGCCTGAGCAGCGGCCGGCACGGCTGCAGTGCCCGCAATGCCGCCGCACCAACGACTACAGCATTCGCTGGATGCGGCGGACCAGAAAGTCGCATGTGCCGAGCGGCGCCGACGCCCGCGATCGCGCGATGTTCGAGAAGGTGAAGGACCATCTCGTTCGAGTCGACGATGACGTAACGTGTAAGACGTGCGGGAAGCGCTTCGAGATCCCCTCACACCGCGGGCTGATATTCCTCGAAGAACTCGAAGGACTTCCCCAAGAGGATTACGACGAATAGCGACTCATTTGGGGACGCGCGAGAGTTCACTCAAAAAACATGCGGAAGCAGCTTCCATCTGACCTGCTGCATGTACCGGTCGTACGCTCCCGCGGATGAATGCCGCAGCGAACGCTCTTCGAGAGGGATGGCCATCAGTAGGTAGGCGCTGCTGGTGACGGCGAAGATGAACTGCGTCATCGTCATGGTTGGCAATGCGAACACGAACAGGAACCACCCCGAATAGATTGGATGGCGCACCCAGCCGTACGGTCCTGATGTTTTGAATGGCGTCTGCGCTGTCGGGTCCGACAGGACCCGACCTCCATCGTGCATTGGCGGCCAATCTGTTGTGGAGGGCGGGTCCT
>Ga0207701_10003539_pt1 | contig 16005 bp, 15 predicted proteins | sample KBSSwiSSwithPhiX_FD_184294 | JGI IMG/M metagenome (GOLD analysis project Ga0207701, IMG submission 184294) | Switchgrass rhizosphere bulk soil microbial communities from Kellogg Biological Station, Michigan, USA, with PhiX - S5 (SPAdes) (version 2) | ecosystem: Environmental > Terrestrial >... | reverse complement strand
GCATGCGGGCCGAGATAGAAATTGCCGATATTGGGCTGCGGGTTCTTCTCGTTGAAGACGTGAATGCTTCTGACGAAATCCTCCGGCGCCATCGGGCTTGCGACGCTCACCGTCATCGGCACGGTGTTGCCGTTCTCGACCAGCGGCGGCACGTCGAGCTTGATCTTGCCGGTCTTCACCGGGGCGCCGCCCGTGACGTTGCGAATCGCGGACGCCAGCGATGCGGGCGTCGCCTCGGTGGGCCGCAGCGTCACGATCGGGACCGCGCCAAGCACGGCCGCGCCGCCGGCAAGGCCAAGGAACTGGCGGCGAGTGGAATCCGTTTCTCCGTGCATCGTCACTTCCTATTCACGCAGCGTCACCAGATACGCCACCATATCCTCGATCTGTTCGGCCGACAGGATCGGCTTGCCGCGCCACGCCGGGCCGGTGCGGGTCAGGCCGTCGACGCGATAATAGGACGGCATGATCGTCGCTGCATTGAGGCTGGAGGCATCGACCAACCGAAGCCGCAACTGACCCTCGGACCAGCGGCTGCCGGTTCCGGCAAGGCCGGGGGCCAGGTCGCCCTGGAACTTCTGTTCGGGAAATGGACCGTTGTGGCAGAGGATGCAAGTGCTTGACCGTTCGACCACCAGCGCGCGGCCGCGCGTCGCGTCACCTCGCGCGGTGAGCGGTTCCGGTATGGCATCGCCCGCAACCGTATAGGGCCGCAGGCCTTGGGCGCCGGCCGGGCAGGGCAGGGCCAGCAACGCTGCCGCGAGGCTCAGCCCGGTTATCTGGATCGCCGATCTAGCCAAATGTATCCACCGTGATCTTCCTGAACCAGTTTTCCGCAGCTTCCGCCTCGCGTGCGCGCACCTCGCGCGGCGCATTGACGGGGCTCGCCGCGCCCTCGACCTCGGCGAACTGCCCGTCCTTGGGCTGATAGACGCCCGACAGCGAGAACGCGTAGCCTGGTGCGACCGTGTTGTAGCACGCGCCGGTCAGCCGTGGCGTCTCCGGCGATTTGCCCGTCAGCATGTTCGCGATCGCGGCGGCGCAGGCTTTGCCCTGCGCATGCGCGGCGGACGCGGATTTCGGAATGCCGCCGGCGATCGTGGCATCGCCGACGACATGAGTGTTGGGCACGAGTTTCGAGGCGAAGCTGATGGGATCGACCGGACACCAGCCGGTATTGTCGGCGGCGCCCGCGATCTCCGCGATGCGGCCGGCCTTTTGCGGCGGGATCACGCTTGCGACCTCAGCGGTATAATTGCCGAAATCGGTGATGATGGTGTTGGTCGTCGGGTCGACCGACGTCACCCGGCCGCCCTGGGAGAGCGCAATGCGTTCGATCATGCCGGGATAGAGTTCCTTCCAGGCGGCCTCGAACAGCCGTTGCTGCGAAAATCCGTCCTTGGCGTCGAGGATCAGGATCTTTGAACGCGGCTTCTTGTTCTTCAGATAATGCGCGATCAGGCTGGCCCGCTCGTATGGCGCGGGCGGACAGCGCAATGGCGCGGCGGGTACCGCCAGCACCACCGTACCGCCATCCTCCATCGCTTCGATCTGCTTGCGAAGCAGGATCGTTTGGTCGCCGGCTTTCCATGCATGGGGCATCTTCAGGGCGGCGGCTTCGTCGTAGCCGGGCAGCGCGTCGAAACGCAGGTCGATGCCGGGCGACAGCACCAGCCGGTCGTAGCTGACCGAACCGCCGTCGGCGAGACCGACGTTGCGCGCCTGCGGATCGATCTTGGTGGCGGCTTGCGCGACGATTTTCACGCCTTCGGCGGCGATGCTGTCATAGTTGAATTGCTGTGCCCGCAGTTCCCGCAAACCCGCGATCACCTCGTTGCTGAACGGACAGGCCGTAAAGATGCGGTTCGGCTCGATCAGCGTCACCTGCAATTTGGCGTCGAGCCGGCGCAGCGCCCGTGCACAGCTTGCACCGCCAAAGCCGCCGCCGATCACGACGATGCGCGCCGCCGATTGCGCCAGGGCAGGCCATGGCAACATCGAGGTTGCGATAGTCGTGGAAATACCGCGAGCGACATCTCTGCGCGTCGGCCGAAGCGTGACGTCCAGGCGCATGACGTCCATGGGTGCAATCCGTAAAAGGGCCGGCGGCGGCCTTGAAGGCTGCCGCCGGCGATGTCAGGCGAACGTGATGTTCTGGTCCTTGAGCGGCACCGAACGGATGCGTTTGCCAGTCGCCGCGAAATAGGCGTTCAGCACCGCCGGACCCGCCACGCAGATGGTGGGTTCTCCGACGCCGCCCCAGAAGCCGCCACTCGGCATCACGATCGATTCCACCTTCGGCATTTCGGCGATTCGCATGGAATTGTAGCTGTCGAAATTGGTTTGTTCGATCGCCCCGTTCTTGACGGTACAGCCGCCGTAGAACAGACCGGACAGCCCATAGACGAAGGAGCCCGCGATCTGCCGCTCGATCTGCGCCGGATTGACGGCGTAGCCGGGATCGGTGGCGGCAACGATGCGATGCACCTTGATCTTGTTGCCGTCGGTCACCGATATTTCGGCAGCACCGGCGACGTAGCTGCCGAAACCCATGTGCTGGCAGATGCCGCGATAGACACCTTGCGGCGCCGGCTTGCTCCAGCCGATTTTTTCGGCCACCGCTTCGAGCACTGCCAGATGCTTCGGATGCTTGCTCATCACCTTGCGACGGAAAGCAAGCGGATCCTGGCCGGCTGCATGCGCCAGTTCGTCGATGAAGCATTCGAGATAGATCGCGTTGTGATTGACGTTGACGCCGCGCCAGAAGCCGGGCGGGACGTGCGGGTTGCGCATCGAATGCTCAATCAGCAGGTTTGGAACCGTATAGCCGATCGCGGATTCGCCCGTCGCATTGAGGCCCTGAAACGTGACGGGGTCCATCCCGTTGACCAATGCATCCTGCCGGACCGAAGCCAGAATGGATTGTCCGGACAACCTCATATGCAGCGCCGTCAGATTGTTGTCTGCATCGAACGCGCCGGTCAGCTTGCATTGCGTGACCGGATGGTACTTGCCGTGCAGCATGTCCTCCTCGCGCGACCACAACAGTTTGATCGGGATGCCCGGCATCTGCTTGGCGATCGCCACCGCCTGTTGGACATTGTCGTTCATGCCACGTCGGCCGAAACCGCCACCGAGCATCTGCTTGTGCACATCGCATTTGTCGGCCGGCAACCCCGACGCGGCCAGGACAGCGGCAAACGCACCTTCGCCATTTTGCGTACCGCACCACACTTCGCATTTATCCGCGGTGTAAAGCGCGGAGGCGTTGAGCGGCTCCATGCATGCGTGGTTCTGGTAGGGATAATTGTAGACCGCCTCGACCTTCTTCGCCGCGGTTGCGATGGCCGCCTTGGCATCGCCGGTCTGGTTGCCGACAAAGGCGGGCTGCGCGTTGTCGAGACCCTCGGCCAGCCATTTTGCGATCGACTCGCTGGAGACCTTGGCGTTGTCGCCTTCGTCCCAGACGATCGGCAGCGCGTCGAGCGCGGACTTGGCGTGCCACCAGGTATCGGCCACGACCGCCACCGCGGTGTCGCCGACCCGAACGACCTTCTTGACGCCCTTCATGTTGGCGATTTTGGATTCGTCGTAGCTTCTCAACTTGCCGCCGAAGACCGGACAATCCTTGATCGCGGCGTTCAGCATGCCCGGCAGCTTGACGTCGATGCCGTACATCATCTTGCCGGTGGTCTTGTCCTCGGTGTCGAGCCGCTTCAATGCCTTGCCGGCGATCTTCCAGTCCTTGGGATCCTTCAGCTTGACGTCCGTCGGCGGCTGCAGCTTGGCGGCGGCTTCCACCACCTTGCCGTAGGTCGTCTTCTTTCCCGACGGCGTGTGGGTGATGACGCTGTTGGACGCCGTGCATTCGGCGACCGGCACCCTCCATTCGTCGGCGGCGGCCTGCACCAGCATCATGCGCGCGATAGCGCCGCCCTTGCGGACATATTCATGGCTGGAGCGGATGCCGCGGCTGCCGCCGGTCGAGAAATCGCCCCAGACGCGTTTCCGCGCGACACTTTGCCCCGGGGTTGGATATTCGGTCGTGACCTTGGACCAGTCGCAATCGAGCTCTTCGGCGACGAGCTGAGCGAGGCCGGTCAGCGTGCCCTGTCCCATCTCCGAGCGGGCGATGCGGATCACGACGGTGTCGTCGGGGCGGATCACCACCCAGGCGTTAACCTCGGGCGATCCATCGGCAGCGCGGACCACCGTCGGTCCGCCGAAGGGAATATCCATGCCGACCGAGAGCCCGGCGCCGGCGACGGCGGCGGTACCGATGACGAAGGCGCGGCGGTTGAGCGTGACGTGCTTGTTCATGACGGCTGCCTCACGCGTTCGCTGCGGCATGAATTGCCTCGCGGACCTGCTGGAAGGTCCCGCATCGGCAAATATTGGTGATGGCCTCGTTGATATCCGCGTCGGTCGGCTTCGGCTTCTCCTTGAGGAGCGCTGCAACCGCCATGATCATGCCGCTCTGGCAATAGCCGCATTGCGGGACATCGTTGGCGACCCAGGCCTGCTGCACCTTATGCAGCGCGCCATTGGTAGCGAGACCCTCGATCGTCGTGATCTGTTTGCCCGCGGCTTCGCTGACGGAAATGCCGCAGGAGCGCATCGCGACACCGTCGATATGGACCGTACAGGCTCCGCATTGTGCAATCCCGCAACCGTATTTGGTCCCGGTCAGTCCGACATTCTCCCGGATCGCCCAAAGCAGCGGTGTGTCGTCTTCGACGTCCACATTGATTGATCTGCCGTTGATAGTGAGGTTTGCCATTGCGTGTCCCTGTTAAGCTCAATTCATCGATTGAACTTCATGGTGACACTGGACTGCAATCTGGAACAGTTCAAATCAAGAAAATGAGTTTGTAGTCAGGAAGAAAATCGAGTTGCCGGTGTTGCGCTGCGCGCCGGGCATGGCAGTCATGTGAAATGCTGATGCTATGGTTTGCCCGCTTTGAAGGCATCGAGAATCTCGGCGCAGAGCGGGCCTGACTTGCCGCACCAGGCCTGCTGCGCCGTCACGGCCCCCGACCTCAGCGCTTCGACGATGGCCGGCGCCGGATTGGAATCGATGGTGACGCTATTCTGGCGCATGCGTGCATGATTCTCTTGCAACCGGGTCGACAGCGCGACCCACAACTCGGCCTCGGTGTTGCGGCTGGCCGCATCGACGGCCTCGCGCTGATCCATGGTCAAGCCGTCATAGGCCGCGCGATTTACGCTCGCCACCGAGAGCGGCAGCGAATAGGTGATTTCGCTGAAATAGGGCAGGTAGTCCCAGAGCTTGCGGCCGGCGCCGCCATCGCCGGAGGAGAGCACCGCGTTGAGACTGCCGTCGGCCAGTTTCGGCATGGTATCCGAAAAGCTGATCAGCGCGGCCTTGGCGCCGATGCCAGAAAACACGTCGGTCGATGTCTTGTCATAGGTACGGATCGAAAGGCCGGACAGATCCGACGCTGTCTTCAGCGGCGTCCTGGACCAGATGCCGGAAGGCGGCCACGGCGTCAGGTAAAGCAGCCGCAAGCCTTTCGTCTGCAGCACCGCGGCAAGGTACGGCCGCGCAATATCGGAAAGTCGTTTGGCATCGGCGATCGAGGTCACCAGAAACGGCAGCGAGGGTAATGCGAAGATCGGGTCGTCGGCTTCCAGTGCGCCGGCAAAGGCGTCGCCGGCCTGCACCCGGCCTTGCGCAATCGCCGCCAGCATGCCGGCCGATTTGATGCCGGAGGCGGCATCGAAGCTCGGCTTAATCGTGAGTTTCCCCGCGCTCAGCTCGTCAACATGCTTTGCAAAAGCCGTCAGGCCAACGCCCGGCATGGCATTTTGCGGATACTCCGTCGGCATGTCCCAAACGGTCTGGGCGCGGATCGCGGCCGGATGCAGCAGCAGAACGGCGCCGGCCAGCAAGCTGAGAAATCGCATCATTCCTCCGATCCTTCGCGCCGATTGACCGGCGCCATGGCCTTCATATCTGCGGTGGCGCCACCGCCAGCCGCAGGAAACTCATCACGCTGCCGAGTGCTGCGAATCCGGCACCCAGTGTCTGTCCCGTCAGCCGCGCGGTTGCAACCATGCTGCTGGCGCTGCCGCTGCGGTGCGACGGCGCGCTCGACATCAGCGCGCGCAAATTCGGGGTTTGAAAGAAGCCGAATCCGATCCCGCACACCACCATGCGCCACACGATGTTGGCAATGCCCGGCTCAGGGCGAAGTGTCGCCCGCAGCATCATGCCAATGCCCGGCATTGCGAGGCCAACGGGAAGCGCGATGTTGGCGATGGCCGTATCCAGCGAGGCCAGCGCCAGCGCGGTGAAGATCGCCGCGACCGCCCAGCGCCGCAGTTCCGGCGGCAAGCCGTCGATGCCGGGCGCGGCCGGAGTCGCGGTCAAATCTCCTGACATCGTGATCGGGTTCTCCACGGTGGGCTGCGGTGCGCCCTGGGGGCGTGCACTACCGACGTTGGCCGCACCACAGGCACGCCGCTGCATGATGCGTATGCGAATACGATGCGAAAATGACGGGATCACGCGCTTGCCGGCTGGAATCGCCTGCATATGCGGCATTTCGGCCGCCGACTTTCGGCTACCTTTCCGCCCGTCGCACGATCGACTAGGCTCCCTGCGCATTGCTGCCGCAAGATCTGAAACAAAGATCCGGAAACGGACGGTCGCAGGGCTGAGGGGAAACGCTTTGGACGCACAGGTGAGCCGGCGCAGCGAAGTCATGCGTAGCGCCAGTGAGGGGACGCGCCGGCGCGCGTGGGCTGGCCTGTGGGTTGTGCTCCTGCTGGCGATCCTGGGCTTTCTCGTCATCTATCCGATCATGATGCTGCTGCTCGGCGCGCTCACCGACACCAATCCGGTGGTCGAGGGCATCAGCCTGCGTCATCTCTCGATTGCCAACTTTCTCGTCGTGCTGGCGAATCCGAATGTCGCCGAGGCGCTGCTCAATACGTTGATCGCCTGCGGTGGTGGCACCGCGATCGCGGTCGTGATCGGGTTGCTGTTCTCCTGGATCGTGGTGCGCACCAATACGCCGTTCAAGGGCTTCATTGCCGCCGCGAGCATCCTGCCGCTGTTCGCGCCGCCGCTGGTCGCGGGCGTGGCGTGGGCAATCCTCGGCTCGCCCAAGACCGGCCTGATCAACACCATGTTCAAGTGGGTAGGGCTCGACTGGCGCGTCGATTTCTATTCGCTGTGGGGCCTGGTGTTCGTGTTCGGCATCTACTACGCGCCTTACGTCTACATGTTCACCTCCTCGGCGCTGCGCAACATGGATCCGAGCCTCGAGGAGGCGGCCGAAATCTCCGGCGCCAGCGCGATCGCGACGCTGTTCTCGGTGACGTTTCCGCTGATCATGCCGGCTATCGTCTCGGGCATGCTGCTGTCGTTCATCGTGATGCTCGGCATCTACGGCATCCCGGCGGTGCTGGGCGCGCCGGCCAACCTTGCGGTGCTGACGACCTACATCTTCAAGCTGACCAACTGGTCGCCGCCGCTCTACAATACGGCAGCAGCCGTCGCGATCATCCTGATGTTCGTCACCGGCGCGCTGGTATTTTTGCAGCAGCGGGTGCTGAGCGGCCGCAGCTACACCACAGTTGCCGGTAAGGCATTCCGTCCGCGCAGTCTCGATCTCGGGCGCTGGCGCTGGTTCACCTTCGGGCTCGGCATCGCCTATCTCCTGATCGTGGTGGTGCTGCCGAGCCTGGCGCTGATCGTGGCGGCATTCCGCAAATTCATGTTCATCCGCGACGCCGCCAGCCTGTTCGACACGCGGCAATACTCGCTGACGCATTTTCACAGTATCTTCGACAATCCGCTGACGATGCGCTCGATCTACAACGCGGTCGAGGTCGGCGTCATCACCGCGGTGGTCGGCGGCGTGCTGGCCTTTGCCATCGGCTACACCATTCACCGCACGCAGGTCACGGGCCGGCGCTGGATCGACCTGATCTCGACCGTGCCGGTCGCGATCCCCGGCCTCGTGGTCGGCGTCGCCTATCTCTGGGCCTGGATCGGCATTCCCGCAGGTCTCTACGGCACGATCTGGATTCTGGCGCTGGCCTTCATCGCTCGCTTCATGCCGGACACGGTCAAGGCGCTGTCGACCTCGTTCCTGCAAATCCATCGCGAACTGGAAGAGGCCGCCTGGGTCTGCGGCAAGGGCATGCTCGGCACCATCCGGACCATTGTATTGCCGCTGGCGCGGCCGGGCGTGATCGCGTCGATGACGCTGCTATTCGTGCTGGCGATCCGCGAGCTCGGTTCGTCGCTGTTTCTTTATACCAGCAACACCATGGTGATGTCGGTGTTGCTGCTCGACTACTACGAAGGTGGCAACCTCGGCAAGACCGCCGCCTTCAGCCTGGTGCAGACGGTGCTGCTCGGCGTTCTCATCGGCGGCGCCAACTGGCTGTCGCGCGAGGCGACACAGAGCGGGGTCGCCCGCACCGGATAAAAACCAAAGGGAGGATTGGCTATGGATAGACGGACCTTCACCAAGGCGGCGCTCGGCAGCGTTGCCGCGATGGCATGGGGCGCAAGCGCGCAGGCGCAGGAATACGGTTCGTCGGAGCTGATCGCTGCCGCGAAAGCCGAAGGCAAGTTCGTGCTCTACACCGCGAATTTCGCCGAGGTCGAGCAGGAAGTGATCAGGGAGTTCAACAAGCGTTTTCCCGAGATCAAGGTCGAGATGGTGCGCGCGCCGGGTGGCCAGCTCATCACGCGGGTGAGAACGGAGGCCGCCGCCGGCAAGCTGATTGCGGATATCGTCGATCATTCAGACCGCGCACTGATGCTGCCTTTGACCGATCTGTTCCAGGACTACGCGCCGCCGAATGCCGCTGACTACGATCCCGCCGCGTTGATCTCGCCGAAGTTGTGGCCCCGGCTCACGGCGATCTGGTCGCTCGCATACAACACCGAACTGGTGAAGAACCCGCCGAAGAGCTGGTGGGATATCACCAAGCCGGAGAATGACAAGAAAACCTCGCAGGTCATCGCACAATCCGGCGGCACCACCTGGACCCGCATCATGTTCGAGCGGCAGGTGTTGGGCGAAGACTACTGGGCCAAGCAGGCAGCGACCCACCCGGTCCTCTTTCCGTCCGGTGCGCCGATGTCGGACGCGATGGTGCGTGGCGAGACCGCAATGGGACCGCTGATCTACAATGCGGTCTTCCCCAAGCAGAAGGACGGTGCGCCGATCGCCGCGGTGTTTCCCCCCGAGGGAGTGCCGGCCAATCCCTATGCCACGGGCATTCCGAAGACCGCGAAGAATGTCAACGCTGCAAGACTCTATCTGAATTGGTGCCTGTCGAAGGAAGGGCAGACCTTCATGATCAAGGAGCAGGGGAATCTCACCTCGCTGAAGGTTTCACCGTTCTACCCCGAGGGTTTCGATCCGAAGGTGGTGAAGGTCTGGTATCCGAAGTTCGACGACTATGTAAAATTGCACGCCCCCTGGGTCGCCGACTGGGACAAGACATTCGGATATCGGCAGTGAGCACGCGCACGAAGCGGGTCTGTTCATGACGGCGACGCTCGAAGTAACCAGTCTGCGCAAGCAGTTCAGGATTGGCCGGCCGGCGATCGACGGCGTCAGCTTTGCCGTACCGGCCGGCGAGATCGTCGTGCTGCTGGGGCCGTCCGGCTGCGGCAAGACCACGACGCTGCGATGCGTCGCGGGGCTCGAACACCCGACCGACGGCGAGATCAGCATCGCCGGCCGCATCGTGTCGTCGCCGGCCAACGGCATACTCGTGCCGCCACGCCTGCGCGAGCTCGGCATGGTGTTCCAGTCCTATGCGGTGTGGCCGCATATGACGGTGCGCCAGAACGTGGTCTATCCGCTCAAGCACCGCAAACTTTCGCGTGCCGACGCCAAGGCCAAGGTCGATGAGACGCTCGCGCTGGTCGGCTTGTCGGAATATGCCGATCGGCCCGTGGTGGCGTTGTCGGGCGGCCAGATGCAGCGCGTCGCGCTGGCGCGCAGCATCGTCTACCGTCCGCAATTGCTGCTGCTCGACGAGCCGCTGTCGAACCTCGACGCCAAACTGCGCTTGAGGCTGCGCGACGATCTCCGCGTCATCCTCAAGCAGACCGGCATGACCGCGCTCTACGTCACCCACGACCAGGCCGAAGCCGTGGTGCTCGGCGACCGCATCGGTGTGATGCGCGACGGCAAGTTGCTGCAAATGGACACGCCGGACGCGATCTATAACCGCCCGGCGGATTTGTTCGTCGCCAATTTCACCGGGGCGACCAACGAACTGCCCGGCACGCTGGTTTCGCGCAACGGCGAATTCGGCATGGTCGATTTCGGCGGAGGACGTCGCGGCGAGGTGTCATTGTTTCACGCCCTCGGTCCCGACGAAAAAGTACGGATTGCGCTGCGGCCGGAGAACATCACGATCGGCCAGCACAACGGCGCCAACATTTTTCCCGCCCGCGTGCTCGACCGCCGCTACCAAGGCACGCAGACCGCCTACGGCATCGAACTGTTCGGCAAGCGGCTGGAAGTGATCGAACTCGGCACCGCCGCACGGCACCCGGTCGGCCTCGAGACGCCGGTTTCGCTGCCGCGCGAAAGCTGCTGGGCCTATCGCGACACCGGACCCGTGTCGTACGAATAGCTGCCGTGAGTCGGGCGACGGATGCGACTTAGGCGCTCGATCCCACGGTTGCGATCGCTTTGAGCTTGTCCGGATTTGAAATGGCGAACACCGCGTGAATACGCTCGCCGTCGGTTTCGATGATGATGGCGACGACGGCACTTCCATGCGCCCGTAGTACCAGCCCGGGCGCGCCGTTGAGCTCGATCATCTCGGCGCTGGCATGGTCCGGCAGCGTCCGGTTCACCGCGATGATGAAGTTGGCAACCGCCATGCCGCCGACGACCGGCTTTTTGAGGGCCAATGCCTTGCCGCCGCCGTCGCCATGCAGCACGACGTTCTCGTCGAGAAGCGCAACGAGCTTCGCGGTATCGCCATCCCGCGCGGCATCGGCAAAGCTTCGCAGGATGGCGCGATGGCGATCGCGGTCGACGGCAAAGCGCGGCCGTTCTTCAAGCATACGCGCGCGGGCCCGGCTGAAGATCTTGCGACAGGTGGCGGCTTCCCGCTGGACTACCGGGGCGACCTCTTCGAAAGTGAGGTCGAACGCGTTGTGCAGCACGAACACGACGCGCTCGAGCGGCGTGAGGCGCTCGAGCACGACCATGAGCGCGAACGACACGTCTTCGGCGCGGACGCCGGCGTCGCCTTCCGTCATCACCGGTTCGGGCAACCATTCACCGAAATAGGTTTCGCGGCGCGCCTGGCGGTCGCGCAGGCGATTGAGGCTCAGCCGCGCCGTGATCGTCGCAAGATAGGCCTTCAGCGAGCGCACGGCGTCGCCCGGCGCGGCATCGTGCAGGCGCACGAAGGCATCCTGCACGATCTCGTCGGCGTCGGCGCGGTTGCCGGTGATGCGATAGGCCAGCGCAAACATCGCCGGACGCAACGCCACGAAGGCCCGCTCGGGTGTCACGCCGCCTGGGCCTTCTGCGCTATCCGCGCCTGCCGTATCGCCTCGTTTGCCTGGTTCCATGATACTCGCCGCCGGCCGGGCCAGAACAGGAAGCCCGGCATTTTACGCTCGAGTTTGAGCGCATAGGAAATAAACCACACGAAAAAGTTCCGAACCGTCCGCGCCGTCGTCCCGGTGAGGATGAACCAGCGCTGCTTGTCGTCGGGAAAGCTTGCAAATCCCACGCCGCCGCGGCCGATCGCAATACCCTGACCGAAGGTGGAGAAGCTGAACGGATTGGGTTGCCGTTTCGCTTCGCGCGCCAGAATGAGATCGGCGGCGTACGCCCCCGATGCTATCGCAACGAACGCGGACAAGCGATAGGGCGCGCCGGTCGGCGCGACCGGATGCGCGGCGTCTCCGACCGCGATGACGTGCGAATGCGACGTCGACCGCAGGTTGGGATCGACCAAAATACGGCCCCTGGCGTCGGTAGCGATGCCGGCCTCAGTGGCAAGCGGCGGCGAGCGCAATCCGCCCGACCATACGCAGAGATCGAACGGAACGGTTTGTCCGCTGCCGGTCGCGAGCTCCGTTGAACGCACCTCGGTGACGGTTTCGTTGTCGATCATCCTGACGCCGAGTCGCGCCAGTTCCGTACGAATGGCATTTTCGACCCGCGCGCCCTTGAAGCCGCCGCATCGCGAGCTGCTGATCATGGTCATCTCGATGTTCGGCCACGCCGTCTTGATTTCACCGGCCACTTCGACGGCGGTTTCGGCGCCGCCGACCGTAACCACGCGGATCGGCCGGCCGGCATTTTCCCGCAACCGGGTTCTGAGCGCCGATGGCGATCGCGGTCCCTCGATCGCTTCCAGACGATAGGCATGCGCTTCGGCGCCCGGCACGCCGTCGACGTCGACCCGCGAGCCCAGCGCATAAATCGCTTCTCCGAAAGTGATGTCCTGCTCTCGTCCATCGGCGGCGACGCGAATGCATCGCCGGTCGGCATCGAGGGAGATGACGGTGCCGCAAATGAACGTGATGTTGGTACCTGCGAGAAACGCCGAGATCGAGGCGATCCGTGGCGGCACCTCGGTCACAATGCTCTCCTGCAACCTTACGCGTTCGAGGAACCGGTCGGACGCGTTGATAAGGACGATGCGCAGGGCCTTGCTCTTTCCGCCCAATCGCAGCGCAGCCATCAGCCCGGCATAGCCGGCCCCCAGGATGGCGACATCGTAGTTGCAGGCGTTGTGACTCGTAGTGACCGGACTCATGAACATCTCCTTGATTAGGAACCTTATGGACAAGACACGCCAGGAGACGGAAACGTGACGTCGCAGGCACCAAATACTTGGCCGCCGCCCCACAGCCTTCGGTATTGGACATGGCGACAACCCGGTTCAGTCCGGTGAAGGCCGAAACATATGTCATTGGCGGGTCCCTGATTGGTCGTAACTTCCGAATGGGTTGTTCGGATATGTCGGGGTTGCCGAACAGCCAGCCAGGCCCTAGCTCAGCACAAGACGAGAACCGCGCCTGCGACCTCATTCGAACGCGATCGGGTCGCAGCGGTGTTCCGGGAGCGTCGCGAAGGACGAGGGCTATCATGAATCTGAAACAGACCAGACTCGTCACCGACGATGTCCAACGGCTCACCAAATTCTACGAGGGGCTGACGGGCGCGACGGCCGAAATCATCAGCAGCGGCTATGTCGAGTTCCAGCAAAATCCCTGTTCAGGTCTGGCGATCACCAGCGCCGCAGTCGTGGAGATCTACGGTCGTGGCGTCCTGGCGCCCGGCACCAACCGGTCGCTCATTCTCGATTTCGAGGTCGAAGACATCGATGCGCACTACGTCCGTCTGAAAGACAGCGTCAATCAATGGGTGCTACCGCCGACCGATCTGCCGTGGGGCAATCGGGCGATGTTGTTTCGCGACCCGGACGGCAATCTCATCAATATGTTCGCGGTGATGCGCGAGCCGGCGACGGTGTGATGTCATGAATGGGAAAACCGTTCTCATCACCGGCGCCAACAGCGGAATCGGCTTCGTCACGGCGGTTGAACTCGCGAAGATGGGCGCGCGCATCCTGATGGTTTGCCGCGATACCGGGCGCGGCTCACACGCCCGGGCCGCGGTGGCGCAAGCCGCAGCGGGAGCGGTACCTGAACTCCTGATCGCGGACATCTCATCTCAGCAGTCGATTCGGGCGCTCGCCGATAACATCCGCCAGCGGTTCTCGGGGATCGACGTCCTCATCAACAACGCCGCCGGCATCTTCGCGAAACGCGAGGTTGCAATCGACGGAATCGAAAGGACTTTCGCCACCAATCATCTGGGTCCGTTTCTGCTCACCAACCTTCTGATTGATCTCGTCAAGGCAGGAACAGGAGGCCGGATCGTCAACGTCGCCGCGGAAGCCTATCCGTCGAAGCTCGATTTCGGCAACCTTCAGGGCGAGAAGAGTTACGGTTTCCTCAGCGCCTATTTCCGTTCGAAGCTCGAGAATATCATTTTCTCGCTGGACCTGGCGCAACGGCTCCAGGGCTCCGGCGTGACGGTCAACTGCATGAGTCCGGGTCCGACCAGCACACGGTTCGGAGACAACATGACCGGTCTTGCCGGCCTCTTTCCCCGGTTCGCCAAAAAATTGTTTCCCAGTCCCGAAAAGGGTGCGCGCACCCTGATCTACCTGGCATCCTCGCCTGAAGTAGAGGGAATCTCCGGCAGGTTCTTCCTGCATCAGCGGGCCCGTAAAACCAAGCCGGTGACCTCGGATGCGGCGATTGCCGCGCGGCTTTGGCGCGTCAGTGCCGAATTGGTTGGCCTGCCTGCGGACGTTCAGCAGGTCGTTAAGCCAGTCGCGGGGCACGAAACCTCCCGGAGTGCAGCATGAAAAATTTCTGGCGGGTAGCACCCTGGTTAAGCCGGCTGATCATTCTGGCGGTCGCTGGCCTATTCACGATGATCAGTTTCAAATTTGTCATGGACCCGCAGCAGGCCGCGGCAAACGCCGGCATCGTCCTCCAGCCGGGGGTCGGCTTTACCAACACCCGCGCCGGCTTCGGCGGCTTTCCCCTGGGCTTCGCCGTGATCCTTGTGTTCTGTCTGTTCTCGTCGCGCCGACTATTGGCGGCGATGGCTTCTATCGCGACCATCGCCGCTGTTATCTTGGCAGTGAGACTCTACGGGGCGATCCAGGACGGCACCTTGAGCCAGAGTGCGCATATCCTGATTCCCGAAGTGGTACTGCTCGCGATCTCGCTCCTCGGCGTGATGATGGAAACGAAACGGCGTCGTCACCATTCGGCGACCGCGTGATGGAGTTCCACGCGGTAGCCTCGTCAAGAAACGACCCGGTTACAGCGCAGCGTGTCGCGCTCGTGACCGGCGGGACGGATGGCATTGGCAAGGCAATCGCCCATGTGCTGGCGAGCCAGGGCATGAGTGTCGTCGTCGTCGGCAGTAATGCCGTCAAGGGCGCGATCGCCGTGCGCGAACTGCAGCGGTCGTCGGGCAATGAGGGCGTCGAGTTCCTGCAGGCGGACCTCAGCCTGATCCGCAATGTCGATGCACTGGCCGCGCAAGTTGCCGAACGCTGGCCCAGACTGCACTATCTGGTTCATTGCGCCGGGATCGTGCGCGGGCGACATACGCTCACGCCGGAAGGTATCGAGACCAATTTCGCCGTCAATTATCTCAGCCGTTTTGCCCTCACGGACGCGCTGCTACCCTGCCTCGCACTCGGCGGTGCGGCCGGCAGCGCCGCGAGAATCTTTCTGGTAAGCGGCGCGGCGCAAAACGGCAAGATTGATTTTGAGGACGTCAACCTGACGGGCCGGTTCGGCATCCTGCGATGCGTCTCGCAATTTTGCGAGGCCAACGACCTGTTCGTTCTCGAACTGGGGCGCCGATTGGCCGAGATGTCGCCGCCGTTCATCACCGCAACGGTACTGAAGGTCGGCGTCGTGCGGACCAACATACGTTCGCAATTCCCGGCCTGGATGAAGCTGTTGGTGCCGCTCCTGATGGACCCGTTCCTTTCACAATCGCCTGAGCAGATCGCAGCTTCCGCGCGATGCCTCTTGCTTGGTGCGAAATTTGAGGGCATGACCGGCGCAATATTCCGTCACATCAGACGCTTCAAGAAACTTCAGCCGGGCCAGCGCACTGGCGACCCGGAACGGGGGCAGCGCCTGTGGAACTTGAGCGAGCAACTGATCCGCGAGGCTCGCGTCCGTTCACATGCCTGAGCCGAGGCCCAAACTGGCATAAATCTGCCGTGCATAGGCACCGAACTCGTCCGTGGTCTTGATCGGCAGCGCGCGCGGAAACGGCAGGTCGATCGGGAAGTACTCCGCCATCCGCGCCGGGCCGGCGGTCAGCACGGCGCAATGCGAGGCGAGGAACACGGCCTCCTGGATGCTATGCGTCACGAAAATGATGGTCTTGCCGCTCTCGCGCCAGATCCGCAGCATTTCGA
>Ga0207701_10003538_pt1 | contig 16006 bp, 9 predicted proteins | sample KBSSwiSSwithPhiX_FD_184294 | JGI IMG/M metagenome (GOLD analysis project Ga0207701, IMG submission 184294) | Switchgrass rhizosphere bulk soil microbial communities from Kellogg Biological Station, Michigan, USA, with PhiX - S5 (SPAdes) (version 2) | ecosystem: Environmental > Terrestrial > Soil... | reverse complement strand
ATCAGGTTTGGGCAGAGGCGCAAGTCCATGGATGAGTGCTCTTGTGTAAAGCCCGCTTCCGCCGACCACAATCGCGAGCTTGCCGCGCGAATTAATCTCTTCAATCCTACGTGTCGCGAAGCGGCGGAATTTTTCTGCGTTCATCTCTTCCGAAAGCGATACCGTGCCGATCAGGTGGTGCGGAGCTTTCGCCAGCGTTGACCGCTCTGGTTTTGCAGTGAGCAGATCGAGTCCGCGATAAATTTGAAACGCGTCCGCGCTAACAATCTCTGCGCCTGTCTCGCACGCGACATCGGCAGCAAGCTCGGATTTTCCAGTTGCCGTTGGACCGACGATAAAGAACGTGCGGCTCATCCGATTAGACTAAACTACCCTGTCGGATGTTCGTTTAAAGAACCGGCAGTTCAAACGTCACTGTTTATGACCTATCTGCAGGCTTGATTTTCTTAAGAGTTTTTACTTAGATTGCACGGTGAGCGCCGTTGATCATTCACAAAGCTCACGCCAGGGTGGATTCCTGTCGCCTTCCCAACGGGATTTGCTGAAATCAAGTACAAAAGACTCTGCAACTGGCGGGCAAAAATGGGCCATGTCATTCACCACCACACATTGGAGTGTGGTCCTGGACGCCCAAACTGAATCGCCCACGGCACAAGAAGCGCTCGAAAAACTCTGCCAAATTTATTGGCCTCCAATCTACAGCTTTGTGCAAAGAAAGGGTGTTGATCCAGAAGAAGCAAAAGATCTCACCCAGGAATTTTTCGCCGATTTGTTAGAACATAGGAACCTGACAGCCGTCCGCAAAGAGAAGGGGCGCTTTCGTTCCTATCTTCTCGGAGCATTAAAATATTTTCTCGCCGACGAGCGCCGTCGTGCAATGGCAATCAAGCGGGGAAGAGGACAACGGCTGATCCCGCTGGAAGAACTAAGCGGCGACGAACGGACCGAGATGGAATCCGCCAACTCACTCACTGCGGAGCAAATTTACGAGCGTCGCTGGGCCTCTACGCTGTTAGAACGCGTGCTTGGGCTTTTGAAAAAGGAATACGTCGGTGCAGGCAATGCCGCGTTGTTCGATTGCTTGAAGCAATTACTCCCGGACGAACCCGGCTCTCCGTCACAAGCGGAGATCGCCGGAGAACTGGGCATGACCGCCAATGCGGTCAGGCAGGCGTTTCATCGATTTCGACAGCGTTATCAATTGTTATTGCGAGAAGAAATTGCCCACACGGTTGCTACGCCCGGCGATGTGGAAGATGAGCTCAGACATTTGATCGCAATAGTTCGGGCATAAGGCGTGAGGGTCCGCCAGAATGGCGAGCGTAATTAGAGCCTGTCGAAAGTGCGGCGCGAAAATCTTCTCCGACTCACCGGAAGGGCTTTGTACCGGCTGTGCGCTGGAATCAGCGCTTGGGATGTTTTCCGACGCTGTATCCGGTCGCGCGGAGTCCGGTTCTGTCGAGTACCCGCAATCAATTGATGCGCACGCTAAGCCGAACGTAAAGACAGCTCCTCATTTATCAAGAATGCTCGGCCAGCTGGGCGACTACGAGTTACTCGAGGAGGTTGGTCGCGGCGGACAAGGCGTCGTATTTCGAGCTCGGCAGAAGAGTCTCAACCGTATAGTTGCACTGAAAGTCATCGGTCTCGGCCAGTGGGCAACACGAGCGCACCTCAAACGCTTTCGTCTGGAAGCCGAAGCGGCTGCGAGTCTAGACCATCCATGTATCGTTCCCATCTACGAGATAGGCGAGCGGGATGGCCAATGCTATTTCAGCATGAAGTTTGTCGAAGGTGGTCAGCTTGACGAGGTAATTAAACAGGCGCCGATGTCGATCCGGCAGGCGGTGCAACTCGTCGCCAGAGTGGCGCGCACCGTGCATTACGCGCACGAGCACGGTATTCTGCATCGAGACATCAAACCGGGAAACATTCTACTCGACAAAGAAGGCGAACCACACCTGACTGACTTTGGTCTGGCCCGGTTGGTTGAATCTGAGAGCACCGTTACGCGCACCGTCGAGGTGCTAGGTACACCGAGTTACATGGCGCCGGAACAAGCAGCCAACAATAACATCAAGTTAACTCGTGGAACGGATGTGTATGGGGTTGGTGCAGTCTTTTACCAACTACTAACCAGTCATCCTCCTTTTGCCGGAGGAACCACCTACGAAACGATCAAGTTACTGCTGGAAGACGAGCCGCGGCCGCCGCGGCTGTGGAATCCAAAAGTAGATCGCGATCTTTCCACGATTTGCTTGAAGTGTCTCGAGAAAGATCCGATACGCCGTTACTCTTCCGCTCTCGCCGTTGCCGAAGACCTTGAGCGGTGGCTAAGACACGAACCAATCTTGGCCCGGCGCACCGGCGTTCTTGCACGAAGCAAGAAATGGCTGCAACGAAATCCAACTGCTGCCATGGCAGTGGCATTGTCGCTCGCTCTGGTAGCGGCGATCGGCGTGATCCTGCGGAAGAGTGAACTATTTCGGCCCGCGACAACCGGCATCGCGGTACTTCCATTTGAAAATCTCAGTAACGATAGAGAAGACGCGCCCTTTGCCGACGGTGTCCAGGACGACCTCCTGACCAAGCTGGCGAAGATTGCCTCTCTCAAGGTGATCAGCCGCACTAGCGTAATGGGATATCGTGGCAAACAAAACACGCGCCAGATCGGCAATGAACTGAGCGTATCCCACGTGTTAGAGGGTAGTGTCCGCAAGACCGGTGCCTGGCTGCATATAAACGCGCAGTTGATTGATGCCCGCACTGACGCGCACGTCTGGGCGGAAGAATACGACCGCGATTTGAAAGACATCTTCGCCATCCAGAGCGAGATTGCGCAAAAGGTCGCCGACCGCCTTCACGCCAAAGTTTCCCGCGTCGAAAGGCAAGCGATCGAACGGCCACCGACGGTTGATCTCACGGCCTTTGATCTCTACAGTCGAGCCAAAACTCTTATTTTGAGGGGCGGCTATCGTTACACTGGGAAAGAGAATTTATGCAACGCTGCGGACCTCCTGAACCAGGCCGTCGCACATGATCCAACCTTCTTCCAGGCGTATTGCCAACTCGCGTGGATTCACGACTGGATCTACTTCAGCGGCTTTGATCACACACCGGCACGGTTGTCGTTGGCTAAAGCAGCTATCGACGCAGCGCTTCGACTGCGTCCGGATTCGGGTGAAGCACACCTGGCGCAGGCGGAAAACTTTTATCGAGGATATCGCGACTTTGACCATGCATTGGCTGAATTGGAAATCGCTCACAAGACTCTTTCCAATGACGCCCGAGTATTCGAACTCAAGGGCTATATCGAGCGTCGCCGGCCAGGCGGCAACCTGGAAGAAGCGCTACGCAATTTCCAGCGCGCAGTTGAGCTCGACCCACGCAACTTTCTCATCCTGCAACAAACTGCGATCAGCTACGACCTTGTCAGACGCTATGCTGAGGAGGAAGCCCTCCTGGACCGCGCATTGACCCTTGTTCCTGACCTCGAGACGAAAGTCCAGCGTGCAGTCGTGGAGTTTGATTGGAAAGCTAATACAAAGCGCATTCACGAAGTCATTGATGATATCCGCGCGAAAGAGCCCGCCGCGATTCAAGGGGTTGCTGAAAGTTGGCTTACTTGCGCACTAGCAGAGCGCGACGCTGACGCGGCTACTATCGCTTTGGAAATGATGGCCCAAGACAGCTTTGATAGCGAGACCGCAATTGTCAGCCGGCGATTTGTAGAAGGTCTTATCGCTCGAATGACAAAAGACTATGTCAAGGTGCAATCTGTCTTCATCGCCGACCGCGAGGAGCAGGAGAAGATGGTTCGCGCCCATCCGGACGATGCTCGTGCTTTCTGCGCGCTGGGCTTAATTGACGCGGCTCTTGGCCGGAAAGAGGAAGCACTCCGCGAAAGCCGGCACGCGGTCGAGCTTCTTCCAGCAGAAAGCAATCCGTTGAACGGCCCACGTATGATTGCGTGCCTGGCGATTGCCGCAGCGTGGATCGGCGACAAAGATCTAGCTTGCCAACAGCTAGCAGAAGCCATTCGATATCCGACTGCTCCGAGTTATGGGCACCTGAAACTAATGCCGTGGTGGGACCCGCTCCGTGGCGATCCCTGCTTCGAACAAATCGTCGCCTCTCTGGCCCCGAAATCTAACTAACTACGAATCGACACGAATAAATACCAATAACCACGAAATTAAGGCAACGAACGCAAGCAATTGGTGTGAATCCGTGAAATTCGCGTCTTATGGCCAGCGTAATTAGAGTTTGCCGGAAGTGCGGCGCGAAAATCTTTTCTGACGCACCTGAAGTGCTTTGCACCGGCTGCGTCCTCGAATCAGCGCTTGGGGCCTTTCCCGACGCTGGCGCCGACTGCGACCCTGTCGAGTACCGGCAAATAAATAATGCGCAGGTTGAGCCGAACCTACAGACAACTCCCCGTCTAGCAAAGATCTTGGGAGAGCTAGGCGACTACGAGTTACTTGAGGAGGTTGGGCGCGGCGGGCAAGGAGTCGTCTTTCGTGCCCGGCAAAAGAGTCTCAACCGCATCGTTGCACTAAAGGTAATTGGACTTGGCCAGTGGGCCACAAAAGCGCATCTCAAGCGCTTCCGACTGGAAGCCGAAGCTGCTGCCAGCCTCGATCATCCGTGCATCGTCCCCATCTATGAGGTGGGCGAGCGTGATGGCCAATGCTACTTCAGCATGAAGTTCGTCGAAGGCGGCCAGCTCGACGAAGTAGTCAGACACACGCCGATTTCAATCCGACAGGCGGCGGAATTAATGGCGAAGGTAGCGCGCACTGTGCATTACGCGCATGAACACGGTATTTTGCATCGAGACATCAAGCCGGGAAACATCCTGCTCGATGTAAAAAGTGAACCGCATCTTACCGACTTCGGTCTTGCCCGGCTGGTGGAGTCTGAGAGTACGGTTACTCGCACGCTGGAGGTGTTAGGCACACCCAGTTATATGGCGCCAGAGCAAGCAGCTGGTCACAAAGCTAAGTTAACGCGTACCACAGACGTGTATGGGCTCGGTGCAGTACTATACCAGCTACTAACCAGCCATCCGCCTTTTGCCGGAGGAACAACCTACGAGACTATCAAGTTGTTACTGGAAACCGAGCCGCGGCCACCGCGCCTCTGGAACTCGAAGGTAGATCAAGATCTTTCCACCATTTGTCGAAAGTGCCTCGAGAAAGATCCCCAGCGCCGTTACTCTTCTGCTCTGGTACTTGCCGAAGACTTGGAACGCTGGTTAAAGCACGAGCCAATCCGAGCCCGGCACATCGGGGTCGTTGCCAAAGGAAAAAAATGGCTACAACGAAATCCAAGTGCCGCAACAATGGCGATGCTATCGCTCGCCCTGATAGCTGCGGTGGGGATGATCGTTTGGAAGAGCGATGTATTCCGCCGTCCCGCAACCGCCGGAATCGCTGTGCTGCCATTTGAAAACCTTAGCAACGACAAAGAGGACGCCTATTTCGCTGCGGGCGTGCAGGATGAAATTTTGTCGAACCTTGCAAAGATTGCCGAGCTCAAGGTGATCAGTCGCACTTCGGCGAACCTTTACAAGAGCGGAAGTTCGCGCAACTCACGTGAGATCGGGCAGCAACTGGGCGTTGCGCATCTTTTACAAGGGAGCGTCCAGCGAATCGGGAATCGGGTACGAGTTAATGCACAGCTCATCAAGGCGCAAAGTGATACACACGTGTGGGCGCAGACGTATGATCGCGAGGTAGCCGACCTCTTTGCAATTCAAAGTGAAATAGCACAGGCCATCGCCGGCCAGCTATACGCTAAAATCTCACCGGCCGAGAAACTGGACATTGAGCGGCCACCAACTATTGACCTTATCGCCTTTGATCTCTACACGCACGCGAAAGATCTTTCACTCCGGTCTCCCTTTACCAATAGTGGGAAAAAGGACCTGCTGCGCGCGGCTGATCTGTTGAACCAGGCTTTGGCGCGAGACCCTGCATTTTTCCACGCGTATTGCCAACTCGCTTTCACTCATGATTACCTTTACTTCTATGGCCACGACCGGACACCTGCGCGCCTGGCTCTGGCAGAAGCGGCGATTCAGGCGGCTTTCCGCATTCGTCCCGACGCAGGCGAAGCACACCTTGCACGCGCGGAGCATCTTTATCGAGGATACCTCGATCATGACGGAGCGTTGGCCGAACTGGAAGTTGCCCGCCGCAGCCTACCCAATGATGTGCACCTATTTCACCTAAGGGGTTCGATTGAGCGTCGTCGAGGTAACTGGGAAGAAGCTATTCGCAGCATCGAGCGTGCGGTTGGCCTGGACCCACGCAACGTACAGATGCTGATGGAAATTGCAGCCAGCTACGGTTTTCTTCGGCGCTATACGGAAGCAAAATCCACGTATGATCGCGCCCAGGCCATCGATCCCAACTATGTCGAGGCAAAGGTAGCACCTGCGAGTCTTGAAATGGTTCGGCAAGCCGATACCAAGCCTTTGCATCAACTGATCGACTCAACTCGGTCCACCAATCCCGCCGCCATGCCGGATATCGCCAATACGTGGTTCCTTTGCGCGCTGGCCGAGCGCGATCCGGTTGCTGCAAAAGAAGCCTCGATCGCCGCAGGCCAAAACATCTCCCCACACAACCAAGGCGTTCATTTCAATCGACGCTTTGTGGAAGGCATTATCGCTCGCATGATTAAAGATGAGGGTAAAGCGCTGTCAGCTTTCACCGCGGCACGCGCGGAACAGGAGAAAATCGTCCAAGCCCAACCAAACTACGGCCCATCGTTGGTCGTGCTCGGTTTGATCCACGCCGCTCTTGGTCAAAAAGAAGAAGCGCTGCGCGAAGGCTACCGCGCCGTTGAGCTTTTGCCTGTGGAAAAAGATTCAATCAATGGGCAACTTATGATCGAGTACTTGGCCATGATCGCTGCATGGGTTGGCGACCATGACCTCGCTTGTGAAAAGCTTGCAGCTGCTATTCGCTACCCGGGTCCGCTCAGTTATGGCCATTTGAAGCTAATGCCGTGGTGGGACCCGCTCCGTGGTGATCCGTGCTTCGAACAAATCGTCGCCTCGTTAGCACCGCAATCCAACTAACTACGAACTGACACGGATTTGCATCAATCATCGCGAAGATTTGAGTGAACGAACCCAGCGAGTGGTGTGAATTCGTGAAATTCGTGTCTTATGGCCGGCGTAATTAGAGCTTGTAGAAAGTGCGGCGCGAAAATCTTTTCCGACGCACCGGAAGGCGTTTGTACCGGGTGCGTGCTCGAAACAGCACTCGGGATCTTTCCGGACGTTGTAGCTGGAGTCGGTGACCCCAGCCTTTTGGATGGGCCTGAACTTCGCGATGTCGCGCCAAGCTCCCAAAGCAAAGCGACCGCGCGCGCCGCAAAGATGCTAGGAGAATTAGGCGACTACGAGTTGCTTGAGGAAATTGGGCGTGGCGGTCAGGGCGTGGTATTTCGAGCGAGGCAGAAGAGTCTTAACCGGATAGTGGCATTAAAAGTCATCGGCCTCGGCCAGTGGGCAACGCAAGCGCATCTCAAGCGCTTTCGCCTGGAAGCTGAAGCCGCTGCGAGCCTTGACCATCCATGCATTGTCCCCATCTACGAGATCGGCGAGCGAGATGGCCAATGCTATTTCAGCATGAAGTTTGTCGAAGGCGGTCAGCTTGATGAAGTAGTCAGCCGCGCACCGATCTCTATCCAACGGGCGGCAGAATTAATCGCAAAGGTTGCCCGGACCGTTCATTACGCGCATGAGCACGGTATTCTGCATAGAGATATCAAGCCGGGGAACATTCTGCTCGATGCAAAGGGAGAACCGCAGCTCACCGATTTTGGCCTCGCCCGACTAGTCGAATCTGAGAGCACAGTCACATACACGCTGGACGTGCTGGGCACACCTAGTTATATGTCGCCGGAACAAGCTGTTGGTAATAACGCGACCCTAACCAGCGCAACGGATGTGTATGGACTTGGTGCAGTGCTATACCAGCTTCTAACTGATCATCCGCCTTTTGCCGGTGGAGCAACCTATGAGACTATCAAGTTATTACTGGAAACCGAACCACGGCAACCGCGCCTGTGGAATCCAAAAATCGATCGTGACCTTTCTACCATTTGCTTGAAGTGTCTCGAGAAGGATACCCAGCGCCGTTACTCTTCCGCTGTCGAGCTGGCCGAAGACCTTGAACGCTGGCTCAAGCACGAGCCGATCCAGGCCCGGCGCACTGGCGTTCTTACTCGTGGAAGAAAGTGGGCGCGGCGGAATCCAACCACCGCTGTCTTGACGGCGTTATTGGTCGCCTTACTAGCTGCGGTAAGTGTGATCATTTGGAAAAGCGAACTGGCCAGCCGATCGCCCATAACTGGAATCGCCGTGCTGCCATTTGAAAACCTAAGCAGCGACGCGGATAACGCCTATTTCGCTGAAGGCATCCAGGAGGAGCTCCTTACGCGGCTGGCTAGCATCGCGGATTTAAAAGTCATTTCGCGCACGTCCACGCAGCAATATCAAAGCAAACCTCGCAATCTCTCCCAGATCGCAAAGCAGCTTGGCGTAGCGAACATTCTGGAGGGTAGCGTGCAAAAAGCAGGTGATCAGGTGCGGGTCAATGTGCAGTTGATTAACGCCCAAACCGATTCCCATCTCTGGGCAGATACGTACGACCGGAAATTGACTGATATCTTTAGCGTAGAGAGCGAGATCGCAAAAGGAATTGCAGATTCATTGCAAGCGAAGCTCACCGGTCGCGAGGAACAAGCGTTGGCAGTTAAACCGACAAACAATCCGGAGGCTTACGATGCCTACTTACGCGGTCTGGCTTTCGAGGCACATAACGATTTCGATGCCTTAGCAAAAGCCATCAGTTCTTATGAACAGGCGGTCCAGCTTGACCAGAATTTTGCGCTCGCTTGGGCGCGGCTTTCTCGTGGGCACGCTCTTCTTTACTTCCGTGAAGCCGGCGACATCTCTGCCGCTCGACGCGATGCGGCTAAAGGTGCGTTGGATACAGCGCAGAAACTCCAGCCAAACTCGCCAGAAACCCTGCTCGCCTTGGGTTATTATCAATTTTGGGTGCTGCGTGATTACGGACTTGCCAAAACCACCTTCAAACGCGTTCAGAAAATGTTACCAGGCAGCAGTGATGCCCTAGTGGGTCTCGCCGCGGTTAGTCGACGCGAGGGACACTGGGATCAAAGCGTTGTCTACCGGGAGCAAGCCCTCGCTCTCGATCCGCGGAACGTGGAGTTACTTGTTCAGGCGGCATCGACTCATACGGAACTTCGACAATTTCAAGCAGCGCTAAAGCTCTACGATCGAGCGCTGGACGTCATCTCCAATGAGCCACATCTGATGGCGTCAAAGGCTGGCATTTATCAGGCCGAAGGTAACTTGGAGCAAGCTGCTAAATTCTTGTCACAGATCAACGCGCAGACTCCATCTCCGATTGCCCTCGGAATCAAAATGACTCAGTTGAGACTGGAACGAAACTACGCTGAGGTGATTCGATTGCTGCAAGCCCGACAGGCTCGACCGCCCTCTCCTTCTGAGACTATCAAGGCCATTACTCAGGTCGAACTCGCTTTACATCAACGCCTCGCGAGCGATACGACTGGCGCAAAAGTTGCGGCTGAACAAGCGCGCAACACGCTCGAAGGGCTTTGCAAAAATCAACCGAATAACCCCGACTTTGCGGCACTGTTGTCACTGGCTTATGCCGCGCTCGGGGAGAAGGACTCAGCTTTCAAGGAAGCGGAACGTGCCATCACGCTTTTGCCGAGCGCTAAAGACCGAGTGTATGGACCTGGCCTCGAAGAAAACCTCGCTGTGATTCAGACAATGTCCGGCGCGAACAGCCAGGCGATCTCAACTCTCGCTCGGTTGTTACAAACGCCATACTATGGTGGGTTTTACTTCGAAACGCCTGTTACGGCGGCTCTTCTTAGGCTCGACCCGCTCTGGGATCCCCTGCGCTCCGACCGGGCTTTCCAAAAACTCTGCGAGGAACGGCAGCCGTAAAGCAATTCTTGCTTCGAACAAATCGTCGCCTCCCTCGCACACAAGTAACATCTGAGGAGCAAACGCGGTTGGCGTGTTGGTTCGACATGCCAAAACACGCTTCTGAAGTTTTGTATGTTTTCCGCGTAACGCGCCGAAAAATTTTACGAAGTACATCGGTGAACGGCAGACAAATGACTTCTCAAAAAACCGGTCACACACGGCCAAAGAAACAGAACAAAATTATGAAAGCTTCAAATACTTATCTGCGAAACTCATGCGATGCGTGGCTTCTACCAACGATGGTGCTCGCTTCCTTCGGGCTTTTCATCGCCGTCGGCCTCGCCAGCTTTGGGTTTTGGTCAACGGCCGAGGCCACCCACGCCGCACCGCCTCCGGATCCGGCGCTGACGGGGCATTTTGGCCGGATGTTCCATTTGCCACCGTTCGCACCGCCAACGGATGCGGTTCGCGACGCTCTTATGGAGCTCGGTAGACCGGGCGGGATTATGGATGCAAACGACGACCTGGCAGCAGGGCCAGTAGCACTCATAACCGATCCAAATCTTCAGCTCATCAATCGGAACAACCCGACAGACACTGCCGGCGTGACGTTTTTCGGTCAGTTCCTTGACCACGATATGACGTTTGATCAGAGGTCCCGGCTCGGATTCCCCACTAACCCTATCCATACAATAAACGCTCGGACTGCCTTCTTTGATCTGGACTCGGTTTACGCTGACGGACCAAACGGTAACCCGGAGTTATATGATCCGGGTGACCCAATCAAATTCCTGGTCGAAAGCGATGGCCAGTTCGAGGATTTGCCGCGGGATCCGATTAACCACGCGGCCATTATCGGGGACCCACGGAACGATGAGAACATGATGATCGCTGGGCTGCACGCAGCCGTTCTGTTGTTCCATAATCACGCGGTAAATGTCATTCGAACACAGTATCCGGGGATCCCTGACAATGACGCTTACCTACAAGCCCATCGTCTCACAGTGTGGCACTACGAGTGGATTATCCTTCACGAGTTCCTGCCACACGTTGTTCCTCAATCGGTCATAGATGATGTGCTAACAAATGGTCGCCATTTCTATAACCCGCGACACGACCAGGCGTTTATTCCGGTGGAGTTTCAGATCACCTACCGTTTTGGGCACAGTATGCTGCGACCTTCTTACCGCGCGAATCTGCACGGTGACGATGGACAGCCATTCTTCGGCATGATTTTCGACCCGGCGGGGGAAGGCAGCCCCGACCCGGTGGACTTGCGGGGTGGCGCCAGAGCGCCGAGGCGCTTTATTGGCTGGCAAACGTTCTTCGACTTTGGCGGCGCTTACAGTGCCGATGTACGTCCGAACAAACGAATCGACACAATAGTCTCAACGCCACTCTTCCACCTTCCGCTGGGGACGATATTTAATGGGATGCCGCCAGACTCGCTGATGCAGCGCAATTTATTAAGGTGTCTCACGTGGAAGCTCCCCTCCGGTCAACACATCGCGCAAGAGATGGGTATCCCATCCCTCAGCAATGCCGAATTGGCTGAGTTGCAGTCAATTCGTCCCTCGTTTGTCACCGCGACTCCGCTTTTCTATTACATCTTGAAGGAGGCGCAGCTAAGAGAAGACGGACTACGTCTTGGCCCTGTAGGCGCACGTATGGTAGCCGAGGTTTTTATCGGGTTACTCCAGCTAGACCCGGAATCTTACCTCAGCGTGCAACCGAATTGGTTGCCAACACTGCCGACACACGACGGAACGCCGCAAAGTTTTCGCGTGATCGATTTCCTGACCTTTGCCGGGGTCGATCCCACCAGCCGCGGGCAGTAGTCGCTACGCATCGGCACAGCCCAGAAGCAAACGATGGCAACAAAGAGGATGTCAATCCAGCCTAACTCAGAAACCTTCGTTGCCTTTGTTTGCCGCGCCGGAGTTTGCAGACTGCCAGAGGGAGGGGCGTTCCCTTCTGTTCTCTGGGGATCTTCCCTATCGGCGACATCTGCATAACGCTGCGTGGAATTCTACGAAGTACATCAGTGAATGGCCCAACATTACTTCTCAATAACGACGATTCAGGCAAGGCCAAAACAACAACAGAAACAGTTTATGAAAAATCTACACGCCATATTCACCGCGACGGTAGTCGTGCTTAGCTGCCTTGCGGTTTCACTGTCGGCCCAGGCGGCTTGCCAAGAAGGCTGCTTAGGAAATGAGAACACCATCCTGGGTGACTTTGCGCTCTTGAACAGCACCGGCGGCGCCAACACGGCAATCGGTTCTAATGCACTCTTTAGCAACACCACCGGCAGCAACAACACGGCTATCGGTTTTGTTGCGCTCATCAGGAACACAACTGGCGGGGGTAACACCGCCACCGGTGTAGGCGCGCTCGAATTCAACACAATCGGCAACGCAAACACGGCCAATGGTGGTGGGGCGCTCTATCTGAACACAAGCGGCAGCTACAACACGGCCGATGGTTTCGAGGCGCTTCAATATAACAACGCCGACAATAACACCGCCAACGGTTTTGATGCACTCTATAGCAACACAACCGGCACGCAGAACACGGCCAGCGGCGTCGGAGCCCTCTACAGCAATCAGACCGGCAATTATAATACCGCCACTGGTCTCAGCGCACTCCACAACAATACAAACGGCAATAGCAACACGGCCGGCGGCATCAATGCACTCTTTAACAATAGAACTGGTAGCCTCAACGTTGCGTTGGGCGATCGAGCCGGTCTCAATCTTACCACCGGCAGCAACAATATCGTTATTGGGGCTGGTGTGCTCGGCGCCGCTAGCGATGCGAATACCATTCGCATCGGCAAGTCTGGGACACAGCAAAGGACGTTTGTCGCCGGCATCTACGGCAAAACGGCGAATGGCGGGGTAGGCGTTTTCATCAACTCCAATGGCCAGCTCGGCACGGTCCAGTCCTCCGCTAGATACAAACAGGATATTAAGCGGATGGACAAAGCCAACGAAGCGATCCTCGCACTGAAGCCCGTTACGTTCTGCTACAAGAAGGAAATCGATCCTGAGGCCACACCGCAATTCGGGCTGGTGGCCGAGGACGTAGAAAAAGTAAATCCGGATCTGGTGGTCCGCGACGACCAAGGGGAACCTTTAACCGTGCGCTACGAAGCAGTAAACGCGATGTTGCTCAACGAGTTCCTCAAGGAGCGCTGCAAAGTGCAGGAGTTGGAAGCGACAGTGGCTGAGCAAAAGAAAGAGATGCAGGTCCTCATACGCCGGGTGGAAGAACAGGCCGCGGAGATTCAGAAGATCAGTACGAAGATTGATTTGAACAAAGCTGGATCGCGAACCATCGCCAGTAACTGAGCAATCACGTCTGCGATTGCCAGTTATTCTTCGCGCGCGGCTTTGACGATTTGAGCGAAGCTGCGTGGGTCGAGGCTTGCGCCGCCGACGAGGGCGCCGTCGATGTCAGGCTGGTTCATGAGTTCGCGCGCGTTCTCCGGTTTCACACTGCCGCCGTATTGGATCCGCACTCGGTCGGCCGTGGTGTCATCAGTCATTTCGCTCAAGATGTGTCGAATGAACGCGTGTGCTTCCTGCGCTTGAGCGGGTGTGGCATTGCGGCCCGTGCCGATGGCCCAGATCGGCTCATAGGCAATCACTGTTTCCTGCAATTCCTTTGGACTCAAGCCGGCGAGACTCCCGTGCAATTGGATGGACAAAATTTTTTCCACGTTGCCTTTGTCGCGCTGATCGAGCGTTTCTCCGACGCAAACAATCGGACGCAGTTTCGCCTCGTGCGCGGCGCGCACCTTGCGATTGATCATTTCGTCCGTCTCACCGAACAACGTGCGGCGTTCGCTGTGACCGAGCACGACGTAGTGTACGAACAGGTCGCGCAAAAGCGGAGCGCTGATCTCGCCGGTAAACGGGCCACTCTTCTCCCAATACATATTTTGCGCTCCGACCTTGATGTTCTGCGCTCTGCCTAATGCTTCGCTCACTTTCGCAATTGCAGTGAACGGCGGAATGATCACCACCTCGACATCAGTTATCTCGCCAATATCGCGAAGGAAGGACTCCACAAACCGCTCCGACTCGGCTTGTGTCATGTTCATCTTCCAATTGGCTGCGACGATTTTCTTGCGCATAAGTCGTTCTGACAGAATGAACAAAATCTACAAAATGATTTTGGGGAAACCGATTCTGCTCATTCTGCTAATTCTGTCTACGTTTTATCGCTGAGTGCGGCAACGCCCGGCAACTCTTTGCCTTCCAGCAATTCCAGCGTCGCGCCGCCGCCGGTGGAAATAAACGTCATTTTCCCGGCGAGCCCGGCCTGTTTGACCGCTGTCACGGAGTCGCCGCCGCCGATAATGGTCGTCGCTCCCGATTGCGCCATGGCTTCTGCGATGGCGATTGTGCCTTCACCAAATTCAGGGATTTCGAAGACGCCCATCGGTCCGTTCCACAAAGTCGTTTCTCCCTTGGCAATTTCTTCCTGATACAGCGCGATAGTTGCCGCGCCAATATCCACTGCTTGCCATCCGTCCGCGATTCCGTGTTGGGGCGAGAGACGGCTGGTGTTTCGCATGTTTGCGCCCGGACGAATTTCATCCGCCTCAACCACATCAATCGGAATGAGAAACTTCACGCCGCGGTGCTTCGCCAGGTCCAAAAGTTCGCGCGCGAGGCTGACTTTATCAGATTCAACCCGGCTCGCGCCTACTGGAATTCCCTCCGCTTTCAAAAACGTGTTGGCCATGGCGCCGCCGATGAGAATCGTGTTCGCCTTTTCCATCAACGCTTTTAGAACTCCGATTTTGTCCGACACCTTGGCTCCACCCAGAATGACGACGAACGGTCTGGCCGGATTCTGAAGTCCATCGCGCAGGTGTTTCAGTTCTTTCTCCATCAAAAGACCCATCGCTGATTTCGACACGAATTTTGTGATACCTGCCGTTGACGCATGCGCCCGGTGTGCGGCGCCGAAGGCATCATTCACGTAAAAATCTCCCAACTCGGCGAGGGCCTTGGCGAATTCTGGATCATTTGCCTCTTCACCCGGTCGAAACCGAACATTTTCGAGCAACGCGACATCGCCGTTCTCCATGTGCTCAACGATTTTCTTCGGCACGTCACCGATCGTATCATGACTAAAAATGACGGGCTGATGAATCAGCGAATGCAAATATTCGCCTATCGGGCGCAATGAATATTTCTCTGCCGGTTTTCCCTTGGGCCGGCCAAAGTGGGAAATCAAAATCGTTTTTGCGCCGTGTTCGCGGAGATAATTGATGGTCGGCAGGCTTTCGCGGATTCGCGTGTCATCAGTCACACGAACTTTGCCGCCGCGGACCTCGGTCGGCACATTAAAGTCAACACGCACCAGCACGCGTTTCCCCCGTACGTCGAGATCACGGACAGAAACCTTTGCCATTGTTCCTAGTGCTCCTGCTCGTGCTCGCGATCAGTCAGCCAGCATTTCCATCAACTGCACGCAGCGATTGCTGTAGCCCCACTCATTATCATACCAGCCGACCACTTTTACGAAACGGTTGCCCATCATCAGTGTTAGCTTGCTATCGAAGATGCAGGAGTGCGGATTGCCAACGATGTCCTGGGAAACGAGCGGCTCACCGCTGAATTCGAGCACGCCTTTGTAGCTTTTATCAGAGGCCGCTTCCTTGAATGCAGCATTGATCGTGTCCACGGTCGCGTCCTTTTCCAGCACGGCGGTGAAATCGGTCACGGAACCATCCGGCGTCGGCACCCGGAACGCGCCGCCATTCAGTTTTCCTTTGAGCGCCGGAATTACTTCGCCAATCGCTTTTGCTGCGCCAGTCGTAGACGGGATGATGTTGATTGCCGCAGAGCGTGCGCGTCTCAGGTCCGTGTGCGGAAAATCAAGAATGCGCTGATCGTTGGTGTAACTGTGGATCGTGCTCATGAACCCATGCGCGATCGCGAATCTGTCATTCAAGACTTTCGCCATCGGGGCGAGACA
>Ga0207701_10003536_pt1 | contig 16020 bp, 14 predicted proteins | sample KBSSwiSSwithPhiX_FD_184294 | JGI IMG/M metagenome (GOLD analysis project Ga0207701, IMG submission 184294) | Switchgrass rhizosphere bulk soil microbial communities from Kellogg Biological Station, Michigan, USA, with PhiX - S5 (SPAdes) (version 2) | ecosystem: Environmental > Terrestrial >... | reverse complement strand
GGCAAGACGTTCTTCGCGCCGAAGTTCGGCATGTGCTCGGATCAGTTCGGCGTGGGCTGGATGGTGATCGTCGCGCAATGAAGCCGCGACCCACCAACGGAGCTGCGATCGGCGCGGTGTTCGGGCGACGCTGGTTTTTCGCCGTCGCGGTCCGGAGCGCGCCGCGCGTGCCGTCGAAGCGGCACGTTCCGCCCCGGCGGCCGGAGGCGCGTGCGGCGTGACCGCCGAGGCCACCCACAAGGCGATCGAGGCCGTCTTTCGAATCGAATCGGCGAAGATCATCGCCGGCGTCGCGCGGATGGTGCGCGACGTCGGTCTCGCCGAAGAGCTCGCGCAAGACGCGCTCGTCGCCGCACTCGAGACGTGGCCGGCGGCAGGCATTCCGGACAACCCTGCGGCGTGGCTCATGACGACGGCGAAGCACCGCGCCCTCGACCGGCTGCGCCAGCGGAAGCTGCACGCCGAGAAGGAGGACGAGCTCACGCGCGAGATCGAGGAGCTGCTCGAGGAAGCGCAGCCGCGCGTCGATGCGAACCTGCGCGACGACATCGGGGACGATCTCCTTCGCCTCGTGTTCATCGCATGTCATCCGGTGCTCTCGACGGAGGCGCGCGTCGCCCTCACGCTGCGGCTCCTGGGCGGGCTTGCCACCGACGAGATCGCGCGCGCCTTCCTGGTGCCGGAGCCCACCATCGCGCAGCGCATCGCGCGCGCCAAGCGCACGCTGACCGAGGCACGCGTGCCGTTCGAGGTTCCGGGGGCGGACGAGCGCATCGAACGGCTCGCCGCAGTCCTGGAAGTGCTCTACCTCATCTTCAACGAAGGCTATTCCGCGACATCGGGCGAGCATTGGACGCGGCCCGCGTTGTGCGAGGATGCGTTGCGACTCGGTCGCATCCTGGCCGAGCTCGCGAAGGACGATTCCGAGGTGCACGGCCTCGTCGCACTGATGGAGATCCAGGCGTCGCGATTGCCCGCGCGCGTCAACGCCAAGGGCGAGCCCATACTCCTGCTCGACCAGAACCGCGCGCGCTGGGACCAGCTCCTCATTCGCCGCGGCCTGGCCGCGCTGGCGCGCGCCGAATCGCTCGGCGGAGCGCTGGGGCCTTACGCGTTGCAAGCCGCGATCGCGGCGTGCCACGCGCGCACGCTCGACGCGGCGGATACGGACTGGGCACGCATCGCGGCGCTGTACGACGCGCTCGCGGAGCTTCAACCGTCGCCCGTCGTCGAGCTCAATCGCGCCGTCGCGGTATCGATGGCATTCGGACCCGAGGCCGGGCTCGCCATCGTCGATGCGATCGTTCACGAACGCGCACTTGCCGGCTATCACCTGCTGCCGAGCGTGCGCGGCGACCTCCTCGCGAAGCTCGGCCGCAAGGCCGAAGCCGCGAAGGAGTTCCGGCGCGCCGCCGACATGACACGCAACGAGCGCGAGCGGACGATGCTGCTCGAACGCGCTAGCGCGGCAGCGGCGCGTCCGGCGGAATGAGGCCTGCGTCGCGCAAGTAAGCCCAGAATGCTTCGGGAATCGGATGCGCGGCCATCCGCACCGCATCGTTCCAATGCGCGGCGCGTTGCGCCCCCGAGATCACGATGTCGACGGCCGGATGCGCGAGCGGGAACTGCAGCGCAGCCGCGCGCAGCGGGACGGCGAAGCGCTCGCACGCGTCCTCGATCGTGCGCGTCTTCTCGATCCACGATCGGGGTGCCGCGGCGTAGTTGAAGCGCAAGGGCGCTTGCGGGTCGCGCACGCCCGTCGCGAGGATGCCGGAGTTGAACACGCCGCCCAGCGCGATGCGCACGCCGCGGGCTTCGCACAACGGCAGGAGCTTCCGCAGCGCGCTGTGGTCGATGAGGCTGTACCGGCCCGCGAGGAGAAGACAGTCAAATTCGGTGCGCGCGAGAACGTCGAGGCAGACGTCGACGTCGTTCACGCCGAGGCCGACGTGGCGGACAAGCCCTTCCGCCTTCGCGCGCGCAAGCGTCGGGATCGCCTGCGTGACGACCTGCTCCAGCACGCCCCCGTACTGCGTGCCGTGCGTCGCTGCGTCGCAGTCGTGCACGAACGCGACATCGAGGCGGGCCAGCCCCAGGCGCTGCAGGCTGTCCTCGAGGCTGCGCCGGACACCGGTCGCGGAGTAGTCGAAACGCTGCACGAACGGCAGCACGTCGACGTAGCCCATCTGCTCGCGCGGCGCGTCCGCGCTCGGCAGCAGCAGGCGGCCGACCTTGGTGGAGATCACCACCTCGTCGCGCGGTACGACGCGCAGCGCGCTCCCCATGCGATGCTCGGACAGGCCGTTGCCGTAGTGCGGCGCCGTGTCGAAGCTGCGGCAGCCGCTCGCAATCGCCTTGCAGAGCAACGCGCGCGCATCGGCGTCCGAGATTGCTTCGAAGAGGTTGCCGAGGCCGGCGCCGCCCAGGCCGAGGCGCAGACCGGACGACATTCCAGGGAAGATATTCATTCCGGGCGCATCGCCGCTGCCGCTACAATCCAGAGATTCGACGAAGGAGGCTTCATGACCATCTCAATGTACAACGCCTCGGCCGGTGTTTTCATCCGCGTCCTTACCAGCCTCGCCGAAGTGTTGCGCAAGGGGGCCGAGCACGCAGCCGCGCACAAGATCGAGGACAAGGTGTTCCTGGACGCGCGGCTCTATCCCGACATGTTCCCGCTCGCGGCGCAGGTGCGCATCGTCACCGATTTCACGCGCGGCGGGTGCGCGCGCCTTGCCGGCGGCGAGCCCGAAAAGTGGGAGGACCAGGAAACGACGTTTGTGGAGCTGATCGCGCGCGTCCAGCGCGCGCTCGAAACAGTGAAGACGTTTACCCCCGCACAGCTCGACGGCACCGAGAACCGCGAGATCACGCGTCCCATCGGCGGCAAGCCCAAAGTCTTCACCGGGATCAACTATCTCCTCGAGTTCATGGTGCCCAACGTCTACTTCCACTCAACGACGACGTACGCGATCCTTCGCCACAACGGCGTCCCGCTCGGCAAGACCGACTACATCGGCGCGCTTTCCTGACGCACGTTGCGCGCCGCGAGCCACGCCGGATGGATGCTGTCGAGCGACCACACCCGCCGATGGAACTCGCGCAGCGCGTCCCGGTCGCCCAGGAGCGTGTTCTTCTCGAGGTCGCTCAGTGCGTTCGGTCCGTCCGACAGCGCCCGCTCGACGAGCGTGCGCCGCGCCTCGCGCACCGCCGGCGGCAGCACCGGGCGCGGCGCCGCGAACGCCGCCATCATCGCGTTGAAGGACTTGTCCACGACGGCGTCGATCCAGGTCGCGGTGGGCGGCGCACTGCGCGTGTAGCGCTGCATCGCGGCGATCTCGGGCGGCGGACTCGTTTCCTCGGGGATGAGGAACAGTCCCGCGCGTCGCGCGCGGTTGCCTAGCGAGGCGCGGCTCGTATACACCGAGAGTGGAATGGACAGCACCAGCGCGCCGGCCACCGGCGCGAGCCACCACACGAACGCAGGGTCGAGCCAGTAGACGAGGCCGATCCACGCGACGCCGAACGCGCTTTGCAGGCCGTGCCGCTGCAACGCCTCGCGCCACGTAGTCTGCGTGTCCTCGCGCGAGGGCGACTTCCATCCCACGGCGCGTCCCAGCAGCGCGGCAACGACGAAGCGCGTATGGAACAGCATGCGGATCGGCGCGAGCAGCGCGGACACGACGATCTCCCCGGCCACGCTCGCAACGAGCTTCGCTTCGCCGCCATACTTGCGCACCGCGCGCAAGGGAACGAGGAGCACGCTCGTCACCTTGGGCAGGAACAGCAGCATCGCCGTGCCCGCGGCGAGGCTCAATGCCCATTCCGGCCGCCACTGCGGCCAGATCGGAAAGAGCTGATAGGGCTCCGTGAAGTATTCCGGCGCCACCAGCGTATGCAGCGCGAGCTGCACCGTCGACAGCAAGAGGAACAGGAACCACAGCGGAGCCGACAGATATGCCATCACTCCGGTCATGAACACGACGCGGTGCGCTGGATGCAGGCCGCGCGTGAGCATGAGGCGCGCGTTCATGAGGTTGCCCTGGCACCAGCGGCGGTCGCGCGAGAGCTCGTCGATCAAGTTGGGTGGCATCTCCTCGTAGCTGCCGACGACGTCGTAAGCGATCCACACGCCCCATCCGGCGCGGCGCATCAGCGCCGCTTCGACGAAGTCGTGCGACAGGATCTCGCCCGACAGCGCGCCGGTGCCGGGTAGCCGGTGCAGCCCGCAATATTCGACGAACGGCGCGACACGGATGATCGCGTTGTGCCCCCAGTAGTGCGACTCGCCGAGCTGCCAGTAGTGAAGGCCCGCCGTGAACAGCGGGCCGTACATGCGCGTGGCGAACTGCTGGATGCGCGCGAACAAGGTATCGCGGCCGGTGGCGCGCGGCGCCGTCTGGATGATGCCCGCGTCCGGATGGGCGTTGGCGAGGCGCACGAGCGTGACGAGGCACGAGCCGCTCATCACGCTGTCGGCGTCGAGAACCACCATGTAGCGGTAGCGCGTGCCCCATCGCCTGCAGAAATCCGCGATGTTGCCGCTCTTGCGCTTGATGCGGTGGGTACGCCAGCGGTAGAAGATGCGGCCAAGGCCGCCGGCGTCACGGCACAGCCATTCCCAAGCGGCGACCTCGGCGACGCGCGTGTCGGCATCGCTCGTGTCCGACAGCACGAAGAAATCGAAATGCGCGAGCTCGCCGGTCTGCGCGAGCGACTCGTACGTAGCGCGCAATCCGGCGAACACGCGCGCCACGTCTTCGTTGCGGATCGGCATTACCACCGCCGTGCGGCCCGCGGGATCGATCGGCGCGTTGCCGGCCGCGCTGCGCGACAACGCGAAGCGCTCCCGGCGCCCGATCAGCACGACGAGGCCCGCCATCGCGGTCCAGAACCCCAGCGAGACCCACGTGAACAACAGCGCGAACAGGACGAGAATCGCGATCTCGAGCGGACGCCGCCCGTGATACGGCAGGACCTCGCTCATGAGCGAGGTGGAAAGCCAAGTCTGCGCGAGCGCGAGCATCAGCAGGATGATCCGCCTGCGATTCGCGGCGTAGTACCACCGCTTGCGCACGCCGCGGTCCGGCGCGTGCTCCTTCACTTCGCGCCAGGACTTCGGACCCATCGACACGCGCTCGATCGCCGGCGTCGTCAAGAGGCGCGGATAGCCCCGGGCGTCCGTGCGCAGCATCGCGGAGTCGTCGATCGCCTGGGCGATCGCATCGAGCCTCTCGTTCATTCAGCGCTTACGCTCTTACTCCGCAGGCACGACGTAGCTCCACGTCGGCGTCACCGTCGTGTCGCCCGCACGCAAGAACGCGCGCATCTCGAGAGGCTTCTTGTCGTCGATATGCTTGACGCGAAGCCTCAATCGAAACCCTCCCGTAACTTCGTTGCGGTACGCGTGGTTCTCGACGATCTCGCCGTTGCCGTCGACGGTGACGACGCTTTCCACCTTCGCGTCGGCAGGAAGGTCCTTGAGCGCGGGTCCTTCGTAGTCGACGACGAAACCTATCGAGGAATCGGGCTGTCGGGTGTAGCCGTGCCCTCGCCGCGTCTGCGCGATCCACGCGAGCGGCGGCTTGGTGTCGACGTTCTTCTGCCACCGAATGCGATACTCGACGTCAAACGGCATGCGCGGCGCCGGAACTTCGTCGGGCACCCAGAAGGCGACGATGTTGTCGTTGGTCTCGTCGGGCGTGGGAATCTGCACGAGCTCGACGCGTCCCTTGCCCCAGTTGCCGCGCGGCTCGATCCACGCGCTGGGACGGAGCTCGTAGCGCGCCTCGAGGTCCTGGTAGTTCTCGAACAGGCGATCGCGCTGCATGAGCCCGAATCCCATCGGGTTGGTGAGCGCGAACGACGTGACGAGCAGGCGCTTGGGATTGACCAGCGGACGCGTGATCCACTCGCCGGTGCCCGCCTGGACGAGCAGGATGTCGGAATCGTGCACTTCGGGGCGATAGTCGCGCGCCGCCGTGCGCGGCTGGTTCTCGCCGAAGAAGTACATGCTGGTGAGCGGCGCAATGCCGAGCTTGGCGACGTTCTTGCGCAGGAAGATGCGCGCCTTGACGAGTGTCACTGTTTCGTTGCCGGGGCGCACGACGAAGCGGTACGCTCCCGCAACGCTCTCCGAGTCGAGCAGCGCGTAGAACGTGAGCTCCCTCGACTGCGCATTCGGGCGCTCGATCCAGAACTCGGTGAAGTGCGGGAACTCCTCGCCCGAGGCAAGGCCGGTATCGAGGGCGAGGCCGCGCGCGGACAACCCGTAGCGCTGGTCCTTGCCCAAACCGCGAAAGTAGGAGGCGCCCTGGAACACGAGCACCTCGTCCTTGTATTTCGGCATGTTGAGCGCAACGTGGACGCGAAAGCCCGCGAAGCCCAAATTGCGCAGCGCCGCCTTGTCGAGCGTGTTGTTGCCGTAGTCGAACATCTCCGGATCGAAGCGGATCTCCCGCGCCACACCGTTGACGATCTCGGAGATCCGCACAGGCTTGTCGTAGTACAGCCCCGGATGGAAAAGCTGGATCTCGAACGGCAGGTTTGCCGAGCGCCAGAGCGAACGCGCAGGCTTGAAGCGGATGTCTCGATACTGGTCGTACGACAGGTCCTTGAGTGGCTTCGGCAGCTCGCGCGCGGGCGCCTTGTACGACTGCGCCGCCAGCGCGGCCGCGCGCTTGGCGACATCGTCGAAGTCGAAAGCGCCGACGCTAGCGGCAAAGGCGAGCGCGGCGATGCCCGCGACAAGCCGCATGAACATCACGTGCCTTGCGAGATGCACATGGTGACGCCTTCGTCGACCCAGCCCCTGGCCGTCATTTGCGCGACAACCGCCCGATCGGTCGTGAAGCGGTGATTGGAATCGCCGAACGGTCGCCATGCGCGATACAGCGGCACGCGTCCCGCGGGACACGTTCCATCGGCATTGGGCGCGGCGGCGTAAAACGGAACGCCTTCGAGCAGCCATTGGGCGCTCCTGTCCACAGCGTAGCATTCGTTGCGCTCGCGCGTGAAGAAATGCGAGCTCGGCCCCTTGCCGGGAATGCCGCTGAAGCGATACACGGTGGTGTTGGGCGAGGTGGGGATGCATCCGGGGTGGCGCACGGCGCTCCACGTCTTGCCTGTGCGCGACCACGCGCCGACCTTGCCCGCGTCGATGTCCGCAATCTCGACCAGGTCCGACGTGTAGAAGTAGTGATCGAGTCCCGCGTGGTAGAACTCCACGAAGCTCGCAATCGAGTCGGGCGGCGGCGCCGATAGGCACGCATGACCGTTGCGGCTGACTCCGACGAACTCGCCGGACTCGGTCAGGCGCGCGGAAAGCGCCGTCGGGTTGTCGAGCGGCGGATACGTGAACGCCGCGTATTCGCGTCCGTACGTGGTCGAGACGATCCCGCTCGGACGCACGATCGGGTTGCCGAGCAAGGTCGCATATTCAGGGTTGGACATCACCTTCTGCGCGAGCTCGATGGGGCCCAGCGTATTGTGCACGGCCCACATCGTGGGCACGAGCTCCGGAGCGGCATTGCAGCGCCCTTCCACGGGCAGTATGTCCATCGTGACGGTCGCCGATTCGACGATGGCGCCGCTCGATGACGCCACCTGCGCGGTGACGCGATATTGCCCTGCGGGAAGCGGGCTTAGCACGGAGATCCACGGGGCGAAGCAATTGAGGGGCGGACCCGGCGGGGACAGGACGCCGGTGAGGGTGAGGCGCTTCGTCGCGAGGTCGACGACCGTCGCCGACGTGCAGTCCCAGGCCGTCGTGACGTCGACGCGTATCGTCACGCTGCCGCGGTCGACGAGCTCGCCGTAGGGATGCGAGAAGTTCATCGTGATCGCACCGGCTCCTCCGCTCGCGAGCATGGTCGTCAGGAGAATCAAGCGTCGCATGACCTACCCCAGGTTTGACGCGAGCCTTCTTGCCGCGTCTTCGCGCGACGACCCCTCGCGCCGTGCGAAATCCGCGAGCTGGTCTTCCCCGATCCTGCCGACAGCAAAATATTGCGCGTCGGGGTGCGAGAAATAAAAGCCGGACACGGCTGCCGTCGGCAGCATCGCGAAGCTCTCGGTCAGCGTCATGCCGAGCTCGCCGGCGCGCAGAAGATCGAAGAGCGGCGCCTTCACCGCGTGATCGGGACACGCAGGATAACCGGGCGCCGGGCGGATGCCGCGATACTCTTCGCGGACCAGCGCCGCAATGTCGAGCGCCTCGTCGGAGGCATACCCCCATAGCTCGCGACGCACCTTCGCGTGCAGCCACTCGGCGAAAGCCTCGGCGAGGCGGTCCGCCAGCGCCTTCAGCATGATCGCGTTGTAGTCGTCCTTCGCCCGCTCGAACTCGGCGAGCTTCTTCTCGATGCCGAGCCCCGCCGTGACGGCGAATCCGCCGAGGTAGTCCACGTGGCCCGAGGCCTTCGGCGCAACAAAGTCGGACAGGCAGAAGTTCGCCTTGCCAGGCGGGCGCTCGTTCTGCTGACGCAAGTTACGCCAGGTCAGTGCGACGTGACCGCGCTCATCGAAGACCTCGATGTCGTCGCCGATCGCGTTCGCCCGCCACAGGCCTGCCACGCCGCTGGCGGTAAGCCATCGTCCCTCGACGACCTTCCGAAGCATCGCCTGGCCTTCGCGATGGAGGTTGCGCGCGGCGTCGCCGACCACCGGGTCGTCGAGGATCGCGGGAAACGGCCCCGACAGCTCCCATGCCTGGAAGAACGGCCCCCAGTCGACGAAGCGCGCGAGCTCCGCGAGATCGACGTTGCGGAACTCGCGCCGACCCGTCGCGCGCGGCACCGGCGGCGCGTACGCCTTCCAATCCGTTGCGAACGCGTTCGCGCGCGCAGCTTCGAGCGCAATCAGCTTGGGGCCTTTCTTGCCCGCGTGCTGCACACGGATTCTCTCGTAGTCGGCCGCCACTTCCGCGACGTAGCCCGACTTCAATTCGTCGGACAGCAAGCTGCTCGCGACACCGACCGCGCGCGAGGCATCGGGCACGTACACCGTGACGCCGCCGTAATGGGGCGCGATCTTCACGGCAGTATGCACGCGCGACGTCGTGGCGCCGCCGATCAAGAGCGGCTGCTTCATCGCGAGGCGCTCCATCTCGTGCGCCACGTGCGCCATTTCCTCGAGCGATGGCGTGATCAGACCGGACAGCCCGACGAGATCGGCATTGCGCTCGATCGCGGTGTCGAGGATCTTCTTCGCGGGAACCATGACGCCCAGGTCGATGACCTCGAAGTTGTTGCACTGGAGCACCACGCCGACGATGTTCTTGCCGATGTCGTGCACATCGCCCTTGACCGTCGCCATCACGACCGTGCCCTTGGGCTTGCCCGCATCGCCCGACAGCGCCTTCTCCTCCTCGATGAAAGGCACGAGATGTCCCACCGCCTGCTTCATCACGCGCGCGGATTTGACGACCTGCGGCAGGAACATCTTGCCGGCGCCGAAGAGGTCGCCGACGACGTTCATTCCGGCCATGAGCGGCCCTTCGATGACATGGATGGGACGCGCGTATTTCTGCCGCGCTTCCTCGGTATCCTCGACGATGTGCGTCGTGATGCCCTTGACGAGCGCGTGCGACAGGCGCTCCTCCACGCTCGCCTCGCGCCACGCCAGGTCCTCGGTTGCGACCTTGCCCTGCGCCTTGACGGTTTCGGCGAACGTCACGAGCCGCTCGGTAGCGTCCTCGCGGCGGTTGAGCACGACATCCTCGACGCGCTCGCGCAGCTCGGCATCGAGCTCGTCGTACACGCCGAGCTGGCCCGCGTTGACGATGCCCATCGAGAGCCCGGCGCGGATCGCGTGATAGAGAAATACGGTGTGAATGGCCGCGCGCACCGGCTCGTTGCCGCGGAAGGAAAAGCTCACGTTGCTGATGCCGCCCGACACTTTCGCGTGCGGGAGGTGTTGGCGGATCCAGCGCGTGGCGTTGATGAAATCGACGGCGTAGTTGTTGTGCTCGTCGATGCCCGTCGCGATCGCGAACACGTTGGGATCGAAGACGATGTCCTCGGGCGCGAACCCGACGCGATCGACGAGCAGGTCGTAACTGCGCCGGCAGATCGACGTCTTGCGCTCCAGGGTATCCGCCTGGCCCTTCTCGTCGAAGGCCATCACCACGACCGCCGCGCCGTAGCGCTGCACGAGCTTCGCGTGATGCAGGAACGCCTCCTCGCCTTCCTTGAGCGAGATCGAGTTGACGATCGGCCGGCCCTGCACGCACTTGAGGCCTGCCTCGATCACCTCCCATTTGGAGGAGTCGATCATGAGCGGCACGCGCGCAATGTCGGGCTCGGTGGCAATGAGGTTCAGGTAGCGCACCATCGCCGCCTTGGAGTCGAGCATCGCCTCGTCCATGTTGACGTCGATGATCTGCGCGCCGTTCTCCACCTGCTGCCGCGCCACCTCCACGGCGCCAGCGAAGTCACCGGCCAGCACGAGCTTCGCGAACGCACGCGAGCCCGTCACGTTGGCGCGCTCGCCGACGTTCACGAACAGGGAGTCGTCGCCTATGTTGAGGGGCTCGAGCCCCGCCAGGCGCATCACGCTGGACGGCGTCACGCTGCGGCGGCTTCCTCTTGCGGCAGCGTACGCGGCGCCACCACTGCGACGGCGTCCGCAATCGCGCGGATGTGCGCGGGGGTCGTGCCGCAGCATCCGCCGACGATGTTGACGAAGCCGCTTTTCGCGAAATCGCCGAGCAGCGAGGCGGTCTGGTCCGGCGTCTCGTCGTAGCCCGTCTCCGACATGGGGTTCGGCAATCCGGCGTTGGGATAGCAGGAGACGAACGTGTCGGCGACGCGCGCGATCTCCTCGATGTACGGCCGCATCAGCGCCGCGCCGAGCGCGCAGTTGAGGCCCACCGCCAGCGGACTCACGTGGCGGATCGCGTTCCAGAACGCCTCGGGTGTCTGGCCGGAGAGCGTGCGGCCGGATGCGTCGGTGATCGTGCCCGACACGATGAGCGGCAGCCGTTGCCCCGCCTTCTCGAAGTACGCCTCGATGGCGAACAACGCCGCCTTGGCGTTCAGCGTGTCGAAGATCGTCTCGACCAGCAGGATGTCGGCGCCGCCGTCGCAGAGGCCCGCGACCGAGTCGGTGTACGTCGCCACCAGCTCGTCGAAGCTGACGTTGCGCGCGCCCGGGTCGTTGACGTCCGGGGAGATCGACGCCGTGCGATTGGTCGGTCCCATTGCGCCGGCGACGAAGCGCGGCTTGTCCGGCGTGCGCGCGGTCCACGCGTCGGCGCATTCGCGGGCGATCTTCGCGGCTGCGTGGTTGATCGCATATGCCTCGCTTTGCATGCCGTAGTCGGCCTGCGCGATCGACGTCGCGCTGAACGTGTTGGTCTCGATGATGTCCGCGCCCGCCGCGAGGTACGCATCGTGGATCTGGCGCACGACCTCGGGTTGCGTGAGCGACAAGAGATCGTTGTCGCCCTTCAAGTCATGCGCGTGATCGTGGAACCCGCCGCGAAAGTCGGTTTCCGACAGCCTGCACGCCTGGATCTGCGTGCCCATCGCGCCGTCCATCACGAGGATGCGCTCGCGCATGAGGCGGGTGAGGAGAGCTGTCCGGTCGGGCTGCATGTAAGGATCTTCGAATGCAAGGCCTTGAATTTTAGCTCATGTTGCACCGCAATTCCTGCGCCGTCGACGATGCGCGCGGCGCGGCTAACCGACTAGCCGCGCATTTGAACCGCGGCAGTGCACAGTGCTACTCTAGACCCGTGAAGCACCTGACCCCAAAGGAAGCGCGCGATCTGCTGGCCGGGAACCCGCAGGCGGTGTTCGTCGATTGCCGAAGCGAGATGGAGTACTACTTCGTCGGCCACCCCGTGGGCTCGCAGCACGTCCCGTGGAACGACGGCCCCGACTGGGAGATCAACCCGCACTTCGTCGGGCAGGTCAAGAAAGTCGCGAGCATGAACCGGCCGATCGTGCTCATCTGCCGCAGCGGCCATCGCTCGGTGGACGCGGGCCTCGCTCTGGAGAAGGCCGGCTTCACCGAGGTGTACAACGTGAAGGAAGGCTTCGAGGGACCGCTCGACGACAAGCATCATCGCGGCACGCGATCGGGGTGGCGGTTCGAAGGTCTTCCATGGGAGCAGTTGTAGGCCCGATCGCCACTGCATTCACGGATTCGCTCCACCCCCGCGCGAGCGACGACGAAGCCGCGTGGTACGCGCAACGCATCGGCGACCCGGCGACGCTCGCCCTCGACGCCATGTGCGGAGCGGGCCGGATGCTCCTGCCGCTCCTCGCGCGCGGCCACAAGGTTCACGGCGTCGACGCTTCGCCGTCGATGATCGCGCGCTGCGAGGAGAAGCTCGCCGCGCAGTCGCTTGCAACCATGCTTTTCCGCCAGGACGTCGCCACGCTCAACGTGCCGTTCCGCTACGGCACGGCGTTCATCGCGGGCAGCGCGTTCGACGCCATCGTAGACCCGGCCGCCGCGGCGAGCGCACTTTCGCGCATTCGCGCGCATCTCGTGGCGCCGGCGACATTGATCGTCGCCTGTCGCGTCCCGTCGACGACACTGCAGCGTCTCGCGGCGCCGCTCGTCGAAGTGCGCACCGCGAAGCTCGACGACGGGTCGCAGATCGCGCTGCGCTCGGAATCCGTGTGGACGGAAGGCACGCGCTCGATGCGGGCTCAGCGCCGCTATTCGCAGCGCCAGGGACACCAGCGCATCGCCGAGGAAAGCGAGACCGTGCGCGGAACGTGGTACGCGCCGGCGGATATCCTCGAGCTTGCGCGCGCCGCGGGATTCGGCAATGCGCGAACGGAGGCGCTGCCGTTCGAGACCGGCTACGAGGGTGAAACGTTCGCGCTCATCGCGACGGCGTAGCGCCGATACGCGCCAGAACGCCGTCGACGATGCGATCGCAACGCGCGCCCGCGAACGCGAAGACGTCGCCCTCCGTCGCATCGATCTCGCGCGCGAGCGCCTCGCGCAGCAGCGAGCGGGCGCGAAAGTGGCGGCTGCGCACGGCCACTTCGGAGAGCCCCAGGCACTGCGCGACTTCCTGCACGGAGAGGTCCTCGATCGCGCGCAGCACGAAGACCGTGCGCAAGGCGTCGGGCAACCCGTCGACCTGTCGCTCGAGAACCGCCCGCATCTGCGACCTCATCGCGGCGGCCTCGGGCCGCTCGATCGTGGCATCGGGAATCTCCGCCTCGGACACGTCGACATCTCCCATCGGAATCACGTTGTCACGGCGCGCGTCGCGACGCCTGCGCATCAAGCACTCGTTGTGCAGGATCCGCGAGAGCCACGTCGACAGCGACGCATCGCCGCGAAACTGCGGGAGCGCGTGGTAGGCCTTCACGTACGCATCCTGAAGCGCGTCCTCGGCGTCGGCATCGTTGCGCATGGTCGCGCGGGCGAGTCGAAACAGCCGACGGTTGTAGCGCCGCATGACGATCTCGAATGCCGCCGCGTCGCCCGCGACGACGCACCTCACGATCGTCGCGTCGTCGGACTCGGCCGACCAGGTCCTGGCGACACGAAGCGCTTCGTTCATCGCACGACCAACCGCGCCTTCATCGTCGGATGCAGCGTGCACACGTAATCGAACGTCCCCGCTTTGTCGGCCACCCAGGTCCACGAGTCGCCGGCCGCGATCGAGCGCGAATCGAACGTGCGATCCTGCGCCGTGGCCGTATGCGGGAACGGATCCTTGTTGGTCCAGGTGACGCGGTCGCCGCGTTGCACCGTCACGCTCGCGGGCGCAAATGCCGTGCCGTCGATGACGACGGTTTGGTTCGCCGCCAGCGCGGGCATGGCGGCGCAGGCGAGCATGGTCGCAAGCCAGCGATCGATCATTTGCCGAGCCCGGCCTGCACATGCTTCGCGTGGTCGAGATGCGCCACGAACGCCGGACGCACCTTGACCAGCAGCGCCTTGAGCTCGGCATTCTGCGCGCTCGGCACGAGCGTCTTGTCCAGGGCGTCGATGACTTGCTGGTGGTAGGCGACCTCGTGGTCGACGTAGGCGCGGTCGAACGCCGCGCCGGACAGTGTCTTCAAGCTGGCGACGTTGGCGTCTCCGCCCTGCTTCAGCGACTTGCTCGTGTCGTTGGGCTCCGGCGTCACCTTGAGCTTGGTGACGAGGGCCCCGGCCTGCTTGTTGACGCCGGTATGGTCGGATCATCTGCTGCGCGAACTCACGCACCTTGGGCGACTGCGCCCTGGCCTTGGCAAGCTCCCCCGCGTCGATATCGACCTGGTTGGCGGTGACCACGATTGCGGCGATCTGCGCATCCGAAGGTCCGGCCGCGGCTGCAGCGCCCGCAAACAAGGCGAGCGCAAGTGCCCCGCCTGCAACTTCGATCCATCGCGTCATGCGCGTCTCCGTGAAAGGCCGACTGCCGGCCCACATGACGATAGATGCCGCGAAACGCGTTTCCGTTGCAGGGGCCGTTTCTACCAGCTTCCGGAGCTTCCGCCTCCGCCCGAGCTGCCGCCGCCTCCCGAGAACCCGCCGCTACTCGAGCTGCTCGACGAGGACCACCCGCCACCGCTGCTGCTCGAGCTCATGGTGAAGCCGCCGATGCTGGTCGTGCCCTTGCTCTTCAAATCCTTCTTCGCCTTCTCGTACCACGGCGACCGCGCGATGAAAATCTTCGCGACTGGAAACCCGATGAGGTAGACGACGAGCAGCACGAGGGCGCCTTTGACGCCCAGGATGATGATCGGGAACATCGCCCAGAACGGGATGAGGAACAGGTAGAGGAACCATCCCATCCCCGGGGTCATGACGCCGATGATCGTGAAGAGCCCGATGATCCCGAAAATGAATGCGCCGAGCAGGATGCGCATCGGCCACGGCGGAAGCTCGGGCTCGCCGAGCCCGCTGAGGCTCACGGACATCGACGACGGCTTGTCCGCGGCCGGCTCGGCTCCGGTTTCGAGGAGCGCAACGATCGCACCGACGCCGCTCTCGACGCCGCCGTCGAAGTTGTTGTTGCGGAACTGCGGCGTCATCTCGTTGCGAATGATGCGGCTTGCCATCGCGTCGGTGAGCGTGCCTTCGAGGCCGTAGCCGACCTCGATGCGCATCTTCCTGTCCTTGTGCGCGACGACGACGAGCACGCCGTTGTCCTTGCCCTTCCGGCCGAGCTTCCATTCGTTGAAGACGCGCTCGGCGTATTCCTCGATCGAATCGCCGCCGATCGTCGGGACCGTCAGCACGACCACCTGGTTGGTCGTCTTGTCCTCGTGCTGCTTGAGTGCCTTGCCCAGGCGATCGCGCGCCGCCGGCGAGAGAATCTCGGCGTCGTCGACGACGCGGCCGGACAAGTAGGGGACGTCCGCTGCGATTGCTGCGAGCGCGACGAGCAACAGCGCGAAGACGCCTTGCTTCATGCGTCGCCCAGCTCGATAGGCACATCGGCGAACGCGTTGCCGTCGCCGCGCACCACGCCCTTGGTCGCCAGCAGGTTGCCGATCGCGTCGAGTCCCGCGAGAAGGGCGTCGCACGCCGCGCCGGCACGAAGCCGCTCGGTCATCGTGGCGATCACGGCGTCCCATTCGGCGACCGTGACCGCGTCGCGCAACCCCGTGTCGGTGAGGATCACGACACGCCGCTCGAGCATCGCGACGAGGACCAGGATCGCCGTGCGTTCGCTGGTGGCGAACATCTGTCGATCGAGGAATTGCACTTTCGCATATTGGGACGCCTCGACGGCAGCACGTGCGTCGCGCAGGAAGAGCCTCGCAAATCCCGGGATATAGATGCTCGCGAGCGCGCAAAGCGCACCGATGGCCAGCATCGAGACGATCGAGTTCATGACGGCCGTGCTCGTCATCCACTCCGGATGCAACACGTCGCCCACGGCAACGGCGAGCGCGGCGAGCGACGAGCCCAGCGCGAACGCCTTCCACACCGTCTCGGGATAGACGTCGCACTTGCCGACGACCATCGTCACGACCTGGATGCCGATGGCGCGCTCGAGCGCGTGCACGCGCTGCTCGATCGCCTGCGAGTCGACGTCGCTCAGGAACATCG
>Ga0207701_10003535_pt1 | contig 16020 bp, 17 predicted proteins | sample KBSSwiSSwithPhiX_FD_184294 | JGI IMG/M metagenome (GOLD analysis project Ga0207701, IMG submission 184294) | Switchgrass rhizosphere bulk soil microbial communities from Kellogg Biological Station, Michigan, USA, with PhiX - S5 (SPAdes) (version 2) | ecosystem: Environmental > Terrestrial >... | reverse complement strand
ATCCAAGGTTCTTCACACGTCCGAATATTATTTTCTTCATTTCAACCGCAGTTTCTTAATCTTCTAAATCTGAATAAGTGTCGCTAACCGTCAGTACTCCCGGGTAAATGGCGATAAAAGGAGTGTTAATAACGCTTCCCAGGAGGTCTGACATTAAAAAGGAAGACGCTGTCGTCGAAACGTTGTTGGTAGTTATTGAGGGTTGTTGGCTTCTTCTTCTACTTCCGTTCCAGGAGATCGGTAAGGATTGACCCCGGCGCTCGGCGGAGCTAAGCGCATATCTGAATGGATCTTCTCTCGGAACTTCAAAGTCGATTGGTCTGCGGCGATGGCGCCATGGGCACGATGTTGCTGGAAGACGGGGTTCCGCTCGAGCGTTGTTTGGAGGAACTTTGCCTGAGCGATCCGGAACGGGTCGGGAAAGTCCATGACGCGTACGTGGCGGTGGGCGCAGAGGTGATTGAAACCAACACCTTTGGAGCAAACCGAGTCAGACTCGAGCGGTTCGGTTTCGGAGAAAAAACGCGGGAGATCAATGCGAGCGCCGCTCAACTGGCGGTGAAAGCGGCTCATGGCAAACCGGTCGCTGTCGCCGGCAGTATTGGTCCGCTTGGCATTACTGCCGACGATGCTCGAGAACGCGGAATCGACCGAGCGGCGGTTTTCGCGGAGCAGATCACTGGGCTGTTAGACGGCGGAGTCAACGCGATTTTCCTCGAGACATTTCTCGACTACGAAGAGATGGAGATTGCGCTGCGCGCAAAGGTTGGTCTGTCGAAAATCCCGACCATCTGTTCGTTCGCATCGGAACAGGAGGGGCGCCTTCCTTCCGGACTCACCTTGGTGGAGGCGTACCGCAAGCTAATCGACTTGGGAGCGGATGTTGTGGGCGTTAACTGCCTGAACGGCCCGCAGGCGATGGTCCACATTCTGGAGCTGCTACCACTCGAATTCCTTATCTCGGCTTATCCGAACGCTGGCTATCCCCATTACCACGAAGGACGGTTTTTCTACTACACTTCGCCGACCTACTTCTCCGCCATGGCGCGGGAAATGGCCGCGCAAGGCGCGCGTTTGATTGGGGGCTGTTGTGGAACGACCCCGAAAACGATCGCGGCCATCGCCGCCGTGCTCACAGAGCTAAAACCAGCGCGGAGCAAAACCGTGCGAGTGGTAGCTGAACCGGTCCGCGCCGCGGTGGCGGAGAGGGTGGAATCAACCGAAGAGAGCTTGCTCGACCGCATCGCACGCGGTCACCGCGTTATCATCTGCGAACTCGATCCTCCGAAAACACTGGCGCTCGAGAAGTATTTCGCGGGTGCCCAGGCACTTGTGCAGGCTGGCTGCGACGCCATTACACTGGCAGATAACTCGCTGGCGATTCTAAGGGTCAGCAACCTGGCCATCGGAGCAATGCTCAAAGAGAGATTTGGCATCATGCCCCTGCTCCATATGAGCTGCCGCGATCGCAACATCTTAGGTTTACAGAGTGAGCTGCTGGGAATGGCAGCGCTCGGTATGCGACATGTGTTACCGCTAACGGGCGACCCGGCGCGTGTCGGCGATCATCCCGGTGCCGCCTCAGTCTATGATGTGAATTCCGTGCAGCTCATTGCCATTACCAAGCGGATGAACGAGGGATTTAATCACGCTGGGAAATCGCTCAGCGCTGCGACGCGATTCGTCATTGGTTGCACTTTCAATCCGAATTCGAAAAACCTGGATGCGCAAGTTTCGCGACTGGAACGAAAGGTAGCAGCGGGAGCGCAGTTTGTTATGACGCAGCCGGTTTTCGATATGAGTATCCTCGATGCCATGATTGCCCGCACGGAGGGTTTAGGCATCCCTATTTTCACCGGAATCTGGCCATTGCTAAGCGGTAAGCAGGCGGAGTTCTTGCACAACGAAGTGCCGGGGATTCTGGTTCCGGATGAAGTTCGACACCGGATGTCCGGATCAGAGGGTGCCGAAGGTGCCGCGCGAGGCATGGAGATCGCGCGGGAGATATCCAAGGCGGCGTTGGAGCGTTTTCCGGGCGTTTACCTCATAACACCGTTCTTGAAATACTCGGCAACTGTTCAGCTTGCCACGTTTGCACGTGGTCTCTGATGTAGGAAGTTCGGCTGATGTCGAAAGTAAGACATGCCATTGCTATCCAAATCGGTGGGCTAGTGCTTGTCGCTGCGCTTTTCTTGGTTGGCGGTCACTTTTTCCCGATCGCCGATTGGATTGCCTATGTGCAACAGAAGATCATGCACCTGGGTTTTTGGAGTGCTATCTGGTATCCGCTCCTTTATGCCTGTTGCAACGTGCTGCTGTTGCCCGGCGGTCTCTTAAGTATCGGAGGCGGCTTCTTTTTTGGGCTATGGTGGGGATTCTTTATCATCCTGGTGGGTAATGTCTCTGGCGCGGCAATATCATTCTTCCTTAGTCGGTGGATTGGACGCTCCTGGTTGAAGGGAAAACTGCGCCGCAACGCGACACTCGTGGCTCTTGAGCCGGCGGTGGAGCGAGAGGGTTGGAAGATAATCCTTCTAAGTCAGTTACACCCTCTCTTTCCGACCAGTCTTTTAAACTATCTTTATGGCCTAACGAGTATAAGGTTCCGCACCTGCATTTTATGGGTGGCGATCGGGCAGGCTCCAGGGTTATTCCTTTACGCGTACGTCGGGACGTTGGGACAGCTCGGGTTGAATTTAGTGCGGGGCAAGAATCATCCTCGTTTGATTGAGTATTGGATCTGGGGAGGTGGTTTTGTCCTTTCCGTTGTTGTGCTGATACTATTGGGACGGATTTCGCTGCGGCTCTTGAAAGAAGCTCAAGAAAAGGCCGCGGCTGAAAAGGAGAAAGCACAAAGGCTAGAAAGACAGGAGCTTAGCACAAGAACATCATGGGCGCACAAATAGATTGGATGGCCCTTGCCGACCACGCTTGGGCAGCCAGGGAAAGGGCATATGCGCCGTATTCGAAGTTTGCGGTTGGCGCTGCGCTCCTCGCTGACTCAGGTGAAATTTATGCCGGCTGCAACGTCGAAAATGTCTCACTCGGGTTAACGATTTGTGCCGAGAGAAGTGCAATCGTAGCTGCGATTCAGGCGGGTTGCCGGGAATTTGTCGGGATGGCAGTTGTCGCGGATACGGACAACCCCATAAGCCCGTGCGGGGCTTGTCGGCAGTTCCTGGCGGAATTCAATCCGGACATTCCAATTTTCGCTGCCGGACGAAACGGCGTCGCTCAATCCTGGCGGTTGTCTGACCTCCTACCGTCGCCTTTTGGAGGCCTTACGAAAGCCGGTAATTGATCCACATGGAACATTTTTTCCTGTCGAAGAAATACAGTGTGATCGTGGTCGGCGCCGGCCACGCCGGCATTGAAGCGGCTCTGGCGGCGACTCGTCTTGGAGCCAAGACCCTCTTGTTCAGCCAGAACCTCGATACCATTGGGCAGATGTCGTGCAACCCCGCGATCGGCGGGTTGGCAAAGGGTCATATCGTCAGGGAGATTGACTCTCTCGGCGGTGCGATGGGGATTAACGCCGACGCCACCGGGATTCAATTCAGGATGCTGAACCGGACGAAGGGACCGAGCGTCCAGGCGCCGCGGGCGCAATGTGACAAGAAGGCCTATCAATTTAGGATCAAAGGTCTGCTGGAGCGGCAAGCTGGCTTAGACGTCAAGCAAGGCGGAGTTGTAGAAGTTTTGGTCAATAATGGACGCGCAACGGGAGTCCGGACGGACTTTGGTTTGTGTGTCCATGCGGACAGCGTCATTATTACCGCTGGCACCTTTTTGCGCGGGCTTCTGCATGTGGGAGATCGCAGCCAGCCGGGAGGTCGCATGGCTGATAGTTCTTCGCCCTTAAGCGACAACCTCCGCGAACTCGGGTTTGAAACGGGTCGATTTAAGACCGGCACGCCGTGTCGGCTTGATGCGAAATCAATCGATTTTGGAGCGTGCATAAAACAGCTGGGCGATGACCCTCCAAGTCGATTTAGCTTCTTGCCTGTTACAGAGGAGTTTGCCGACGAGAAAATCCCCTCAGGAAATTTCCGTGACGGACGTTTCCACGTGGAACAATTGCCCTGTTGGATCACCGCGACCACAGCCGAAACTCACGAGATCATACGGCGCAATCTCCACCGTTCTCCCCTCTTCAGCGGCCGAATCGAAGGCACCGGACCACGCTACTGCCCGTCCATCGAAGACAAGGTCGTAAAATTTGCCGACAAACCTCATCACCAGATTTTTCTCGAGCCCGAGGGCAGGCAGACGGAGGAGTTCTACCTCAATGGCGTCTCAACCAGCTTGCCCTATGAAGTGCAAATCGAGTTCATCCGCTCTATTCCCGGATTGGTGAGCGCAGAGATCATGCGGCCTGGGTATGCCGTCGAATATGACTATTTCCCACCCACGCAGCTCCAACTCACTCTCGAGACAAAGTTGATCGAAGGCCTCTATTTCGCCGGTCAGATTAACGGAACGTCTGGCTATGAAGAGGCCGCTGCCCAAGGTCTGATTGCAGGGGCGAATGCAGCCCTCAAATTGGCTGGCCGGGCACCGCTCGTCTTCGACCGCAGCGAAGCGTATATAGGAGTTCTGATCGATGACTTGGTCACACGTGGCACTCAGGAACCGTATCGAATGTTTACCAGCCGTGCTGAGCATCGGCTCATACTTCGGCAGGATAACGCAGACCAAAGATTGACTCCCAAAGCTGCCGCGGTTGGCCTTGTCGGTGCCAACCGAGTTCGGTTGCTCGCGCAAAAGTGCCAGCAGCTCGAAATGGCACGGGAAAGCGCGTCGAGGATACGGCTTGGCGGAGAAACGCTTCTTCAGCTAATGAAGCGGCCGGAATTTCGCCTCGCCGATTTGCCACCGGCGTTACGCACTGAGGTAAGCGACGAAATTTGGGAATCGCTGGAAACCGATCTGAAGTACGAAGGATACATCCGGCGCCATAACGAACACCTGCAATCGATCCAGGCGGCACAAGCTAACAAAATCCCAGTGGAGATTAACTATGCCTCAGTTCCCGGTCTTCGTAACGAAGCACGGCAGAAGCTGGCCAAGATTCGGCCGGAAAGCATTGGACAAGCCGGCCGGATCAGCGGCGTAACTCCGAGCGACCTCGGAATCTTAACCATCTGGATCCGTAAGAATTACGTAACACATTAGTTTACAGTCACTTATTTGAACACGCAGGTTCAGATTTATCTCGGGGCGGTGATCGTCGGTTACCTCTTGGGCTCGTGTCCAAACGGGCTTCTCATTGCTCGCAGCCGCGGAGTGGACATCCGGAAACACGGCAGTGGCAATATTGGCGCGACGAATGTGCTCCGGGTCATGGGGAAAAAATGGGGCTACCTTGTTTTTGCCTTGGACGCATTCAAGGGATTCGCGGCTGTGCGGCTGGCGCTCGTTTTAGCATTTGCGTTGAATCCCAATGGGCTTCATCACGAGCTGGTGGGAATCGTGGGTGGGCTCGCCGCTATCCTCGGGCATACTTTTCCGGTCTGGCTTCGATTTCGCGGAGGCAAAGGCGTCGCCACATCTGCCGGCGTTTTGCTGGGTCTGATGCCGATCGCCGTTATCTCGGTCTTCCTTGTCTGGTTAGCACTATTCAAAGGGACTCGCTATGTCTCCGTGGCGTCGATCGGCGCAGCAGCCGCCCTCCCATTTTTTGTTGCACTCTATTTGCGAATCAACATGGTGACCGGCGCGAGTCTGCTGCCATTTTCGATCTTGATCGCCGGCGTTGTGATTTGGCGACATCGGTCGAATATCCAGCGACTGCTGCGCGGAAACGAGCAGCGATTCGGCCAGGAATGACCTCAAAAAAAATAGCCATTTTAGGCACCGGCGGTTGGGGAACGGCCCTCGCAGCTCTTTGGGGGGCGCAAGGAAATGAAATCATCCTTTGGGGGCATACTCCCGAGCGGGTCGAAACAATCGCGCGGACCCGGGTAAACCCGGAATACTTGCCCGGCATCGAGCTGGCGAAAAATGTTCGCCTAACGAGTGAACTGGGTGATTGCGAGGCGGCGGAGTTAATCGTCTTTGTTACACCATCGGTTGCCCTGCGAGAGGTTGCGTCGCTTCTAGCCACGAAGGTTAGCAATGAGTCCGCGATTCTCCTCAGCTGCACGAAAGGAATCGAGCACGGCACAGGAATGCGGATGAGCGAAATTTTGGCGGAGAAATTCCCGACGAATCCAGTGGCGGTCCTTTCAGGACCCAACCTCGCGATCGAAGTCGCCCGCGGACTACCCTCGGCTACCGTCCTCGGTTGTCGGGACGAAAGCGTTGCCGAAATGCTCCAGGCGACGCTCGGGAGTTCTCGCTTTCGCGTTTATACCAGTCATGAGATCACGGGGATCGAGCTAGGGGGAGCCTTGAAAAACATTTTCGCGATTCCCGCCGGGGTAAGCGACGGCTTTGGCTTCGGCGATAACTCCAAAGCCGCACTGGTGACTCGCTCGCTCGCGGAATTGCTCCGTGTCGGCGTGGCGATGGGCGGTGACGCTCGAACTTTCCAAGGCTTGAGCGGCGTCGGTGATCTTATCGCGACCTGCTTTAGCCGTCACAGTCGCAATCGGACGTTGGGCGAACAGCTGGCCAAGGGAAAAAGCCTGGACGAAATCACGCGAGGAACGAAAACGGTGGCGGAAGGAATTCCGACCTCTCGCAGCGCTTTTGAATGCGCGCGGCGGTGCGGGATTGAAACGCCGATCATCGACCAGGTGTATGCCGTTCTTTATGAAGGCAAGTCGGCGGCGCAAGCGCTGCAGGAATTGTTAGGCCGCGATCAAAAATCCGAACGCGGCTAATTGTTAGGCGCGGTTAGCTTTGCCGCCAGTTTCCCAATCACCGCGGGAAAGAGTTCGCGTTCGGCGAGCTGGATTCGTTGATGCAAAGTTACCGCGGTGTCGTTAGGCAAAATGGGCACTGATTGCTGTGCAATGATTTCACCGCTATCCACGCCGGCATCGACATAATGGACGGTGCAACCCGTCACCGTCTCGCCTGCGGCCAAGGCCTGCTTCCACGCTTCGAGACCGGGGAATTTCGGAAGCAGCGACGGATGCAGATTAACAATGCGGTGCGGAAACGCATCCAACATCACAGGCTTGAGCACGCGCATGAAGCCGGCCAGGACAACCAGCTCTACTCCTGCAGAGCGCAGTAGCCTAACGAGTTCAGCTTCCACCTCAGGTTCCATTTTTGTGCGGAATTTTCCGGGAGGAAGATAGATCGCAGTAACGCCGAATTCGCGCGCGATCTCGAGGATGCCGGCACCGGCCACGTCGGAAACGACAATCCGGCAATCGGCTGAGAGTTTTCCCGAGCGAATCTGCTCAAGGATCGCGCGGCAGTTCGATCCTTTTCCTGAACCAAGAATTCCGAGCGCGAGCCGATGCATCAGTTAGCGCTGCATCTTCTCGATCAGACTTGTGGTCGATTTTCCCGGAACCAAAGGCAACGTTTTGATCTCGGCTCCCACTTCCTTAAGCGCCGCGACTTCTTCCGCATTCAGACTTTCTAACGTGTAGTCGCCGCCTTTGACGTAGATCACTGGTCGAGTGGCTTCGATTACTTCCGTCGCGCGCACACCCGGAAAAATCGTCACTAAGTCTACGCATTCCAACGCGGCCAGCACTTCCGCGCGATCGCTTTCGGAATTTAGTGGTCGTCCAGCGCCCTTCAGTGCTTGGACGGATTCATCGCCGTTGACCGCTACCACCAAAGCATCCCCGAGCTGCCGCGCCTGTTGCAAATAACGCACATGGCCGACATGGAGGAGATCAAAGCAACCGTTGGTGAGGACAAGACGTTGTCCTGCCTGCCGCATTTCGTCGGCACGCTGCTTCAGCGCAGGAAGTGACAGGATCTTTTGTTTCATCGTTGCGTTCTCGCGGTCATTCTCGCCGACTGACCTACCTGGTCAATCGAATCTGACTATTCTCGTTAGGCGTTAGGCCTCGGAAAAGAAACCGGTCAGCGGACTGGTAGCGGCGGCGGTGCTACGCGCTTCTGCCAGGCCAATTTCGCGTGCCTCGCGGCCGGCCTCGACCGCTTTGCGGAAGGCATGGGCCATTCGGACTGGATCGGACGCAATCGCGATCGCGGTGTTGACGAGGACAGCATCGGCTCCCATCTCGAGCGCCTCCGAGGCCTGACTTGGCGCGCCCAAGCCGGCGTCGACCACTACCGGCACAGTTGCCTGCTCGATGATGATCTCGATCTGCGCGCGCGTTTCGATGCCGCGATTGCTCCCAATCGGCGAACCAAGGGGCATCACGGTGGCTGTTCCAACATCCTGCAAACGTTTCGCCAGGACAGGGTCGGCATTGATGTAGGGCAGGACCGTGAATCCTTCCCTAACGAGTGTTTCCGCGGCCGCGAGAGTCTCGACTGGATCGGGCAAGAGGTAGCGCGGATCGGGGTGGATCTCGAGTTTGATCCACGAAGGCAAACCGGCGCTGACCGCCAGGCGCGCCAGCCGGATCGCCTCGTCGGCGTTGCGTGCTCCGCTCGTGTTTGGGAGGAGGAGAAAACGTTTCGGATCGATGAAGTCGAGAATGTTGGCAAAAGGGTCAGCCCGCCCGGAGAGATCGGCTCGGCGTAACGCAACGGTAACAAGCTCGGTCCCACTCGCCTCGAGCGCGTCCCGCATTAGCTCGTTGGAAGCGAACTTGCCCGTGCCGACGAGGAGCCGCGAAGTAAATTCGCGATCGGCGATCTTAAGTTTCGAGGGTTTGTCCGACATCGCGATAACTTACAACGCGTGACCGCCCTGTCATCCCGATCCGGTGGGCGGAAAGCTGAAAGAGTTGGCGTCATTATCCTTTCGGGTTGTCAGCTGAGCAGCGTGAAGCCGTAACGCAGCCTGCGGAGCAGGCGAGGCCGGGCTTTCCATCTCTGACCCGGGCTGATTCACGACGCTGGGCGCGCGGAATGGAGCTTTAGCGACATAGCCCGGATGGCTCGCCTTGAGGCGAGGCGAGCCGGGCAAAATAGTCAGAGGTCCGTTCTCCCGCGGCTGCGGGATCAGGATGACAAATGAAGGTGGTTGTACTTTGGATTTGGTGCTGTTAATTGCCGCGTGACCAAATTCGATCTGCGCCTTGGCGATTGCGTGGCGGGGATGGCAAGCCTCAAGGCGAAATCGATCGATCTCGTGGTTACTTCTCCGCCTTACAACCTCGGGATTCGGTACGGAAAATTTTCCGACACGGTAGATCGAAAATCGTATCTCGATTGGTCCGAAACGTGGGCCGCACAAATTCACCGCCTGCTTCGGCCTAACGGATCATTTTTTCTCAACGTGGGAGCGGCGCCATCGAATCCGCTGCTTCCGCATGAACTGATCTTGCGCCTGCGAAAGTTTTTCGTTTTGCAAAACACGATTCATTGGATCAAGGCCATCACGCTTCCGAACGAGGACGGCGGAGAAATGTCGCGCGGACATTTCAAGCCGATCAATTCCGCCCGTTTCTTGAACGATTGCCATGAATACGTTTTTCATCTGACCCTCGAGGGAAAAACGCCGCTCGATCGGCTCGCCCTGGGAGTGCCTTACGCCGACAAGTCAAACATCGCGCGCTGGCGACACACGCGTGGGAGTGACCTTCGTTGTCGTGGGAACACTTGGTTTGTTCCCTACGAGACTATCCAGCGCCGGGAAAAGGAGCGACCGCATCCCGCAACGTTCCCGGTGCAGCTGGCGGTTAATTGCATCCAGCTGCATGGCCTGACGAGAACGAAGCGGATGCTGGATCCGTTTCTCGGGCTCGGAAATTCCGCAGTGGCCGCGCGGCGCCTCGGCCTAACGAGCTTCGTCGGATTCGAGATTGACGACGATTATCTGCGCGAGGCGAAAAGGCGTTGTAGCCGCTTCGCTGCGCGAAGCGTGGGAATCGATTCACAATAGGGAACGACAACTTTGTAGAACGCGTTCTCCCGCGCTTCGCACCGCGAAGCGGCTACAAGCGGCTACAGTTACGAGAACTTCTTCAGCGGCTCGACCAGGTTTGCGGACAAGGGACGCACTCGCTCAAAAATTCTCGGCGCAAGCGGTTTTGCGTTGGGATAGCCCTTCAGGATCATTTCAAGGCGGGCGTCGAGATTATCGATGTAATGAAGCGCGTAGGCCTCGGGCGTTTTCGGATAAATCGGCGAGCCATATTGAGGCTCACCATGGTGCGAGGCGATGAGGTGAAGCAAATGCAGCCGGCAATCTTCCATCGACGGCGAGAGCCGGCGCCATTCGGTGACCCGCTCGTCCGCTTCCAGTTTGCGCCAAAGCGAATTCACCACCTCAAGACCGACACCGATGTGTCCCACCAGCTCACCGATTTCGTCGAATGAAATGCTGAAACCGGTTTCAGGCAGATAGTTTTCCCAAAGCTTACCGCAATCATGAAAAAGGATGCCCGCGACGAGCAGGTCGAGATTGAGGGTCGGATAAACGGGCGCGATCTGGGTGGCGACGCGCATCATCTGGGCGGTGTGCTCGACTAATCCGCCTCGGCGCGCGTGATGATAAGTACGTGCTCCAGCTGTGTTGCGAAAACGCGCACCGTGCTGGGCGATAAACGTCGCACAAAGCGCGTAGAGCCGCGGATCACGAATCGCTGCTGTCGTCGCGACAATGAAATCCCAATCCGCTGCAAGCCTGGCACGCGACTCTGCCGACCCCTGCAAAAGGTGGCCCTTTTCCTCTGCCGTCAATGGTCGCGAGGTCCAGTTCCGGGTATCGAGACCGTATTGTTGATGCTGGAAGAATTCTCCGGTGATCTCAACGAAATCGCCGCTCTGCATCGCATCGCAGGCCTTGAAGTTGGGATGATCGCTCCAGACGCGAAGAGTCATGCGATCGCTCCCGTCTGCGAGGGTGAGTTCGCAATACGGTTTCTGCTCTCGAGTCAGTTTGGCTGCGACCGTCTCGAGCTGGACATGAACGCGCGCCTCCACCGGACCGTCGGAGACGGTCTGGCGAATTCGCCGCAGAGTTAATAAATCAAGCACGGTCTAAGATTTGCATGATCCCGCATCGAAGCGAATCATCTCGCGCTGTCCCCCACTGTCCAGGCCTTGGCTAGGCATTGAGAAAAACTGCGTACACTGGGTAAAGCCGATTCGAGATTCTATCCAGTCGTTCGCGAATTCGGACCTATGGCCCAGCGACAGCAATGACGCCGCAGGCAATTCGGCCCCCGGCGTTGCCGACCGGTTGGGATTTCAGGTCGTCCTCTTTCTCGTGCACGATCACCCCGCGGCCGATAATCGAGTTTTGGCCGCTCATTGTCATCATCGTGTCGGTTAGCTCGAGGTGCGCTTTCCCAGAGCCATCGGCTTCGAGATTGCCTAAATCGCCTTCGTGGCGCTGGGCAGCATCGTGGCCGGCGTGCGGATTGTTTGTCGGATTGAAGTGGCCGCCTGCAGAGATGCCATCGGGCGAAGAACAATCGCCAAATTCGTGAATATGGAACCCATGCTTGCCCGGCGTGAGGCCGGTAACGTCAGCGACAATTTTTATTTCGTCGCCCGACCTAGTAAACGTCACTGTGCCCTCTACCATGCTTCCTTTGGTAGGGTGTAGAACAGCGATGGCTTTGGCCGGTTCATTGGCGTGTGCCGAGCCGCTTGGTTGGGCCCCGAGAGAGCCTGGCCCAAAAGCCGCCGTCCCTGTAAGAGGGGAAGTGACCTTGTGGGGGCCGATACCGATGAGCCCATTCGCTGCTCCAGCGACGTCAACGCGGACGTTAGCAAAAAACGTTTTGGGAGGGTCTTTTGGGAAGTCGGGCTGAATTTTCAACCCCGCATTGACTGGGCGATTTACGGCATCCGGCGTTACCGTGATGCGAAATGCCTTTTCGTTAGGGACCGGCATCGTTTCAATCTTGATCGATGGATCGCTGCAGATGACATCGAGTTTGGTGATCGGAGAGTCTCCGACGGTGACCTCAATCGTCTTGGGCGCGCGCGCTTCGTCCTGTCGCCAGTAGAGAATGGCCGGCTTGTACTCAAGCAGACGTGGGATCGTTGCTTTCAGTTTCAAGACTTTCGGTTCTGTTTTCGGTTCGTCTGTCTTAACCTGAATCGTTTTCGTTTGCTCGCCGACGCGATCGCCAATGGTGAACGTCGCGACAATCTCGCCCGTTCCGCCGGGAGCGATCGGATCTTTCGGTGGCGCCGCGACGGTGCAACCGCATGAGGTATGCGCATCGGTGATCGAGATCGGCTTCTTGCCAGCATTCTTGTACTTGAAATGCGCGACAGCGGTCTTGTCCGACAGAGTCGGGTGCAATTCCACCTCGGGATTTTCCCAGATTAGAGCCGCGCGGGCCGAGAATCCAAGGGCCAGGAGTAAGCCGATTTGGCAAATAAGAACGCGATTTTTCATGATGTTGCTGTTCCAGGAGGAAAAACTGACACTAGTCGAGCATCCGCCGCTCGATCCCGCTGTAGGCGTCGATACGGCGGTCGCGCAGGAACGGCCAGTGCGTTCGATGCTCTTCGACGCGCTTCCATTCCACATCCGCAAAGATAATTTCTTCGCGCTCGACGCTCGCCTTGGCGAGGATTTCGCCGCTCGGAGCCGAGATGAAGCTTTGCCCCCAAAACTCGATTCCATCGCCACCTGCCGGCGCTTCGTGACCAACCCGATTGACGGCGGCGACGAAACAGCCGTTGGCAATCGCATGGCTGCGCTGCATGGTCTCCCAGGCGGAATGCTGGGCATAACCGTATTTTGCTTTCTCCGACGGATGCCAACCGATCGCCGTCGGATAAAACAGGATCTCGGCTCCATGCAAAGTCGTTAGTCGAGCCGCTTCCGGATACCATTGGTCCCAGCAAACGCAGACTCCGATGTTGCCCTGCGGGGTTGGCCACGCCTCGAAACCAAGATCGCCCGGCGCGAAATAAAACTTTTCGTAATAAGATGGATCGTCCGGGATATGCATCTTGCGATATTTCCCGAGAAGCTGGCCATCGCCGCCGATGATCGCGGCCGTATTATGATAAAGACCCGGAGCGCGCTTCTCGAAAAGCGATGCGATGACAACGGCGCCACTTTCTCGCGCCACCGCCCCCAACTGCTCCGTCGAAGGCCCTGGAATTTCCTCGGCCAAAGCAAAGTTGGCATGATCTTCCGACTGGCAGAAATATTGCGAGCGGAAGAGTTCCGGCAGACAAATAATCTGCGCGCCCTGCTGGCCTGCTTCGCGCACGCGGGCAATCGCCTTGGCGAAATTCGCCTCCGGCTCGGGCCCGCACTGCATCTGGACCAGCGCGACGCGCGAACTCTCGTTAGGCATTTTATTTCACCGAATCCGCTGGCACGATCTTGACGCTTTCGAGCGTGACCCGGGTGCTCGGCTTACTCATTTCGCCCATGGGGCTGCGGACGACCGGCGTGTCGCCGATCTTGTCCAGCACATCGAGGCCTTTGATCAGTGTGCCGAACGTGGTGTATTGATGATCAAGCGAGCTCTTCGTACCCAGACAGATAAAGAACTGACTACCGGCCGAATTCGGATCAGCCGACCGCGCCATTGAGAGGACACCGCGAACATGCGGCCGGTCGTTGAATTCGGCAGGGACACTGTAGCCGGGTCCGCCGATTCCATAGCTGCTTTCTTTCGACAAATCTTTCGTATTCGGGTCGCCGCCCTGGATCATGAACCCCTTGATGATGCGATGGAAGGCGGTGCCGTCATAAAAGCCTTCCTTCGCCAGTTTCTTGAAATTCTCCACGGTCTTAGGCGCGACCTCCGGCCAAAATTCGGCGACCATTTCCCCGGCGCTGGTTTTGAGGACGGCCACTTCTTTTTGGGGTGCATCCATCGGCTTTTTCTCGTCGGGTGTTTTGGCCTCCTGAGCACGAAGATTAGCCAAACCGAGAGAGCAGACGAGGAAGCAGCAGAAAAACGCTGATTTCATGGATCACCTGTGGCACGGATGGGTCCGAATCGCACCCAATTTTTGCTTAGTAATGCAAAATGAAGAAAATTATGAAAAAAGACGCTTGACAGATTCCTAAGAAATTTGCCCAAATGCCCGCCTATGAACCAACCTACCATTAAAAAAATCAGTCTAGCAATAATGGTTGCGGCACTGGCGTGCGGAACGCTTATGGCGCAACAAAAGTCAGGGTCTTATAAAGGTGCCATGGGGCACGCGGCACCGGCTACGGACTCTCCGCTTGCCATTTGCTATAGCAATCTGGTCACGGATCCCTGCACGGGGATGAAATACGACGTCAATAACGGCTTCCTTCTTATAGGGCCGAGTAATTGCGGCATTCCAGGGTCAACGCAGTGGCTCGCTGCTCCGTTCATCTCTTCAAAAACTCAGCCCGTAACCAAGGTACAACTGTCAGTCACCAATTGGGGTATCTGCACACCGACTTCCAACAAGTTTACGGTGCAAATCTACGATGACGCCAATTGCAATGGGCTTCCCGGCAATCCGATTGGATCAGCCGTCGTTGCTACTTCACCTGCTGCACCCCCTGCGTTGGCGCAGGCCAATTTCTCTGCCGCAGGCGTATCTGTTACGGCCGGAGCTAAGTACTGGGTGGTGCTCACAACCTCATCTGCAACAACCCAGACTGGGACAACCGCAGTATGGTGGGAGTCCAATTATTCCATCGAGCCCTACAACCTTAACGATGGCGGCGGATGGAATCCGGGTTTCCTCGGCGGCCCGGGCGGTTTCCTCGTCCAATAATTCGGTCGAGAACTCGCTGAAATAAATCAATCGAGCTCGCGCAGAGTTTCTGCGCGAGCTCTTTTTTTGGCTCAATCAATCGCACTGACCAATGTCAGGATAGGTCAGTGATCATATCGGGTCGTGCCTCACTGCACACTCGAGAATTCGCTGAATAACATCCTTGAAGAGGTCGTGAGGCCGTGATCCGGCCTCCGCCCACCGGCCCTAGTGTAAGTTTATCCTAAACGAACCTTTTGTCCTACCTGGTGGAGGTGGTAGCGAAGGGGATTCTCCGGCGGCTCAAACCGCAAATCGAACGCCTGCAGCATATCACGGAGTGACGGCAGGCATAGCAGTGGCAGTAGGGGTAGGGCTCTTGGATTCGTTTGCCGGAGTAACTTTCGGAGGAGGCGGTGTGCCCGCGCGCCACACCGGCAGCTCCATCTTAGTGTAGCCGGGGGGTGCGGAAAAGTCAGAGTCAGGTAAAGGAGCCTGCGAGACGGACGTGATCGTGATGGTGACCTCCGGCTGATCTTGGAACTTTATCTTTGTCCGGATGGGTAATCCCGGAAAATCGTAATACTCCGGCATGGGTTTTCGCACTGAAGCGAAGATGCTTTTTTGCAGCAGCTTCATCTGGGTCAGGATCTCCTGAAAGCGGGGGTACGTCTTTGCAACCCAATAGCTGGCCTTGTACGTGGGCGTTTCGGCGGTGTACTCCTCAGCTTCATAACCATTGATCTTTTCTTTCGTGCCGGTTGGCTTCGGCGTGGCGATTTCCAACGATGACGTTGCTCTCATCCGATCTTCTATCTCTTTGACCTTGTCTTTGTCGAAATGCAGAAACGTCTTCTGGTCGTGCTCTATCTTAATCACCTCTCCACTTTTGCTGTCCACGATCATGCTGACGTTGGGGTTAACCTCAACTTCGACGCGCGCGCGTTCACCCTTGATTTTCAAATTAACCTTGTGAGCGCCGGTATTGCTTTCGATCGATTGAACGATCGTCAGGTCGGCGCCAGCAATGGGCACGAACGTAAAAGTGGCCAGGCAAAAAAGTGGCAAAATTTTCATAGAGGCCCCGCTAGCCCATTATATACATTGCGCAAGCCCGAAGAGTCTTTGAGTCCAAGTTAGTCCCGACCGAAGGCTGGGGTGGATTCGACTATTAAGACGCGGAGCCAATCCGACCTCCCGCGTCACGTGAACCCTACAGCTTCAGGTAAAGCGTGCGCGTGCCAAAATCGATGATGGCGTGATTGCGACGAAGAAATTCCGATCCCAACAAACCCGCCACCGGCG
>Ga0207701_10003534_pt1 | contig 16022 bp, 18 predicted proteins | sample KBSSwiSSwithPhiX_FD_184294 | JGI IMG/M metagenome (GOLD analysis project Ga0207701, IMG submission 184294) | Switchgrass rhizosphere bulk soil microbial communities from Kellogg Biological Station, Michigan, USA, with PhiX - S5 (SPAdes) (version 2) | ecosystem: Environmental > Terrestrial >... | reverse complement strand
CCGCGACTTTCGTCGGGCCGCAAAGGGAGATTTCGTCCAATCCTTCCAAACCGTGCACGACCATCGCGCGTGCGCTGCCGAGGTTCTTGAGCACTTGCGCGATCATGCCCACCATCTCGCCGCTGTAGATGCCGATCAGTTGATGTGTGGCCATGGCTGGGTTGGTCAACGGACCCAAAATATTGAAGATCGTACGGATACCGATGTCGCGGCGCGGCTGCACGGCGTACTTCATCGCTTCATGGAGCAGCGGCGCGAAGAGAAAACCGATGCCGATCTTGGCGATGCACTGCTCGACCCGCTCTTTCGGCGCGTCGACCTTGACGCCCAAAGCGCCCAAGACATCGGCGCTGCCGGATTGGCTGGACACCGAGCGATTGCCGTGTTTGGCGACGTTGACGCCGGCGCCAGCCAACACGAACGCCGTGGTCGTTGAGATATTGAACGTGCCTTTCTGGTCGCCGCCGGTGCCGCAGGTATCGAGCACCGTCTTAGCGCCGACGTTCACCCGGTGCGCTTTTTCGCGCATGACGCGTGCGGCTCCGGTGATTTCCCCGACGCTTTCCCCCTTCATGCGCAGGGCGGTGAGAAAAGCGGCGACTTGCAGCGGCGAAGCTTCACCCGTCATGATTTGGTTCATCACGTCGATCGTTTCCGCTTCGGAAAGGTCGATCCGATTCACCAATTTTTCAATCGCTTCGCGAATGTTCATGCCCATGACCGCCGATTTACCTGGTTGCCGCAAACGCCTTCGGATAACTTTCCTTCGTGCGCAGCGTCTCCACCATCTTGTCCGCATCGTCGCGCGAACCGAACTTGCCGACACTGACGCGAAACCATGTTTTGCCGTTGTTCTGGACCTCCGTAACATAGGCGTTGTAGCCTTTATTCTTAAGTCGATCAACTATTTGCTTAGCCGAGCGCTCATCCGGAAAAGCATTCACCTGGGCACGCCAAGTCTCGCCCGGTTCTTTCGATTCGGCAGAGGTTGTTTCCGGTTTTTTTGGTGCGTCTTCGACTGCGACTTTCTTCTCGGCCATTCTTATCGCCGGCGCCGGCGCTTCCCTTTTGGCAACAACGGCTTTTACTTTCGGCGCCGGCTGTACGATTTTTTCGACCAGCTTTGCCTCACGCGAATTTTCTTCCGCCGCGCCCAGCGAATTGGAGTTTCCAGATAGAGAATCATTGAAGGTGATCTCATCTCTAGGTTGAGCCGGAGGCGCCGGTGCGGCGCTCGGTTCCGCGCTTCCTGGTTTGACCGGGATCTTGACCAACGGCTCTTCCTTTTTCAGCAGTTTTCTTTCTTCGATGCTCTTGCCGACGAAAATCCCGAGAAAAAAAATGACCACTGTCGCCAGTGTAAACGCCGCACCGAGCAACACCATCTGCCCTCGGCTGAAGTAGAAGCGATTTTCCTTGCCCCTGCGATTTTCCGCCATGAGTTTGTCCTCGCGCTTCGTTGGGCGATCAACTATCCGTTTCCGGGCGAGCCGCCATTTTCATGGGCGCGTCGACGCCCAGGATTTCCAGCCCCCGGCGGACCGTTTTCTGCACGTTTTCGATCAACAACAGGCGCGCCCGGCTTAAATCGCTGTCCTCCGAAATAACCCGCGTGCGATTGTAGTAGCGATGAAACTGGCCGGCCAGATCCAGCAGATAAAAAACCAGCCGATGCGGTTCGAGTTCGCGGACGCTTTCTTCCAAGACATCGTTGAACTGGATCATCGCGCGGATCAACTCCAGCTCTTCGGCGAGTTCCAGTCGCTCCACCGGGACGGCACGGTCGCCTATCTGTACGCCGCTTTTCGTCGCTTGCTCAAAAATGCTGGCGACCCGGGCATGGGCGTATTGGACGTAAAAAACCGGATTCTCGCTCGACTGTTTCTTGGCAAGATCCAAGTCGAAGTCCAGATGGCTGTCCGATTTGCGCATCAGGAAAAAAAAACGCGCCGCGTCCCGCCCCACTTCCGCCAAGACTTCTTCAAGGGCGACGAACTCGCCGGTGCGCTTGCCCATGCGCACGGGCTCGCCGCCGCGGGTGAGTTGAACCATTTGCACCAGAACAATCTGTAGAACATTGGGGTCGTAACCAAGCCCCTGCATCGCCGCTTTCAAGCGCGGCACGTAGCCATGATGATCCGCGCCCCAAACGTTGATCAGTTTTTGAAAATGGCGCTCGAACTTATTCCGATGGTAGGCGATGTCGGCGGCGAAGTAGGTGAGCTCGCCGTCGCTTTTGACGACCGCGCGGTCTTTGTCGTCGCCGAACTGGGTCGATCTATACCATTCGGCGCCGTCCTCCGAATAGAGCAAGCCGCGCGTGCGCAATTCGTCCATCGCGCGCTCGACTTCGCCGCGCTCGCGCATCGCCTTTTCACTGAAGAAGGAATCGAACTCGATGCCAAAATCTCGCAATTGGGCGCGAATGGTGTCAAGCAAAGAATCGCCGCCATACTCGCGGAAAAACATTACCGCCGCTTCTTTCGGTTCGGCCAAGAATTGATCGCCGTGCTTTTGCCTCACTTCAGCGGCGATCTCCATGATGTAATCGCCCGGATAACCGCCTTCGGGGAAATCGACTTTTTCCCCGAACGACTCGCGGTAGCGCGCCAAGATAGAGAGGCCGAGATTTTCCATCTGATTGCCGGCGTCGTTGACGTAATATTCGCGCTCGACATCAAAGCCGGTGGCTTCGTGCAGGCGCGCCAGTACGTCGCCGATCACCGCGACCCGGCCGTGACCGACATGCAGCGGGCCAGTGGGATTGACGCTGGCGAACTCGACTTGCACACGCTCGCCGTGGCCGAGATCGAGTCGCCCATACTCTCCACGGGCAAGCGCGCGCAATTGCGCGTAATAAAATTTCGCCGCGAAGGTGAAATTTAAAAACCCTGGCCCGGCAATTTCCATGCGCGCGAGAATGCCGTCGGGATCCTCAATGTTCTTGAGAATCGTCTCAGCGATCGCGCGCGGCGGCTTTTTCGCGCTCTTGGCCCAGAGCATGGCAACGTTGCTCGAGAGATCGCCGAACTCGCGCTGCTTCGGCGGCTCAAGAAGCAAAGGGGGGAGCTCTGACGAATTCAGCCCTCCCCCCTTCGCCGCTTTCTCAATGGCTTGGGTTAAAAGCTCCCTAAGATGTTTTCGCATCCGGCCCTAGGCCCATTCTCTCCTGCTCCCGGCGCTGTTGCCGCCGCAGGACAGCAGTTTTGCAAGTGAATTTTGGGGAAATACTGTTGCTGGAGTAATTTAACGCAATGATTTCGTATGCGCAAACCCACGAGCCTCGCCCTTAATCACGCGACCCGTGTGACGGCTAGTCATACCCGGCGGCAATCTTTTAAGTATAGAATCTGGAAATCGATCAGAATCTTGCAATCGAGTAGCGGTCGAGTTTCGTCGATCACCTTGTTGAATATTTGGTTCAATCCTTGGACAGCGTCAAAACGCCACCCGTGTCAAATTCTTCTGATCTGCTTTTCCGACTAGCGGTGTGATTAATTTCTGAAGTGCGGGTTTGCGGAGCTTAGCTACAAAAAAGAATTTCTCAGAGAAATCTTGAAAGAAGTAAGAGTCCCTGGAAGTGAGGTAAGGCTGACTTACAGATTGCCGATGACAGTGAGAACTCCTCCATCCAAAGGCACAAACCCTCGGACAGGGGAGTTCTTTACACTGTATCAAATGGTGGAGCCGATGGGGGTCGAACCCACGGCCTCTAGAGTGCGATTCTAGCGCTCTCCCAACTGAGCTACGGCCCCGATTATTTGGTAGTTTTCAAATACTCCAGCACTTTATCTTTTAAGTCCGGCCTTTTCAACGCGTAGGCGACAGTGGCGCGAACGAAACCGAACTTGTCACCGATATCGTAACGATCACCGAGAAACTCGCAGCCGTAGACTTTGCGTTCACGCACCAGTTGAGCAAGACCATCGGTCAATTGAATCTCGCCGCCCTTGCCCGGCGGAAGCTTCTGCAGAATGGAAAAAATTTCCGGCCGCAACACGTAGCGGCCGATAATCGCCATCCTCGACGGCGCTTCTTTCGCCGGTGGCTTTTCCACAGTCGCCTCGATCTGGTAAAGCCGTTCCTTGAGGACCTTGCCCTTGATAATTCCGTACTGTTGCACTTCCGTCTCGGGCACTTCCATGAGTGCGACCACCGACTCATCGGTACGCTCGAAGATGTCCGACAGCTGACGGATACAAGGCGTCTCACTATCGATGAGATCGTCGGCGAGCATGACAGCAAAGGGTTCGGCACCGACAAGATCCCGAGCGCACAGCACCGCATGACCGAGTCCCAGCGGTTTTTTTTGCCGCACCGACACGACCTCGGTCATTTCGGCAATCCGTCTAAGCATCTTGACCATTTCTAGCTGGCCGCGATCGACGAGCACCTGCTCCAACTCGGGCGCGTCATCGAAATGATCTTCGATGCCATCCTTGCCACGGCCGGTGACGAAGATGATCTCCTCGATACCCGCATCCACCGCTTCCTGCACGACGTATTGAATCGATGGGATATCGACGATCGGCAAAAGTTCTTTCGGTACGGTCTTTGTCGCGGGGAGAAAGCGAGTTCCCAAACCCGCCACGGGTATGACTGCTTTTCTAAGCTTCATGGATCTTTTCCAATACGATTAAACAACTCTCTTGGCTTTTCGCTCGGCCATTTCTTGACTGGACTTACAACTGATGCAGAGCGTCGTCACGGGACGTGCCTTAAGCCGTTCGATGCCGATTTCTTCGCCGCAGTCTTCGCAGATGCCGTATTCGCCTTTTTCGAGACGCTGCAAAGCTTCCTGAATTTTAAAAATCAGCTTGCGGTCACGATCGCGCATGCGCAGCATCGAATTGCGGTTGGACTCCATAGAAGCCCGGTCCGTGGGATCGGGGAAATTGCCGTCTTCGTCCATGTTCTCCACGGTTTTGCCCGCTTCCATTCGAAGCTCGGCGATGCGCTGGTTCAAAAGCCGACGAAAGTATTGTGCATCCGTTGAATTCAATTTACACCCATCGCGAGGGCAAAACTATAATGCCGGTTATTATAGGGGAAAGCTGATAAACATCAACCGCGCAGGGATTCGACGAACTCCGCCGATCCGCCTATGAGTCACTCGCTGAAGGCAACGGGCCGGGGATGGGCCAGAACGTAAATCTCCGTCGACTTCGGCAGCATGCCGCGATTTAAAATCAACTGAGATTGGGTGATTCTTTTGACCGGATAATGTTCTTGGGCGAAGGCGGCAAAAAGTTCGGCTTGCCGTGCCACATCGTAATGCATCGGGATCACGATCGGTGGTTTGACCTGCTCGATCACTTTGATGATGTCGTCAAAACCGAGATTGGTCATAGCGTCGATCGGCATCATGATCACGTCGACGTGTTGCAGCACCTTCACCTGTTCCGGGGTCAGCAGATGACCAATGTTTCCCAGGTGGGCAAGACACAAACTACCCATCTCGTAGACAAAAATCGAATTGGCGATCGCGCCCCAATTTTCACTGCGCTGACTCGGGATATTGACAATCGTGATGTCCTTAACGCTGGTGCGGATCGGATTCCAGGTTTGCTTGAAGGTGATGCCGCGGAGAATGACGGGATTGCCCGTCACCGCCCCGGTATTGTTGTGCGTAAAGTGGTCATTGCTAACGGTCACTGCGTCGGCTTGAATGCCTGGCGTCACGTTGAAATTGGGATCGGCGACGATCTTGGTTTGACTACCCGATTGGATCAAGAAACTCGAGTGCCCATACCAGTTGACGAAATAAGAGCCTAAGGAAGGCGACTTCAAGCCATTGCCGCGCGCCTGAATGAATTGACGTCCCTGATGGAAGAGATGGACCAAAGAAGGATTGCAGATCGCATCGGCGATGCCGCGTAACGGCAAAAATAACGCCGCGCCCACCACACCGAGAAAGCCGCGTCGCTTCATTTTTCCTCCTCGATGATCAAAGCCGTAAAGCTCGACACTGTCGTGTCCGGCCGGCGCCAGGCATCCTTCGCCAACCCCGCTTTCAGACAGGTTTGTTGCAAAAAAGTTTCTATGTCCCAGCCGTATTCCACGGCGACCTGCGGCAAGAGCACGCCGCGCTTCCTGGCGCACGCCACGTGGAGCCCGTGTTTGCCGACTTCCAGAGACAACGGCACCGATGAACGCGTCAACGAAGAAATGACGGAAATATCGATGTGAATTTGCTCGATCTCGTCGGCGCGCACCGGCTTGACTCGGCGGTCGCGCGTCGCCGCGGCCTCGGTCATCTCGATCACGACCTCCCGCAGCGCGCTCGACGGCGTGCAAATACCGACGCAGCCGCGTAGATTTTTTTTATTGAACAGACTGACAAAGGCGCCGTAGCCGATTTTTTCCAAGTGAGGATCGCTCGTACAGGCGCCTTCAAAAGAGCGCGCGCACGCGACCCTTTCAAGCGTCAGTCTGGCAATTTCCATCAGACGCCGCTGGGAATCGGCCGGAAGGTTTACTTCGACCATGCTCGCCACCGAATCAGGGCGGAGTCTATCGCCGCGGTGACGGGATTACAAGAAATGAGCAATCGCAAAAACGGTCAGGAAGAGCAGTGCTTGCAAGTGCCGTAGAAGGCCAGTTGGTGCGAGGTCACCTTGAAGCCTTCATGGGGCAATTTGAATGGCTTAATTTCTTTTTGATTATCGACGAGCACATCATAGACGCGGTCGCACGTCTCGCAAATAAAATGTTGATGTCGTTCGACCAGCGGATCGAAATGTTGTGAACGCCCGCGCATTAATACCTGAAGCTTCTGGTCGGCGACTAATTTTCGCAAATTGCGATAAACCGTGCCGAGGCTGATGTTCGGCAACTTTCTGCGCACCCGATCGTAGATTTGATTGGCGGTTGGGTGCGATTTGTCTTCCCTGACAGCGTCCCACACCACTTCGAGCTGTTTGGTCGTTCTTGGTTGTTTGCGCGCTTTCGACACGGTCAAGCCACCAGATCTTCCGCCAGGGATTGTTGCGCGTCGGAAGCCAACACGGCCCGGGCCTTATAATTCGGATGATCGATGATCAGCTCGGCGCGCTCGCCGGCGCGGAACGCCTGGCGGCTTTGCGGATCGAACGGAAACCGCACATATTGCACGGCGCTGATTTTATCTTCTTTACTGTGGCCTTCTTCGAAGCGTCCCGGTATGGAGCGTTCGCCGACTTTCAGAAAGACCGCTTGGTCGATGCCCAAAAATTTCAAGAGATCCTCGCGCAAATGGGATTGGTCTTCGATCTCGAGAAAAAGCGTGGCGCTCAGCTCATCGGTGTCCGGGACAAGCTCGTTGTAAACGGCGATCTCTTCGCGAATCTTATCGAGATCGGTGATTCTCTCGGCGCGCAGCATTTCCTGAATTTGAAATGTCACCGTGTCGCGGTTCTCAAATACCATGGAAACACGCTCGCCCAGCGCGATGCGCCGCTTTTTCTTTTTGTCGATGATGTCGTCACGAAATTTCTCGCGCACCTGCTCATAGGCGGCAAAACCAAGAATGTCGTCGAGAACAATCTTTTTCATATCTACTACTGCAGCTTGATCCTAGGTCACTGAATCTCACCCGTTACTGAAACGGAAAATATTTCAAGTTGTATTTAAACGCGCCGAATCCGGCGATTCAACCCTGGCGGATAGAGCGCAACCAGAGCCGGCTCCATCCGCCAGTTTGTGACTGCTCGCGTAAGACTAGCTGCCTAGCGTATCGAGTCCTTTAGTAAATCTCCCGGCATGAGATTTTTCGGCTTTGGCTAAGGTTTCGAACCATTCGGCCAACTCCGACAGACCCTCGTCGCGCGCGGTCTTGGCAAACCCCGGATACATTTCGGTGTATTCATAGGTTTCACCCTCTACCGCCGACTTCAGGTTCTTCGAGGTGGTGCCGATGGGCACGCCGGTGCAGGGATCGCCGACTTCTTTCAGAAAGTCGAGATGCCCGAACGCATGGCCCGTCTCCGCCTCGGAGGTGTCGCGAAATAAACCGCCGACATCGGGATAGCCTTCGATATCCGCCACCCGCGCGAAATAAAGATAGCGTCTGTTCGCTTGAGACTCACCCGCGAAAGCATGTTTCAGGTTGTCATGACTCTTCGTGCCAGATAAACTTCTTGCCATAAAACTCCTCCCTCTTATTAGTAATAATTACTACTAATAAAATGCTCGCGCCTAGTCAAGCGCGGCTTTGCTTTTTTTGGTGGCGCAGTTCTGTTATTTTTGCTCTATGCGATTGTGCTTTCAGCGTAAGGAATGCTCATGATCTCCATCGACGATTTTCGCAAAGTCGAGCTCAAGGTTGCCACGGTAAAATCAGCCGAGGCCCATCCCAACGCAGATAAGCTGATCGTGTTGCAAGTGGACTTGGGCTCCGAGCAGCGGCAGATTTGCGCCGGCATTAGGAATCATTACACGCCCGAAGAACTCGTCGGGAAACAGGTCGTGGTGGTCGCCAATCTGGAAACCGCCAAGCTTCGCGGGCTAGAGAGTCAGGGAATGCTTTTGGCAGCGTCGGACGATGGCCGCGTGATTATCCTGACGCCGGAAAAACCGGTGCTCGCCGGCGCGCTGGTAAAATAATTCCCAATCGCGAACCGGCCCCCACCTCACATGATCAAGTTTCTTAAAGGTCGTCCGACGCACTGCCGCATCGACCACGCCGCGGTTCGCTGGAATCTGCGCCAAATTAAGAAAAACATCGGACCGCGCGTAAAAATTCTCTCGATGGTTAAGGCCAATGCTTACGGGCATGGAGCGGTCGAAGTCGCGCGAACTCTAGCCAAGTCGGGAAGCGATGCTTTTGGCGTCGCCACCGTTGAGGAAGGCATCGAACTCCGACGCGCCCAGATCACCCAACCGATTCTAGTGCTGGCCGGTGCCTATCTCGGACAAGTCGATCAGTTTTTGCGCAACAGGTTGACGCCAGTCATTCATGAAGCAGCAACGCTGAGAGCATTGGACCAAGCGTTACGAGCACGCAATGCCAAGCTCAAGATCCAACTTGAGATCGACACCGGCATGGGCCGGATCGGCTTTCCTACTTCTGAGATTGACTCCTGGCTACCGCTGGTTAGCCAACTCAAAGCCTTGACGTTGGATGGCGTATTCTCCCATTTTTCCGATGCTGAATCCGCCAACGAAAAATACACTCAGAGACAGCTGGCGCAATTTCACCAAGTGCTCAGTCGTCTTAAGAGCACGAAAATTTTTCCTGCCGCCAGCCACATGGCAAAGAGCGCCGCGTTGGTCACAATTCCGGCATCCCATCTCACGATGGTGCGGCCGGGACTTATTCTTTACGGCATGTATCCAGCGCCCCAGATGAAAAAGCAAATCGCGCTTAAACCGGTGCTGAGCTGGCGCACTCGAATCATTCAGTTAAAACGCTCTCCCGCCAGAACGTACATCGGGTACGGCCGCACCTTCGTTACTAAGAGAAATAGCCTGATAGCGACCTTGCCGGTCGGTTACGCCGACGGTTACCGCCGGCTTTTGTCGAATCATGCTGTGGTTCTCGTGCGCGGCAAACGTGCGCCGGTCGTGGGTCGAGTGAGCATGGATTTGACTACCGTCGATGTTACCGATATACGAAAAGTACAACAGGGAGATGAGGTTGTTCTCCTCGGTCGTCAAGGCGCCGCGGAAATTTCCGCCGACGAAATGGCTGCCTGGGCAAACACAATCTCTTACGAGATCTTTACTTCCATCGGCGCTCGAGTTCCCCGCACTCACATCAATTTTTAGGAGGAATACCGGCAGTGGGCAGGATCGAAAGGGCCCTCATCAGCGTTTCTGAAAAGAAAGGCATCGTCGAATTTTCCCGCGCTCTCGCCGAATTGAATATCGAGCTGGTATCAACCGGCGGCACCGCGTCACTTTTGCGCGACAATAAAATCCCGGTGAAGGATGTTTCCGAGCTCACCGGTTTTCCCGAGATGATGGACGGCCGGGTGAAAACCCTGCATCCGAAAATCCACGGCGGCATTCTGGCTTTGCGCGACAATCCGGCGCACGTCGCCAAGATGAAAGAGCACGGCATCCTGGCCATCGATCTCGTCGTCGTCAATCTTTATCCGTTTGAAGCCACGGTGGCACGCGGCGCTGGCTTCGAGGAAATCGTCGAGAACATCGACATCGGCGGGCCGAGCATGGTGCGCGCCGCGGCGAAAAATCATCAACACGTCGGCGTGGTCGTGGACCCCGAAGATTACGATGCGATTGTGGCCGAATTGAAGTCGAATCATCGCGCACTCGCGCCGGCGACGCACTTCCGGCTGTTTTGCAAAGCGTTCCAGCACACCGCTCACTACGACGGCGCAATTTCCAATTACTTCTCGTCACTCGATGAGAACAAAAAACCGCAGCGCTGGGGACAAACGGTCAACATTCAGGTGTCGAAGATCCAAGACATGCGCTATGGCGAAAACCCGCATCAAAGCGCTGCGTTCTACGGCACCGAAGGCGACACGGGCCCAACCATCGCGCGCGCCAAACAGTTTCAGGGCAAAGAGCTTTCCTTCAATAACATCTTGGACGCCGACGCGGCGTTGAGCACAGTTTTAGAATTCTCCGATATTGCGACGGTCGCCATCAAGCACAACAATCCTTGCGGCGTAGCGCTGTCGAAGAAATCGTTGGCGGATTCGTTCCGCAAAGCCAAAGCGTGCGACCCGGTTTCGATCTTTGGCGGCGTGATCGCCTTTAACCGCCCGGTCGACGAAGAGACCGCGAAAGAGCTCAAAGATATTTTTTTAGAGATCGTGATTGCGCCAAGCTTCACGCCGGAAGCGAAGGCGGTGCTGTCGTCAGCAAAACGGCTGCTCAACATTCGCTTGCTCGAGCTCGACATGAGTCAGCCCCAGGCCGGCGGCTACGATCTCCGCCGCGTGCGTGGCGGCATGTTGATCCAAGATTGGGATACCGGCAAGATTGACATCCGCGCCTGCAAAGTCGTGACGGAAAGAAAACCAACCGAAGAGGAATATCAGGCGCTCGACTTCGCCTGGCGGGTTTGCCGTCACGTCAAATCGAATACCATCGTGTTCGCATCGCCGGATCAGGTCCTCGGCGTCGGCGCCGGCCAGATGAGCCGGATCGATTCGACCAAAATCGCGGTCATGCGCGCCGCCACCCACGGCTTGGATCTCAAAGGATCTGCCGTCGCGTCAGACGCTTTTTATCCGTTCCGCGACGGCTTGGACGAAGCGGCCAACGCCGGCGCCAAATCGGTCATCCAGCCCGGCGGCTCGATCAAAGATGACGAAGTCATTGCCGCGGCCAACGAACACGGCATCGCCATGATCTTCACCGGCATGAGACACTTTCGACATTAGCCAGCTTTTGGCCGAGGATCGAGGATTGATGATCGCGATCCTCCATCTTCCATCCTCGATCTTCGAAAACTTATGAGAATTCTCGTCATCGGCAGCGGCGGACGCGAGCACGCGCTGGTCTGGAAAATCCGCCAAAGCCCGCGTGTGACAAAAATTTACTGCGCGCCCGGCAGCGCGGCGATCGGCGAGTTCGCCGAGCCCGTGGCCATCCAACCCGAGCAAATCGAACAGCTCGCCGATTTCGCCACCAAGGAAAAAATCGATCTTACCGTCGTCGGACCGGAGTTGCCGCTGACCCTAGGCATCACCGATCTGTTCGAGTCACGGGGCCTGAGAATATTCGGACCAAACAAAGCCGCCGCGCAGTTGGAAGGCAGCAAAGCTTTCGCCAAAGAAATGCTTCAGGAAAACAATATTCCGACGGCTTCTTCGGGAATATTCACTGAGGCAATTTCCGCGTTTCAGTATCTCGCGCAACAAAGAGCGCCCTACGTCATCAAGGCCGACGGTCTTGCCGGCGGCAAAGGCGTGATTATTTGCCAGAGCCTCGCCGAAGCGCAAAGCGCCGTCGAAGAGATCCTCGTGCGCAAGGCCTTTGGCAAAGCCGGCGACAAAGTTGTCATCGAAGAGTTTTTGGACGGTGAAGAAGTTTCGTTCATGGCGTTGACCGACGGCGTGCATATTCTTCCGCTGGCATCGTCGCAAGATCACAAGCGTGTCTTCGACGGCGATCAAGGCCCCAACACCGGCGGCATGGGCGCCTACTCCCCGGCGCCGGTCGTGACAGCGGCGCTGCACGAGAGAATCCTGCGCGAAATCCTCGTGCCTTTGCTAACCGGTCTGAAGAAAAAAAACATCGACTATCGCGGCGTGATCTATGTTGGTTTGATGATTACCGAAGCCGGACCGAAGGTTTTGGAATTCAATGCGCGCTTCGGCGACCCCGAGTGTCAGCCGATCATGATGCGGTTAGAAAGCGATCTGCTTCCGTTGTTGGAAGCGGCCATCGACGGTAAATTGGCGACGATTCAATGCGAATGGTCCAACGAGCCGGCGGTTTGTGTCGTCCTAGCCGCGGACGGCTATCCGGGAACTTACGGCAAAGGCAAAGAAATTCACGGGCTGGAAAAATTAAAAACCTGGCAAAAAGGTTTTGTGTTTCATGCCGGCACGGTCAAAGACAACGGCCGTTGGCTTACTTCCGGTGGACGCGTTTTAGGTGTGACTGCCCGTGGCCTAAACATTGCGCAAGCGGTTAATGAGGTTTATCGAGCGGTGCATGAAATTTCCTGGGAAGGCATGCACTACCGCAAGGACATCGCCCAACGGGCGTTGAAGACGGATTAACTTCGGAGGAATTTATCGTGGCAGACCAAAAAGCCAAAGTCGGCATCTTGATGGGCAGCGATTCTGATCTCGAGGTGATGCGCGAGGCGGAAAAACGACTCGATTCTTTCGGTATCGGTTATGAAACCCGGATCATGTCGGCGCATCGCACGCCGGACAAGGCGGCAGAGTACGCCGCGACCGCAGAGCAGCGTGGCTTGGAAGTGATTATCTGCGGCGCCGGCGCTGCGGCGCACCTGGCCGGCGCAATCGCCGCGAACACGACCTTGCCCGTGATTGGAATTCCGATCGATTCTTCAAGCCTCAAAGGCCTCGATGCGCTGCTGGCGACGGTGCAAATGCCCGCGGGTATTCCCGTGGCGACAATGGCGATCGGCAAAGCTGGCGCTGCCAACGCGGGCATCTTCGCCGCGCAGATCGTCGGGCGCAAGGATTCCGAAGTCGCCGCCAAGCTTGCCCAAGCGAAAAAGGAGATGGCCGCCGGTGTCGAAGAGCGCGACCGCAAGCTCCAGAGTGAACGAAAGAAAAGCTGAAACACTTTTAGCCGCTGTCGCCGCGCTCGAGCGTGGCGACGTGATCGTTTTTCCCACCGAAACGCTTTATGGCTTGGGCGCCGACGCACTCGACTTAGCTGCGGTCGAAAAAGTTTTCGAACTGAAAGGGCGCGATGCCGACGCACCACTGCCGGCGCTCGTCGCTGACCGCGCCATGCTGAGCCTGCTAGTCGCGGAAATTTCTCCGCTTGCCGAAAAGTTGATGCAACGTTTCTGGCCCGGGCCGCTAACATTGGTCTTACCGGCGCGGAAAGATATTCCAAAACCGTTGTTGAATCGGACCGGCGGCATCGGCGTGCGCATTTCCAGTCAACCGATCGCCACTGAGCTCGTCAAATCCCTCGGCCGTCCGCTCACCGCGACTAGCGCGAATCCATCCGGTCAGGCTCCGGCGCATACCGTCGAGGAGGCGAAAAAATATTTCGCCGACCGAATCGAGATCTATATCGACGGCGGCACGCTTACTTCGAAAACCGGTTCCACGGTCGCCGAAGTTTCTGGCGATACAATCCGAATCTTACGCGAAGGCGACATCAGCGGGAGCGAATTGCAAACCTGCGCCGGGCGAGGCAGAGTCGTGCCATGAAACCAACTATGTCGATTCTTTTGCTGCTCGCCCTTGTATTGTGTTACGGCTGCGAATCGAAATCCGACACGGTAAGTCAAGGCCGAGAAGCCGTCAAAGAGGTCGTCACGCAGCCTTTCAATACTTTGGACAGCGCGAAGGATTCGCTCAAACAGAGTGAGGAAAAGGCCAAGGCCGCGCTCGAGCAAGCCGATAAGGAATCCCAATAGCGCTGCAACAGGCGCATGGCCCGCCGCTTGACCTCATGAGCCAGACGCCGATTTGATAATCCTGGCGATTTCTTTCCCGTCCTCGCCATCATAGTAGTTGACGTTCTGATCTCTTATATAGAGCGCGCGAAGACCTACTTGCGGTCCGGTCGCCGCCGTGCCATAGGCGCCAACTTTATTGGAGTCGGGATATTCGCAGAGATCGGGAAAATCCATCGTGCTTACCACCAGGTAACGAAGCTCGTCCGCGCCTGTGTTAATCAGCTGGTGCGGATATTCAGCACCGACCGGGCAAGCGACGATCGTCCCTGGCACGACGGTAAGTTCCTCTTTGCCGAATCGCAAAACGCCCTCGCCTTCGATGACGTAAATCATCTCCTCGTTGCCGGTATGCGTATGCAAGGGGAAAGCGGCCTTACCCGGCGGCACGTAGAAAAAACTGTAGCCCAATTTTTGCGCGCCGGTGTGCGCGCCGACCCGCCGGCGCGTGCCGCCGAACACCGAGCCGTCCGGCGCATTGATCTTCTCTAACGGAACTTCGGAAAGATTGATGATGTGTTTATGTTTCGCCATGGCTCCTCCTCGTCGTAACACGTGTGAATCCTCACGTTCTGTGCTATCTGAATGAATCATGCTGGTGCTTTCGGAGCAACAAGTTCAGAGCCTCCTCGATATTGACGAACTCATCGACGCCTTGGCACAAGCGCACGTCCAGTACTCCACGGGCAAGGCCGTTATGCCAGTGCGCTTGGTCGTGCCGCTACCGCAGATTCAAGGACGCATCACCAGCATGCCCGGCTTTCTGACTGAAGATAAAGCCCTCGGCATGAAGGTTGTCACCTATTTTCAGGACAATCCCAAAAATAACCTGCCGGCAATTCTCGCAACTATCATGCTGTTCAGCGCCGAGACTGGCAAGATCATCGCGACCATGGACGGCAGCTACATCACAGCGATTCGCACCGCTTGTGCTTCGGCTATGGCAACCAAAGCTTTGGCCAACCCGCAAACCGTAGAGCTAGGAATTTTAGGCGCAGGCGTCCAGGCACGGACGCATATCCAAGCGCTGACCCGTGTGCGCAAGATCGAGAAGATCAAGCTCTACAGTCCATCCGGCGCCAGTGCCGCGGCCGTCAAGAAAGAAATGGAATCGCAAGTTAAGTGCGCTATCGACGTCGCTAACAGCGCCGAGGAAGCCGTCCGCGGCGCCGATCTCGTCGTCACCGCGACAACTGCCAAAGAACCGATCCTAAGATCCGCATGGCTCAAGCCCGGCGTGCACATCAACGCCGTCGGCTCGCACCGGCCGGATTTCCGTGAAATCGACGGCGCGACCCTGGCGCGTGCTAAAATTATCGTCGATTCCCGGGATGCGATTATGGCCGAATGCGGCGACATTCTGCTGGCGCTAAAAGAGAAAAGCATTGCCGAGAACGCTATCCACGCCGAGATCGGCGAAGTGCTCGCCAAGGTTAAGCCCGGACGAACTAACCAGAACGAAATCACGCTCTACAAGTCGGTCGGCATTGCGATCCAAGACGTCGCCGCCGCCAATCTGGTTTATCGCAAAGCACTCGATAAACGCGTGGGCACAACGGTCGACATTTAATTTACCCTGACCCCGAGACGCTAAACTTTTAAGAACATGACCTGGGATCTCACCAGCTACTTTCCGGCCTTTAACGGCCCGGAGATGCTTCAGTTCAAAGAAGAGATCCGCAAGGATGTCGCCGCACTAAAGCAAACCGCTGCCGCGCTGCCGGTATTGAATGCTGAATCGGCTCCTGCCTGGGAAGACATTTTACTGCGCAATGAGGACCTGTCGCGGCGCATGTCGCACTTGAATTCTTACATCAGTTGCCTCGCTTCCTCCGACGCCCATAACGAAGCTTACCGGAACGAAGAGGCCGAGCTCACGCGCAGCCGCGCCGAACTCGCCAAGGTTCGCATCGAGCTGTTGCGCGCGTTAAAAAATATCCCGGAGCAGACG
>Ga0207701_10003533_pt1 | contig 16025 bp, 9 predicted proteins | sample KBSSwiSSwithPhiX_FD_184294 | JGI IMG/M metagenome (GOLD analysis project Ga0207701, IMG submission 184294) | Switchgrass rhizosphere bulk soil microbial communities from Kellogg Biological Station, Michigan, USA, with PhiX - S5 (SPAdes) (version 2) | ecosystem: Environmental > Terrestrial > Soil... | reverse complement strand
CAATCAAAGTTGCCGAGGCCAGGTATGTCATCGACCACCAGGATCATTACGGCACCTTTAGCCAACTGTTTAGTGAAGGCTACTTGGACAAGCGTTTCAATACGGAGAAGCCGAACGTTCGCGGATATATTTTTGTTCTGACTCTCGTCAATAAGAATGAGCGAGCCGCAATATCGTATCAACTGAACGCTAACCCTGAATCTGCGGAAGGTATAGGTGCGACCGGGAAGGTCTTTTATTACTCTGAGCCTGACGCTGCCATTTTTATTAATAGAGAGGGTGTGGCAGATGCCGACGACGAGATACTTTAACGCTTTTTAGTATCTGCAATCGGCTTTGCACAAAAAGTCTGAAATCCCCCGTACGGCAGTGCGGGGATTGTTCAGATCCGACCTACAACCAGCGCCGATGAAAAGTTTCCAAATCCCAGCCAACGGCAGTTGGTGGATTGTTCAAGTCCTACCTACGGACCCCCACTTCTTCGAATCTGACGCTTTGCGTGGAGAACGATCCGGGATTCTCGAAAACTTGCTGGAACTCCCCGCGCAGCGTCGAGGCTTTTGGGAGATTGCTTTCGTAGGCTGGACTTGAACAATCCACCAACTGCCGTTGGCCGGGATTTGGAATCTTTTCATCGGCGCTGGTTGTAGGCTGATCTTGAAGATATCCCCGCACTGACGTACGGGGGATTTCGAACTCATTGTGCAACGCCATCTGCAATCGGAGATCTACGATGCCCTAGTGGCTCATCGCGTAGATCACTACATTGATTCCGAGTTTGTAGGCGGGCAGGCCATACTTGACCGGATAACGTGAGTCGTTGATCCACTCCCAGGCGTCACCTAGATCGCAGTTGAACGATATGAAAGTTACGATGCGTCCATTCTTGTCTTCGACGCCCATGTAATGCGGAACGATGCCGCCTTTCTCTGACGTCTCGCCGCGCATCGCGTTATACACGTTGGGAACCTGCACCACTTCTTCAACGTCGAGATAGGAATGAAAGATTGGATGTGAAAGCGGCAAGTCCTTGGGCTCGTAACCACCTTCAGGCCAAATCTTCTTGAGTTGTGTCTCCAGGTTTTCCCATTCGTACACTCCCCAGAAATCGTCGAAAAACATAAAACCGCCGCGAGCAACGTACTCGCGCAGTCGCGCCGCTTGTTCAGGTGAAAGTTCGAGAAAGCCGGGCTCGACGAAATAGATGATCGGGTAGTCAAAAATTCTATCGTCAAGTATTTCGATTTGTTCCGGACGTGGCGCAATCTTTAGGTTCGTACCGGCCCATTCGCGCAAGCCAACAATGAAATTGTTGTCGGCTTCAGGGTAGTCAGTGGTCCAGGTACCGTAGCCATAACCTCTTCGTCCGTAACCGCGGGAAGGTGAGTCGTAGATTGTGCGCACAAATGTGTACTCACCGAACGATGCCCCAGACTGATCCACCTGTCTCGCTTCACCTCGTTGACGTTGACGCTGACGAAAATCATCAAACGGTCGCTGCCCCGCTATCGGGACTAGCAACAATGCCAGTAGGAGAGTTGTTAGGATGAAGCGCATAAAAGAATTATTTGTCATTGGTCATTTGACATTTTTCATTTGTCATTTGAACGCGAAGGGCTACTAAAAGTCCAAAGTCCAAAGTCCAAAGTCCAAAGTCCAAAGTCCAAAGTCCAAAACCTGACACCCCTATTGTCTCTGTTTCGCTCCCGACAATTTCCGGTAATACTCCTCAACTGCCTTGCGATACTTCTCAGGAGCGGCGCCTTCGTCTCGTAGCCGCAGATTTGTTCGTCCACTTTGCGCTTGAATCTGCTTGCTCAACTCCAATTCAAGTTGTCGCAAGGGCTCGACGACATCTGCCTTCAGCAACGCTGCCGTCGCTGCATCACCTTCCATGTGACCATCGGCGAGTTGTTTCAATTTGTCGATTACGTCGTCGAGTTGTCGGGCTGCTCCAGTGGTTGTCCCACCAAATTCACGTCGTAGATCCTGGGCCTCTCGGAGCCGTTCACGAACCTCGGAGGGAAGTTGACGATTGTCTCCCCAGTCGCCGCCCATCGGTCCCCATTGCGGTGCTCCATTCATTCGTTGTCGATCGCCGAATGATTGCCCACCGTTTTGCGAACCACCAGCCTGCTGTTGTCCACCTTGTTGTTGACCTGACTGCTGGCGGCCCTGTTGTTGACCCTGACCTTTTCCTTCTTGTCCTTGTTGTCCCTGCTGACCTTGCTGTCCGTTTTGTCCCTGTTGCCCGCGTTCGCCCTGTTGACCTTGCTGACCCTGCTGCGACGACTGCTGACCTTGTTGCTGTCCCTGTTGCCCGTTTTGCTGTTGATTACCTTGTTGGCCGTTTTGTTTTCCGTTTCGTCGAGCGGCATTCTCGTCAAGTCGACGTCTCAGCGAATCGAGACTGTCGGCAAGCTGTCTGGTGCGATCAAGATTCTCCTCGGCACTCGAACCGTTTGATCCGCGAGCGCTTTGTTCGGCAGCCTGGAGTCGCTCTGAAACATTATTCAAGCTTCGTTCAATTGCTCGCTCGTCTGATCCCTGTCCTTGCTGACCTTGTTGAGAGCCATTGAGACTTTGCTTGCCTTCACGAATTCGATCAGCAACTCGATCCCGCGCAAGTGCATCAGCCGCATCCTTCATTTGACGAGCGGCGCGTTGTTGACCTTGTCCCGAACCCATCGCACCTGCCGACTCCTGAATGTCCTGCTGCAAGCTATTTACACTATCTGCGAGCGTATCTTTCCGTTCAGCTAACTGTGCGCGTGCGCGTTTTGAACTTTCATCCTGAGCACTCTGCCCACCACGACGCGAAAGGTTTTCCATGTCTTTCGCGATTTCGCGCTGTCGCGAAGCAGCCTGCGCCGCACGTTGCCTAAGATCACTAATCTGCTGTTGTCGTCCGGACGATCCTGCCTGCCCACTTTGACGACCCGATTGCCCATTACTTTGTTGCAGGCGATCCTGGGCCTGTCGCAGACGATCCAACGCCCGCTCTTGTTGCGAGATCGACTCGTTAGGATTATTTCGCGAAGACGCCTGCGCCTTTTGCATCTCGTCGGCAGTTTGATTTAACTGGCGACTCATCTCCTGCATTTGCGCGTCGCGCCGCTCACGAGACAATCGTTCAAGTTCACGCGCCGCCTTTCGGGTCTCGTCAATCAACTCCTGCTGCTGACGTTGATTTCCACCGTTCGAACCATTTGCCGGTTGACCCATCCGTCGTCGCTGTTCGTCGAGTGCTTGCTGTTGACGGCGCGCAAGTTCTTCCAGCCGTCGCTCAGCTTCCGACTTTTCCTGTTGAGCCTGCTGTTGCTGAGCGCGTTGAACCGTCTCGTACTGGTTCTTCATCTTGTCGAGCTCAAGCTCAAAAAGTCCGGCGAGTTCCTGCTGTTGACGCTCGGAGTTACCACCCTGACCACCACTACTCTGGTTACCGAATGCGACCTGGACTTCACGGAAAATCGAATCCGCTGCCAGTAGGTTTTGCAAAGCCCGCTGTTCAGGGGGCAACGCATCCTTGCCCGTCTCTTTGCGCAACGGAGGAGGCGCATCTTCCATTTCTTTAGCGGCCTTGGTGAGCTTCTCGGCAATCTCAAGCATTTGTTTTTGCGTATCACCACCGAGACGTCGGCCCATTCGATCGAGAAACTCCAAAGTGTCAGTTCGAAGTTTTTCTTGACCAGCGGCCACGGCTTCGTATCCATCTTTTCTTTCCTGTGGAGAGTATTTGTCGCCCTCACGAATCAGCCGGTGAGTGGCAGCAATTAAATCTTTTTGGCGACGAGACAGTGCGTTCTGATCCTGGTCGCCGCCCTGACCTCCACCCTGGCCACTTTGTTGTTGGGCCTGCTTGTACTCCATCTCGAAGGGTTTTACTTCGATGAAGTAAATGTCGCTCGATGTTTCGTTGTTTGCGTCGCGCGCCTTGGCGTAATACGAAATGAAATCACCAGGCTTGAGTTTGTATTCCTCGAGAAAGAACGTATAAGCGCCGGTTAGAGTACGCGCAGACTCGCGTGTTAGCTGCTGAAGGTTGACGCTCTTCTCCTCGCCGCCATTCACAGAGAAATGCAAATCCATTGAAACGACACCATAGTCGTCTTCTGCACGTGCCTGGGTAAACACTTCTTCGAGATTGGTGGCCTTCTTGTCCCGGCCCGGCTTGTCAAACGAAATGCTGGGAGGCTGGTCCTGGAGAATGGTCACGTCGTATTCGTTTGAGCCGCGATAGGTTTCACCGTCAGTGCTTACGAGCTCAATGTAGTAACTGGTATCAGCTGTGACTGCCAGATCGCCCACGAAGTCGGAACCCTGCAACTTCATCTCGCTCTTCTTGCCATCGGGAAAAACGATGCGAGCCGCGCGCACCTTTCCAGACAAGTGAGCAGTAATCATCGCAACTGTGCCCTTTAGGGCGGCAATGTCTCCACCGTCTTCGACAAGTTTGCTTGGGAGATGAGTGAAGGCGGGGAAGTTCAGATTCAAATCCAACTGTTTGACGAAGGGCAGATCTACTACGTTGAGTTTGAACACGTCAGAACGGATCGTGTTTGACTCGACAAAGTATTCCATCGAATCCTGGATATTGAAGATCGAGAAACGAAAATCGCTGCGCGCTTTCGCGGGTTCCATAGGTTGACCTTGCCAGTCATTCTTTGAACCCAGGGGACGCGCATAGACGGTTACTGTTTGGGAGTCGAAGTTAACTAACGTAGCAATGATGTCCTGGTCCGATCCTTTCGGAACACGCGAAGTCCCCGGCTTAACTTTGATGCTCATCGCATGAGTCGACGCGGCGAAGGTCGTTGGCGTTACGAGTTGTGCGACACCTTCGGATATTTCACGTGGTCCCCACTTCAACACTGCTGCGAAGATGAGAAGGCTGGCCAGCGCAGCTCCGCCATAGGTGAGTAGTCGAGAACGTCGAATAACTTCGCCAATATTCACATTTGCCGAGGCGTTGTTCGCGTCAGAATAGAGACGATTGACGATAGCCGGTGAAATATTGCGACGAAGGTCCGCGTTTGAATATTCAACTGCGGATACCAGGCGATCATCTGTTCCCGGCGAACGTTCCTCGATCAAACGGGCGAGCCTGACGTCACTGATATGTTTGAGGAGCGGACGAATGAGAGCGAAATAAATTGTGGCAAGAACAGTGAGCAGGGCGCCAAGGCGCAGGACAATGATTGCAGCGCTGTTAGTGCGGAAGCGATGAGCCATCCATCCCGTCAACAACAGAACGCCGGCGATGACGCACAGGCAGATGGCAATACCTCGCAGCGTGACCAGTAGTTGGCGTCGACGTCGAGCACGACGTAGGAGATCTTGAAGGATCGCGGTTTCAGGGCTCATGACTTACTCCCTTGTCCGATAAACTTTAGTTTGTCGATTACCTCAACAAAGGATACGCACGGCACTAATTGCTGTGACGAGACCTTTGTCTGACGTAATCGACAAGCTGAAGCTTATCGGACATTTTATCAACCAACCATTTTTACAACTCTTGTGCGGCGCGCAAGCACCGACTCAGTCAACAAAAGCAATAGCGCTATAAACAAAAGCGACCACCAAACCTTTTGTCGTCCCTCGACTTCTTCGTTGCTTAGCTTGCGATTCGCTTCGCTACTTTCCGCGCTGCCCGCGCCGCCAGTTACGCCTGCGACAAACTGTCCAAAATCCAGCTTCGTGAAATCGCCCTCTGAACCATCAACATCAACCGCGGCAAAATCCGGACGAGCACTGTATCGCAATCGATAAAACCCGGGTTCACGACCGGTCACCAACACGTCTCCGTCAGGAGTTAAGCGATTCTCAGTCAATCTCGTTCCAGTTGGCGTATCAACTGCGGGTACTGCACTCTGCTCCTTTGCCACTCTGAATGTTTCCCCCAACTCGTACCATGAACTTTCTTCGCGCGAGCCGGCGTAACGAACCATCTGATGAACAAATGGTAAGTAGAGCGGCATCAACGGCAGATCGTTCCAACTTGGTCCAAGCGACGACGTAAACAAAAGCACGCGACCCTTCCCCGTGCGCGATTCGAGCAGCGCCGGACTCCCATCCTCAAAACGCGCCAACACACTGGCGTTCGCAGCCGGTTGAGATCTGAAATAGCCAATGACGTGCGCTGCGGCCAGTCGGCCACTCTCCTGGAAAACTTCGAAGATAGGATGATCAAACTTAACGTCGCTGATAGCCACGGTCTCACCGGCTTTTGTCTGAACTGATTCAGTGAGTGTCGCGGGCATGACTTGCTGAAGGGCAGGCGGAAAGCTATTGACTTCAGTGCGTGGCCCGGTTGAGATGATCAACTGTCCACCATTCGTAACAAATTTAGCAAGACTGTCAGCCAGGCCAGGAGAGATCATTCCCGCGTCGTTCAGGATAACGAGTGAGTACTCGGCGATGCTGGTTGGATCGACAGCGCCCGAAGTTTTCAAGGTGAAACTGAACGGAAGGTCGTCGTTGGTTGTTAACGCGCTTTGCAGATGCAGACTGTCGCTGCGTCCGCGAGTTGAGCTCTCGACGATCAATCCTTTCGCCGGCACTTCTCGTCTTAGAGTGAAATAGAAACGGTTGTCTAACGGGAAATCGCCGGAATTGATCTCAATCGTGCAACGATTTGCTCCGTCATTCAGATTGAACCCGGTGAACTCAACGACTTTTGTCTCTCGGCTATTTAAGCTCAGTTCGCGCTTTTCGACAGTTTGATCGTTGATCTGAAAATCAACTTGAAGGTGATCTTTTGGCGAGTCGCTGAAGTTTGAGAGATGGACCGCGAGGTTATCGAGATACTTTTGCCCAAAGACAGTTCCATGCGCTTCGACGTTTGTGACCGCAACATTCGAAGGTGGATTACTGCCGCCAACGTCAAGAGTCGTCAGTTGAGTGTCGTTGGCAAGTTTGAAGGTCGCGTTCGCTTGACTCCAGCCAGTTGCCTGGAAATCCGAGATCATCACGATCTTTTTTGAACCGCTGGTTTTGAGATCGGCAAGCAAAGCCTCGGCGCCGCGCAACGCCTGTTCATAATCCGTTCCATCCCAGCCGGCACTAAGGCTTCTGATGCCAAAGCGAATGCGATTCTTATCCCCAACAAATCGATTAACAACGGTGTAGCGTTTGTCGAAACTCACTAAAGCGATCTGTTCATCGGTGCGGGCACCATCGGTCGCTGATTCAGCTTTGCTTTGCGCGTCGCCGAAAAGCTGATCCCGACGCATGCTCAGGGAGTCGTCGATAAGGATCACGGTCGCGCCGGCGCCGGCTGTTGTTTTGGCAGAACTCTTGTTGCTGAAGAATGGACGTGTGAACGCAATGACGATCAGTAGGATTGCGAGACAGCGAATGAGCAGGAGAAGTAGATTGTGGAGTGTTCGACGGCGAATGGTTCGTTGAGGAACCTGGCGGACAAAGACGAGAGCAGGGAATTGAATGCGACGCGCACGCGTGCGTCTGACCAGGTGCACGAGTATCGGTGCCGCCAATGCAGCCGCGCCAAGAAAAAATAGTGGCGTCAAAAACGACATAAGAACTTTTCAGTCGCAGATAAACGCAGATCAGAACGGATCAGACAGAAAAGACAGAAGTAAACAGGTTTTCGTTTGTATGCCTTGCCTTAGTTCTGATCTGTGTCTATCTGCGTTCATCTGCGGCTAAATTCCTACCTTGAGCTTCTTCGCGATAGAAACGAAAACAACGCAAAGTCCAACGGCTGTTTGGTCGTCAGCATTTCGTAGTCAACATGATTTGCTGCGGCGCAGGTTCGCATGTCGTCAACGTGACGACGCATGCGTTCGCGATAGCCATTCATCACCACATCCGGAAGTACTGGCATCTGCTCCTGCGTTTCGGCGTCTTCCAACAGCAACACCGGATCATCAAACTTGAAATCCATTTCGTTCTGGTCGAGAACGTGAAACGCCACCAGGTCGTGTCCTTTGAAACGCAGATGCTGAAACGCTTCTTTCAGTCGTTCCGGTTCGTCATAGAAATCTGAAATAACAACCACGATTCCACGCCGCGTCAGGATCTCGGCGAGTTGATGAAGCGACTCATTGAGTCTTGTTTGTCCGCCGGCTTCGAGTCGAGAGAGATGTCCGAAGATTGTACGCATATGACCAGTCCGATTTCGTGCCGGCACATGCGTGTGGACCTTTTCAGCAAACGCAACGAGCCCGACGGAGTCTTGTTGGCGGTTCAAAAGGTAGGCCAGCGAGGCTGCAAGAAACTGCGCGTACTGAAGCTTGGTGACCGTTCCGCTTGCGTAGCTCATCGAAGCGCTGGTGTCGATTAAAAGATGACACTGAGTATTAGTGTCAGCGCGATACTTTTTGATGAAGTAGCGATCAGTGCGGCCGAGCAGACGCCAATCCAGGTATCGCAAATCATCGCCCTGGTTATATTGACGGTATTCAGTGAACTCAGTTGAGAACCCGGTGAAAGGTGAACGATGAAGCCCGGACATGAATCCTTCGACAACAGCGCGGGCAAGGAGTTCGAGAGAGCCAACACGTGCGAGTAGTTCTGGATCGAGAAAGCGTGCCGGTGCGGTGGAGGTTGCCGTTGACTGCGGCACCGCTGTTGTCGTTGCACTTTGTTTGTTTCGTCTAGGCCAGATCATTGGTCATGTTCACGATCACTGAACGTTCGGAGTAGTAGCCGACCACTATCTACAATCCACTCTTTGGTTCGGGCACAGTTTCAATTAGCTGTTTGATCACCTGATCCGAATCAACCTTTTCAGCTTCCGCCTGGAAGTTAAGCAAGACCCGATGTCGTAACACTGCCGGTGCGACCGCGCGCACGTCTTCGCATGAAACGTTATAACGTCCTCTAAGAATGGCGCGGGCCTTGCCCCCGAAGATCAGGAACTGCGACGCGCGAAGAGAACCACCCCAGGTCACCCACTTATTTACGAAGTCCGGCGCAGCAGGCGTTCCCGGTCGGCTCGCGTTAACGAGACGCACGGCGTAGCGCGAGACTGTGTCTGACGCAGGAACTTGTTTGACGAGTCGCTGAAACTCAATGATTTCATCCGCGTTCATCACTTGCTTGAACTCATAATCCTGCGGCGATGTGGTTTGTTTGACGACGGCGACTTCCTGTTCCTCGGGCAAATAACCGATCTTCACCATGAACATAAAGCGATCGAGTTGCGCTTCAGGCAATGGATAAGTGCCCTCCATTTCGATCGGGTTCTGCGTTGCCAGTACGTGAAACGGTTTTGGCAAATCGTAACTGACGCCTTGCACCGTCACACGACCTTCCTGCATCGCTTCAAGCAACGCCGCCTGTGTCTTTGGTGGCGTGCGATTGATTTCGTCAGCGAGCACGATGTTGGCGAAGATTGGTCCGCGAATGAACTGTAATGCACGACGCCCGGTCGCTCGATCTTCTTCGATGATCTCGGTGCCGGTAATATCTGCCGGCATCAAATCAGGTGTGAACTGTATTCGCTTGAACGACAGATCCAGAACGCTCGAGATCGTTCGGACCAGTAGCGTCTTTGCCAACCCCGGTACCCCTGTGATGATCGAGTGGCCGCCAACAAACAGCGACAACAGTACCTGTTCCACCACATCGTCCTGCCCGATGATCGCCTTTCGGATTTCTCGCAGCAGAAGTTCACGTGCGGAACCGAGTTTGTCGAGTAGTTGCTCGTCGCTGATCGTTAACTGGTCAACGGCCATGGGTAATTAGTTTCCTCTCGTTGTCCTGCCACATTGCAGAATGAAGATTGAATGTCCGATAAGCTTTAGCTTGTCGAGGGCTCACGCGAGACGTCCGATCCGATTCAAAACGACAAGCTGAAGCGTATCGGACAATCGGAAATCTGCAATCTCTTCACTGTCCTACTATCTTTAATAACAACTCTTGCGCCTTCTCGTATCGTGGCGCCGCTTCCAACGCGCGGAGTATCGACTTCTTTGCTTCGGGTTGCCGGCCTAATGCGTAAAAGGCGGTGGCTACATTGAAGTTTGCCTCTGCTATGTTTGGCGGCTCCAGAGCCAGTGTTACTTGAAACTCCGCCAATGCCTGCGCGTAGTCTTTGTTCTCAAGGCTAAGTTCGCCGGCCCGGGTGTGCAACGTGTAGTCAAAGGGCGCCACATAAAAACTCGCTCGCATTGCCGCGAGGGCCTTCGCTTTGTCTCCCTGGGCCAACCGCAAACGCGCCACCGTCTTCATCGCTTCGGCGTTGTTCTCATCCACCTTCAATAGTAAATCGAGCGTATCGGCTGCTCCGCCGAGATCACCTTTCTGCTCCAGAATCTTCGCCAGTGAATCATAAGGGTTTCCCTGGCCGGTAAAGTAGGGAAACAACTCGATTGCCCGCTTGAAATGTGTCGTTGCTCCGGCCGCATCGCCGTCGGCCAGCAACAAATCACCGGCCCGCACACGAAGAGCAAACGTGTCCTGGGTTGCGAGTTGTTTCAGTACTTCTTCTTTCGACATCGATGCAGCCGCATTTGCTTCGGTCTTGAGCGCATCGCTCAATGGTTTCGCCTTGGTTAAGACGTATGCTGAAAACTCACGGTCGAAATCACTTTCACTAAGTTTCAAAACCTGACGAAGCACGTCCGCTGTCTGAGCTTTGTCGCGATACATTGCGAGCATTCGCAGGATTGCATCAAAGCCGAAGCGATCCACGATGAACTCACAAACCTGTGATGCTTCGAAATAGGCAATCGGTACGTCCTGGGGATTCTTTGGACGCTGGAATCCTGCATCGAGGTCGGCAATCTTAAACCACTTGCCGGCGCCGAACGACTGAACGAACAACGGGTTCCAATCATCGCCCCAGCCCGGCCGGGCCCTTCTTTCTTCGTAGACTGATAGGCCCTCTGAAAACCAACGTGGGATGCGATAGTCAGTCATTTGCAAAGTGATTACGTGAGTGTATTCATGCCAGAGCGTGCTGCCCCAGTTGAACTCTCCGACCTCACGAGCAGACGGTGAATCCTGCGCGATCACCTGACCAAAACAAACACCCAGGGCGCCCAGTCCGGGAATCCCCAACGTGCGAACAGCGAAGTCTTCATGATTTTGAAAGATCTCGACAATGATCGGACCTTTAGGCGTGAATCGATATTTTGCCGTCAATTTGGCGGCCGCTTCTTCGGCGAGATCCAGCGCGTAGTGCGACAACACGTCGCTCTCTTGCGCCGACGCCTTAACGATAAAGCCACCGCGCTTCGACTCGTGAAAGTTCTGCATCGTATCGAGCAGGTCGAGTGTGTTCTTGGCCCAAATATTGAACGGATCCCCTTTGAATGCGGTCTCTACTTCAGCGCGTCCCTGTTCCATTTGGCCGGTTCTGAGAAGTGCCATTCCAAGTCCGAGATGTGCGTCCCAAAGGCGTGGAGCAATTGCAATCGCACGTCGAGCAAAGACGGCCGCTTGCTCGGTGCGACGAGTAATAGTTGCGTAGTGAGAAAGCGTGTTGAAGAGAGATCCGTAGTGTGGACTAATCGCCAGCGTCGCTGCAACTTCGGGTTCGAAGTCGCGATCCTGGAGATAGAACATCGCCGCTCGCAATGCGTGAACTTCCGGAGATCGTGGATTGACCTTGAGCGCCTTATCTATTTCTACAGTGGCTGGTTCAAACTGGCCGGCATCGAGTGCGAGAGCAGCCTTCAGCGCCATGGCATCAACGTAGTTTGGGTTGATTGCAAGCGCACGCGCTAACGCCGTCTGCAATTCCTCGCCACCCTCAAGTCGCTTGTTATGTGCGACGTCCAGGTGTGCGCGTGCGCTGTTTTGGTTTAGCTGAAGCGCGTCATCGAGAAACCGAGCCGCGTCGCCGTAGTTGTACTTTTCGGTGAACAACTCGCCGGCGCTCAGTTGGGCCTCGATATGATTGGAATCCGCTTCGATCGCGGCACGATACATGTCGTTCGCATCTTGAAATCTCTCAAGGTGTACTAATGCCCGGGCGATCCAGGTTAACTCAGTTGCTGTTTGCGGATCTTTTTCCGTGTAGTACTTGACGAATGATTCGTAGATCCCTTTGGCGCGTTCCTCCTGGCCGACAAGTTCCAAAGTCTCTGCGAGTCGCAACTCACTCTCAAGTTTGTCGCCGGCTGACGTTTCATCCTTTTCGCGATCAGCAGCAGCGCGTTCAAACTCCGGGATCGCTTCGGTGTAACGACCGGTCAGCAAAAACACTTCGCCAAGTTGATGGCGAACTATTCCTGCGTTCGGCGATCTCAGCAGAAACTTTTTAGCCGAAGCCTCGGCTTCAACGTAACGTCCGGTTTCGATAAAAGCGCGAAGAAGTGATTGTTCGGCGAGGGCATCGGCGGGATTTGTGTTAAGCCGGGAGTTGAATAGACGAACCGCGTTTTCGTAGTCGCCCTTCTTGAGTTCGGCGAGACCAGCGGGTTCTTGTGTTTGCGCGAAAAGACATCCACAGATTACGGAGATTACACCGAGAACTCTCCCGGTTGATCTAAGCGAGCTGTGAAAGCCTTTGGTCATTGTTACGTTCCAGATTGTTTGATCGATCGATTCACTTTCGCTAGTTCAATGAATAACCTCTCAAGGCCCGCTTCATACTCTGCTTCCTGGAGGCTCGATTTTCGCGCGATCAACTGCTCAATCTCACCTTCCAACCTTGTTCTCTCCCGTAAAAGTTTCGCTATCGCGATATTCTCGGCGGCTTGCGCCAAGCTCAGTGAATCCAGGTAAGTCGCCCGAGCAAGTAATCCTTCGCCGGCTTCAACTCGTTCATGGCCCACGCCGTCGCCGTTGTCTTCCAGGAGAGCGTGCTCAGTGGCCAGTCTGCCCGAGCGTGTGTAGAACTCGGCAGTGAGGCGGTTGGTATAAACAAACGCTTCGAGTATGGAAATGTGGCCGTCTTGATCGGTGTCGGCATCGGTCGCATTCAACGCGTCGATGAAGAAACCTGGGAAGTGAGTAGCGTTTGTTTCCTGGCCATTTCGTGTGGCTGTTATCACGACCCGACCCTTTGCCGACAAGCTCTTGGCGAACTCCCCGCTGGCACTCGACATGTTAATGACAATCACTCGGTGAGTTGGTAGCGCAGCGATGAGAGTGTTGTACTCAGATGCCGGGAGATCTGGACCGATTAAATTGAACTTTGATTCTTTCCCATCAAACGAGCCATGACCGATAAAGAAAATAAAGAGCGCATTGTCTGCCCGCAAGTCAGACCTGAGCGAAGTAAAGGTTCGACGCACCTCCTCAGCCGTTGATCGTGGAGTAGCATTATCGGCGGGCTTCTCAGTTAGGATCTTGATCTTGGTACTGTCAAACCCATACCGGTTAGTTAGAGTCTTTTGAAGATCGTTTGTCCATTGCTCAAACTGTTTACCGTACTCATCTTCACCGCTCGCCCCGTTGATGATGACGGCAAACTTATTGGGATCGATCTCCGCGAGCCTGGCTTTTGGCGTTACGGTTGTTTGCGCGCACACGAATGACGTGATGAATAGGACCGCGAAGAGTGTGGTAGTGAATCTCAATCTCACGCCAGCCCTTCCCGCTTCCTTAAAAACCACTCCGCACTCAGCAACCCAACTATCAGCATGAAGTTGATGGGCATGTCCCAAAGATCCTTGGTCTGGCGTTCTGAGTATGGACTCTGGCGATACGTCAAATCATCCAGCAAGGCTTGTGAATCGGCTGGGGTGTAGTACTTACCGCCGGTTTCAGTCGCAATGCGTTTCAAAAGATCGCTGTTCTGTGCAGCGCCGTAAAACTCGCGATTCAAATCACTGACCAACACATCTGACTTTGCGTTCAATGCTCCAAGGCTTGAACTTGTCCCAATCAGTTCAATCTTGTGCTGACCCAACTCATCGGCTTTGAATTCTCCGTTGTAGGTGTTGGCGTCGTTAAGCGTTGTGAATTTCAAAGGTACGTCAACTGTTGCACCTGAAGGCTTGGTTATCCGTACTGTTGCATGAGCGTCGGAAACAGCATTGAACTTTTTGTCGCGAACATCAGCAACAATTTTCACGGTGTCGTCTAACGCATAGACGTCCTGTTCGGAACTGATCTCAGTTTGGAGTGGCGTTCCACTAACGATGTACCGAAGCATCTGTCGCCAGAACGTTTCATGGGCCACACTCTTCGAATCCATGCGCATTCGCCAGCGCCACGTGTCACTAGCGGTAAGAGCCAACGTTTGTCCGCGCCCGTAGCGTTGTTGAATTAACAGTGGAACCAACTGCGGGGAATCTACTTTTTTCGCTTCTAACAACACCGATGCACCCGGTTTGATTCCCATCAGTATTTCCGACACTGAGATTGGAGCCAGATCGTTCCAAATCTTTTGATTCTGTCCGCGGTCCTCGCTTAGTCGAGTAATCGGGTGCGTTTGGCCAGCGCCTGTAAGTACTGGTTTGTAGACCGCCTGAAACGAATTGGTGTCATTGATCGGGTTTCCGGTAAGCGACACCGGTAACAACTCTTCCAAAGTTGTTCCTTTGTACTTTCCACCATCGAATGCCAATCGTCCGCCCATTACCAGCAACCCAGCGCCACGTCGGGCAACAAAGGCTTCGATGTTGCGCAATTGATCAGCACTAAAGAATCCAGCCTCAACACTGCCAATCATGAGAGCGTCGTAAGCAAATAGTTCTTCTTCAGTCTTCGGAAAACCGCTGACTAATTCGCCCTGGTTGCCAAGGCCTTGACGATAGAACTTGTTCTCACCAGTACGTTGCAAGCAGACCAGCGTCACGTTCTTCTCGTTTGGCAGGAGTGATTCTCGAATCTTACCGAGCTCCCAACGGGGTTCGCCTTCGACGTAAAGAATTCTGAGCGGTCCTGGAATAACTTCGACGAGCGCATCTTGCTTGTTGTTCTCAATGGTGACTTCACCGTCGAGTGGCGTTACTTCAACAGTGTAGCGATGAATTCCGGGAGTGGTTGGTGTGATCTCAAGATTGACCGCCTGCGTATCGCTACCACGAAAGCTAAACTCTTCCGTTTTGATCGCGCGTCCATCTTCGCGGATTCCTATAAGAACCTTGGTTGCGGAGTAACCGGTCAGCCCAACGAAAGCCTCGATGTTTAGTCGCGAACCAACTAGTACGCGGCGTGGCATATTCACGCGCGTCAGTTCTGCATCCATCGGTCGAGTGGTGTTACCAACTCCGACTGTGAAAACTGAAATATCTCGGGCGCGAAGTTCGCGCAAAGTCGCGGCCAGGTCACGCGGCACGTTTGAGGCGCCGTCAGTTGCAATAACCACCGCCGACAATGGCAGTCCCGAAGAACGTTTGATGGTTTCGTCCAGTGCGCCCGCGAGATCACTGGTTCGTCCGGAACCGTTGAGATCGTTCGCGTCCTTTATGGCGGACAATTCGCCGGAGAACCCATAAAGACTAGTCTTGAACTTTTCTTCGAGGCGACTCAGAAACGATGGCTTTCCTGCGTTTTCGTTGAGGAGGGATTGCTTCACAGTCTCAAGGCGGGTCGCGCCACCCGGCAGATCCTGCAACTTCATGCTCAACGAATCATCAACCACGACCGCGACGTAGCTGCTGCGAGGAATGACCGACGAGACAACAACCACAGGTCTCAGCAGGAGCAGCACCATCAGTATCAGAAGCGCTGCCCTCAAAGCCACCAGCGACGCTGTGGTCGTAGTCTTCAGACGCCATCGAGGCCTTATATAGATGAAGTAGCTGAAAACGCCGACGAGGAGGACGACGAGAACCAACAAAATGACACCCGGGCGCACGTCAAAACCAAACCGCCCGTTGGTAAAAACGGCCTGCTCATGTCCGAACAAAAACCGTACAAGTTGGTTCATTGGTTGGTGCCCGACATTATACACACCGACCCGGTACGGGATTCCGAAACGCCAGATTATTCTCCTGTTAGTAGCCGCAACAAACTAGTCGGTTGTTTGGGTCGGGAGGAAAAGTGATGACGGTACGAAGAAATGGATGACGTGACGAAGAATGGGGAAGGTTGGTCTTGGGTAGCCCGGTGCAGTAGCCCGACTGTCAAGGAGGGCTCACTCCATCGAGACGCGACCT
>Ga0207701_10003532_pt1 | contig 16028 bp, 14 predicted proteins | sample KBSSwiSSwithPhiX_FD_184294 | JGI IMG/M metagenome (GOLD analysis project Ga0207701, IMG submission 184294) | Switchgrass rhizosphere bulk soil microbial communities from Kellogg Biological Station, Michigan, USA, with PhiX - S5 (SPAdes) (version 2) | ecosystem: Environmental > Terrestrial >... | reverse complement strand
TGGAAATGAGATCCTCTCCGGCCACGGTTAGCGAAATATATGACCACCCACTCTCCGCTTCGAATGGCCATGTCCGGCCTGGCCGCGCTGGTTCTGGCCGGCTGCGCGGCCGGCGGCGCCGGCTCCGCCGCTGGTAGCGCCGGCCCCCTGGCGGTCGCGGTCACGGCAGCGCCCATCGAGGCGCCCGGCACCCCGGCCTCGGCGCCGCCCGCGCTGCGCGTGGACCCGCGTAGTGACGGCAACGGGCACATGCCGCCCGGCCTGGCCACGCTGCGCGCCGAGCTCGACCGCGGCATGGCCGAGCTCAAGACCAAGGCCAACCCGCCGCCCTACTACATCGGCTACGAGGTCCACGATCGCAGCGAGGTGGTGGTGTCGGCCAGCTACGGCGCGCTGGTGCAGTCGTCCACGCGCCGGGCGCGCATCCTGGACACCGACGTCCGGGTGGGCGACTACCGGCTCGACTCGACGCACGCCATCCGCTCCGACGACTTCGATTTCTCGTCGGCGCTGGGCGGGCACGCGGCGGCGCTGCCGCTGACCGACGATCCGGTCGCGCTGCGCACGGTGGCCTGGATAGAGACCGACCGCCGCTACAAGGAGGCGGCCGAGCGGCTGGTCAAGGTGCGCACCCAGCGCACTCTCAAGGTCGCCGACGAGGATCCCTCGGACGATTTCTCGCGCGAGAAGCCGGTCAGCTACCTGGGCCAGCGCGCGCAGATCGAGGTCGACGTCCCGGCCTGGGAGGAACGGATCCGCGCCCTGTCGGCGCGCTTCCGCGGCCAGCCCGAGATCTACGACTCGCAGGTCACCTTGCAGGTGGTCAGCCACACCCGCTGGCTGCTCAACAGCGAGGGGTCGGTGATCCAGACCGGGCGCAACTACGTCCGGGTCTTCCTGCAGGCCGACACCCGCGCCGACGACGGCATGGAGCTGGAGCGCTTCGAGAGCTACGACGCCGCGGCCTTCGATTCGCTGGCCGGCGCCGCCGAGATGCAGAAGGGCGCCGACGCGATGATCGCCGACCTCAAGGCGCTGCGCCGCGCGCCGCTGGCCGACCCCTACATCGGGCCGGCGATCCTGGAGGGCCGGGCCGCCGGGGTGTTCTTCCACGAGATCTTCGGCCACCGCGTCGAGGGCCACCGCCAGAAGAACGAGGAGGAAGGGCAGACCTTCGCCAAGAAGATCGGCGAGCCGGTCATGCCGCAGTTCGTGTCGGTCTACGACGATCCCACGCTGTCGCGCATCGGCAGCGTCGACCTCAACGGCTTCTACCGCTTCGACGACGAGGCGGTGACCGCCCAGCGCGCGACCCTGGTCGACCAGGGCGTGCTCAAGGGCTTCCTGCTCAGCCGCTCGCCCACGCGCGGCTTCCACGAGTCCAACGGCCACGGGCGCCGGCAAGAGGGGCGCGCGGTGGTGTCGCGCCAGGGCAACCTGGTGGTGCAACCGTCGGTGGCGGTGCCGGTCGAAGAGCTGCGCCGCCGCCTGCGCGACGAGGCCAAGCGCCAGGGCAAGGCCTATGGCCTGCTGTTCCGTGACATCTCGGGCGGCTTCACCAACACCACCCGCACCGGGCCGCAGTCCTTCAAGGTGCTGCCCATCCTGGTTTACCGGGTGTGGGCCGACGGCCGGCCCGACGAGCTGGTGCGCGGCGCCGACCTGGTGGGGACCCCGCTGTCGTCGCTGTCGCGCATCCTGGCCTCGGCCAACGACTACCAGACCTTCAACGGGTACTGCGGCGCCGAGTCCGGCTACGTGCCGGTGTCGGCGACCAGCCCCAGCCTGCTGGTGCAGCAGATCGAGATCGAGCGCCGCGACAAGGGCAGCGAGAAGCCGCCGGTGTTGCCGGCGCCGTCGCTGCGCGGCAAGGGGATCGCGCCATGACGATGACGGCAAGGGCGACGGCGGCGGTCAAGGCGACAGCCCGCCCCTGGGGTGTGCTGGCCCTGGCGCTGGCCGCGGCCGTGGCGCCGGCGCGCCCCGGGCGCGCGGCCACCGCCGAGCTGCCCGCGCGCCTGCGCGCCGACGACGCCGCCGTCGAGAAGGCCCTGCGCGACGAGCTGGCGCGCGCGATGGGCGAGCTGCACCTGGGTGACGAGCCCAAGCCCTACTACCTGGCCTATACCGTGTCGGACCTGGATCAGTCGATGGTCAGCGCCATCCTGGGTGCCGTGACCTCGCAGAACGACTTCCGCGCGCGCATGCTGCGCACCGACATGCGGGTGGGTGACCGCAGCTTCGACAACGGCAACTTCGAGGGCGGCGGCGGGCGGGTCGAATCGCTGCCCATCGAGGACGACTACGCGACCTTGCGCCGCGAGCTGTGGTTGCGCACCGACGAGGCCTACAAGGGGGCGCTGGAGACCCTGGCACGCAAGCGCTCCGCGGAGTCGGGCCAGGCCAAGGGCGACAGCGACGATGCGTCGGCCGACTTCTCGGTCGAGCCGGCGATGCGCCTGGTGCAGCCGCGCGCCGCCGCCGATCAGTCGGCCGAGGCGGAGATGCTGCGCGACACGGTGGTCAAGCTGTCGGCGCTGCTGCGCGACTACCCGGCGATCCAGGGTTCGCGCGTGGTCGGCACCTTCGCGATCGGGCGCCGGCGCATGGTCAGCAGCGAAGGCACCTGGATCGACGACGGGCGGCGCCTGGTGCGCATCGACGTCAGCGCGGACACCCAGGCCGACGACGGCATGAAGCTGCGCAACTTCGTGCCCTTCACGGCGCTGACCCCGGCCGGACTGCCGTCCTGGCCCGAGCTGGAGAAGGCCGTGCGCGCCATGGCGTCGGAGCTGACCGCGATGCGCGCGGCGCCGGTGGCGCAGAACGGATCGTCGTCGGTGTTGTTCGAGGGGTTGGCCGCGGGGCAGATCGTGCGGCACCTGCTGGCCGATCAGCTGATCGGCACGCCCCCGCCCAAGACCGCGTCCGCGGGCAGCGACGAGCACGGGCAGTCGAGCGAGCTGGCCAACAAGCTGGGGCTCAAGGTGGCCGCTTCGCTGCTGTCGGTCAGCGACGATCCTCTGCAAGAGCTGGGACCGGGCAAGGCGCCGCTCATGGGCGCCTACCGCGCCGACGACGAGGGGGTGCCGGCGCAGCGGGTGTCGCTGATCGAGCACGGCATCTTGAAGTCGCTGCTGATGTCGCGCACCCCGCGCAAGGAGATCGCGCGCTCCAACGGCCACGCGCGCGCGCCCCGCTTCGCGCCACCGCACGTGCACATCGCGAACTTGCTGGTGACCGCGCAGGTGCCCGGCCTGCCGCGCAAGACCTTGCTGGGTGAGATGGAGAAGGCGGCGCGGCGCGACGCGGCGGGCCTGGACACCTACGTGGTGCGCCTGCTGGAGGACTCGACCGTGCCCGGCGGCGATGACGACATGATGAGCATGTTCGGCTTCGGCATGGGCGGCCGCGGCGGGCCGCCGCCGGTGCGCCCGCTGGTGGTGTACCGCCTCAAGAACGGCAAGGAAGAACTGGTGCGCGGGCTGACGCTGGAGGGGCTGATGCCGCGCTCGCTCAAGGAGATCACCGCCGTGGGCCGGGATCCGGTGGTCTACAGCTTCATCGACTCCGGCGGGGGTGGCACCGGCATCGCGTCGTCGATCGTGACCCCGCCGCTGCTGTTCTCCGACGTCGACATCCGCCGACAAACCGGGAAAAATCGCAAGCCCCCACTTTACCCCCGGCCGGCCGCCGCCGCCCCCTGATCCGGATGGTGACCGGCGCGCCGCTTCGCCGCTCAGGGCACGCCGGGAATGAGGTAAGGTAGCCGGCATGGCGCGCACGCACTTCACGGTTGGCGAGGTCGAGGAGCTGATCCCCCGTCTGGAGCAGATCTTCACCGATGTGCTGCAGCTGCGCGCCGGCTTGCGCCAGGTCGAGGAGAAGCTGGATCGCGCCGGGGTCAAGATGAGCCGCGACGATCTGCTGGAGAGCGACAGCGGCCCGCCGGAGGTGCGCCAGGCCAAGGCGGTGTTCCGGGGTTTCTACGAGGCCCTGTCGGACGAGATCGACAACGTGCGCGCGCTGGGCGGCGAGGTGAAGGATCTCGACACCGGGCTGGTCGACTTTCCCGGCCGGCGCGGCAGCGAGGAGATCCTGCTGTGCTGGAAGCTGGGAGAGAAGCGCATCGGCTTCTGGCATCCCGTCGACGCCGGCTTCAGCGCGCGGCGTCCCATCGACGAGCAGATCCCGCGTCTGCCGCAACGCCTGGACTAGGGATTTGGCGCGCGAAGCAGCCTTGCGAGCGGCCGTCGACGCGCTTCTGCGGGCGTCGGGACGCGACCCGGCGACAGAGCCGGACCTTTTGCAAACGGCAGAGCGGGTCGCCCGGGTCTGGAACGAGGAGTTCCTGGCCGGGTACGACATGGACCCGGCGCGCATCCTGGGCGATCCGGTGCTCGGCGAAGCCGATCCCGACGTGATCGTGGTCGGCGGGCTGCGCTTTCACGCCATGTGCCCGCACCACCTTTTGCCCTACCGCGGGGTGGCCCACGTGGCCTACATCCCCGACGGGCGCCTGGTCGGCTTCGGACGGCTGGCCGAGCTGGTCGACTGCTTCACCAAGCGGCTGACCCTGCAGGAGCGCGCCACTCACCAGATCGCCGACAGCCTGTGCCAGCACCTGGCGGCGCGCGGCGCCGGCTGCGTGATCGAAGCCGAGCACATGTGTCTGGCCCTACCCGGCGAGAAGCACGATCAGTCAGGTGTAGTGACCAGCGCCTTCGTGGGCGAGATGCGCGAGCGCCCCGATCTCAAGGCGCGCCTGCTGGCGGCTGCCAACCTGGGGGGGCGGGCGCGATGACCGCGGGCACGGGCGCGCCAGGGCCGACGCCGGCAGCGACGCCGGCGCCCGCACCGACGTCGACGTTGGCCGGCAAGGTCGCCGTGGTGACCGGCGCCTCGCGCGGGATCGGGCGCGCCATCGCCCGGGCGCTGGCCAGCGCCGGCGCGACCGTGGCCGGCTGCGCGCTGCACGCCGCGCCGGGCATCGAGATCTGCGACGTGCGCCGCGCCGCCGACGTCGAGCGCTTTGCCCGGGTGGTCGAGGGCCGCCTGGGCGCGCCGCACTTGCTGGTGAACAACGCCGGCACCGTGGCGCGCGCGCCCATCGAGGCGCTGTCCGAAGAGGCCTGGGACGACGTGGTGGACGCCAACCTCAAGGGAACCTACCTGGTCACCCGCGCCTTCCTGCCCGGCATGCGCGCCGCCCACGGCGCGGGCGCGCGCATCATCAACGTCGCCTCGATCTCAGGGCGACTGGGTACGTCTGGGCTGACGGCCTACTGCGCCGCCAAGCATGGCGTGGTCGGGCTGACCCGGGCGCTGGCCGAAGAGCTTCGCCCGGCCGGGATCCCGGTCAACGCTGTGTGCCCGGGATCGGTCGACACCGACATGCTAAAAGTCGGCATGCCCGGTGCCCAGCCCCAGATGTCACCCGAAGACGTCGCCGGCGTGGTCCTGTACCTGGCTGCGGCCGCGCCGGCCGCGCTCACCGGCTCTTGTGTGGATGTCTTTGGCTGATTCCAGCGAGAGCGCCTCGGGAAGCGACCGCAGCCTGCGCGAGGCGCTGCGCCGGCTGCCCATGTTTCCGTTGCCCAACGTCGTGCTGTTTCCGCACGCGCTGTTGCCGCTGCACATCTTCGAAGAGCGCTACAAGGCGCTGGCGCGCGACGTGCTGGCCGGGCACCACTTCGTGGCCATCAGCCTGCTGAGCCATCCCGACCAGGCCGAGGCGGAAGAGCGGCCACCGGTGCAGCGCATCGCCGGCGTGGGCGAGGTGGTGATGGCCCACGAGCTGCCCGACGGCCGCTTCAACCTGGTGGTGCGCGGGCGCGCGCGCATCCGCATCGACGACGAGCTCGACTCGAGCCAGCCCTACCGGCTGATCAGCGCCAGCGAGCTGCCCGACCTGCCGGCCGCCGACAGCGGCGACCTGCGCGACGCTGATCAGTCGCTGCGCGCGCTGGTCGGCCACCTGGCCGACGCCATCCCCGAGGGCGGGGAGCTGCTGCGCCAGGTGGTGGTGTCGCAGGAGACCCCGTCGGAGCTGGTCGACGTGCTGGCGGCGGCGCTGGTGGTCGATCCGGCCCTGCGCCAGCGGCTGCTGGAGACCCGCGACGTGATGAAACGCATCGAGCGGGTCTCGGCCGAGGTCGTCGCCATGACCAGCCGCATCGGCAGCAGCTCGACGCAGATCAACTAGCGATTTCTCTGCCGATTTCTTCTACCGCCTTCTTCTAACGTTTCTGGCGCGCGGCGATGTCTTGCCATCCGGCGTCGGCCTGCGCGAAGACGGTGGCGGCGAGATCGACGAAGGCGCGGATGCGCGCCGATTGCTGGCGGTTGGGTGGATAGACCACGTGCACGGCCGGTCCCTCGACGGCCCAGTCGAGCAGCACCGGGACCAGGGTCCCCGCGACGATCGCATCGTGGGCCAGCGAGGACAGCACCTGGGTGACGCCCAGCCCGGCGCGCGCGGCGTCCACGCAGGCCTCCATCGAGTTGAAGGCCAGGTTGCCGGCCGGGCGATGGGTGCGGCGCTCGCCGGCGCGCCCTAGCTCCCAGTCGGTGGGCCGGCCGGTGGCCAGCGACAGGAAGGCGATGGCGTTGTGGCGCGCCAGCCCCTCGGGCGTGCGCGGCGCCGGGTGGCGGGCCAGGTAGGCAGGCGCGGCGCAGGTCACCAGGTGGGTGGTGCCGATCCGGCGCGCGACCAGCGTGGTATCCGCGGGCGGGCCGTAGGTGATGGCGCAGTCGATGCCCTCGGCCACCAGGTCGATGGTGCGGTTCTCCAGGCGCACCTCCAGCTCCAGACCTGGATGGCGCGCCAGCCAGCGCGGCAGCGCCGGCACCACGTACAGGCGGGCCAGCGCCACCGGCATGTCGACGCGCAGCCGCCCGCGCGCCAGTGACCGGCCGCGCTTGATCAGCGCTTCGGCCTCGTCGACGTCGGCCAGGATGCGGGCGGCGCGCTCGTAGAAGGCGCGCCCGTCGTCGCTCAGGGCCTGGCGCCGGGTGGTGCGGTGGAGCAGGCGCGCGCCCAGCGCGCGCTCGAGCCCGGCGACCGCCTCGCTGACCCGGGCGGGCGACAGCGCCAGCGCGTCGGCGGCGCGCGCGAAGCTGCCCAGCTCCGCGACGCGCGCGAAGACCCGCATGGCGCGCAGGCGGTCCATCAGCGGGCAGCCTGTCGGCGCGGAGCCATTGGTCGGTAATCCCGATGAATGAGTTCACGATACGCCTATTTATTCGGGCAGCAACCGGCAATAGCCTGCGCGGACCTCTCCATCCCCATCGCACAGTCCACAGCGCACGGCGCACAGCGCCCGGAGGCAGCCATGCACGATCGCGACGGTTTCATCTGGTACGACGGCCAGCTCGGTCCCTGGCGCAGCGCCACCACCCACGTGCTGACCCACTCGCTTCACTACGGCGTCGCTGTCTTCGAGGGCGTGCGCGCCTATGCCACGCCGGAGGGGCCGGCGATCTTCCGGCTGCGCGAGCACACCGAGCGGCTGTTCGCTTCGGCGCGGGTGTATCGCATGGCGATCCCGTTCACGCCGGCGGAGATCATCGAGGCCCAGCGCGAGGTGGTGCGGGCCAACGGCCTGGCGGCGGCCTACCTGCGCCCGCTGGTCTTCTTCGGCCCCGAGAAGATCGGCGTCGATCCGCGCGGCGCGCGCGTCCATGTCGCGGTGGCGGCCTGGCTCTGGGACGCCTACCTGGGGCCGGAGGCGCGGCAGCGCGGGGTGCGGGTGCGGACCTCGTCGTTCGCGCGCCATCACGTGAACGCGATCATGCCGCGCGCCAAGGTGTCGGGCGGCTACTCGGTGTCGGTGCTGGCCTCGATCGAGGCGCGCGAGGACGGCTACGACGAGGCGCTGCTGCTGGACGTCGATGGCTTCGTCGCGGAGGGTCCCGGCGAGAACCTGTTCATCGTCAAGGACGGCCGGCTCCACGAGCCCACGCCGACCAGCGCCCTCAGCGGCATCACCCGCGACGCGATCATCACGCTGGCGCGCGAGCGCGGCCTGGAGGTGGTGTCGCGCCGGCTGTCCCGCGACGACGTCTACCTGGCCGACGAGGCGTTCTTCTGCGGAACCGCGGTGGAGCTGACGCCGATCGTCGAGCTCGACCGGCGCCCCATCGGCGACGGCCGGCCCGGGCCGATCAGCGCGCTGCTGCGCGAGGCGTTCGAGGCCGCGACCGGCGGCCGCGACCCTCGCCACACCGACTGGCTGACCCCGGCGGCCGGCTGAGGGCGCCGGATGGAAGGAAAACGCCAGGACGCCAGGACGCCAAGGATCCCGACCTACGAGGGGTAGTCCGGATCCGGACTTTCAGTATCCGGATCCGGACTGGCGTCATGGCGTCTTGGCGTTTCGTCCCCGTCGCCCAGCGCCGCGGCGCGGGCGATCTGGCGCAGTCGGATCGCGTACGAGCTCCACACGCCGGCGAACGCGATGAAGATCGCCAGGAAGGCCCAGGCGGCCTGCGGCGCGCCCTCGCCGATGCCGGCCAGCAGCGCGAACACCGCCGCGAGCGACCACACCACCTTGAGGCCCAGCAGGGTGCGGTAGCCCGCCAGTCCGTGCTGGTCGACCAGCACCGACGCGGTTCCGATCCCCAGCAGCGCGGCGCCGCACAGCCGGCTGGCCACCGGATCGACGGCGGTCCAGCCCAGCAGGCCCAGCGCGCGCGCCGGGAACAGCAGCAGGGGAATCGCGCAGGCGACGTCCAGCGCGCAGTGCACCCGGAACCAGGTGCGCAGCGAGGGTGGCACCGGGGCCGCGTCAGCGGTGGCCGGAGCAGGGGCGTCGTCGATCGCGGCAGAGGAGGTCATGGCGAGCTTCGGTATACTCCTGCCTCATGCTCCGCGCATCCTCGCCTGGGCGGGTAGTCACCGTCCGGGTCGCCTGCTTGGTCGTCGTCGCGGCCGCCGCGCTGGGCCCGGGCGCCTGCCGCGTCGGGCCCCCGGTGGCCGACGCGCTGGTCGCGCCGTTCCCCGACGGCGCCGCCGCCGACCGGGCCGCCGACGGCGACGGGCCGTCCGCTGCCTGCGACCTGCTCAAGCAGAACTGCCCCAACCAGAAGACCTGCTATCCGGTCGACGGCGTGCCCGGCGCCACCAGCTGCGAGTTCACCGGTTCGGCCCCGCCCACCACCGTGTGCGTGATGAGCCTGGAGTGCGACCGGGGAGAGGCCTGCGTCCTGGTCGCCGAGTCGCAGGCCACGATGTGCGCGATCCTGTGCGATCCCAGCGCGGTCCAGACCGGCTGCCAGGGTGCGGCCCCCTGCCGGTTGCTGCCCGGCCACCAGGCGGGCTTCTGCGTGCCCTGAGAGCTATTTCCCGGGGTTCGGCGCCGTATCCACTCGCGACGCCATGGCCATCGCGTCGACGTAGGCCAGCGCCAGGGCCATGCCGTGCTCCAGCAGCGGCTCGGCGGCGATGAACTTGCGGGGAATGTACCCGGAGGCTTCCAGTCGGGGGTAGAGGCTGAGCACCGCCACGCTATGGCGCGCATCCTCCGGCGCGGCGCGCACGTCCCAGGCGAAGAGCGCGCCCCGGATCGCGCCCTCGGCGGCCAGCGCGGTGAAGCCGCCGGCGCGATCACGGCGCAGCTGCCAGGTGGTCTCGAAGTCGACGAAGGGCAGGTTGTCCTCTATGGCGATCCGGTCGCCTGCCAGCGGTTTCACCTTCTTCCATCCCGGAAAGGTGGACCAGGTCGCGGGCGAGGCCAGCCAGTGCAGCAGCGCCGGCGCGGGAGTGGCGACCGCGGCTGTCACCGCCACGCTGGCCAGGCGGCCCGAATCCGAGCGGCGCACGGCCGCGATGGCGCCGCCGCGCCGGAACGGCGCCAGGGTGGGGCTGTCGGTCAGCGCCGGGGCGTCGGTGATCAGCGCGGACGGCGCTGGCGCGGACGGCGCAGCCTGCGGGCGGCGCCCGCGCCCGTCGCCGGGGTGCAGCGCCCGCTCGGCGGCGGCGCGCAGCACCACGTAGGCGGCGGTGACGTTCATCGCCGCCGCACCGAACGGGCTGCGCGAGGCGACGCGCCGGAACAGCCAGCCGGCGGCGCGCACGTTGGCCTGCGATTCCAGCATCAGGATGGTGCCGGGGTTGGCGGGCGCCCAGGTGAACGCCAGCTTGCCAGGCGCAAGGTCACCCTCGACCAGCGTCAAGTCGACGCCACCGGGGCGCGGGCGGATCCAGGCCTTGCCCTTGAGGTTGAAGAGAGGGATCTCCAGCTCCCACTCCAGCAGCTGCTCGTCGTCGGTGGCGCCGGGCGGGCGCCGGCGCTGGATCACCTCGGCGCGCACCAGCGCCGGGATGGCTTCCCGGTAGGCGCGCGCGTCGCCCAGCACCGCCGCCAGCGCGGCGGGCGCGACCGCGACCCGGGTCGCGACCAGCGCCGACGGCGGGCCGCCCGAGACAGGATAGTCGATGACCGCCAGGTCGGCCCCGCGCAGCGCCAGCAGGGCCGCATCGATCGCGGCGACCTTGGCCGCCACCTCGGCCCCCGCTTCCAGCGGCGTCGAGGGCGCGGCGTGCGCCGCACCGGCCAGCGACGCTGCCTGCATCAGCGCCGCGATCCAGGGTCCGCGGCGGTGAGGTCGCATCAGCTCTTCTTTTTTATCAACACTCCCGAAGGAATGCCCGCGCCAGTCGCCTCTTCGCTCGGTGTCCGACCCGAACGCAGGTCTTCTATGTACCCGTCGAGCTCTTCGAGGATCTTGGGCGGCAAGTCGCGGAAGCGGACCCCGATGTCACCCGATGAGTCGCCGCCGAGGTGGGCGACCTCGCCGGGGAGGTGTACGCGCTTGCCGTTGGGCAAGGTCAGGATGATGTCGATGGCGATGCCGACCGGCGCGTGGGGCCCCAGGGAGATGCGCATGCCACCCTGGGAGACGTTGACCGCGTGGACGCTGCGGAAGGCCTGCCAGGTGGGAATCTTGACCTCGACCAGCGACCGCATGGGGATGCGATCGCTGGTGCGGCGATCGCTGCCGTCGGTGGTGGCGGCCGGTCGTGCACTCGGATCTTTCGGCGAGTCATCGGCTGGTGTCATCCGCGATCCCCCGCGCCAGTGTGGCCGCGGCCATTATCGCATAACGCGTCCACCCGAAACGCGCTATCGTCCCCGCACGAAAGGGGGTCCCATGAAACGATCCGCATCGATGTTCGCCATGGTGATGCTGCTGGCCGCAGCGCCTGCGTACGGAGCGGCCAAGAAGCTCAAGGTCACGATGAACCTCATCACCGCGGAGGGCGTGGGCAAGTCGGTGGGGACCGTCACCGTCTCCGAAAGCAAGGACGGGGTCACCCTGGCGACCGATCTCAAAGGACTGCCGCCCGGCGAGCACGGCTTTCACCTGCACGAGAAGGGCAGCTGCGATCCGGGCGAGAAGGAGGGCAAGAAGGTCGCAGGCGGAAGCGCCGGCGCCCACTTCGACCCCGACGCCACCAAGGCGCACAAGGGCCCAGGAGGCGGCGGCCACAAGGGTGACCTGCCCAAGCTCGAAGTCTCCGACAAGGGCGTCGCCAAGGCCAAGCTGGAGGTCGCAGGGCTCAAGCTGGATGACGTCGCCGGTCGCACCCTGATGATCCACGCCGGCGGCGACAACTACTCGGACACCCCCAAGCCCCTCGGCGGCGGCGGCGACCGGGTGGTGTGCGGCGTGGTCCCGGCCGCGAAGTAGCCGGACGCCGAGGCGCGACCGACCGCCTCCTTCAACCTCAAGTCACCCTCTCCTCGTCTGCGAGGAGAGGGTCGGGGTGAGGAGTCCGAGGACGCTGCGAGGAGCGACCGCCCGCGCTGAGCCGCTAGGCCGCGGCGCCGGCGGCGGGGGCTTCCTTGGTCGGGCGGGTGAATCCGAAGGATTCGGCCTTGGCCCAGGCGGCCTCTTTCATCTTCTCGACGATGATCGGCTTCTGCTCGACCCACTCTTCGCGGGCCTGCTCGAACAGCACCGGCGAGCGCTCCAGGGTGCGCTTGCGCAGGGTGTTCAGCGTCGCGGGCAGCGCCCGTGCCGCCGCCACTGCCCGCTGCAGCAGTTGCTTGGCCTGCAGCACCCGGATCTCGCGCTCGCTCTTGCCGATCAGCGGCGCGACCTCGGCCAGCCGGTCGGCGGCCGTGCCCGCCGCCGAGTGCGGCGAACGGTGCAGGCCGGTCGCCAGCTGGGGGTGGGCGTCGAAGAAGGCGCGCACCTTCGCGGCGTCCAGTCCCAGCTTGCCGAGCATCTCGGCGTACTCCTTCTGGGCCGCCAGGCGCGCCTTGAACAGGAACATCTGCACGCGGCTCTGCACGTTGACCTTGCCGTCGCCCGAGGTCTCGATCGCGCAGAAGATGCTCTGCGGGTACAGGCCGGTGATCATGCTCTGCACGCCGTCGGACACGCCCGACGAAGGCATGCACCCGAACGGCTTCACCGACAGGGTCATGTGGGCCTTCTTGTGCAGCACGTTGAGGATGAACTTGCCCACCTCCATGTGCCCTTCGCCGCCGCGGATGTTGTTGTTGTAGTACTTGTGCGCGGTCTCGGCGATCTCGTCCATCTCGGGCAGGTGGTAGCCGCGATAGCCGACGGCGGCGCCGAAGATGTGGAACACGGCGCGGATCGCCAGGTCGGCAACGAACAGGCCGGCCAGCTTCTTGCCGATCTTGACCTCCTTGAGGCCCTTCTTGGCGCTGTCGGCGCCGCGCAGCTCGGCGCGCAGCTTGGTGTCGTAGCGCCCCTCCCAGAGCATGAACAGCAGCCAGTTGGTGACGAACTGGATGTCACACTCGGCGCCCTCGGACTCCAGGAACCGTTGCAGCTGGTAGTTGCCGTCGCCCTCGGTGGTCATGGCCCAGAACTCGCCGATGATCGACACCCGCGGCGCCGGCCGGGTCCAGTCGAGCTTGACCTGTCCGAACTCGCGCTTGCCGCGCATCAGCGCCGCCAGCACGGACTTGCCGTCGACCAGCGCGTCGTGGACGTAGCGCTTGGTGTTCTCGATGGCCCGATCGGTGGCGCCGGTCTCGACCTCGAACGGACGCAGGCGGTAGCCCATGCCGTTGATGACGTCGCCGGCCAGGATCGCCTTGAGCAGGCCGATGAAGAAGCCCGGGTTCATCTCCAGGCCGGCCTCCTCGCCGGTGGCCTGCTTGAGGCCGCCCTTCTGCTGGAACAGCATGACCCGGAAGCCGTCGAAGCCGGCGTCGCGCAGCGCCTTGCGGTACTCGGTGGCGTACATGCCGAAGCGGCACGGCCCGCAGGCGCCCGCGGTCAGGAACACGTACTTCTCGACCATCTCGCGCGCGTCCAGCTTCGCCTCGGCGGCGCGCTCGGTCAGGAACTTGACCAGGTTGCCGACGGTGAAGTAGGTCGGATTGCACTGGCCGCGGTTGCCGAACTCCTTGCCGTAGCGGAGCGCATCGTTGTCGGGCATGTCGATGACCTCGACCTTGTACCCGAGCCCGGTGAGCGCCGCCTTGACCAGGTAGTCGTGGGCCGCGGTCAAGCCGGAGACCAGCAGCGTGGTGGTCTCCCGCTGGCTCTTGTTGAACTGCGGGCTGACCATCTGGTCGTACCAATGGTCGGTGCTGATCGCCTTCTTGACGGCAGCAGCTCCGGCCGCTTCCTCGTCGAGCTTGCGCAGCTCCGCGTCGATGTCGATGTCGCCACCGGAGGCCAGGTCGACATTCTCACCGAGAATCGGCAATCGGAAGGACTCACTGCTCTTGATGGTTCCCATGCGCTGGTCTCCCTCTCTCTGTACTGGTCAGCTCAGGCTAGGGGCCTGGGCGCTTTCAATGGGTTGCACGTTGCCGTCCCGACGCTTGATGCCGAGCTGGACGATGCCGTTCTTCTTCATCTCGTCTTGCGCCAGCATCGCCAGCTCCTTGGCGGACGGCTGCGCGCGGGTGTGCTCGTAGGCGCGCACCCGCTCGGTGATCTCCTGGATCTGGCGCTCGACGGCGGGGTCCTTCTGCGCGCGCTCTTCCAGTTGCTTGGCCTTGAGCGCCAGCAGCGACAGCCGCTTGCGGTCGATCGCGTGCAGCATGGCCTCCTTCTCGCGGCTGACGTCGTCCAGCCGCTCCTTGTGCAGGGTCAGGCTGTGCGCGTAGGTCTTGACCCGGATCTTGATCGACCCGCCCGGCTTGTTGGCGTCGATGTCGTGCAGCGCCGAGTAGGGCGTCTGCGCGGTGCCGATGATGCTGTCGATGATGCCGTAGGTGGGCGCGTCGTGCCCGCACTTGAACGACGACAGGTCCAGCACCACCACGTTGGGATGGTGCGCGGCGAACTTGGCCGCCCACACCTTCTGCGCCGAGTTCGACGAGTAGTTCTCCGGCCACACGTCGCCGATCTCCAGCGGCGTGGTGATGCGGCCCTTCTTCAGATCTTCTTCGAAGAAGCGGGTCAGCCAGGCCTCGTCCTTGGGGATCGAGCGGATCGACAGCACCGGGTAGCCCAGCACCTGGAACTCCTCGGGGATGCTGTGGTTCAACCCCGGGTCCAGGTGGTAGGGGCGGCCGATCATCAGGATCGCGATGCGGTCCTCCTTCTCGACCTGCTCCAGGATGGCCTTGCCCTTGGCCTCCATCTCGACGTCCAGCTTGTTGAGCGCCTTCCAGGCCTCGTCGCAGGCAAAGTCCGACTCGTCCTCGGTGATGTCCAGTTGCTCGCGGAAGGCGTCGAACAGCTGCTTGCGCAGCAGCGTCGGTTCGATCATCGAGCAGGCCGGGTCGATGAACTTGATCCCGCGCTGCGCGAAGAAGTCGGTCTCCTTGGTGAAGGCCGCCTTCAGCACGTTGGGCGCGCCGGCGACGATCGGGCACGAGGTGTAGTCCATGGCCTTCTTCACGAACGACGGCACGTGGGTCAGCGTCGGGAAGAAGATCATGTTCAGCTTCCGCTCATCGGTGTGATGGTGGAAGAGCAGGTTGTGGATGTGCGCCTGCCCGACCTTGGACGGGTAGCAGGGATCGATCGACCCGTACTTGCCGCCCTCGGCCCACATCTCTTCCGAGGTGTAGTCGGAGAACACCACGTGCTGCTTGGCGATGCCCAGCGTCTCCAGGTAGGTGCGCCAGAAGGGCGCGGTCGACCAGACGTTCAGCACCTTGGGGATGCCGACGCGGATGCGCGCCCGCTTCTTCCAGGCCTCGGCGCTCGAGCGCTGGAACTGCCGCTCGATGGGGATGCGACGCACGTTGGTCAGCGTCCGCTTGACCTCGACGTCGATCTTCTTCGAGCCGTCCTCGGGCATGGGAGCCTGGTCGTAGAAGTGCCGGAACAGCATCTTCGATTCGGTGTCGACCAGGTTCGGGTACAGCTTCATCAGCTTCTTGCGCTCGGCGGACAGCGCCAGCATGGCGTCCTCCGATTCGACGGTGCCCTTCTCGCAGGAGAAGCCGCTGATGTAGCGCGCGGTGTCGCCGGCCGGGGTCTTGGTGTCGATGAAGGTGCGCTGGCACAGGTTGGGGCAGAAGTGGCAGCGCGTGGTCTCGTCGTTGACCGACACGTACTCGATGCCGATCGCCGAGTCGATGCCGACGAAGGTCGAGTAACCGCGCCGCTGCACCACCCGCAGGGTCTCGAAGGCGGCGCCGATCGCGCCCGCCTCGCCGCAGTGGGGGTGCACGTAGACCTCGGCGCCGGGCACCCGCTCCTTGATGTAATCGACCTGCGCCTTGACCGCCGCCAGGTTGTACTGGGTGCCGCCCTGCAGGACGTACTTGGTGCCCAGGGCCGCCATGCGCGGGATCTGCACCACGTACTGCCAGACGTTCTTGGGCAGCACCTGCGCCAGGCCGGCCAGCAGCTCTTCTTTCGAATAGCCTTCCTTCTGGAAGTTGACCCGGTCGCTGTCCAGGAACACCGCGCAGCCGTAGCTGAACTTGGGCGACAGGTCGGCGCCGAAGGCGGTCTCGGCGTAGTCGGTGATCTTGACGCCGAACTGGTCGGCCATCGCCTGCAGCAGCATGCCGTTGCCGGCCGAGCACTGGTTGGACAGACGGAAGTTCTTGATGTCGCCGTTCTGCATG
>Ga0207701_10003531_pt1 | contig 16029 bp, 8 predicted proteins | sample KBSSwiSSwithPhiX_FD_184294 | JGI IMG/M metagenome (GOLD analysis project Ga0207701, IMG submission 184294) | Switchgrass rhizosphere bulk soil microbial communities from Kellogg Biological Station, Michigan, USA, with PhiX - S5 (SPAdes) (version 2) | ecosystem: Environmental > Terrestrial > Soil... | reverse complement strand
GGATTCGACTTCGACGATCGAATTTCACGAAGGGAAAACACCGGAGCAAATTTTTGCCGCGCTCTCTCTCGGGCTTCGCGATTACTGCCGCAAATGCAACTTTCGCTCAGTCGTCATTGGTTTGAGCGGTGGAATCGATTCCGCAGTGACCGCCGTCATCGCAGCTGATGCGTTGGGCGCTGACAACGTTACCGGCGTTGCCATGCCCAGCCCCTACTCGTCGCGCGGCAGCATCGACGACGCGGCCTCGCTCGCGCGCAACCTTGGGATAAAATTTCTCGACATCCCGATCACCGACGCTTTTCAGGTTTTTAAATCCCAGTTCAAAGAAATTTTCAAAGGACTACCTGAAAACGAGACGGAAGAAAATATGCAGCCGCGTCTGCGCGCAATGATCCTGATGGCGCTTTCGAATAAGTTTGGACACCTCGTTTTGTCGACCGGTAACAAGAGCGAACTCGCTGTCGGTTACTGCACGTTGTACGGCGATATGGCCGGCGGGTTGGCTGTCATCAGCGATGTGCCGAAAACCATGATTTACGAACTGGCCCGCTGGATCAACTCCGACTATGCGTCGCGAGCAAGCCGCCAGCGCGAGGTCATTCCAAAATCGACAATCGAGAAACCGCCCAGCGCTGAGTTAAAGCCCAACCAAAAAGATCAGGACACACTTCCGCCGTATGAAATTCTCGATGAAATCCTACAGCTTTATGTGGAAGAAAATCTAAGCGCGCGTGACATCATCGCCCGCGGGTTTGCCGAGAAAACAGTGCGCTGGGTGCAGCGGCGAGTCGATCTCAATGAATACAAACGCGAACAAGCTGCGCCCGGCGTGAAAGTCACCAGTCGCGCCTTCGGGATCGGCCGCAAAATGCCCATCGCGCAAAAATACGTGGACTAAGAATGCCAGCAGAACTAACACCTGCTTCGTACTTTGCCGAAGCACAGAGCAGTCATCGTTCATTGCGAACGCGGCCATGGACGGAAGTTGTTGCCGCACGTCACCCTGATATTGAAGTGTCGCGATAGTTTAGAGCAGCGCAATAGATGACGTTCCCGCGAAAGAATATTGCTGGCTTATGCCTCCGCTTTCCGTTCTCGATCTTGCTTTTGTCGTAGAGGGCGCGACTGCGGCAATTGCGTTAAAAAACAGCTTGGATCTTGCCCAGCATGCGGAGCAGTGGGGATATCGCCGATTTTGGCTAGCCGAACATCATAACATGGTTGGCATCGCGAGCGCGGCGACTGCTGTGGTCATCGCTTACGTTGCTGCCGGAACGAAAGCTATTCGCGTCGGCGCCGGTGGAATCATGTTGCCGAATCATTCGCCATTGGTGATAGCGGAGCAGTTCGGCACTTTGGAGTCGCTTTATCCAGGACGCATCGACCTCGGACTTGGTCGTGCGCCGGGAACCGATCAGCGCACGCTCACAGCATTGCGCCGCGATGCTATGAGCGCCCAAAGCTTTCCCGATGACGTGTTAGAGTTAGAGAAGTATTTTCAACCGGCCCGCCCGGGACAAGCAGTGCAAGCTGTACCTGGTGCAGGGCTAAATGTGCCGCTCTGGATCCTAGGCTCAAGTTTGTTCGGCGCTGAGTTGGCTGCAGCGCTCGGCTTGCCGTATGCATTTGCGTCCCATTTCGCGCCGGCTGCTCTGTTTCCCGCGCTGCACAGGTACCACAATGCGTTTAAGCCATCCAAACAGCTTGATCGACCGTACGCGGCGGCCGGTGTTAACGTCTTCGCCGCCGACACAGACGCCGAAGCGCGCAGACTTTTCACCTCGGCACAACAGGCATTCGTGAACGTTGTTCGCGGCAGACGCGGACGTCTTCCACCCCCAATCGATGATATAGACTCTTACTGGACGCCGGATGAAAAGGCGCAGGTTTCAGCAATGCTGGAACGCTCCTTCGTCGGTTCGCGTGAGACAGTTCGTGCCGGCCTGGAGGAATTCTCGAAACAAACGGCCGTGGACGAGCTCATTGTCGCGGCGGCGATATACGATCACATCGCACGGCTTCGCTCTTACGAGATTCTGGCGCAGATACACCTCGATTAGTGTGTCACAATTCTTTCTTTTTGTGATCGTGTTCAGCAGCGAACGTAAGTTCTTCGATGACAAAGATGAAATGCACCGTGCAGGACTTGAACCTGCAACCCAGTGATTAAGAGTCACTTGCTCTGCCAATTGAGCTAACGGTGCAAACGGCTTTTACGAGGCTAATGCTGCACAAACGTGTACTTTCGTGCCGATAAAATGCGTAGCAGTTCCGTAGCATGAAATGTATCATTGTGCCAGCATCGACCCGAAACTGTCTATTCGTTAGGCGATTTTGCTTCTGTCGTCTCTGCGGAGCGTTGGCGTACGAGCTCACCCACAGTGATCTTCGAGTCGGGACTGATCGTGCGGTCTTGACCGCGCACGAAAAACCATCGTCCCAAGCGCGACCAGAAATCATCGCCCTTCAGGGCGAGTAATTCTTTGCGCAATTCAATGATGCTTTTGTTCGGCGGCACCAACACTCCTTCTTCGTTAAATCTTCGTTCCCCCAGTGCCTCCGCCAGTTCTGGTACCCACGGTGGCAGCGGCGAGTCCAAATCCACTGCGACATCCCACACTTGCGCGATATTTTCGCTGGAGGCAGTAACGATACGCCGCCCGTCTGGGCTAAGATTTGCCATCCAAACCACACCTTCATGTCCCATTGGTTCGTTCACTGGCTTGCCGTTCTCCCCGTCCCACACCCGCACTGTGTGCTCAGAAGCCGTGACGATCCATCGCCCGTCCGCGCTAAAAGTTGCCGTGCCTGCTTGGCGCATTGGGTCCCCCAATGGCTTGCCGCTCTCTGCATCCCACAGCTGGGCGGTCTCCCCAGAAGCGGTGACAATCCGCCGCCCATTGGGACTGAAACTTGCAGCTCGGACCTGACTTTCGTGGCGCATCGGTTCCCCCATTGGTTTGCCGCTTTCCGCGTCCCACACCCGCGCGCTTTTATCGTCGGAAGCAGTGAGGACCCTCCGCCCGTCCGGACTGAAACTGGCCATCGTGACCTGGCTCTCATGATGCATTGGCTCGCCCACTGGCTTGCTGCTCGTCGCATCCCACACCCGCGCGGTCTTGTCTCTAGAAGCAGTAATGATCCGTCGCCCATCCGGACTGAAACTGGCTCCATTAACCACGCCTTCGTGGCGTAACAGATCACCGACTGGCTTGCCGCTATCCGTGTCCCACACCCGCGCGGCTTTGTCCAAAGATGTGGTGACGATCCGCCGCCCATCCGGACTGAAACTGGCCATCGTGACCTGGCTCTCATGGTGCATTGGCTGGCCTACTGGCCTGCCCGTGGCCGCGTCCCACACCCGTGCGATATCTCTCGATGTGGTGACGATCCGCCGCCCATCCGAACTGAAATTTGCCGTGTATACCTCGCCCTCGTGGCGCATTGGCTCACCCATTGGCTTCACGGTGTCCGCGTCCCACACCCGTGCGGTCTTGTCCAAAGATGCAGTGACGATGCGCCGCCCGTCTGGACTGAAATTTGCCGCCCAAACCTGCCCTTCGTGACGCATAGATTCGCGCACCGACTCGGAGCTTTCTCCCTCCCACAGCCGCGCACTCCTGTCCAAAGATGCAGTGACGATGCACAGCCCGTCCGGGCTAAAACTTGCTGCATAGACTTTGTCTTCATGGCGCATCGGTTCGCTCACTGGCTTGCCGCTTTCTGCGTCCCACACGCGCGCCGTCCTATCGTCGGAGGCGGTGACGACCCGTCGCCCGTCCATGTTGAAAGTCGCCGCCCTAACCGAGCTCTCATGGCGCATTGGCTCGCCCACCGCCTTGCCGCTCTCCACTTCCCACACCCGCGCAGTATTGTCCAACGATGCAGTGACAACCAACCGCCCGTCCCGGCTAAAACTCGCCGCAACAACCGAGCCCTCATGGCGCATTGGCTCGGTGACCGGCTTGCCACTCTCCGCATCCCAGACTCGCGCGTTCTCGCCAGATGTGGTTACAACGAACAGCCCATCCGCGCTGAAATTGGCTGCAAACACCGCGCTCTCATGGCGCATCGCTTCGCCTACTGGCTTGCTGCTCTGCACATCCCACACCTGTGCGGTGTTGTCCGAAGATGCGGTGACGATCCGCTGTCCGTCGGGACTGAAACTTGCTGCGCTTACCGCGCCTTCATGGCGTAACAGACCACCTATCCGTTTACCGCTCTCTGCCTCCCATTGTCGCGCGGTCTTATCCTCAGAAGCGGTGACGATCCGCAGTCCGTCCGGGCTAAAACTCGCCGCGTAGACCAAGCTCTCATGGCGCATTGGCTCGCCCATCGGCTTGCCGCTTTGCGCATCCCATAGCCGCGCGGTCTTGTCCCAAGATGCCGTAACGATTCTCTGGCCATCTGGGCTAAAATTGGCCGCGACGACCCGGTCCTCATGGCGCATTGGCTCGCCGATCGGCTTGCCGTTTTCCACATCCCAAATTTGCGCGGTCCCGTCGTCGAAAGCGGTGACGATGCGTCGCCCGTTCGGGCTAAAACTAACGTATGCAGTTGCGGGAAAAGAATAGACAGATTCTCGATTGGCCAAGGGCCGTCCATTTTCATGGCGCAATGATTCTGTCTGAGGAAGATACCAAGGCGAGTCGCGCAATAACGAGATAAGATATTGCCGCGGCAATCTTGCATCTCCCGACGTTCGCAACGCGCGGGCGAGATGCGCCAGAACTCGCGGGTCCACGGCGTCCTTGTTTTGGCGATACATTACTGCGATATCAAAATCGGCCTGCACAGACGTGTTCTTTGCCTTAGCCTCTTGGGTCACCGCATTCTTCCGCTGTAGCTCTGCGCTAATGCCCTGCCATACCGCGATCGACAGAAGGCCTAACAACACTAGGCAGGCACCGAGAAGAACTCTGACACGAATTTGAGCCTGTCGGACATGCTGGAAACCGCGACGCAGTTCACGGACAACCTCTGGCGGAGCTTCGTTCGGAATCGTACCTTCTTGAAGCGGCTGATTAATCTTAAGAAGCTCAGCCGGAATAAGAGGCAGCAGCGGTGAGTTGGAGTACTTCTGTCGATCAAGTGAATCTCCAATTTCAACCGGGATTATTCGCCTGCCAGTCGATTCAAATGCTGTGAGTTCTTTCAGCACCGGCCCACTTGCGTGAATCTTCGGCGTCGCGACGAGTATCAATTGCCGGGTCTTTCTTAAAGCTCTTCGACCAAGCAAAGTCCAGTTATCGCCACGTGTGTACTCTTCCTCATCAAGAAAAACGGTGAAGCCTTGCGCCTTTAGCTTTTCGTAGACGCTATGAGCGTATTTGCTGCCGTCGGCCCACGTGTAGGAGACAAAAAAGTCATAGCCGAAAATCACATCCACCAATCGGCCAGCGATGTTTTGAAAAGCCATGTGTTGCTCCTAAGACAGCTCAGACGATTTGATGGCAGTAGCGTGTACCCTTCGTGCTACATGAAAAATTTTTCGCGCCACACCGAAACCAATGGTCATGTTATGTTCTGAGTATGTCCCCATGCTCTGCATGCGAAAAGCTGCGTTTGTTTCAAGTCCCCTGATCTTAGACTGTGCGACATGGCGGAAGAAACAATAACGCCGAACGAGTATCAGCCGCGGTTGCTGATTTACGTTGTATGGCATCCAACCTTCGAGCGGGGCCAAAAACTTGCCGAAAATATTTATGCGCATTTCTCGCGCGATCCGGGGCGGACGAATGCGCGTGGAATTGGCATTCCTGTTTTCTTTCGATCCGCGGCCGTCAGCGCCGGACAAGTGCCGCCGCGCATCGCCGTCGATGCCGCGCAGCACACGGCCATCATTGTGTTGGTCGATCCGCAGATGGTTATTGACGATGGCTGGGAGACGTATGTGGATGATCTGTGGAATCAGGCGGGTGCGGCGCCAGACCGGCATCGGCTTTTCCCTGTCGCCTTTGACGACACAGCGTATCAACTAAGTCCGCAGATCGGTGCTGTGAATTACATTCGCCTGCAAGGTCAAAGCGCCGAAGCCGGAGTCGGTTTCCTCCTCAACCGTCTCACGAACGAACTGGGCCGTCTGCTAACACAACGCCCAACTCTCGCGAGCGTCGAGACAGAAACGACGAAGGGCACGAGTCCGCCGAAAATGCGGCTTTTCATCAGCCACGCCAAACTGGATGGCGAGAAGACGGCCTTACTGCTGCGCGATTACATTCACAAAAATCTCGCGCTCGACACGTTCTTTGACGCTATCGACATCGCAGCGGGATTTAGCTTCGAGAACGAGATCAATGCGGGGATCGACACTGCCGCCTTCGCGGTTGTGCATACCGATGCATACGCGTCGCGCGTCTGGTGCCAGCACGAAGTTATTCGAGCGAAGCGGCATGGCCGCCCGATCGTGGTGGTACATGCTATCGAGGAGGGCGAGGCGCGGTCGTTCCCTTATATCGGTAATGTGCCGACGATTCGCTGGCGAGCGGAGGACCCGCCCCGAGTGGAAGCTGTCGTAGGTCTCGTGCTGCGCGAGGTGCTTCGCACGGAATATTTCCAACAACACTTCGATGATCTCAAAAAACTGTTCGACGTGCCCGCCACAGTGCGCGCGCTTCCTCGCGCGCCGGAACTGCTGACCTGCCTGGCGTTGCGCGCGGATAAGAACAAAGTGCCTTATTTCGTCTATCCGGATCCGCCGCTCGCCAAACAAGAGCTCGATCTCCTCACCGAGCTGGATCCCAATCTGCGGCTGACCACGCCCACGTTGCTTTTCGCGAAGCCCTCTGAGCCGCTGGCCCTGGCCGGAAAAAATTTGGAAAAAGCGGCGGCTGGCTGGCGAATCGGACTTTCGATTTCAGATAGCGTCGATTTGCCGCTGCGCGGTTTCGGACCGGCGCACTTGCGTGATGCGGCATCGGAATTTGCGCGGTTTCTTTTGGCGGCCGGAGCAACCCTGGCCTATGGCGGCGACTTGCGGCAGGGCGGTTTCACTGAAGTGCTCTTCGAACTGCTCACAGCGTATCGCGCCATCTCCGGAGAAGCAGTGGATGCCATTCAATCGTATCTCGCCTGGCCGATCCATCTCGATCTCGACGCCACTCAGCGCGCGCGATTGAAGAATACAGCCTGTTTCCACCCGATCGAGCCTCCGGCGAATCTTGGTGTGGATCCCGCGACAAAAGTGCCGCCAACAACACCGGAGGACCGCGTAGCTTGGGCGCGCAGTCTCACCGCCATGCGCGAGCGGATGAACGCAGAGATTCATGCGCGGCTGTTGCTCGGCGGCCAGGCGCGAGGACTCGGTAAATATCCAGGCCTCGCCGAGGAAGCGCTGCTCGCCTTGCGCGCCGGCAAGCCGGTGTATCTCATCGGCGCCTTCGGCGGCTGTGCGGAAGCCATCATTGAAGCACTCCGCGGAAATAAGCCCACGGCATTCACGCTGGATTACCAAGTCGCCGACAGCGTCTCCGGCGAGTCAATAGAGCTCTACAATTCTCAACTGCTGGCCAGCGGTGAGCCGATCGACTATAAAGCACTGATCGCGGAGTTCGAAGGGTTCAGCATTGCTGGATTAAACAATGGTCTCGATGCCGCGGAGAATGAATGCCTTTTGACGACGGTGAATTTGCCGGAGATGATCGCACTGGTCTTGCGTGGCCTAGGCCGCTTGGGCAAGCCACCGGTTCTCGCAATTTCGTAGCCTATTCGTGCCGATTCCGTAGCATGAAATGTTTGGTTATGCCAGCAGTGGACCAGGAAGAAGGAAAACTGCTCGCATAAGAAGATCCGCCGCGGCGGCTCGACTGCGGCAGCAGGAAACCAAGGCGTGCATTACTCCAGATTCAGGTTCTCCCAATGGATCTGGATGGCGTTCCAAGCGGTGTTACAAAATTCCCGTAACTGATATCGGTAATTAAACGCCACGTTACCCGAGCGATCGAGACCAACGACAGCGGTATACAAGTTAGGGCCACCCTCGCTGTAATCGATGAGATAGTTCTTTGGCGCGTCTTCGTAAACGCTGCTGCAGAAGGGGCTATAAACACTCGGGTCAGGATAATAATGCCAAATCTCGGTAGCGGTGTGAGCACCCAAATCGAGCTGGTACTTGCGAGGAGCGCTATAATTGCGTGTTTCTCCCGGGGGTTGTTGAAAATCGCTGCCAGTTCCGTCGTCAAACAGCAGTAGTTCATCACCCGGCACCGATAGCGCATGCTGCCCGATCGGCGGCAATGTGCCCGGAACCAGAGTAAGGGAGAACTGACGCAGAGAAGGGAACTGATACCAGTACTTTGTCGGGTCGCCTAGAATCCATTTAATGATTCGAGAATCGTAATCGAGTCCGATAACAAAGTTTTCTCGGCTGGAGACGATCAGTGAGTTGTCAGAACTGCGGTAGGCGCAGGCGTTATTGTGAAACCAATCGTTAGGCGCCGGGTAGACGAACAAGTGTGGATCGTCGCCACCGGCAATCATCGCGGCGCTGATAATGTCCGCTAGGTTCCAAGTCCGAAGCACAGTGCCCTCGGCGTCGACCTCCATGTTAACGCTCTCACTTTGGTCAGCAGTATCGACATCAAGGATCATTCCGTCGCGACCCGGGTCAATGTTGTGATGAAACCTAACGACGCCGGCGTTGGCGTAGTCAGCCACCACGTACGTGCGGCCGTCGAATTCGGTGCGAAGCAGTTCTGTGCCAGCAGCAAGATAAAATGCATTGTCGAACATCATGCAAGTCGTGACCCCTACTCCGGCTGTGCCGATCCAACGGACTTCGGCGTCCGTATCGATAATAATAGGAGTGGTGGGATCCGCGGAGTTCTTCAGGAGAATAAAATCATAGCTCAGAAAACTGCCTGGTAATGGCGACTGGACCACCGTCGGATGCGAGTAAGTGCCTCCATCATACCTCGGCGTTCTGATGAGCAGGCTGAGTCTGATTATCGGGTGAATTCGACCGCTGAAGCCAAGGTGAATTGCCACGCGATTTGCGCGGCCAGCATACAGCCCGAAGATCGGGATGGTGAGTTTCCCTGTGTGGGAATCAAGATAACCTCGCGATTCCAAATAAGATCGCGCATACCGCACGCTCATCGGCCGTGTGGTAGACCCGGTTTTCGGAGAAATCACGAACTGTGCGAAGTCGAATCCGCCTGGATCGTCAATATTGATCTGGACGAAACGGATGAACGGCGTTGGACCGTTGAACACGCGAGCAGAGAAATCGTGCAGTTGTGGTCGCGGGGCCGGGATGCCCCTCTGAGCTGTTGCGCTACTGAGCGATGCCAGCACGAAAAAAGTCGCCAACATGGCAATCCGCTTGATGTTCCTATTCGCCTCGTCCTTCATTGTAGTTGTGACTTCGTAATTGCATCTCTTGTTTGCTGCCACTGAAGTTTCGCCGTTTTCCATTGCTCGAAACAGAGGAAGATTCCGAACGCTCGTCGTACTTGGCACAGTTGCGAATCTTTCGTGCCCTTAAATCGGCAGCGAATTCGATAGCATGAAATTGGTTGTTGTGCCGAGATCATTCCGTAATGAGAAAATGGGAAGCGATCAGTGAAGATTTTGTAAGACACACGCATTCTAGTCTGGCAGCAACCGCAATATGAAACTCTTATCGGTCAACGTCGGACTTCCGCGGGAAGTAGAATCGAACGGAAAGATAGTTCGCACTTCCATTTTCAAAAGGCCCATTCCAGGCCGAGTTCGAGTGTCGAGACTTAACATAGACGGCGATCAGCAATCTGACCTGACGGTCCACGGAGGACCCGAAAAGGCTGTTTACGTTTATCCGTCGGAGCATTATCCGTTCTGGCGCACGGAGCTTCCTGGTATGGAACTCGGATGGGGAGTTTTCGGCGAGAACTTCACCACCGCCGGACTGCTCGAGGACTTAGTCCATATCGGCGATCGTTTTCGCGCCGGTTCTGCAGAGTTCGTGGTGACGCAGCCGCGCATGCCCTGCTTTAAGCTTGGCATTCGCTTCAACCGTTCGGACATGGTGAAGCGTTTTCTGCAGAGTGGTCGCACCGGGTTCTACTTCGCCGTTGTCAGAGAAGGCGAAGTCGCGGAAGGCGATTCAATCGAGGCGATTGAAAGAGATAAGCATAATGTGACGGTCGCTGACGTTGTTAATCTTTATCGCGAACATGGGGGGAACGAGGACTTGTTGGGTCGCGTCAGCGAACTACCCTCCCTTCCAAACAGCTGGAGAGAGTACTTTCGGCGGCGCCTCTTGAATCCCGACAAAAAATGACAGGCAACAAATTTCAAAAGATGCGGAAAACAGCTGCTGCCCTGACTGCGCTTGCGTTCGGCCTAACGACCGCGCATGTGTTGGCTCAGCAACCGGGGTCAACGTTCGAAGCTACCACGTTTGAAAGCGGCGAGACGCAAAGCATGCTCATCGAACTCTTCACTTCGGAGGGATGTAGCAGTTGTCCACCGGCCGAAAAATGGCTTAGCGCACTGAAATCAAGCAAAGACCTGTGGAAGAAGATGATTCCGGTGGCGTTTCACGTTGATTACTGGGACCGTCTCGGATGGCGCGATCGCTTCGCCAAGCCGGAATTCACTGCGAGACAACAACGCTACGCCGCAGCCTGGGGCGGCGATTCGGTTTATACGCCTGGCTTTGTTGTTAACGGAAAAGAATGGCGCAGCTGGTTCGTTGACAATGTGGCCCCGGCCAGTTCGACCAAAGTTGGCGTACTTCGCTTGTCATTAGGCGTCGACGGAAAACTCAGCGCTCGCTATGTTCCGGAGCCAAAGCAACATCGCGGATTGGCATTGAACGTCGCACTGCTAGGGAATGATCTCGAATCAGATGTGAAACGCGGCGAAAACAGCGGCCGGAAATTGCGCCACGATTTCGTCGTTCTAAATCTTATCAAGATCGATATGGCGAACGAATCGAATGCTTGGACTGGCTCCGTTGTGGTCCCAATGAGAGCCGGCGCCGATAAAGCGAGCGCGCTCGCCGCATGGATCACGGAAAACGACACGCCCATTCAAGCGACAGGCGGCTGGCTCCACTAATCGGGCCCGCAGCGTATCGACCTTTGATCGAACTGGGGAGACTTAAAACGTCTTGCGACGGCATTTTCCCCACAGCGCTGATCTTAGTGTCTCAAATTGCGCAGCCGCGCTATGCAGCAGCTCGTTTTCGTGCGGTGGCGTCCAGAATCCGCTTGCGCAAGCGAAGCGATTTCGGCGTTACTTCTACGTACTCGTCAACGTCTATGTATTCGATCGCGCGCTCCAAACTCATTCGCAGGACGCCTTCGAGTTGAATTCCTTTGCCGTCACCCTGGCTGCGCATGTTCGTGAGATGCTTTTCCTTACATGGATTGACTGGCAAATCTTCAGGACGACTGTTTTCGCCGACGATCATTCCTTCGTAAATCTGCTCCTGTGGACCAATGAAAAGACGGCCGCGCTCCTGAATATTGTTGAGTGCGTAAGCAGTGCTGACGCCGGGCTCCATCGAGACCATCACACCGCGACCGCGACCGCCGATGTCGCCTTTGAACGGCGCGTATTCGCGAAACAGATGACTCATTATTCCTTCACCGCGGGTCTGGTTCACGAAGTCAGTCTCGAATCCAATTAAACCGCGCGTCGGAACAATGGCCTCGATTGATACGCGCGACGCGTGATGATGTATGGCGAGAATCTCGCCCTTGCGATTTGCGATGGATTGCAAAACATCGCCGAGATTTTCATCGGGGAGATCGACATACAGATTTTCAATGGGCTCAAGCAGCGCGCCGTCTTCCGTTCGTCGAAGAATTACTTCGGGCCGCGAGATCATCAGTTCGTAGCCTTCGCGTCGCATCTGCTCCACGAGGATGGCAATTTGCATTTCGCCGCGAGCATGGATCTCAAATGCGCCTGCGGTTTCGGTGTCGTTGACCTGAAGCGAAACGTTCCCCTGTGTTTCTCGAACCAGCCGCTCGCGAACATGTCGCGCAGTCACGAATTTTCCTTCGCGCCCTGCAAACGGCGAATCATTAACGAGAATATGCATGCGAATCGTCGGCGGATCGATGTCGACGAATTGAAGCGGCTCGCGCTCTTCGCGATCGGTCAGCGTTTCGCCGATGTAAACGTCTTCACAGCCAGTTAGCCCGACAATGTCGCCAGCTGTTGCCTCTTTTATTTCGACTTGCTCTAAACCAGCGTAGCTGAATAGAGCTGTGACGGTCGTTCGTTCAGCGCGTCCGTCCCGGTGAATACAGACGATGGAATCGCCGACGGCAACGCGACCACTGACGATCCGGCCGAGGGCGATCCGGCCGAGATACTCGCTATAATGCAGGTTCGACACAAGCATTTGAAAAAATGGCTGGCTTGAGACGTTTGGCGGCGGCACATGTTCCACGATTGCGTGAAACAGCGGCGTCATATCCTCGCTTTTTTCCTGCAGCTCACGCTTGGCAACCCCGTCCTTCGCGCTGGTGTAAATAATTGGAAAATCCAGCTGCTCATCGGTGGCTTTTAGTTCAACGAAAAGATCGAAAACCATGTCGACGACTTGATGAGGCCGCGCGTTTTCTCTGTCGATCTTGTTGATTACAACGATTGCCTTGAGTTTGTTTTCAAGAGCCTTGCGCAACACAAAGCGCGTCTGCGCCTGTGGCCCGTCGTTGGCATCGACAACCAAAAGTACGCCGTCCACCATTTTCATGATCCGCTCGACTTCGCCGCCGAAATCGGCGTGGCCAGGGGTATCTACGATGTTGATCCGGTAGCCGTTCCACTGAAAAGCTGCATTCTTGGCGCGAATCGTGATTCCTTTTTCACGCTCGAGATCCATGGAATCCATCACGCGCTCTTCGATCTGTTGGTTGGAACGAAACGTCCCGGATTGGCGCAATAATTGATCCACGAGCGTCGTCTTGCCGTGATCGACGTGCGCAATAATAGCGATGTTACGAATCTTATTCATTGACGGGAGGCTGCCCGAAGCAGGCGAGCGGCGAACTGTACGAGAGACCGCGTCAGAGTCAAATGGCAGCGACATACTCGCCCAACCGCAGGAAAAATTTTCCTCAACTACTTGTTAGGCCCAATCTGCTCCGGGCCTGACAGCAGCTGCTGGAAGTCAGGACGGTTACGGAGCGGATCCCAAACTGGATCCATCTTCAAAGCAGCAATGGAGGCTGCCCCGCCCGCTGGGATTGCGAGCAACCGTCGAAGTCTTTTCACCGCCTCCTCAGGCGCGCCTGCGCGTGCTTCGATTTCGGCGAGGCCGATCTCAAAACTTGGGCCCGCCAGAGCATCCTTTTCCATCGAGATCGTATCCGCTGCCTGTCTGGAAAGGCGTAGCGCGTCGGTATTACGTCCCAACGCAAGGTAAACCCAGGATAGTTCCGTCATCACGAAAGTGTCTTCCGAGCGTTTCCTGAATCTTGCCTCGAGTAACGGTAGGGCTTCTTCTGCTAGTGATTTGGCTGCCTCGGGTTCGCCGGCCAACAGATGAATGACGACACGTCCGGCTAGCTGTTGGAGATGCGCGCGCTCATCATTGACCACTCTATTTTCGACAGCTTGAGTAGCATCGCTGAAACGTCTTTCTGTCACGTCGAGATAAGCCGGCCAGCCAATGACTGCGGTAATGTCGCCCGCTCCGGTAGCACCGCGAGGACCGCCGGCGCCGCCGGGGAGACCTTTGATCACCTCCGGAAAATCTTCGAGTGCTCGTCGGGCCGAGGCAACATCGCCCGTCATTGTGAGACGAATGAGTACAAGGAACATCGCTGCCTGTGTGTTGTGCGGATCGATGGCAAGAGCTCGCAATTCGGCACGCTCGGCGTCTTTCCACAAACGCAATGCATAGCACGTGACTCCTATATTCATTGGGATGCTGGCGTCGCGCGGGTCGAGTTCCTCTGCTCGTTGAGAATCGGTCAACGAGCGCTCCCATTCACCGCGCCGGCGATAAACCCATGCGCAAAAAGCCCGCGCGTCGGCGTTGTTCGGTTGCAATTCTAAGGTGCGATTGAACTCCGCCAGCGCATCCTCGTATTGGCGATGACCCCAATAAAAAAACAGTCCCAGCGCAAAGTGCGCCTCCGGAGAAGTTGGAGCCAATGCCAAAGCGCGGTCAACGAGCGTCTTTACCTCTTCTAATTCCGCCGGCGTCAAAGGCGAGACGAACCAGTGGCGCGACAGTCGACTGCGTGCGAGGTCCGCGGCGGCTTCGGCAAAGTTTGGGTCGAGTGCCAGGGCCTGCCGGTAAAAGGCGTCAGCACGATCGTACCCGGCTGCACTGACACCGCTCTCTGCCTGGTGAAACTCATATTGGCCGCGCAGAAAAAGATCATAAGCTTCGGTATTCTCTGTGCGGGCCGCGGCCAGGACATGCGATTCGACCGGTGAAAGGTTCGCCTTCAATGCATCGGCGATTTGCGCTGCAACCTCGCTCTCAACCGATAGAACATCTTTGAAATCACGATCGTAACTTTTGGCCCAAAGATGTGCATCGGTGCGCGCATCGATCAACTGCACATTCACTCGAACTTTGTCGCCAGCTCTCTGCACTGTGCCCTCGACGATGGTGGAAACACCGAGCTCTTGCGCGACCGTCTTTAAATTGGCCGGCTTGCTCTGGTACTTCGCCGTTGACGTTCGCGAGATGACTTTGAGATCCCGCACCGTCGCTAATTTTGTCAGAATCTCATTCTGGATTCCCTCTGCGAAATAGGTGTTCTCTTTATCAGCGCTGAGATTTTCGAATGGCAGCACCGCGATCGACTTGTCGATCTTGCGCGCCGATGCGCGCGGCAGAAGAAAAAATCCGGCAGCAATAGAAATTACCACGCCGGCGACAACGAGAAGAGTAACATTGCGGCGGCGGTGTTGCCCAGGAACACTTGCGGTCGTTTGAATTCCTTCCGCCGTGAGGTCGTAAGCCCAGGCGAGGATCAGCGCGACTGGAAAACCGATCAGCAAAAGCACGATGACAAAACGCAATGTCCAGTTCGGCAATTCCCATGCCGGAATAACCGCAGAACCAATTTGAATGATGAATCCGGCAGCGATGACATAAGCCGCCGCAACACGATAAACTTTTCGCCGCTGCAATTCTTCGAAAAAGCCGCTCATAAACAGTCTGACCTCATCATCACGATAGTCCGACACCACTTGTCCTAGAGAAGATATGCACAAGCTCGGTCTAAAAAAACGGGTGTATTGAAACGTTTCAACACTGAACTTAACGACGCAAAGTCTTGCGCGTAAGCTTCGGCGCACACCATTTGCTTGCGCGGACTGAGCGATTACAAGCCCGTACGTCGAGGAACTGGCCGAGTGTAGTCGAAGCGCGCCACACTTACGAAAATCAAACAGCATGCGCAGTGGTACATTCGGTCTTTCATTCAGCCTTGGCTTCGGTATACGGTGGGAATTGAGCACAGTAATTGCCGCAAAAAGGATCGCCGAGGTCAGGTAAAAAAAGGCAGCGTGAAACTTCGAAAATTGATTCACATTCTAATCGGGATTGGCTGTATGGGGATTTTACCCGGAACAGAAGCAATCGTGCCGTCGTCCGATAGAGACGACCCCGAAGCCGCAATGGCCGATGGTGATGACACGCTCGTCAGTCCCGCGACCAATAGCGGGAATACTGCTACAGGCGCAGAATTCGCAGCGAGCAGTAGCGTGCAGGTGCACGAGACGTGGGCGGATTCGCAGGAGGCGCTCCAGTTTCCAAACCGAACCGAAATTCCGGCGATCGAACCGTTTTCGCCAGCCCTGGCCACGCGCTGTAGCTTTATGGCAAGTTGGGACAACGTAGCCGGCGCCACCGGCTACTTGTTGGATGTCTCCACGAACGATTCGTTCAGCGATTACATAGACGGGTACCATGACTTGGATGTCGGCAACGTAACAGGACGAGTCGTCACCGGATTGACTCCAGGTACTGCCTACTATTACCGGGTGCGCCCTTACACCGCCATTGGACCGGCCAGCTACTCAGAAACAATGACGGCTGTCACGGTGCCGACCAGCGGGGTG
>Ga0207701_10003529_pt1 | contig 16035 bp, 14 predicted proteins | sample KBSSwiSSwithPhiX_FD_184294 | JGI IMG/M metagenome (GOLD analysis project Ga0207701, IMG submission 184294) | Switchgrass rhizosphere bulk soil microbial communities from Kellogg Biological Station, Michigan, USA, with PhiX - S5 (SPAdes) (version 2) | ecosystem: Environmental > Terrestrial >... | reverse complement strand
CGTCGTGACTCGATCGAAGGACGATTCATGGGAAATTTGACGTTGCGGGCGCTGCGCGCCGTGTTGGCAGTGGTGCTGGCCGGCACGGTGTTCGTCCAGGCCGGGATGATCTGGGCGCTGGTGACGGGGGATCAGGAGGACGGGTCGCTGCCGCTGACCCCGCTGCGTCTGATCACGATTCTCGGCATGGTGGCGGTGCAGGTCGCCGTGGTCTGCATTTGGCGCCTGGTCGCGATGGTGCGGCGCGGGACCGTGTTCTCCGACGACGCCTTCCGCTACGTCGATGTCTTGATCGGCGCGATAGTGGCGGCCGCTCTCGTGTGGTTCGCGGTCACGCTCATCAACGCGCCGGGCCAACGCGACGACCCGGGTGTCACGCTGATCATGGGCGGGATCGCAGTCGGCATCCTCGGGGTCGCGCTCATTGTGCTCGTGCTTCGGATGCTGCTCGCCCAGGCGGTCGCGCAAGATGTCGAAGCGAGACAGTTGCGCGCCGAGCTGGACGAGGTGATCTGATGCCGATCATCGTCGACATCGACGTGATGCTCGCCCGGCGGAAGATGTCCGTCGGTGAGCTCGCGGACCTCGTCGGGATAACCCCGGCCAACCTGGCGGTGCTCAAGAACGGCCGGGCCAAGGCAGTGCGCTTCGCGACGCTCGCTGCGCTCTGCGAGGTCCTCCAATGCCAGCCGGGCGACATCCTGCGCTGGGAGTCCGATGACGCCTCGGACGCACGGCCCGTGGACCGTGCGGCGGCGCTGTAAATCGGTGGGCGGTGGCTCAGCTGCTGAGTTCGCGGACTTTGAACCCACCAATTACTCATGGTGCAGCGAAGGAGCACGAGCAGCGACGGTACCGAGACGAATGTCGATCTGGGACGACTCGACGGCTGTCTACACTGACGGTCACCCACGAGGCGTTGGGGGAATGCAGAGGTGAGCTGTGAGTGACCTGCAGTCCATTGATCTCTGGATGAAGCCGCGGATCGACTACGGGCCCTGGGCCGAGATCGAACTGGTCAAGTCGTGGCTGGCTCAAGTCCCCACGGTCGATGAAGCGACGCTGTTCCAGTGGTTCCAGGCAGCCGAGGGAGCGACGAGTGAGACGCCCGAGCCGGACGACGGCTATACGCAGCGGGGTGACTTGTATGCCGCCATCCTTCGAAAGCTCGTGGGCGCGGACCCGACGACCGATCCGGCCCAGCGCAAGGACAAGTACGCCACCGAGACGGCCGAACGTGGCGAATGGCGGGCCGGGGCTGGCACGGCGGACGCGACCGATTGGACGACCCAGTACGCGAACCGCGCTGACCTCGCAAACCGTAGCGCGGGGGCAGGACCGCTGGGTGAGGTGCTCGATCCGGATGGGAAGGCTTACGACGGGTCGTGGGGTTGGGTCGTCGATGACGAGACCGGGCTGCTGATGCTGTTCGACCCCAACCGCTTCTACATCGAGAGGCCGGATGGGAGTGATCGATACGTATGGACCCAGGGTGTGAAGGAGTTTTTCGCGCAGGGTTACAACGGGCAGGGGTATGTGCTGCGAGCGACCCACCACACGTCGCCCGTTGCGGGGGCGCCGGTAACGGGCGCCGGGATGATGACATTGGACTCGGGCTACATCGTCGAGATCACCGATCAGAGCGGCCACTACCAGCCCACCGCCGAGCAGACGTACGCCGCGATGCAATCCATGGAGGACGCCTCGTTCCACCGACCGGCCGGCGCCGGGTACCGAGACGCAACGGTGACGCTCGCCGGCTACCAGCCGGGCGATGACGCAGGAGGGGTTCGGCCGACCGGCAAACAGTGGGTCGGTGACGTTCGGGATTCCATGGCGGACGACCCCGCAGGCCATTTGTTCCCAACCGGTGACCTGCAGCTCAGTGCCGATCAGTTTCGCCAGACGCTAGGAAACGAAGAGCAGGCCCGGTGGAAGGACGCGGTCAACTTTGAAATCGACCCCGAGAGCCACGACAATCCGTGGGCGAGCTGGGCGGCGGGCTTCTTCGAGGAGACGGCCACGGACTCCGACCGGCTGAACTGGTGGCACGGGCTCGATGCGCTCCAGCGGGCAGACGCCCGGGAGCACGATTCGCGGTTCAACGAATGGACGGGCCGGGCCGAGACCATGGACATTCAGGCCTACGAAACTGCGCGCGGCGACGGCGACTTTTTCGAGGGTCTCGCGTTCCAGAACCTGTCGCCCGTCCAACAAGCGGAGATCCGTAGGACCGAGTTCGAGGCGATCAAGAACCGGGCGAGCGCCACCGAAAAGGAGCGTAGCGACGCCTTCGACCGGCTGCCGGCTGAACTGCAGACGGCAAATCAGGACTTCGCCGCGCGCAGGGAGTTCAAGCTGCTTCTCGGGCCGTTCAGTCGTGCCACCGAGGCGGAGAAGCGCGCCGCGTGGGACAAACTGACGCAGGAGAACCAGACGATCCTGCGAAATGATCGGCGCGATTTCAACGTGCAGTCCTGGCTCTCACCTCCTAGTGAGGAACCTTCGGGCTACGCGGACTCCGGCGAAACGGGTGGGTAGTTCTGGCGTAGATCTTCGCTACAGCGCCGTACGTCCTCGCCGTTTTCGTTCGTGGAGCTGGGGGAATCGAACCCTCCTACGTCTGAGTCCCATATGCCCTGCTCAGAGGCTTGCGCTCCTCCGTTCTACGTGTAGGCAACCATGTCCGGTCATGCCCTGACCGTCCTGACGGGCATGGCGGCCTTCAGTTCCTTGCGCGACGTGATGCCGAGCTTGAGGAAGACCTTCCCGAGATGCCACTCCACGGTGCGAGGGCTCAGGAAGAGCTCGGCGCCGATCTCCGGGTTCGATCGCCCATCGCGGGCAAGCCGTGCTACGGACTCCTCCTGAGGAGTCATGGCTTCCAGACCCTGACGATCGGTATTTCGCTTCCGCACCCGCTCACCGGTGGCGAGGAGTTCCCTGCGCGCCCGGTCCTCGAACGCCTCCGCGCCCATGCCACCGAACATTTCGTGCGCCATAGCGAGATGTTGGCGGGCATCGACTCGTCGGCCTTCGCGACGCAACCATTCTCCGTAGAGCAGGTGCGCTCGGGCGATGTCCGTGCGTATCAACGTACGTTCCAGTCGCTCGATCGCTTCGAGATACCACAGCTCCGCGTCGGCGCCGGATGTCACCAACGCCCGACACCGTGCCTGTAAGCCGACGGCCCAGTCGGCCTCTTCGAGGGTGTGTTCGGACAAGCGGTCCACGGCTTCCTGAGCGACGTCGGGCTGTTGGTTCCGTGCGGCCGCTTCGACGAGTTCCACCAGGGCCCAGCCGGGTCCGTTGAGCACTTCCGACTCGTACGCCGCGCGCTGGGCGGCGGCTGCCGCATCGTCGTAACGACTCAGCCCATTACACAAGATCGAAGCGGTCCATAGGATCCTCTGAACGTTCAGTCCGACACCTCGTTCTGCGGAGTCTGCGACCATCGCGAACATCATGTCGAGGTCTTCCGCGCGACCGCGATAGGCGCGGAGCAGGAGGCCGCTGCGTCGACCCCACACGCCGATGCCGATTGCTTCGTTGACGGCGTCGCATTCCGCTACCACGGCCGCCGCTCCTTCGAAGTCGCCGAACCAAGTGGTGACCAACGCGCGGTTGTTGAGCGCGTTTGACAATGGCGCAAGGGCTCCTGACGCTCGAGCGATCTCGACGTGCTTCGCGCTGGTCGCGTCGCACCTTCGCCAATCCCACAGCACTGCGGCGGAACCGGTGGCGAGGTGGCCCCATTGCAGCATCTCGCTCTCCGCGATTGCGTCGTCGAGGAACGCGTCGACGGCCTCTCGAAGAATCTTTTCACCTGCGGTACGCCCGTCGATGACGGTCCTCGCGAGAGCGTCGAGCATGAGATCGTGAGGTTGAGGCACGCGCGCTGGAGGAGCCGACCGTGCCGCTTCGGAGACCTCGCGCAGCAACCCGCCCGGCAGGGCGTACTGGCCCGCCGCGAGTGCCGCCATCCACGCGTCCAGGTACGTCTCTCGTGCCAGATCGACGTCGATGAGCTCGAGTCTCTTTGCGATTTCGGCGAGGGCCGCCGGGGCTTCCGGTCCTGGGTTCGATGCATATTGCAAGTCTCCCCGCAGCCGCTCGACCCTGGCGCGCTGAACCTCGTCGTGCGCGAGCGCCTGAGCTTCGGCGAGCAATCGGAGCGCAGCGTCGAACGAGCCGGCGTGCATGTGAGCATGAGCTGCCGCGACTGCCAGCCCGGACCTGCGCTCTGGCTCCGCGGTCAACTCGACCGCCCGTTCGAGAAACGCGGCTGCGGCCGCCAGACCGGCGCGCGCCTGGGCTGTCGCCGCAGTGCGTTCGAGCTCAGTCGCCACACCCTCGTCAGGCCCGGTTGCCGCTGCCGCGAGGTGCCACACGCGACGCTGGGGGTCTTGCTTGGGGTCGGTCGCGTCGGCGAGCGCAAGATGTGCTGCGCGTCGAGCGTCGAGGGATCCGGATGTATACGCCGCTGATCGCACCACCGGATGGGAGAAGCGGGCCTTCAAGCCGATCTCCAGGAGTTCCTCGGATTCGCTTGCGATGGCAGCGCTGCGTGGAATACCGAGGTTATGCGCCGCGAGCCACAGAAGCGTTGCGTCGCCAGTCGGGTCGGCTGCCGCGAGAAGTAACAGCCGTTGCGTCGCCTCCGGCAGCGAGCGAATGCGTTGCGCATAGTGCTCGTCGAGTTGACCGTGACTCGTGAGGGTGCGGAGGGTTCGAAAGCCTCCCGCCAGCTCGGCGGCGCTCATCTCCCGCGGGAGCTCCAACAGTCTGAGTGGATTTCCTTGCGTTTCGGCGACGAGGCGGTCGCGAACTCGCTCATCCAATTGCCCGGGTACAGCTGCTGTGATCAACGCCGCGGCGTCGTCCGGTTCGAGCCCTTCGATCGTCAACGCAGGCAGCGAATCGAGGATGTGATCGTCGGAGCCGTCTCTGACCGCGAAGATCAGCATGACCGCTTCTGCCTGAAGCCGTCGGCCGACGAACGCGAGCACTTCTCGCGTTGACTGGTCGAGCCATTGAGCATCGTCGATGAGGCAGACGAGTGGGCGCTCGGACGCAACTTCGGCAAGCAGCCCGAGCACGGCGAGACCGACGACGAACCGATCCGGAGTAGTTCCCGTGGTGAGCCCGAATGCGACGGCCAAGGCCTGCCGCTGTGGGTCGGGCAGCACGTCGACTTTGCTGAGCATTGGTCCACACAGCTGTTGGAGCGCTGCAAACGGCATACCGATCTCGAACTCCACGCCCGAAATCTGAACAACTCGGCACCCTGTCGCGTCGCGGGCGCAGTAGTGCAGCAGGGCGGTCTTGCCGATGCCCGCTTCGCCCCGCATCACGAGAACCGAGCTCTCACCGGTATGCAGACGGTCGATCATTCGATCGATCACGGCACGTTCGCGCTTCCTTCCGCGGAATGCAGGCGCTCGAACCGTCACCATCGACGAAACAGTACGGCAAGCGGCCGACCTGCATGTCCGGAGCGCGAATCAGAACCGCACTCGCGCCCGAGCCGGATACTGGTGAACGACGGCGCGAGTCTTCACCGGCCGATGGTCGGCTACCGCAGCGATTTGAAAGCCGCACGAAGCTCCGACGAGAACAGCTCGGGCTGCTCCCAGGCGGCGAAGTGGCCACCTCGATCGAGCCGGTTGTAGTGGATGAGATTGTGCGGATACGCGCGCTCGGCCCAACTTCTCGGAGCCTGGTACAGCTCGTCGGGGAACACGCTGATCGCGAACGGAATGGTGATGTCCTTGGCCTCGAAGAAGGCCGCCTTGTTCTCCCAGTAGAGCCGCGCGGCCGAGACCCCGGTGTTGGTCAACCAGTAGAGCGTGATGTTGTCGAGGATGTCGTCGGGTGTGAGATCGCCCGGTAGGCGCCCCTCGACGATCTGAGCGATGAGACCGGGCTGGCCCGTGCCGTCGCCGTGGTCGATTGCGAACGCGGCGAGATCGATCGGGGAGTCCGCCAGGCCGTACAGCGTCTGTGGCCGGGTCGCCATGATCTGGGCGTATGCGACGTGCTTGGCATAGAAGGTGCTCAACTGGTCGTACGCCAGTCGCTCCTCGTCGGACAGGTCAGCCGGCGCGGGTTCCCCACGCAGGTAGCCATCCACCTCTGCAGGTGCAGTGCCGGGCATGTTGGAGTGGATCCCGAGCAGCTCCGGGGCGGCCTGTTGACCCATTTGCTGGGTGACTGCCGCACCCCAGTCGCCGCCCTGAGCCACGAACCGCGAGTAGCCGAGCCGCGTCATGAGCACGACCCATGCGCGTGCGATGCGGGACGGATCCCAGCCGGTAGTGGTGGGCTTGGCGGAGAACCCGTGCCCCGGAAGCGACGGGATCACCAGATGGAATGCGTCGGCGGCGCTGGCGCCGTGCGCCGTGGGGTTGGTGAGGGGATCGATGATCTTGAGTTGTTCGATGATCGAGCCGGGCCATCCGTGCGTGACGATGAGGGGTAGCGCGTCGTCGTGCGGTGAGCGGACGTGAATGAAGTGGATGTCGAGCCCGTCGATTTCGGTCATGAAGTTGGGGAGGGCGTTCAGCCTCGCCTCGCAGCTGCGCCAGTCGTAGTCGGTCGCCCAGTACCTGGCGAGCTCTTGCATCGTCGCCAGCGGTACGCCTTGAGAATCGTCGGTGACCGTCTCGCGTTCTGGCCAGCGCGTCGCAGCGATTCGGCGGCGCATGTCATTCAGCGCCCCCTCGGGGATCTCTATCCGGACGGGACGGATCACGTCCTGATCGCTCTGGTTGTCTTTCGTGATGATGTCTGTCATCGGTCGTTCCTTTGTTCGTTGGGATAGAAGGTGTGTGTGTGTGTGTGTGTGTGCCGACGTCTCGATCGCCTAGTCCGTGCGTTGGAGGAAGCTGCTGACGTCGGTGGCGAACTCGGCGTGGTGCTGGAAGAGGAATCCGTGCGCCGCGTCGGGATAGATCTTGAGCTGGGCGTTGGGCAGCAGTCCGGCGAGCAGGTAGGAGTAGCGCGGCGGGATCATGCGGTCGCTGTCTCCGTTGGCGACGAACACGGCATGTGGGATCGCAGTGAGTCGCTCGAGGTTGCCTGCGTTTGGAATGCCCCATGTGCAGATCGCGTCGTATTGCGCCTGCCGGGTCTGCCAACTGGTCGGTTCATCGCCTCCTCGCGTTCGGGCGAACATGCGCTGGAAGGCCTGCATGCCCGCAGCTCTACTGACTTGGGATGCTCCGAAGAAGACGTCGAGTACTCCCTCGGGTGAGGGCTGGGGCGATCCGACTGCATCGATCACGTCGGGAACCCATCCGTGAATGCCTGATGCCCCGCGTGGAGCCGACGAGGCCAGGACGAGTCGCCCCACGAGACCGGGCCGAATCAATGCAACTTCCTGCGCAACGAAGCTGCCGAGTGAGAAGCCGAGGATGTCGACGTGCCGCAGTTGCATTGCTTCGAGGAACTCGATCGCCCCGTGCGCCATCTCGTCCACGGTGTTGGGGGTGGTGCCCGTCGAGCCGGCGACGCCCACGTTGTTGAACGTGACGACGCGCCGGCCGGACGCGAGTGCATCGATCAAGGCCGGGTCCCAGTTGTCGAGGTTGCCGCGAAAATGCTGCAGCAGGACAAGTGGGACATCACCGTCACCGACGTCGCGGTACGTGTAGGTGATGTCGTTGTCAGCGACGATGTCTTTGGTTGGTATTTCGGTGTAGGACTCGGTTCCAGACGCGAGGTCCGGTGCTGCATCGATCGTGGTCATGTTGATCTCCTTGTTGAACGGCGGTCGGGTGGTTGGATTCGGTGCCCGCTACGACGCGTAGCCGTCGACTTCCAGGACGGCGTCGACGAACGCGCCCGGTGCTTCCTGCGGCAGGTTGTGTCCGACGCCGCCGGTGATCGTGCGGTGGGTGTACTTGCCGGAGAACTTGCCGGCGTAGACGCTTGGGTCGGGGTGAGGGGCTCCGTTTGCATCGCCCTCGAGGGTGATCGTCGGGACCTCGATGATCGGACCCGTGGCCAGTCGTTGCTCGAGGGCGTCGAACTGCGGTTCGCCCCGCTCGAGTCCGAGTCGCCAGCGGTAGTTGTGAATCACGATGTCGACGTGATCGGAGTTGTCGAACGCCGTCGCGCTCCGGTCGAACGTGGCGTCGTCGAAGTTCCACTGTGGAGACGCGGTGTGCCAGATGAGCCTGGCGAACTCCCGTCGATGTTGGTCGTAGCCCGCCCGACCGCGCTCGGTCGCGAAGTAGAACTGGTACCACCACGACAGCTCCGCCTGCGGTGTCAGGGGCTTCGCACCGGCCTGCTGGTTGCCGATCAGGTAACCGCTGACAGAGACCAAGGCCTTGCATCGATGAGGCCACAGTGCGGCGACGATGTTGGCCGTGCGCGCTCCCCAGTCGCAGCCGGCGACGATCGCCGACTCGATCTCGAGCGCATCCATCAGCTCGATCACGTCCACGGCGAAGGCGGACTGCTGACCGTTGCGCGCCGTGTCGTCGGAGACGAAGCGGGTGGAGCCGTAGCCACGTAAGAACGGCACCACGACTCGGTACTCCGACGCGCCGAGCGCAGCAGCCGCGTCTGCGTACGTGTGAATGTCGTACGGCCAGCCGTGGAGCAGCAGCACCGGCTGACCGTGCGCGGGACCGATCTCGACGTAGCCGACGTTCAAGACGCCGGCGTCGATCTGTCGCACCGGCCCGAACGACACGGCGTTCACGTCAGCCGACCTTCGCGAGCGCCGACTCGATCACTTCGGCGACGACGTCCGGCCTCGAGATCATGATCACGTGGGACCCATCGACCTCGGTGATCTCGGCCCCCGCACGCTCGGCGTGGGCCCGCACGACGTCCGTTCCCGCCGCACGGTCACCGGTCGGCACGATCGCCCATGTCGGCAATGCCTTCCACGCCGGCACGCCCGACGGTTCGCCGAATGCGAGCTCCGACACCGGGCGCTGGATGGCGCCGATCAGCGCAGCTTGAGCGTCGGACACATCGGCTGCGAAGGCCTCACGGGCGTTCGCCGTCGCGAGGGTGAACTCGGTCGCCGAACCGCCGTCGGTCGGATACTTGTGCGGGACCAGAGCGGCACCGAGGACGCTGTCCTTCGATGTCGCAGTGACCTCGGCGAGGGTCTCACCTTCGTCGGGCGCGAACGCCGCGACGTACACGAGGCCGACGACATTGGCCTTGCCAGTAGCGGCGTTACTGATGAGTGCTCCGCCGTACGAATGGCCAACAGCGAGGACCGGGCCGGGGATCTGATCGAAGACGCTGGCGAGGTAGGCGCTGTCGTGGGAGACACCGCGGAGCGGGTTGGCCACGGCAGTGACCGCGACGCCCTTTTGCTGAAGGCGTTCGATCACACCGTTCCAGCTCGAGCCGTCAGCGAAGGCACCGTGGACGAGCACCACCGTCACCGGCGAATTGGTTGTGTCGGACATGTCAACACTCCTTTGCGAATCGAATGGCTCGCCGTCGGGTACGTCGAGCTCGGTTCAAGATTCGTCGTTGGCACAGCCACATCGCCCCCGGGGATCTCCCCGGTCCATGCCCGGGACACGCGGGCACCGTTCGTCGCCTCGTGATCCCGGCCCGGCACCCCAGGCCCGTTGCGGAACGCACCCGGGCGCGTACCGGGGAGCACCCCGGGTGCGACGGACTGCGCGATGGAGGACTCTCGGTGCACGACACCTGAAACGTCGAGCAACCGTCGCCGGGCATCCGTTCGGCGTCATCACTCAGAGGAGAGATCACCATGTCCGCACAAGAACGAACAACCATGGAACCGTCGACGTTCGATCGGATCTGGCGCGGAAGCGGTATCGCTTTCGTCGTCACCTTCGTCGTCTCGTGGTTCGTCTACGGAAGTCAGCCGGATATCGGTGCTTCAGCTGCCACGCTCGCCTCGTTCTACGAAGGCGACCGCACACGGATCCTTCTCGGGTCGTCGCTACTCGCGTTGGCGCTGCTCAACTTGCTGTGGTTCGCCGCCGCCTTGGCGTCCAGATTGCGTGACGCCGGGCAGGGAATCTGGGCGGCAGCGGCGACAGCCGCCAGCACAGCCGTCGCCACGATCATCTACGTGCGCATCTTCATCGGCGCCGCCCTGGCGTACTCGATCGCCGGGTCGGGCAACGACGCCGTCACTGCCGGATTGAACGACCTCTCCCGAGTCCTGCTGGTGGTCGCCGCGTTTCCGACAGCGATGCTGATCATGGCCGGAACATTCGGGCTGCAGCAGGCACGCGTGATCTCGAAGGGGTCATTCGCCGCGGGCGTCGCTGCAGTGATCCTCGTCCTGCTCGGCGGAACGACGTGGGCCAACGACGGCGTGTGGGCACCGGACGGCGCGTACTCGAGGTTGATCTGGCCCGTCATCGCCCTCTGCTGGATCGCGATCGCGAGCGGAATTCTGTACACCCACAGCGTTGCCGCCAGACGGGCCACACGACCCACTTCGGTCTCGATCGCGTAGTTCCAAACAAACCGGTCGGCGCTGCCGCTCAGCGCACCTCGTCCAACATTTCATTCAAAAGGAGCACACCATGACAACCACGATTCAGCGTCGCCGACACGTCCTCCGCTGGGCTGCGATGACGTCCCTACTGTTCACGCTCGCCGGCACCACCGCCCTCACAACCACATCGGCCGCAGGCTCCCCCAGCGACCTCGTCGTCAACACCGAGACCGGCAAGGTTCGAGGCACCGAGACCCACGGGGCGTACGCCTTCCGGGGCCTGCCGTATGCCGCGCCGCCCACCGGGAACCTTCGCTGGCGACCACCGCAGCCACCCTCGAGTTGGCGAGGTGTTCGTGACGCGGCGGAGTTCGCCCCGAGCTGTCCGCAGCTCGCGGACCCTTCGTTCAACCCGTTCGTTCCCCCGGGCGCGCTGGATGAGGATTGCTTGTACCTGAACGTCGATACCCCCGAGCCTCGTCACCGTCCCGGCCACGATCATCCCGTGCTGGTCTGGATCCACGGTGGCGGACTGGCGATCGACGCAGCCCGCAACTACGACCTGGCGCAGCTCGCTGCGGAGGGGACCGTGGTCGTCACGATCAACTACCGCTTGGGCGCCCTCGGATTCCTGGCACACCCCGCGCTCGCGTCGCGTCCTGGTGGCCCGTCCGGCAACTACGGGTTGATGGATCAACAAGCCGCCCTTCGATGGGTCCAACGCAACATCCGTGAGTTCGGTGGCGATCCGGACAACGTCACGATCGCCGGCCAATCCGCGGGCGGACTGTCGGTACTCGCCCACCTCGTCTCGCCCGATTCGCGAGGGCTCTTCAACCGCGCCATCGTCCAGAGCGGCGCGTTCGCCCTGACGCAACTGTCGCTGGCGAGCGCCGAGGCGTTCGGCGAAACCTTCGCGGCAGCAGTCGGCTGTAGCGACCAGACCGCGTCGTGCTTGCGTGGCAAGTCGGTGGACGAGTTGGTCAATGCGTTCCCACCGGCGGCCATACCCGGAGTTGTCGATGGCAAGGTTCTCAAGGAATCGATCGGCACCGCCCTTGCGGCCGGTCGGTTCGCCCGAGTGCCGATCCTCAACGGAATCAACCATGTCGAGGAGCTGATCTTCGTGCTCGGGCTCGGTCGAGCGGTGAGCGGTGGAACGTTCGTGCCCCTCGATCCCAACGGGATCACCGACGCCAACTACCAGCAGCAGATCGCAGCAACCCTGGGCGTCTCCGACGCCCGCGCCGCCGAGATCGCCGCGGTGTATCCAAGCAAGGCGTACCCATTCCCGGCCTTCGCCTTCAGCGTCCTCGTCGGCGACGCCAACTTCGCATGCACCGCACTGCAACTCGACCAGTGGACTTCCGCACGGGTGCTGACCTTCACCTACGAGTTCGCGGACGACGCCGCGCCTCCGCGGTACGCACCGATCCCCGTCGCCACACACGGTTCGGAACTCCCATATCTGTTCGAGCAGCCGAACGCACCCTTCCAGGTACCGCTCAACCCCGACCAGCAGAACCTCGCGACGAACATGCGAGCCGCGTGGGCGAGCTTTGCAGCGAGCGGCAACCCGTCCACGGCGACAGTCCAATGGCCGTCGTTCAACGACGGCGGAACCGGGATGTCGCTCGTGACTCCGCAGCCGCAGCTGGACAGCAACTTCTCCGCTCGCCACCACTGCGACTTCTGGGCCGCTGGCTGATCGCGCGGCAACACGAGAAAGGACGACTTCCCAATGTCGACATCAATCACACACACCATCGAGACCCGATTCCGCACCATCGACGGGCTCACCATCCGCTACGCCGAAAGCGGACAGCACGATGAGCATGCTCTGCTGCTCAGTCCCTGGCCAGAAAGCATCTTCGCCTTCGACCAGATGTGGGAGCGCCTCGCCCAACACGCACATCTGGTCGCCGTCGATCTGCCCGGATTCGGACACTCCGAGCGACGCGACGCGCTGCTCGCCCCACGAGCGATGGGCGAGTTCGTCATCCGACTCGCCGACGAGTTCGGACTCGACAACCCGCACACCGTCGGCCCCGATGTGGGAACCGGTGCACTGCTGTTCGCGGCGGCCGACAACCCCGGACGGCTGCGCAGCATCGTCGTCGGCAGCGGAGGCGCTTCGTTCCCACTCGAGCTGGGCGGCATCCTCAACGACTGGGTCGTGGCACCGAACCTCGACTCGCTCCGCAGCATCGACTCTCGACTGATCGTGTCCGGCGCGCTCAGTGGCCTCGAGCGCCACGAACTCCCCGACGCGATCCGGGAGGACTACCTCTCCGCCTACGACGGGGATCGTTTCGTGGAGGCGGCAAACTACGTGCGCGCTTATCCAAAGGAGCTCCCCGTTCTGGCCGAGCTGCTGCCCACGATCGAGACACCCGTCGAGATCATCGGCGGTCTGTGGGACTGGGCGGTGCCACCGAGCAACCACCGGTTCCTGCACGAGCGTCTGCCGAAGAGCAAGCTCGATCTGATCGACGCCGGTCACTTCACGTGGGAGGACGCGGCAGGCACGTACGCGGATCTCGTCACGAGCTGGTGGTCCGGCGGGTACGCCGACGCAGTCTCGCTGAGATGAACAGAGCAATCGCCTATTCGCGACACGGAGATGCGTCGGTGCTCGAGCTCGTCGATCAACCGATCGCCGAGCCGGGCGCCGGCGAGGTCCGCATCCGGATGGCCGTATCGGGGGTGAACCCGACCGACTGGAAGTCGCGCAGTGGGGGATACGGCGACACCATCTCAACGTTCACGGTTGCCAACCAGGACGGCGCAGGCACGGTCGATGCCGTCGGACCAGGCGTCACCGGCCATCGCGTCGGTGATCGAGTCTGGGTCACGCTCGCCGGGTACGGCCGCCCGGCGAGCGGGACCGCTCAGGAACTGACGGTTGTTCCCACAGAACGCGTCTTCCCGTTACCGCCCCGAGCCGACTTCGAGCTCGGGGCGAGCGTCGGTATCCCGGCGTGCACGGCGCATCGCGCGTTGACGGTGGCCGAAGACGGACCCACTCGGCTGAACCCCGGCGCGTTGGGCGGCACGACCGTGCTCGTGTCCGGAGGCGCGGGAGCCGTCGGCAACGCTGCCATCCAACTCGCGCGCTGGGCGGGCGGGACTGTGGTCGCAACGGTCAGCAGCGATGAGAAGGCGAGACTCGCGACGGCTGCCGGAGCACATCACGTCGTCAACTACGCGGACGCAGACCCGGCCGAGCAGATCCGTGGGATCGCGCCGGACGGCGTCGATCTCGTCGTCGAAGTCGCGGCCGCCGTCAACGCACGACTCGACCTCGCGGTGCTCCGGTCGAGGGGGACCGTCGCGATCTACGGAGTCGAAGGCAGCGGGCAGTTCACACCAGACGTGGGTCGCAGTCTTGGGCTGAACGCCCGATACCAGTTCGTCTTGCTCTACACCGTCGGTTGGGACCGGATCGCGTCAGCTGCGACCGACGTCAATCGGGCAATCGAGCAAGGTGCCTTTGGTGTCGGCGAAAAACGCGGCCTGCCGCTGCATCACTACTCGCTCGACGACACGCCTTCGGCTCACCGAGCGGTCGAAGCCGGCACCGTCGGCAAAGTGCTTGTCATCGTCTGACCAGTCGCGGCCTCGACGGCCGAGAGAGGAGCGCAACGTGAATACCGAGCAACAACAGTTCTCGTTCGAGGGCGCGACCGAATGGTTCAACTCGAGCCCCATCCAACTGTCAGACCTTCGTGGACACGTCGTGCTGGTCGACTTCTGGACGTTGACATGCATCAACTGGCTGCGAACGGTGCCCTTCTTGCGACGCTGGCGGGAGCTGTATGAGAGCCATGGACTCGTGATCGTCGGAGTTCACACACCGGAGTTCTCGTTCGAGAAGGATGTCGAGCACGTGGCCGCGGCACTCGACGAGCGGAACATCCGTTATCCGGTCGCGATCGACAACCAGTACGTAGTGTGGAACAGCTTCGGCAACCGGTACTGGCCGGCGCTGTACGTCTTGGACGACTCCGGCGTCGTTCGCGATTATCACCCCGGCGAGGAGCGCTACTGGCAGCCCGAACGTGTCATCCAACACCTCCTCGGCATCGAACACGAGATCATCGCGGTCGTTGGAACCGGGGTGGAGGCCGCCGCCGATTGGGCGCGCCTGCGTTCGCCGGAGACGTACCTCGGGTACATGCGAGGTAACGGCTTCGCATCCTCTGGCGAGGCAACGACCGACAAAGTGCACCGATTCGACTTGCCGACGCGATTGCGACTGAACCACTGGGGCCTCGGCGGGGAGTGGACCATAGGTGAGGAATGCGCCAGGCTCAACGACAGCCGCGGTTCGATCGCATTTCGATTTCACGCGCGTGACGCGCACGTCGTCCTGTCACGACGAGTTGCGGAGCCGATTCCGTTTCGAGTGATGGTTGACGGAGAAGCGCCGGGACCCTCGCATGGCGTCGATGTCGGCGACGATGGCATCGGTGTCCTCGATGAGAGCCGTCTGTACCAACTCGTCCGGCAGCGCGACGACGTGCGAACCCGGACCGTCGAGCTTCAGTTCGACGCTCCTGGCGCCGAAGCCTACGCGTTCACATTCGGCTAGCTGGAGAACGAACTCGTCAAACACCACGTCCGCCAGAAGAACTCGAGACCAAACCACCCGACCACCTGCGGCAAAGTCGAGCGCTTCCAACAGACCATGAAACGTTGGCTCAGCACCCAACCCACCACCGCCACCATCAGCGAACTCCAGCGCCAGCTCGACACCTTCGTCGAGATCTACAACCACCAACGGCCCCACCGCTCACTCCCACACCGAGCCACCCCGGCCACCATCTACAACACACGCCCCAAAGCCGGTCCGGGCCAACACGACCTTGACACCGAATCACGGGTCCGCAACGACCGCGTCTCCGCCGGCGCCGTCACCTTGCGCGTCAACGGCGAACTGCACCACATCGGTCTCGGGCGACCCCTCAACGGAACCCGCGTCATCATGCTCATCGACGGCTACAACGTCCGCGTCATCCACGCCACCACCGGCGAAATCACCCGCGACCTGACCATCGACCCCCAACGCCGCTACCACGGCACCGGCAAACCCATCGGCGGCCCACGACGCCCCTACGGAGCGAGAAAAAACAAGAAACCCGAACCCTGACGAGGGTTCGGGCCTTGCCGATGTCTCGCGACATCGCATTCGTGGAGCTGGGGGGAATCGAACCCCCGTCCATCAGGCCATGAACGTCCGTGCTACGACCGTTCCCGACTCACTCGCTAACGCAGCGAGACCGGCGGGTCGGTTGACCGTCACAAGGGCGGTCCACGCTCGGTCTTTGCCGAGTGTCAGCAGGCTTTCCTGCGGTCAGCGGTCTTTCTCGCCGTCATCCCCCGCTTCTGTTGCCGGGCTGCGGTGGATCGGCCCCGTGCGCCATTTCTGGTCACGATGTCTCTTCGCTCACCTAATCAGGCGGCGAGAGCGAACTGCTCGTTGGCAATTCTTGTTTTTTGCCCCGTTTAGCGAGTCTGAGCAACTCGGGTCGCACGCTCGCCCACAGAAACTGATGTCGAAACCTGTCAGCCCCATG
>Ga0207701_10003528_pt1 | contig 16036 bp, 11 predicted proteins | sample KBSSwiSSwithPhiX_FD_184294 | JGI IMG/M metagenome (GOLD analysis project Ga0207701, IMG submission 184294) | Switchgrass rhizosphere bulk soil microbial communities from Kellogg Biological Station, Michigan, USA, with PhiX - S5 (SPAdes) (version 2) | ecosystem: Environmental > Terrestrial >... | reverse complement strand
CAGGCCTACGACGTTCGCGTAGCCCCGAATCCAGGCCCTCGCATATAGGCCACGTGGCCATTCCGACAGGTCGTTGTTTTCCAACGCTTCGAGTAACTCGCGCTTGACGCGGATTTCCGCTGCCACCTCGTCGAGCGAGATTCGATTACGTTGCCGGTGACGCCGCAGTCGCGTGACGAACGTTTCCTGTGGGCTCATAGCTGTCTGCCAAGAACACAGCAATTCCTGCGCCTGTACAGCTATCTACGGACTGCCCGCGCTAGTTGCTGATTCTGCGTGACTTGTCGGGAAGGGCGGTGGAAAGCCTAGCGGGCCGTAATCCAAGGTGTCGCACGCCGATCACAGAAACGGCAAAATCCAGACAGGTTCACTCCAGCGCCGGGACCGATCCGCTGAGGTAGGCGGCAAGCTGAGTCGATGCGAATTGGACCCCCGTATAGAACGGACCAAACTCGGCAAAGCGGGCGCTCGCCTCGTCGAACCGCATCTCATAGATCAGCTTCTTGAAAACAACCGGGTCGCTCGCGAACAGATCGACGCCCCATTCCCAGTCGTCGTAGCCGATCGAGCCGGAGATCACCTGCGTGACCCTGCCGGCGTAGGTTCGCCCGATCATCCCGTGCTCGCGCATCATCGCCGCACGGCGCTCGAATGTTTCCGAGTACCAGTTGTTGCCGTCGCTACGCTTCTTGTTCATCGGATAGAAGCAGACGTAGCGCGCCTTCGGCAGCTCGAGGAACAGGCGGTTCATCACCCGCTGCCGCTGCGTCTCCATTTCGACGTCGAACGCCGCCTCGAATTCGTCGCTGCCCGGCTTGTGTTTCGCGCCCAACTGCTGATGCAGCTTGCCCGTCATGTCGTACATGCCGAGCTCCACGATCGACACGTACGACGTCGACGGTTCGAGGAATGAGTGGAACTCGGTCCGCGAGAGCGCGAGTTGCGCTTGCGCGAGCTGCTCGAAGTCGCGCCTGAAGCAAATGACCATCAGGTCGCCCTTATGCCCCAGCATTTGTACGAACGCCGTGGCGCCGGCGTCCGGAACAGCCAGCGCGCTCATCGCCTCGTCCGATATTCGACTGACATCGACGTCCTGGAGGCGGCGCACGCCGTCCCAGTTCAGTCGATACATCAGGTGCAGGACGCTCCAGCCTTCGAGCGTTTCGGGGACGAGGGGGTTATGCATGAACGGAGTTGTACTACAGGTTCAGAGGTTCATCCGTTCAGCAGTTCAGGAGGTCTTGTTCATGGGCTCAGTGGGTTCTCTCAGGTTCAAGAACCCCATGAACAGGACCCTCTGAACCTGCTGCACCACTTGAACCTTTTGAACCATGCGCACCATGCGCATGCGAGACGCCCAGCTTCGCGCCCATCCAGTCGCGCGCGTCGGCCAGCGTTTCGTAAACCGTTGGAATCACCAGCAGTGTCAACAGCGTTGACGTGATGACGCCGCCAATCACGGCGATGCCCAGTGGGGCGCGGAAGTCACCGCCCTCTCCGCCGCCCAGTGCGACCGGAATCATGCCGGCGATCAACGCGAACGTCGTCATCAGAATCGGCCGGAGCCGGACGCGTCCGGCCTGGATCAGCGCCTCGCGCCGTTCCATGCCCTTTTCCTCGGACCACTTCGCGAAGTCGATCAGCAGGATTGCGTTTTTGGCGACAATGCCGACCAGCAGCACGACGCCGATCATGCTCATGATGTTGAGCGACGTGTTGGTGAAGTAGAGCGCGAGCATCACGCCGATAAGCGACAGCGGCAGTGACAACAGGATCGAGAACGGCTCGAGGAACGACCCGAACTGCACCACCAGCACGAAGTACATCAACATCACGGCCACGCCGATGGCCAGCAGCATCTGGGTGAAGATCTCCACCTGGTCCTTGCTTTGGCCGCCCTGGCTCAGACCGTAGCCGGCCGGGAACTTCACGTGCTGCTCGATGCGCGCCATCGCGTCGGCCACCACTGGCGACAGCGCGCGACCTTCGGTGTTGGCCTCGACGGTGATCACGCGATCGCGATCGAGGTGGTCGATGCGCGCCGGACCCAGTCCCGGCTTGATGTGTGCGACTTGGCCGAGCGGGATGGTCTTCGTGGTGCGGTCGGGTCCGGTGACGACCAGTGGCATTGATTCCAGATCCGCCACGACCGTGCGCGACTTCGGCGCGAGGCGAATGGTGACGTCACGGGTCTCACCGGCCGGATCGACCCAGTCGCCAACGTCGATGCCAGCGAACGCCGGCCGCAGCGCCTGCGCTACCTGGCCCACGGTCAGGCCAAGCGAGCCAGCCATCCCGCGATCAATCTGCACCTCGAGCTCCGGCTTCTGGCCTTTGGTCGAGAGGTCCACGTCCACCGCGCCAGAGACCTGTCGCACTTCGTCGGCCACCTGCTGCGCCAGCCGTGTCAGCTCGCCGGCCTGCTGTCCCTTGATCTGGAGCTGAATCGCCTTCTCGCCGGGGTTCCAGCCGCCGCTGATCGACGACATGAGGCCGCTGATCGTGCCGATCTCGGATCGGATGTCCGCCTCGATCGCGTCCTGAATACGCGACCGCTCGCTCTTCGGCACCAGCTTCACGAACACCGAGCCTTCGTCCACGACGTCGCCCGCGCGGCCCATCGAGATGTAGGTGTAGGCCACCTCCGGTCGCTTGCGGGCAATGCCCGCCACTTCCTTCGCCTTGGCCTTGGCGTATTCCAGATTCGAGCCCGGCGGGACGTCGAGGTCGATGGAGAACATCGAGTTGTCCTGGATCGGCACGAGTGCGGCGGGAATGATGCCCATCGCCGGCAGCGCCAGAGCGCCGACGAAGGTCGCCAGCGCCAACCCGATCATCGCGTAGCGATGGTCCAGCGCCCACGCGATCACGGACTTGTAGCGCTCGGCCTGGCGGTCGAACCACAGATTGAAGTAGCCGAGCCAGCGACTGATGATCCAGCGCGTGTGCAGCGGGCCGTGCCGGTCGCGCCAGTAGGCCGAGAGCATCGGGTCGAGCGAGAACGAGACGAAAAGCGAGACGAGCACTGACGAGGCGATCGTGAGGCCGAATGGCTTGAACCACTGCCCCGCCATACCGCCGATGAAGGCAATCGGGACGAACACCACCACGATCGACAGCGTCGTAGCGGTGACCGCCAGCCCGATCTCATCGGTGCCCTCGTGGGCGGCCTTCAAGTGATCCTTCCCCATCTCGACGTGGCGCACGATGTTCTCGCGCACGACGATAGCGTCGTCGATCAGGATGCCGATGGCGAGCGACAGCCCAAGCAGCGACATGGTGTTGAGCGTGAAGCCGAAGACCCACACGGCGACGAACGAGGCCAGCACCGACACCGGCAACGCGAGACCCGTGATGACCGTGGAGCGCCACGAGTTGAGGAACAGAAACACGACGGCCACCGTGAGCGCGGCGCCTTCAATCAGCGCTTCCTCGACGCTCGTCACCGAGGCGTCGACGCGCTGGCCGCCGTCCTGAACAACCCGCAGCGTGACGCCGGCCGGGAGCTCCCTCTGGAGTTCCTGTACCTTGGCCCGCACGTCGTTGGCCACCTTCGTGGTGCTGAACCCGGTGGACTTCAGGATGTCGAAGCCGACTGCCTCTTCATCGTTGTAGGCGGCATAAGAGCGCGGCTCTTCAGTGGCGTCCTTCACGTCGGCAAGGTCGCCCAGTCGCACGATCCGCCCGCCGGCTTGCGACACCACGAGCTGCTTGAAATCAACGGGCGAGTCGAGACGGCCTTTGAGTCGGATCGTCCGTTCTTCAAGCGAGCCTTCAAGACGCCCCACCGGCACAGCCAGGTTCTGTGACTGCAGGGCCTGCACCACCTGGCCGACACCCACGCCGGCGGCCTCCAGATCCCGCGGGCGGATTTCGACCACGAGCTCGCGCTCGATGGCGCCAACCAGATTCACCGCCGCCACGCCGGAAATGCCGCGCAGCCGGCGCGTGATATCGGGATCGGCCATGCGCGTGAGCTCCGCGCCCGTCAGCCCCGGTGACGACAACGTGAGCGAGACGATCGGCCGGTCCGCGGGATCGTACTGGGTGAGGATGGGCTCCTCCATCTCCGTGGGCAGATCGTTGCGGATCGACGAAATCTTGTCGCGGATCTCCTGCGTGGCGACCTTCGGGTCCTTCGAGAAGTTGAACTCGACCACGATGTTGGCGTAGCTGTCGAGGGAGTTCGAGCGCATGCGGTCGATACCGCTGATGCCGGAGACTGCCTCCTCGATGGGATCGACCACTTCGCGCTCGACGATGTCGGGCGAGGCGCCCGGATAGGGAATCGCCACCACCACAACGGGCGCGTCGATCTCGGGATACTCGTCGGTATCGAGCTGCGTCAGCGCCACGATGCCGAAGACCACGAGGATCAGCATCGCAACGATGGTGAGGACGGGACGCCTAATCGCTGTATCTGAGATAAACATCGTCGTTACTGCCCCGCGTTCAGCGCGACCGCTGTTCCAGGCGTAATCCCCTGCGCCGCCCCGCGTAGAAGCATGTCACCTTCATTCAATCCCGACACGACCAGCGTGCGCTCGGTGCGCGGATCCTGCAAGCCGAGGCTCACCTCGACGCGCTCGGTCTTGCCCCCGTTGGCGCGCAGTACCCAGGGCATTGATCCCGTCGTATTGACTGCGTTGATGGGAACGACGAGCCCTGCAGCCGACTGGCTCACGACGCGCCCTTCGGCAAACAGTCCTGCAACAAGCTTTCCGCCGACGTTGGGGATCGACACGTAGATTGGCACCTGGCGCGTGACCGAGTCGGCCTGCGGCGCAATCATCGTGATCCGGCCCTCGAATGGCTTCTCGTAACCGCGGACCGTGAAATCCACCCTGGCGCCTATTCGAAGAAACGACAGGTCGTCCGAGGGCACCGACGCCTCCAGACGCATGGACGACGGATCGATGATGTTGAAGAGTTCACCGCCGACGCTGACCACATCGCCGATGTTGACCGGCTTGTTCGCCAGGATGCCGTCGATAGGCGCGCGCAGCACCGTGTCGGCGAGCTGACGATCGGCCGACGCCAGGCGCGACTTCGCGTCCGCGAGCTGCGCGTCCGCCACGCTGACGTTCTGGCGGGCGACGTCCAGGTCGCGCGCCGCGAGCGCGCCAGCCTTGACGAGTGTCTCCGTCCGTTCCATTTCACGTCGGGCCACGGCCACTTGATTCTCGGCGTTCCGCACCGACGACATCGCCGATTGCCGCACATCGTCAAGCGTTCGAGTCTCGATGCGCCCCAGGACCGTGCCGCGGCGAATTGGCTGCCCCTCGCGGACGCTCACCTGGGTGACCGAACCGCCGATTTCGGCCCGTACGGTCGCTTCACGTTCAGGCCGCAGCTCACCGGAGACGATTGGCCCGACCACAATCGTGTCGCGCGCAACGGTGACAATGTTTTCCATCCCGACGCGGACTGCAGGTGGCGGGGCGGCAGGTTTCCCTGCCTCTGTCGTGCACCCGGTGAGGACCGAAAGATTCAAAATGACAAACGCAAACAACGCTCTCTGACTCATCGATTTCCCACCTGGAACCCGCCGGTCTGCGCCGCGTTCGTAATCGTCGGTCCCGCCGTCTGCGGCCGTGACGGGGTCGGAACTGTCTGCGGCACCTGCGGCTGCGGTACACGCGGAATCGTTGCGCCAATCGGAAGATCCGGCAGCAACGCCATCCGCGCCCGCGCCACCTGCAGGTCGCGGGCGGCCTGCGCGCGATTGGCTTCGGCCTGTTGCAGCAGCAGCCGCGCGTCCGACAACTCGAGCTGCGTCGAAACGCCGGCGCGATAACGAACGTCAGCGATTTCGTACGCGCGCGTCGCCTGCTGGATCGTACCAGCGGTCGCTTCCCATGTGGCACGCGCCGCCAGCAGCTCGGCCCACGCCGACCTCGAGTCGAGCGCGGCAAGCTCTTGCGTTTGGCGCAGCTGCAGGCGCGCCTGCTCCAGCTCGGCGCGCGCAACTTGTTCGTCCCCGCGCTGACGCCCGCCGGTCAGAACGGGCAGATTCACCGAGGCGCCCACCGACCAGTTGCTACGGTCGAACGTCGGAAAAAGGTTCGTGGGATAGCCAAGGCGCGAGTAGGTCGAATTCAGGGCGACGGACGGGTTCTTCTGCGCCTCGGTCAGTTTCAGCGACGCTTCACGTAAGCGTACTGTCGCGGTCGCCTCGCTCACCACGGTTCGATCCGGGACAGGGATACCGGTTCGCGCAGCGGCCGCCACAACGGCCGGGTCGTCCAGCGGGACCGACTGCTCGAGCGGCAATACCTGAGCTGCAAACACAGCAGGGGGCGGCAGACGCTCGTCCTCAAGAGCGTCTGCAAGCTGCAGGTCAAAGTCCTGCGGCAAATCGAGAAGTTGCTTCAGCCGCAGCAGCGCGACCTCATGGTTGGCGCGCTGACGAATCACCACCGGGGTCTGGCTGTCGCGCGTGACCCGCGCGCGAATTACTTCGAACTCCGGCTGGGTGCCGGCGTCAAATCCCGCCTGCGTCTGTCGAAGCGTAGCGCCTGCCTGATCTCGTGTCGCTTCGGCAATGCGAACCAGCCGGTCGCTGAGCGCGAGGTCATAGTAGGCCTGCGTGGCGTCGAACAGCAGCTGGGCGCGCGCGGTCGACACGCCTTGCGCGGCCGACTCACGTCCCGCCTGCGCGACCGCCTCCTGCGCCTGCTGACGACCGCCCGTATATATGTTCTGCGAAAGCGCCAGGGAAATGCGCCACGTGTTGGCGCGGCCGAATGGCAGATTTTCGAAACCGCTCGTGTCCGTGCCGTTGCCGAACGTCTGGTTGTTGAACAGCCCGGAGAACTCGGAGGCGAGCGCCCGATCGTAGGTGGCCGACGCGGACAATTGCGGGAAGAGTCCGCTGCGCGCGCGGACCCGCTCCCCTTCGGCGCGCTGAAGACCCTCACGGGAAATCCCGATGGATTCACTTCGCACTTCAGCCAGAGCCAGTACCTGCTCGAGCGTGAGGGGGCCAGCCGGAACGCCGTCAGGCACCTGTGCGCCGGCCCGTGTCGCCGTCAATGTGGCGAACACGCAGAGAACGGCCAACGCGGCTGATCGATAAGGTCGATTCATCCTGTCTGTTGTCCTTCATGAAGGGCGTCGAGATCGTGCGAGGCAGTGCCGGTCTGAAGACGCCGGCATGAAGCCGCCGGCAGGTAAGACGCCGGCAGGGGCGACGTGGGTACGAGCCGGCCCGGCGGAGCGCGCACGCAAACTGCGCCATCAGAACGGCAAACACGTCCGCCGTCCTTCTCTCCAAAGTACACGCTTACGCGTGGAAATGAAACTCTGGTTCGAGCGTCAGCCCTGGCTCACGAGCCTGTGATACTGGAACCACATGGCGGTGCGCCAGCGGACGATCATGCCGAACGCGAGGATGAAAAACAGGCCCGCAGTCTGCTGCGGCGAGATGATTTGCCCGATGTAACTACGCAGCGCCAGCCGGATTGCGGCGAGAGCGAGCAGGATGGCAATGAACGCTCGCGACCGGCGCATCATCACGACATCGCCGTCGCGCGTCAGCGTCGTGGATGCGAGCAATGGATACGCGAGCAGCAGCGCACCGGCCGCAAACGCGGTCAGGGCCCACCACAGCGGCATCCGGAATCCGGAGATCGCAAACATCGAGAATCCCGTGCTCATGCCGAGAGGCGGAATCACTATTCCGCGCGGCGTAATGGGCCGCCGCGACTCGCGTATGCGCCACGCAAGAACCGCCAGGGTGCCGATCAATGCGGCAATGACCGGACCGTACGGAACCGACTCAAACATCAGCGTGTGCTGGCCCCGCCAGCATCCTGCGGCTCGGCCTTCGAGTAATAAATCGCGTTGAACAGAAACTTGAACGTGGCGTGCGACTGCGCGCGGAACGCGACGAGCGGGCCGAAGACGACGACGCGACCGCGACCAACGGGGGCATCAATGACTGCAGCACCACCGGCGAGCCGCTGCTGACCACGCGCCCACCCGCTGCGCAGCGCAGAGGCATCGTAGCTCGCGACGGCGGTTGCGGTGCCGTCGGTTACTCGAAAGACGGGACTGTTGTCGAAGAACACATCGACTTCCGGCTCAAAGCCGAATCCCAGCGGTGACGTGTTATCGACGTGAACCCGCAGCACGGAGCCTGGAATCGATACGCCCTCGAGATCGCGAGTATCGTCCTCTACGGCGACCCGCTCGACCGGCGCGCCGAGCGAACTGGCCATGCGCGCCGCCTGCCCGATCGCAATGATCGTCCCGCCTTTCTCGACAAAGCGGCGAAGCGCCGGCACACTGCGGTCGGCCGTCAAGACACCGGTCTCGTCGCGATACTGCGAGGGTATTGTCAGCGGCGTGCGATCGAACCGCTGGAGTTCGGCGTCATCGGACAGAATCAGCACGTCATACCGATCGTTGAGGTCGCCACGGTCGATGCCCGGCGCGTAGACACGCTCGAACGGGAATTCGTAGCGCTCGAGCAGCCAGCGAATCCATCCGCTGCTCACCGATCCGCCATACCGATCCCACAGTCCGATCCGCGGTGCCCGCAACTGGAAGGCCGGCGTCGGAGACGCCGGTGCCGCTGTGATCGACACGCCAAGCTGCCGCGCGGCAACGGTGAGAATGTCGCGCGTCCGCCCACCAGCGCGCACGTAGATCGAGCCGGTCTGGTCTTTCGATCCGATCATCCGATCGCGCAGCCAGAACACCGATGCGCCTTCGCGCAGCAGGCGATTGACGACGACCACGCTGTCGTTCTGATGATGGCTGAGAAGAAACCCGTCTGCGCCCTGTCCGCCGATGTCACGCGCAGGCGCGGCAACGCTGTCGAGGACTGCAAACGGGCCGTCGAACGCATCGAGGATGCGGTCGAACTTCACGCCCATCTGCAAGGCCAGCGTCCAGCCGGCAATGTCGTAGGGCGGCTGATCGTCCGGATAGTGCTGCGGCTCGAACATGTCGAGCACCTCCGCGCGGAACGGCTGCGCCGTCTTCACCACGAACGAACCAGCGGGATAGGCGGTCCCGCCGACGCGGAATCCGGTGGTCGCGCGGTGCACGATCACGCCAGACTTCAGGAGCGCGTCGACGAACTTGGCGGCGGTCGGAAAGTCCGGCTGTGTCGCCGGGAGGATGTACCCACGCGGCGCACGGAGCCGGGGATCGCGCGCGGGGGCAGTGCTGCTGAAAGTCTCGACCCACGAATCGCGGCTGCCCTCCGCTATTGCGCGACGTGCCATTGTCCAGGCGTTCATGAGCAGGGTTTCCCGGGATCGAGAGGCAAAATCCAGGACGGCACGATTTGCCGTCATCGAGTAGTCGATCGCCTGACGGAAGTGCCATCGCTGAGGGGAAATCGGCAGCGGCAGATCCTCGGATGCCGTGCGGCGATCCGGAGGCACCGCCAGATTGATCGGCGTGGGCTCTCCGGTCGTCTCCGTGAGCAAACCAATCTGGTTGTGGAAGTACGCGGACGTCCGCAATCCCCCGTTCCACCATGACGAATAGGATGCGCCCTCGCGCATGGTCACGCCGCGTTTGCCTTCTGCCGCGAAGCGCGCCTGCATTGCCGATCCGATCAGCTCGAGACTCGGCGGGATCAACGGGTCCAGGACGTAATTGAACGGACCGCGAAACGGCGGAGCGAACATCACGGTCCCCGACGGGCCGGGCTGATGATGGTCATACACGATCTGCGGGAACCATTCCTTGTACAGGACGCGGTTCATGTTGGTGGTTTCAGCCTGACTGGAGAGGAAGAAGTCACGGTTGTTGTCGTGACCGATGTACTTCTGGTACGACCGTGGCACGCCGTCGAGCATCCGACGCGAAGGCTCGCGTTCACGCATATACCAGTCGCCGACCAGTGCGTGCCCATCGGGATTGGCGTGGACGGCGAGAACAATGACGTCGCGCAGGAAGCGCAGTGTTTCCTGATCCTCCGCCTGGGCGAGCTGATATACCAGCTCGATCAGTTGCTGCGCACCAAGCACTTCGTCCGCATGCAATCCGCCGTCGATCCAGACGACGGCTTTACCAGCCGAGGCAAGAGCGCGCGCCTGCTGCTCGTCGGGTTCTCCGAGAGCGAGTCGACGCGAAATCGCCTGGTACTCGTCCAGACGCGCAAGATTCTCCGGCGACGAGATGACGGTCATCCATTGCGTGCGCCCTTCTTCGGTCTGACCAATCGAGACAAGGCGGACGCGATCAGATTCGGCATCGAGCTTCTTCCAGTACTGCTCGAGCTGCCGGTACGTGGCGAGGAAGTAGTCGTCGCCGACGTTGGCGCCGAACTCCTGCGAGGGAGAGGTGATGCGGGTGAGCGCTTGCGAGACGGTCGGGGCCTCGTGGGCCACCATGCCCACGAGCAGCCCGACGATGAGCAGGCCGCGCAGCCGAGTCACGCGGGAATGATAGTTAGCTAGTTGGCTAGTTAGCTAGTCGGTAGTTGGTAGTTGGTAGTTGGTAGTTGGTAGTTGGTAGTTGGTAGTTGGTGGTTGGTAGTTGGTAGTTGGTAGTTGGTAGTTGGTAGTTGGTAGTTGGTAGTTGGTAGTTGGTAGTTGGTAGTTGGTGTTGAATCGCGGTTACGACTAACGGCGGCCGAATCTGCGGTACAGCCACGTGCCAGCGAACGTGGCCGCGGCAACACCCGACAGCGTGCCCCAGCGCACGCGGCTTGAACGCGCTGAAACGGGCAGCGCGCTGAGCTCATCATCGAGAAGGGCCGGCTGGACCGCGTACCGCCCATGGATCGGGCGAGTGCGAAGCCTGAAGTGCCGGGCGAGCGTTGCGACGTCAGCGGCCAACGTGGCGTGCGACATCGGCTCGCCATGACCGGCCGCCAGCACAGCCGGTTTCAACGACGCCAGGGCGGACACGGAGCTTTCGGCCTTGTCCCAATCGATCGTGAAATAGGCCGGCGGTCCCGCCAGTTCTCGCCGCTGCACGACGCCGGAATAGATGGACGACTGATCGGTGGTCGCGATCGCATCACCGGCGAGCAGAAGACGATCGCTCGAACGGAACAGCGACACGTGTCCGGGTGAGTGTCCGGGGGTGTGAATCCACCGCCACGCCGGCATTCCCGGGATGCTTCCATTCGCCGGCAGCGCGCGGATGCGGCCGACAGCGACGCCCTTCGAAGCGTCGGGTGGCGCCACTCGCGCCAGGACAGCGGCTCCCACTGTCGGATCCGGCGGCGGAAAATTCCGGCGGCCTGTCAGGAAAGGTAACTCGGCCACGTGCGCATAGACAGGCACGTCCCAGACCGCCAGCAGCGCTTCGAGCGCCCCGACGTGGTCGAAATGCCCGTGGGTGAGCACGATGGCGGTAGGACGGGATTCGACACCGAACCGATCTGCCGCAACACTGAGGATTTCGGCGGCACCATGCGGCAAACCGGCGTCAACGAGCACCCATTCCGACGTCGATCGGGACGCCGTGGCCCGCCGCGGCCCGACCAGATAGACGTTGACGATGGCGATACGGAGCCGCGCGACGTCAGGTGCAACCTCTTCTACCGCATATTCCTTTGGGTCGGTCAGCGGCTGAGGCATGCCGGACAAAATGCAACCGCGGGACCAGTATCCTGATGCTCGACCAGATGAAAATCGCGACGTGGAACGTCAACGGCATCCGTGCACGCCAGGCCCAGGTGCAGGAGCTTCTCGACAAGGAACAGCCGGATGTCCTGTGCCTGCAGGAGATCAAGGCGTCACTCGATCAGCTGCCGGTCTGGCTCTGCGACATCGAGGGCTACTGGTGCTACTGGCATGGCGGCAAGGGTTACTCCGGCGTCGGGCTTCACATACGAAAAGCGTCGTTTCCACATCGTCCGGGCTTCTTTCACCCCGAATTCGATTACGAGCACCGGATCGTCGCCGCGCGGCTGCCGTTGCCGGCACCCCCTGGCGAGACAGGATCAACGACCGGCGCGCATTTCACGGTCGCCTCGATTTATGTGCCGAACGGCGGAAAGGACTTCCCGGCCAAGATGCGGTTCCTGGAATCGCTCGATGCGTTCTCAGGGGACCTGCAGGCAACCGGACAGGCGTTTGTGCTGTGCGGCGATCTGAACGTTGCGCTGACGGACATGGACGTTCATCCCAAGGAACGCCGCCCGAACATCGTCGGTCAGCGACCTGACGAACGTGAGCTGATGCAGCGAATTCTCAGCCACGGGCTTGTCGACGTGCATCGCAGGTTCGAGCCGGATAATGCCGACCTGTTTACGTGGTGGGCGCCGTGGCGCAACATGCGGCAGCGCAACATCGGCTGGCGGCTCGACTACGTCTTCGCCAGCGACCCTCTTGCATCACGCGCGACGTCATGCGTCGTTCAGAGGGAAACGGGCACGAGCGATCACGGGCCGGTCATCGCCGTCTTCGAACTATAAACCTCCGACTCCCAACGCCCAACCAAAGGGGCGCCCGTAGTAGTTGGTAGTTGATAGTTGGTAGTTGATAGTTAACCCCGTTCTGCACGCGACCACCCTTCCGCCAGCTCTTCACCAACCGCAAGATGGTTGAGCGCGAAATCGGCGCTGCGGAAGGCTTCGAGCAACAACTCGCGGTCCAGGGTGTGCGCGGCGTTGCGACACTGGCGCGAGGCTTCGATGCGAACGAGCGCAAGCGCTGCCTCGAGCCCGCGCACAATCGTCGAGAGCCCTCGTCCCTGGTAGGCAGTCCAGGACGCGAACGCTTTTGCGGCTAGATAACGGTTGATGGGGCGTTGAAACACGTCCCACACCGGCTGGACGTGCGAGCGGAAGGCACGCTCGAGCCCGTCCTCATCTGCAGCCGGCTTCAGATCGTCCGGAATCGCAGCGACGACCTCGGCTCGCAAATCCAGGCTATCGACGAGGGCAGTCGGCATTGAGACCGCGACAAACGCCGGCCGCAGTTCGCGAACGGCTTCCGACACGGTACGCGTGCCGGGCCGCCACGACGTTCGAAGCTGCGTCGCGTCTGACGCGAGCGTTTCGATCACGCGCTCCGGAGAAACGGGCGCGGCGCACCGGCGCACCATGTGGCGTTCCCATTCCGAGTAACCGTCCGGATCCATCAGCATCGATGGCGAGAGCAACGGCGGCAGGTCGTCGGGCGTCACTGTAAGGCCGTCGTAGTCCGCGTACGGGAAAGCGGGCGGCCCTTCAACGATCTGCAGCTCCACATCCTCTCGAAACAGCATCGACGCGGCCGTCGGGCAGTAGTGCGAGAGCGTGATGAAGGTGCCGCGGGAATCGGCGACAGCGAGACGCGGAAAAAACCGGCAGGTGGCGGGCAGCGACTGTTCGCCAACGTCACGGTGCACCACACAGAGGTGGGTCCCACGATCGAAGAACACACACTCGCCGCGATCCGTTCGCTCGAGCATCGCCGCGGCATCGTCGGGGAGATCGGGTTCGACTATGAACGGGCTGAGCGGTTCGGCGTTCGGCGCGACACGAAGCGTCCCCTTTCCTATCCGCTCGTTCAAAGCGCGATAAACAGGAAGCTCGACCGGCACATCCCAGTCCGCTGTGCAACACGCGCCCGAGTGACGACACCTGTAATCCGCGTGAATGCTCAGAGCGAAGACGCGCGAGCTCATGTTTCCAGCATACCGAAGAGCCGTTGCGGTTCAGCATTTGCAGCTCTGTCGGCATGAAGATTCTCGTGGCGTTGATCGCGTTTCTCGCCGGATCGAATCTGCTCGCCCAGACCACCAGGCGTCCACCGGCGCCCACGGCGGCAGTCGACCAATCGCAGGGAGCAGCGGATACGGTTGCGGTGCAGGTGATGCTGGATCGGGCAGGCTTTTCTCCTGGCGCGATCGATGGGCGCGCAGGTGCCAATCTCAAACGAGCCCTCGCCGCCTTTCAGCGGGCGAATGGATTAGCCGAGTCCGGTGTCGCGGACGAACAGACACGACAGCGGCTGGGCGGCACGACGGGAACCACGCCGCTGACCAGCTATACGATCCGCGAGGCAGACGTCGCCGGGCCTTTCACCACAAACATTCCTGCCGATCTGGTAGCGCAATCGAAGCTCGAGACGCTCGGATATCGGAATGCGCTGGAAGCGATTGCGGAGCGGTTTCACACAACTCCGCAATTCCTGCAGCGATTGAACGGGGAAGCGGCGTTCGCGAAGGCGGGCGAACAGATCCGAGTACCCAACGTGGACCCCTTCGAGCTGCCGCAACCAGGCGCCAGCGCTGAACGCGGCCGTGGGCGCGGCCCCGAACAGCGCGGCGCTCCCGCCGCTGGGCGAGGACGGCGAGGCAATACGGAAACCACGCCGGAGTTCACGATCGCGGTGACGAAGTCCACGAGCGCCGTGACGGTCGAAGACTCGACGGGTCGCGTGATATTTCATGCGCCGGTTACGACCGGGAGCGAACACGATCCGCTGCCGGTCGGCAACTGGAAGGTCACGACTGTCCAGGTCATGCCGAAGTTTCACTACAACCCGGACCTCTTCTGGGACGCGAATCCAGGACAGTCGAAGGCGACGATTCAATCGGGACCGAATAATCCTGTGGGAATCGCGTGGATCGATTTGACCAAGGAACATTACGGTCTGCATGGCACGCCGGAGCCGGCACAGATTGGCCACGTCGAATCGCACGGCTGCGTGCGCCTCACGAACTGGGACGTTGCGCGGCTGCTGAAATGGGCACAGCCGGGCACACCCGTGGTGTTTCGCGAGTAGCCTGTCATGCGAAGGGTCGACCGGGTTCGTCTGGAGAAACGTAGACGCGTGATCCTGACGGTCGGCCTCGCCTTCACGCTTGGCGCCCTTACCTCAGCAGCGCTCATCTGGCGCGCCGATCAGCTTGCCGCCCGCGGAATCGTCGAGCAGGCGGAGCAGGCCACTGCGCAGCACATCGACCGCGAGGCGCCACTCACCGATCTGCCGGCGCCCCTCGCCGTACCGGCAGCTACCGCAGGACGAACCGAAGGCTCGAGCGCCAGCGCTGACCTCCTTAAGCGGCGGCACCTCTCCATCCCCGTTGAAGGCATCTCCCGCGACCAGCTGCGCGACACCTTCGAGGAGCGTCGCGGCGGTGGCCTGCGTAGTCATGAAGCGCTCGACATCATGGCGTCGCGCGGCACTCCGGTCCGTGCGGTTGACGAGGGCAAGATCGCCAAACTGTTTAAGAGCGTCGCGGGCGGGCTCACGGTGTACCAGTTCGACCCATCCGAGACGTTCGCCTACTACTACGCCCACCTCGACCGCTACGCAGAAGGTCTCCAGGAAGGACAGCAGGTGCACCGCGGCGAGCTGCTCGGCTACGTCGGTAGCACCGGCAACGCGTCGGAGGATGCGCCGCATTTGCACTTCGCAATCTTTGCGCTCGGACCTGAGCGGCGATGGTGGCAGGGCGAAGCGATCGATCCGTACCCTCTGCTCCGCTGACCACGGCTGTAACTCACACCGCACAAACGACTTGCCGCAGGTACAGAAGTATTACAGTGCGGCGGCGCCCGGCCTGTTATCGTCCCTTGAGTTTTTTCCGATATCTCACACCAGGAGGCGACGTCACTCGATGGCAGCACCGGCGCTCATGTACGGCCGCAAGTATCAGCAGGGGGTCAACGTCATCACGACCGTGGCGATGATCGCGTTTCACATCCTCGCCGTCGCGGCCTTCTTCTTCATCGACGCCGGCGCCATTGCCACTGCCGTCGCTTTGTATTTTGTCGCGGGCATGCTCGGCATCGGCATGGCCTATCACCGCCTCCTCACCCACCGCAGCTACAAGACAACGCCGTGGATGGAGTACTTCCTGACCTGGTGCGGCACGCTCGCACTCGAAGGTGGACCAATCTTCTGGGTGGCGACGCATCGCGTCCACCATCAGAAGTCGGATCAGGAAGGCGATCCGCACACCCCGCGCGAAGGCACGTGGTGGGCGCACATGGGATGGATCATCACCGGCAGCGGACTGCATCATGACGCGCACGTGCTGTCCAAGTACGCTCCCGACCTCTCCCGCGATCCCGTGCACATCTGGCTCTCCAAGTACCACTGGACCTCAAACGTCATCGTCGGGC
>Ga0207701_10003525_pt1 | contig 16039 bp, 19 predicted proteins | sample KBSSwiSSwithPhiX_FD_184294 | JGI IMG/M metagenome (GOLD analysis project Ga0207701, IMG submission 184294) | Switchgrass rhizosphere bulk soil microbial communities from Kellogg Biological Station, Michigan, USA, with PhiX - S5 (SPAdes) (version 2) | ecosystem: Environmental > Terrestrial >... | reverse complement strand
CTGGGGCGTAGCCAAGTGGTAAGGCACCGGTCTTTGGAACCGGCATTCGTTGGTTCGAATCCACCCGCCCCAGCCAATCTCATTTTCGATTGTTGATTGAAGATTGAAGATTGAAGATTGATTGATAGTTCGCTTACGCAGATCTTCAAATCGTCAATCAAAAATCATCAATCAACAATGATTCTATGAGCACAACTGGCGGCATCAAGATCTTCTCCGGAAACGCAAACCCCAGGTTGGCCGATGAAATTTGTCGCCAACTAAGTTGTGACATGGGGCGCGCATTCACTGAGCGTTTCTCGGATGGCGAGTTCAACTTCCAGATAGATGAAAACGTTCGCGGTGGCGACGTCTTTATAGTGCAGTCGACCTGCCCGCCGACGGACGCGAATCTGATGGAACTGCTGATCATGCTCGACGCGTTTCGTCGTTCGTCAGCAGAGCGCATCACGGCCGTGATTCCGTATTACGGTTACGCCCGGTCTGATAAGAAAGACCGACCGCGAGTTCCGATTTCAGCCAGATTGGTCGCGAACCTGATTACCGTAGCCGGCGCCGACCGCTTGTTGACAATCGACTTGCACGCGGCACAGATTCAAGGGTTCTTTGATATTCCGGTAGACCACTTGTATTCAGCACCTGTGATGGTCCAATACTATCAGGAACATCGACTGCCGAATCTGACGGTTGTTGCTCCGGATACAGGCGGTGCAGAAAGAGCACGTGCCTACGCGAAACGACTCGATGCCGAACTGGCGCTCTGCGACAAACGTCGTGAGAAAGCTAACGTTGCCGAGGTCATGAACGTGGTTGGTGATGTTCGCGGTCGGAGTTGTTTGATTGTCGACGACATGTGCGACACCGGTGGCTCGTTGACAAAAGTAGCTCGAGCATTGAAAGATGCTGGGGCCGATAGAATACATGCGTGCTTCACGCATCCGGTGTTATCCGGAAGGGCCGTTGACCATTTGGCCGAATCGGATATAGAACAGATAATCGTTACGAATACGATTCCGCTTCGCGACAACGCGAGCGAGCTTGAAAAAATAAAAGTACTAAGTATCGCGCCGCTTCTGGCGAAAGCGATCAAGTCGATCCATGAGGAGACTTCGGTTTCCTCGCTCTTCGTATGAAGGGCAAACACTGATGGCTTAAAAGAAGACCATCAGCGACCGGCGACATTGCCGATTGCAGATTGTAGATTGTTGATTGGAAAGGCTCGTCCGGAGTCTTTCTTAATCATCAATCATCAATCATCAATCATCAATGTTCGCGGTCGCTGAAAGTTTGTGAGGAGACATATGGCGGAGAGAAAAGAATTCAAGATCCAGGCGAAGCAACGCACCGGTCGTGGCAAGAACGACGCACGGCGCGTCCGACGTGAAGGATTGGTTCCCGTGACTGTTTACGGCGGCGGTGCTGAAACTATTGCTGCCGTTGCTCCATTGCGTGAGCTTGCCGCGATCCTGCGGTCGGAAGCTGGACGGAACACCATCTTCACGATCGACGTCGAAGGCGTCGGCGTGAGCGAAGTCATGTTCCACGATCGTCAGATCGATCCGGTGCGCGGTCGTTTGATTCATGCGGATCTAACGCGCCTGGTCAAGGGTCAAAAGATTGAAGTTACAGTGCCGCTGCATCTGGTCGGTGAGCCATTCGGCGTGAAAGAGAAGCAGGGGGTGCTGGAACAGATCATTCGTGAGATCGAGATACGTTGCGAGCCACGAGACATCCCTGACTCAATCGATGTTGATGTTACGAACCTTGATGTTCACGACGTGTTGCACATTTCAGATATTCAGGTCCCGGCAAATGTGGAGATCCTCGAGGACGCCGACACTGTGATTGCAACAATCGGCATTGTTAAGGAAGAAGAGGTTGCTCCGGCGCCGGCGGTTGAGGGCGAAGAACCTACTGAGCCTGAAGTTATCGGCAAGGGTAAGAAGGAAGAAGAGGGCGAGGAAGAAGGCGGCAAAGAGTAAGAGCATTGTTGATTGTAGATTGCAGATTGAAGATTGGGCCCCGCTTTTTACGGTTTCGGACCTCGGGCGAAAAGTCCGCGTTTAGAATGACTGAGTAAGGCTCAATCATCAATCAAGAATCAAAAATCGAAAATGGTTTATCTCATCGTCGGACTCGGTAACCCAGGTGCGGAGTACGAACGAACCCGACACAACCTGGGATTCATGGTGATTGACAAACTGGCGGACGACGAACGGATTCCGATCTCTAGTCGGGAATGCCGCTCTTTGATAGGGCGAGGTCAAGTTGAAGGTAAACCGGTTAAGTTAATTAAGCCGCAAACCTTCATGAATCTGAGTGGTGAGGCGCTGACGTGCCTCGCAGCGAAGCATCACCTGGTTATGCCTGTCGAGACGCTGATTGTCTTATCTGATGATCTGGCGTTACCGGTCGGAAAGATTCGCGTTCGCGAACGCGGATCGGCTGGTGGGCACAACGGTCTGAAGTCGATTATCGAAGGGCTGAAAACAAACGACTTCGTCCGAGTGAGAATGGGAATTCAACCGGATCACCCAATCAGTGATGCGAAACGGTTCGTGCTTGATAGGTTTGCGAGTAGCGAGCGTGAGTTAGTCGAACAGATGGTTGAACAAGCGGCGAAAGTAGTGCGCACGATTGTCAGAGATGGCGCGCTAAAGGCGATGCAGGAATTTAATTGATTGCCGATTTTTGATTGCCGATTGCCGATTGAAAGAGTGTTTAGCGAGTTTTTCTAATCGGCAATTGGCAATCGGCAGTCGGCAATAACCGGAGGTAGATTTGGATAACAAAAGACAATACGAAGTGGTCTTCATCGTGGATCCGACTGTTGATGATGAAGTGGCGCGTTTGACTGACGGCTTCAAGCAGATTGTGACCGATCAGGGTGGCGTCGTGACCAAGGCTGAGACCATGGGCAAGCGCCAGCTCGCATATGAGATCCTTCACCAAAAAGAAGGCACGTTTGTGTTGATGGAGATCGAAGGTTCGGGTCGCGAGATCGCTGAGCTCGAGCGCCGCATGCGCGTGAACGATCGCGTGCTCCGCTATCTCACCGTTCGAGTCGATGAAGATCGACGCCGCGCAGATAAGCTGAAGGACCGTCGTGCGCGCAAAGCGGCGAAGAAAGCAGCCGGCGGTGCAGCGGCGGCGGCGCGTCGTAGTGGCGGAGCCGAGTTTGCAGCATCCACCGGCGAGTAATCCACCGCGGTTCAGTTAGACAAGATTTACGAGGAACAATATGTCAACCAATTACGAAGAGCGCCCACGTGGCGGCGGATACGACAGTGATGACGATCAGGATCGGCGGTCAATGGGCGGTCGCGGTGGCGGGCGGCGCATGCATCGGCGACGTGTTTGTCGGTTTTGCATCGACAAGACTGATTTGATTGATTTTAAAGACGTTCGTTTACTGCAGAATTATCTGCCCGAGCGCGGGAAGATCCTGCCGAGACGAATCTCCGGCAATTGCGCAACGCATCAGCGCATGCTTGCGGAAGCAATCAAACGAGCACGCAATATCGCGCTGCTTCCGTACACCACTGACTGAGAATTGAGGAATCGGTAATGGCACACACGAAGGTTTTGTTACGCGAAGACGTTGATGATTTGGGTGCACGAGGTGAAATCGTGCGCGTGCGTGCGGGTTACGCGCGCAATTATCTGCTGCCGCGCAATCTGGCTGTCGAAGCGACTACCGGAAACGTTAAAGGGATTGAGCAGGAGCGCGCGGCACTGTTGAAGAAAGAGGCGAAGGAGCGTTCGACAGCAGAAGCGCAGTCGGAGAAGATGCGGTCGCTGACGTTGGAATTCAAACGCAAGGCCGGCGAGCAAGGTGCTCTCTACGGCTCTGTCACGTCAATGGATCTCGCTGAGGCTTTGAAAGAGCGCGGTTATGAAATCGATCGTCACCGCATTCACCTGCGAGAACCGTTGAAGCGTCTCGGTGAGTTTAATGTTCCGGTTAGACTGCATCGCGAAGTTTCGATCGATCTTCAGGTAAAGGTTGTCCCTGAAGGGGAAGTGATCGTCGGTCATATGACCCCTGAGCAGGAAGCCGAGCTGATCAAGCAGAGCCAGGAGCAGGAAGAGGCGCAGCCCGCGGAGTGATTTTTAGCCGCAGATTCTCACAGATACACACAGATCAAAACTAAAAACGTTTTGAGGTGGAGCATCGTCTCCACCTTTTTCTTTAAATCTGTGTTCATCTGTGAGAATCTGCGGCTCAATTTCTTTTCCTACCGAAAATAAAGCTGATACAAATATTGTGGTCGCTCTGACGCTGCTATATATTCAGCTTCAAGATCAATATGTCTGCTGCACAGTTTCAAGTCCCTGAACAGCTACCACATAGTGCCGATGGCGAGCGCGCGATACTCGGAGCAATACTCATCGATAACGCTCTGATGGCGCAGGCTATCGAATTACTCGATGTTGATGCTTTCTACGTTGAGTCGCACAAGAAAATCTATTCGGCGATGATCGAGCTCTTCAACGGGGGCTCAGAGATCAATCCGATCTTCCTTGCCGAGGTGCTGCGTCAACAAGGCCAGTTACACTTCGTTGGTGGCGTCGGTGATATCGCGGCACTCACCGTCGGTATGCCGCGTATCGACAAGCTCGACAGCTACGCGAAGCTCGTTCACGGCAAGTTTCTTCTTCGCCGGATCATTCGTACCTCTTACCAGATCATTGCTGAAGCAACCGTTCAAGAGGATGAACCGGAAGTGATTCTCGATCACGCTGAACAGCACATCTTTGAGATTGCAGACGCGCGAATCCGCAAGGGCCTCGAGCATGTGAAGCCAATCGCTGAGCGGCTGCTGGAAAAAGTTCAGGAGATGGAAGGTCGCTCAAACATGTTGACGGGTTTGACGACCGGCTTCCGAGATCTGGATACGATAACTTCAGGCATGCAGGCTGCAGACTTGATCATCCTGGCCGCGCGTCCATCGATGGGCAAGACCAGTTTTGCGCTGATGCTTGCAGAGAATGCCGCGTTGAAAGCTGGCGCCATCGTCGCGATTTTCTCTTTGGAAATGGCGAAAGAAGCGCTCGTGATGCGCATGCTTTGTTCGCAGGGAAATATCGATGCTCAGCGATTTCGCACGGGTTTCCTGACGCGGCCGGAATGGGCTCAGATCGCCAAATCACTTGGCACCCTGGCTGACACCAAGATCTTTCTCGACGACACACCGGCCATCAACATTCTAGAGATGCGCGGTAAAGTCCGACGGCTCGCTGCTGAACAAAAACGGCTCGACTTAATCATCGTCGACTATCTTCAGTTGATGTCGTCACACAGCCGGCGCTTTGAATCCCGCCAACAAGAAGTTTCGCAGATTTCGCGCGAGCTAAAACATCTCGCGAAAGAGTTCAACGTGCCGGTAGTAGCGCTGTCTCAGTTGTCGCGCGCTCCGGAGTCTCGATCTGATCACAGGCCACAGCTGTCAGACCTGCGTGAGTCAGGCGCGCTCGAACAGGATGCTGATTTGGTTGCGTTTATCTTCCGTGAGGAACAGTACAAGACGCCCGAAGAGCGTGAGAGCATGCCGGAGGATCGTAAGAACATTGCGGAGTTGATTATCGCCAAACAACGAAACGGCCCGACGGGGTCAGTCGATCTTCGCTTCACGCCGTCGAGCATGCGTTTCGACAATTTGTACCGCGAGTAGTCGTGCTCATTCAGTACCGTGCGCGGTAGCGGACGGCCACCACTCAACATAACCTTAAGCGTGCTACCTTCTCGCTGCGTTGAGTGATGGCCGTCCGCGCACGGTACTGAATACAATCGGCAATGTTTAAAGCCCTGCCATCTCCAGGTGCGTCGTGAGAATGCGGTTCTCGTGCTGCATGTAGTATTGGCAGTTTTCCTTTTTCTGTACTTCTCTCATCTGCATTTGATTCCGCGGACACCCGCCAAGACACGAAGGCAAGAATTCGCAGCCACGACAAACCGGGTTCAGCAGCGGACTCCATTGCTGCCACTTCTTTAGATTTGGATGATTAGGATCAAGCACATCGTCAATGTTGCCGATTGCTTCGCTTGAATCGTCTACTGCAAGCCCGCACTTGTGGACCTCGCCGTTCGGATTGAAGATGAAACCGTTACTACCAATCGCGCCGCAGTTGTACATCTTCGGTTCCGGAAACTGATACAAGCCTTGAAACGCGACTGGCACACCGAGAGAATCGAGTCGTTTCATCCAGGCGAGATTCATTTCCTGAAAATCATCGACCGAACAAACTTCTGACGCTACGGAAGCACACGCATCTGTGAATGGCGAGATGCGAGCCAGATAGGGAAAAAACTCCTTGTCTGGACCAAGCCAGCCGCGCGCTGCGAAGAAATCCAGCAAAGCCCACGCTTCATTTAGATTGTGCTTGTCGACGTTAATGCGCAGTCGAACGAGAAACTTGCCAACGACTCGTTCGAGCCCGAACACCGTCTGTTCAAATGACGAGATGACGCGCAACTTGCTCGGCCGCCGCTCGTCGTGCATCTGTTTCAAACCATCAAGTGTAATTTGTAGTCGATCGACCCCAGCTTTCGTCAGTACCTCGACCGAGCGCTCCGAAATCATCGTTCCATTCGTTATCGCCTGAGCACTGTAAGGCGTGTCGTAACGCTTGCACAGCTGCAAAAACGATTTGGAAAGGTACTCAATTACGTCGAGTGCAAGAAGTGGTTCGCCGCCAAACCAGTCGACGTTCATACTTGGAATGCTATTTGACGCAAAACGCTCGGTGACAAACTCGATGATTCGATCCTGTCGCTCCCGACTCATTTTGCCGCTCTTCTTGCCGACAAAGCAGTAGTCACAACCGAGGTTGCAGCCAAACGTGGGCAAGATGGTGAGCAGGAATTGAGAGTTTTGCCGCTCGCGCTGATACTGCGCTTCGATTGCGCCGAGCTCATCGAATTCCTTATCAACAACAAAACCGCCCGCCACCAAATGCTTGAACAGCGACTCATCTTCGACCGATGACGGCAAAGCTTCGCCCTCCGGAATACTGTCGATCAGCTCGCCGGCCTTCCTGAAGGCGCCGGCCGACAGCTTTACGATGGCGCCGGAAAATCCGTTGTAAGCGACGCCGTCTCCGTTACTCAGTTGGAGAAGGTGGGTGTAGTGAGATCTTTTCCACGGCATGACATCACTCCCTGTTATTCGGAATTAAACGATACAGGTGTCGCCACCAAAACACGGATCCGCGCGGCGCGGCAGTTTTGCCCGTAGCAAGGCTTGTTCAATATCGGTCTGCAACACGATTCCGGCATCAGGGCGCATTGAGGTGGCTGCGATGCAGGTGTCGCCGCCGAAACATGCCGCTCCTTCGAGACCGAGCTTCTTCAGCGCCTTAATATCCATTGGCCGAGGTAGTCTGACCCACATCACTACTTCCTCTTTGCTCTTTTTCGTAGTTGCTCCTTTGGTCGTTGTTTTCTTGATAGCCATTGCTCTAGCTCCTTTCAGGCATTGAAGATTTTATAGATTGTAGATTGCAGATTGGTGATTCATGATCCCATTGTTGCGGACTGAAACGTCCCGCTCAGATCACAATCAAAAATCTGCAATCTTCAATCTTCAATGTTATAAGTTGTTGCGAGGTGAGCGAACAGTAAACCTTGTCATCATCACATGTCAAAGAAAAAATTCAACATGCCGACAACTAATCGCCCAACTTGGGCTGAGATCGATCTCAACAATCTCGCTGCAAACTTTAGAACTATAAAACAGCGAGTCGGACCCGAAACGAAAGTGATGGCCGTTGTGAAGGCGAATGCCTACGGGCATGGCGCGGCCGCATGCGCGAGACGACTAGCAGCGGAAGGTGCGGATTGGTTTGGCGTAGCGTTGCCGGAAGAGGGAATCGAACTTCGCGACGCAGGTATCACGCAGCCAATCCTTTGCCTCAGCGGGTTCTGGGGGGATCAATCCGCGCTTTGTCTGCAACATCGATTGACACCTGTTGTGTATCGGATCGACCTGCTGCAACGACTGAATCAAGCCGCACGCGAAGCCGGAGTCGTGGTCGACGTTCATGCAAAGATAGATACGGGAATGGGCCGGTTAGGAGTTCGTTTCGATGAAATGAATGAGTTTGTCGCCGCAGTGTCTGAACTGAAGAATGTTCGCATCGACGGTGTGATGACTCATTTCGCCGCCGCCGATGACGCGTCTTGCCGTCCTCTGACTCATGACCAGATTCGACGTTTCCAGGAAGGGGTTTCGGTCTTTCGGCAACATGGCCACACGCCCAGACATCTTCATCTGGCTAACTCGGCGGCGACATTTGGTGAAAAAGAAAGCTGGGGAAACATGGTCCGCCCAGGAGGGATTTTGTATGGCTTGTGGCGCGATGTGTTGCCGTTATCAGTAGGCGATCCAGATCTACTCCCGGTGATGTCTGTTCACTCTCGAATCGCGTTGTTGAAGTGGGTGCCTGCCGGCGAAACGATTGGTTACGGTTGTACGTTCGAAGCTTCGCGCCGAAGTTTGATCGCGACAGTTCCGATTGGCTATCACGATGGATACATGCGAGGTTTATCTAATCGTGCCCACGTGATCATTCGTCACTCATTTGTGCCGGTCGTAGGGCGCATATCAATGGACCTGACACTCGTCGACGTAACAAACCTTGAGGGAGTTGAAGTGGACGATCGAGTGACGTTACTAGGAATGGATGAACCCGGATCTGAATTGAACGTTACCGCAGAAGATCTGGCGCGCATTTCCGGAACGCTTTCTTATGAAGTTACGTGTGGGGTGAGTTCGCGCGTTCCCAGGAACTACATTGACTAAAGAAAAGTGCTCTTTTAATATTCGCCCACCTCGCTAACGCTTTATTAAGTGGAGTGGGGACTCCCAGTCGTTTTTGACACTCAGTTACTACGCGTTCCTTTCATCAACCGACACTATTCCTCTGATCACTAGCGAGGAGGCTCACTCATGATTTACACGGTGAAACCTGGCGATACATTGTCGAAGATTGCGTCCCGCCACGGCATTACATTGAATCAACTGCTCGATGCAAATCCACAATTCAAAACTAATCCCAACCAGCTACAGGTTGGAGACGTCCTGAATTTGCATGCGGCCGTGGGCACCGCTCCAACGCAACCGCTTCCAACGCAACCGCTACCATCACCACAGCCCGCTGCTTCGCCCGCGACAGGTGCTCGTCCGATCGGCGCGGTCGGCACTAGTACAGCTGCTCTGCTCGGTAATCTGTCGGCCAAATACGAAACCGGCGGACGCGGACCAGGCACGGTATCCACCGGTTCGGGAGATCCGGGAGGCGTTTCGTACGGTTCGTATCAAATGGCGACCAAGACAGGAACGGTTGCGCGCTTTGTGTCTGAGGCTGACTTCCCCTGGCGCAACTCCTTTAAGAACCTGCAACCCGGAACACCGCCATTCACTGCGAAGTGGAAAGAGATCGCCATGTCAGAGGCGGAGCGTTTTCAGGAATGTCAGCATGCATACATCAAGAAGACGCACTTCGATTTGTTGGTAGCGCAAACGCTCAGTGAGAACGGGCTCGACATCAACAGCCGCAGTCATGCGCTGCAGGATGCAGTTTGGTCCACAGCAGTCCAACACGGAGGGAAGTGTGCGGTGATTCGAAAGGCGCTGAGTGCTCTGACCATCGATTCATCCGCCAGTGATTTCGATAAAAAGCTCATTAGCGCGATTTATGCAGAACGCGGCCGCCGACGTGCCGATGGAAAGCTCGTTTATTTCCCGAGCAGCTCGCCGAATGTGCAGAAGGGCGTGGCAAACAGGTTTAAGAACGAAGAGGCTGATGCACTGAAGATGCTCGCTGACGAAGGGTGACCAGTCAGACAGGATTGCAGGATTACAGAATTAATCAAGTAATCATGGAATCCTGTAATTCTGTGAACCGATAATTTATGAGTGAACCAGAACAACTAACCATCAAAGTTAACGACACCGACTCAGTAACAGCTCTGCTTTATCCAGCGGCAAAGAAAACGAGAACTGGAACAACCATCATTCTTGGTCATGGTGCGGGCTCAGATCAGCTCAGTCCATTCATGCGGCTCTTTGCCTCGGGCCTTGCGGAGCGTGGACTCGATGCTCTTACGTTCAATTTCGTCTACATGGAAAAACGAAAGGGCGCTCCAGATCCAAAAGCAAAATTAGAATCGTGCTACAACGCCGTTATAGACAGCGCAACCAATCACAAAAAGCTCAAGGGCAATCGACTGCTTATCGGTGGAAAATCGATGGGTGGCCGTATTGCTTCTCAAGTGGCTGCTCAAGGCGACGAGCGAATTAAGGGTTTAGTATTTCTCGGATATCCACTTCATCCGCCGGGCCAACCGCAGAAGCTTCGCACGGATCACTGGCCGTCAATCAAAGCCCCGATGTTGTTTGTGCAGGGAACGCGCGACTCATTCGGATCGCCTGATGAAATCAACCCCATTTTGAAGAAACTAAAACTGAAGGCGACTGTCTACGTGGTCGACACTGGTGATCATTCGTTGAAGGTTCAGAAGAGTGCGGGTGTTGCGCAGGATGCGGTTTACGAACTTGTGATGGATAAGATCGTTGAGTGGAGTGAAGGCAAATAGGATCTATCTGACTTATTCTTTATAAAACAGCCGTCTCTTCAAGCAGCTTCCCCGATGCGAAGCGTTCAACACCCAGCAGCGGGGCATCGACAATCTCTGAACGCCCTTTCATAATCAGATCTGCGGTGATGCGCCCTGATGCGGGAGAATGCATTACGCCGTGCCCGCTGAAACCATTCACAAAAAACAGACCATCGACGTTTGGCGCTGGTCCAATGATCGCATGATGGTCGGGTGTCATTTCGTATAAGCCCGCCCACGCACGTCGAGGGTTCACGCCGGCCTCTGCCAAACACGGAACACGCGATGCCGCTCGCGTCAGGATCTTCTCGATAAACGTCTCATCGAATTCGGTTTTGAATCCTGGTGTTTCTTCAGGATCATTCCACGCCAGCAGAATCCCCTGACCTTCACGACGGAAGTGAAATCCCGTCGACATGTCGATCACCATGGGAAACCGTTTCGGCAAACCCGCAAAAGGTTCTGTCGGCACCAACTGACGCCGCAAAGGTTCCACCGGAAGTTCAGCACCGGCCATGTGTGCTACGCGCGCGGCCCATGCGCCGGCAGCGTTTACTACAACAGGTGTTGAAACAAGTCCTCGCGTTGTTTCAACGCCTCGCACCTGACCCGACTCAACCTTAATTCCATTGACTTCTGTGTCTAACCACAGCCGTACACCTTTTTCTCGTGCGTTCAGCATGAATCCCATCATCACACTGTGCGGATCGACAAAGCCGTCAGTGGGACAAAACGTGCCGGCGAGAATGTCGTCAGCCCGGAGCTGCGGCAGGATCTCGACAATATCTTCACGACTGACGAGTTCAACATTCGTCACACCGTGAGCGATCTGTCGTTCCCGATTTGCTTTAAGATATTCAAGGTGTCGTTCGCTGGTCGCGCAAAACAGATAGCCGTGCGGTCGATAGTCAGCCGGATGGCCCACGCGCTCATCGAACGTCGAAAAGAAGTCGATTGAGTAACGCGACATCTGAATGTTGACGGGCGTGGTGAACTGCGCGCGAACGCCCCCCATACTTTTGCCGGTCGAGCCCTTCCCCTGGTGTGCGTCGCGCTCGATAACCAGGATGTTAGTGCATCCCGCGTCGGCGAGGTGGTAAGCCACACTCGAGCCGACAATGCCGCTGCCGATGATTACGACGTCTGCTGTCTCAGTCATGTTGTCGAGGCGCATGTTACCTTTGATCTGATCTTTTTGTGAACGATCGAAGCGCTGGCGCGTGTCACTGAAGCATGTACCACCTGATCCCGACGATCATTCTGGTCCCACTGATCTTTGCCTGGTTAGCGCAGATGATAGGAGTTTGCCGTGCTTACTGGGCGCTTGCTGGTACGCCCGCGTTACTCTTGTTAGTGGCGCTGGTTGCTGAACGTTGGTTAGGTTACGGATTGGTCGCACATGCCCTTTTTCACTTTTCCTACGACACAAGCTATGTTTTGACACTCATCGGTTTGCTTCTTTGCTTGTATTTTATGTTCAAACGAAGGCGACCGATCGAGTTGATGTTGGCACTTATTCTGACAGCCATTCCTCTTCTGTACCTGCTGCTGTGGTAACCGAATTCAGTACCATTCGCGGTAGCGGATGGCCTTGCTCAACACGCTAAACAAATTGGTCCTCCCTATTCTGCAGTTGACTGGAGGCCATCCGCTACCGCGAATGGTACTGAATACTTTCCCGCTTTCAATTTCCCTACTACTCAAGTTACATTCTCACGCTCACTGGAGGTTCTCCATATGCCCAAGAATACAGACTTCGATTCAGCGTTCACCCAGTTGAAAGAAATCTTCGAGCCTTATGCAGACAAACTGAATGTTGCCGCCGACACGCGCAACTACTACGCGCTGGAGACGCACCACGTCATGAAAAACAAACGCCGTCTCTACTTTGGTGGTGTTCGACGGGGTAAGGCGTATGTCAGCTTTCACCTGATGCCTGTCTACGCCTGTCCCGATATAACGGAAAAGATTTCACCCGACCTCAAAAAGCGGATGCAGGGAAAGTCGTGCTTTAACTTTTCTGCTCCTGATGAAAAACTCTTCAAGGAACTTCGCAAGATTACTAAAGCCGGGTTTGCGCGTTTCACATCAAAAAAATTCTACTCTCCATTCTAAAAGGACATGCCTCGAACATTTGATTGCCCAAAATGTGGTGCACCGGTCGACTACGCTCAAAGCACGTTTGGTGGTGACTTCACAGTTCGCTGCAGCTACTGCAACAGCACTCTGGCTCAGCCAAACGACGCACTGGGCCGGCCGGCCCATGTCATCAAGGTCGATCTTCTCGGAGCAACGGAGCACCTTAAGCCGCTTCGCTGGCTTTGGCTCTTGTTGGCGATTCCGGCATTCGGTGTACTCGCCGGCGTGGTTGCCTTATTCGTCGGATTGATACCAGTGTTCTGGTCATCTTCAAACAGAAACACATCAAGTTCAAACGGAAACACATCTAGCCCACCTTCACGCACAAGCCCCAGAACTGACGAACGCGTGTTGCTGAAGTTTGGCTCCGAGGGTATTGGTCCAGGAATGTTTAAGGACGCACGCAGCATCGCCATCGATGCTTCGGGAAATATTTACGTGGGGGAATATCTTGGTGGTCGCGTCCAGGTGTTTGACGGCAACGGTAAGTTCATTACTCAGTGGACAGTTGATCCGAACATGCCCTTGCGTGGCTTCGCGGCCGATCGCAAAGGCCAGGTCTACATTGCTCAGAAAGGACAAATCCTGCGTTACGAGGGTTCAACAGGTAAACAGGTCGGCGAAATAGCGTACGCGGAAGGAAATGGGTTCGACGACATAACGGCCACAGCTGATGGCGGGCTTGTATGTGCCTGGCAACGAAACCGCGATGACGTCGTTCGTTTCAATTCCTCCGGTGAAGTCGTCAAGACCATTAAGGCTGCGATCAGTTCGGCCAGTGGAAGGTCAGAACTGGATATGAGTGTTGCAGCCGACGGACTGGGAAATGTCTACGCGCTGGGATCGTTTAATGAAGCGGTCTTTAAGTTTGGGCCGGATGGAAAGTTCATCAATCGGTTTGGCGGAAGCGGAAACGAGCCTGGCCAATTGCGCGCTGCCTCGGCGATTGCGGTCGATGGCCGAGGTCGCGTCTACGTGAGCGACATCAAAGGTATACAGGTGTTCGACTCTGACGGCCGTTATATCAGTTTCTTAAAACTTCAAGGCCACGCTTTCGGAATGGTCTTCAACGACAAGAACGAACTTCTTGTCGCGGCGCGAACACAGGTGATCAAGCTTAATGTGGCTGATTGATGTTGCTGGGATGACTATGATCGATCACTACCAGCGCTGGTTTACGTACGAACGAGATGTACACCGAACGACACTCGAGTCGTTGACGCGTCTTGATGAAACGCAAAAGGCGTCATCGTCTTTTCAGAAGGCAGTAGATCTTTTGGCTCACGTGATCGCGGCTCGCAGAATGTGGTTGTTTCGATTCGGAGTGACCGCGGAGAAGGTTGAGCTCTTTCCGCGCGATGTGAAGGTCGAAACACTACCGGCGTTAATCGAGCAGATGGAGTCTGATTGGAATCAATATCTCTCTACGCTAAGCGACGAGGATCTCCAGCGAGTTTTTGAGTACACAAGCTACGAGGGTCAGCGCTTTCGCAACTCAATCGGCGACATTCTCACACAGTTGTTTGGTCACTCGTGGTATCACCGCGGCCAGATTGCCGCGCTCGTGCGCGCAATGGGCGGTGAACCTGCGGTGACTGACTTTGTGTTTTGGGCACGTGAAGCAGTTTAGACAGGATTTCAGGATTACAGGATTTTAAAGATAAAGGAGTGTAGAAGGCGTGATCATAGAAAGACCTGTACCAAAAACTGCCGGATATTTTAAGCTCCACCGTTCTCTCTTAGGATCCTGTCATCCTGAAATTCTGTCGTAAATAAGCTATGAAGATTGGCGATACGATGCGTTGGTCGCGGACATTTACCGAAGAAGACATTCGTCTGTTCGCGCAACTATCAGGCGATAACGGTGAGCATCACTTTGTTCCGGATGCACAGGGACGTCTGATGGCCCATGGTCTTCTGACAGCTACACTGCCTACGAAGATCGGCGGAGACTTGAATCTCATTGCCAAAGAGATGACTTTCCGTTTTTATCGTCCGGTGTTTGCGGGCGACACAATCGAATGCGTCGTGACACTGACGGCGGCCGCGCCTCGTGATGGATACCTGGACGTTGAATCAGAGTGGCGCTGCACAAATCAACATGGCAAAGAGGTGATGACCGGCAGCGGTACGGGGATCATCCGAACTTAGACGGGATTCAAGCTTAGAAAATTCTCCGCGGCCTCTGCGTCTCTGCGCCCTGTACGTTAACCTTTGATGGGTTAGTTTCCGAGATACGAATTTGGAACGCGGAGGGCGCAGAGACGCAGAGACCGCAGAGTGTTGAAGAAACCCCTACCTGCTGAGCTTGAAGTTGTAACTAATCACCCCGGAAACCTTCACGGGTTGTTCGCCGATGATGGTCGGCGAAAACCTTGCTTGATTTGCCGCACGCACCGCATCGGGAATCAGCATTGGGTGACCGTCCACCGCCTTCGCTGAAACAACCTTCCCCGTTTCGTCAATCAATACCTGCACGTTCACGACGCCCTCAAGATGGATCTGCAAGGCGAGTGCTGGATACCTTGGTTTTGGAAGTGATAGTGCCTCGCTGTTCAAGACCCTTGAGACTTTTACTACTCGATCTTTCGGTGGCTGCGGTGGCGTCGGTGGTGGAAGTTCGTCCGGTATTTCGATTCTTGGGGGTTGAACTACAGTCCTTTCCGTGCCCGGTCCAGTAGTCACAGCAACCGGCGGATCATAGTCGCGCCCGGTAATCTTGACCGGCCCATTTGGTAGCGGCTGTACTTTGTTTGGCTCCGCGGATATTTTTTCAGGAACTATCTCAGGTCGATCCACATCGAACATTGCAACTTTCCGTTCTGCAATATCCGACGATTTGTCGTTCTTGCTGGTCGGCTTGGGGTCTGTCGGCGTTACCGGTTTCGCAGGCGCAGACTCTGGCGGCAGCATTGTGATCACCTGCTCGTAGACCTGATCCTCGAGTCGCGCGTCGTAGGCGTAAATGCTGGCAACACCTGTCAAAACCAACATCAGGGCATATGTAGCCGTGGTAACAAGAAAAAACGATCCTCGTCGCTTGAATTCTTTTCGGTGCGAGGCTGATTCGATCAGGTTATTAAACATCATGGTCCTCCGGCGAATGTCGGATTTCGAATCGCGTAAGTCTTGATTTGGGCAACACCAAATCGATCCGCATTCGAAAGCCGCTAGTTGCCGGTGCCATGCAGGTCGCGGGAGCTTTCTCGGCTGTTTTAGACACCAGGTGCGCCAAGCGAGTTCCCGTGGCGGAAACCATTCAGTACCGTTCGCGGTAGC
>Ga0207701_10003524_pt1 | contig 16043 bp, 18 predicted proteins | sample KBSSwiSSwithPhiX_FD_184294 | JGI IMG/M metagenome (GOLD analysis project Ga0207701, IMG submission 184294) | Switchgrass rhizosphere bulk soil microbial communities from Kellogg Biological Station, Michigan, USA, with PhiX - S5 (SPAdes) (version 2) | ecosystem: Environmental > Terrestrial >... | reverse complement strand
CGCCACACGACCGCGCCCGCCGCTTCGAGCACCTGAACGACGCGCCCGTATCCTGCGATGTATAACGCGATCACGATCAACGCGCTTCCGGCGACACCGAGCAGCACGTGATGCGTCATGGAATCGCCGCGCAGCGCGATTCCCGCATGGCCCAGCGCACCCGCAGCGGCACCCGCCACAGCATAGCTTGTGATGCGGCCGATGTTGTACGCGAGCGCACGCTGCCACTGGAATCCACTTTTCGCCCGGCGCGAAACGCAGGCCGCGACAATGCCCCCGCACATGGCCGCGCAGTGCACACCTCCGAAGAGGCCGGCAAAGAACGCGCCGGACAGCAGAAAGCCGAGCCAGCCTGTCACGAAGGTGCCTCTTCACGCTCGGGGCAACCCGGCGGCCGCTGGGTCGGCTGGAGCGGGCACAGGCGATTGATGTCGGCCGAGCTGCGTTGAAGGAAGCACGTGAACGCGCTGCAAGCCGCACCGAATGCCCAGAATATGAAGAACCCGATCGTATATGCGGTCGTGCGGCCGAGGGGATCGCCACTCAGATGCAGATCGGCCGGATCGAAGAGCGTGAAGAAGAGTGCGTTAGCGAGCCCGCCGACGATGAACGATGGCCACAGGATCCATATCGCCCGCTTCATCATCCCTCCTGCGCCCGAGCCGGGAAGCTCAACGAAAGCTCCTGTGGGGCCTGCCACTCGCCGGTGAGACGCCACGACGAGCCGTCGTCCTCGATCGCGAGGTGCCACCGGCCCGCCGCGAGCGCGGGCAGATTCGCTTCATACGTACTTCTGCTCGTGCGCTCGAGCGTAAGAACCCGATCGAAGCCTGCCCGCGTCGCATGATTGAAGCGCATCACGAGCACCTCCGGCGGCGCATCACCGGTCAACGTCACGCGCACACGATCGAGCGCGGGCGTGAACAGCACATGGGCCCGATAATGACCGACGGCGGCGGCCTGTTGACGCGAGAGCTGCTGGTTGATCGCAAGTCCTTGCTTGTAGTAGTCGTCCGCGACCAGACCGTCGTTGTTTGCGAGGGAAACCATCAGGATCGTGATCCCCCCGATCACCGATACCATCGGCGCTGCCATAAGGAGCCACGGCCACGGCTCGCGATGCCACGGTGTAGAGTTCGTGCGAACCGGCGACATCGTCTTCTCCTCCAGGCAACTCACCTGACGAAAAACCGCGACTTTTCGCTCGTGCTGACGCGGGGTTCATCCACGGCTTCGATATGGAATACGACATCGTACGCGCCCTGGCGGACTACGGCAGGATCCACGCGCAATGCGACCGCGACCGCCTCCGTGCTCGCCGCCCGCACTTCCACCGCCTCCCTGGTCGAGACAGTCAGCGTTTCGGGCCCGCGTGCCGTGATCACGAAACGCCGCGCCTGTTCGTGCGTGTTCATGATTTGCAGCCGATACACGTTCTCGATGAGACCTTCGCGTGTCTCCCGCGCAAGCGTTGCACGATCGCGGATCACGTCGACCTTGAGCGGCGTGCGTACGTACAAACCCGCCGTGAGCACGAGCGCCGCGACGAGCAGCAGCGATGCGTAGATGCCCGTGCGCGGACGGCGAAGCCGCCGAACGATGCCGGCCCGGCCATAACCTTGCCGCAGCGCGTTCTCGGTGGAATAACGAATGAGACCGCGCGCATAGCCCATCTTGTCCATGACCTGATTGCAACCGTCGATGCAGGCCCCGCAGCCGATGCACTCGTACTGCAGGCCGTTGCGTATGTCGATCCCGGTCGGACACACCTGTACGCAGATCTCGCAGTTCACGCAGTCACCCAGCCCCTCAGGGCGCGCGTCCACCGAGCGCCTGCGGGCACCTCGTGGCTCACCGCGCTTCTCGTCGTACGTGATGACGAGCGTGTCCGGATCGAACATGACTGCCTGAAACCGCGCGTACGGGCACATGTACTTGCAGACCTGCTCACGCATCCAGCCCGCATTGCCATACGTGGCGAATGCATAGAAGAACGTCCAGAACGTTTCCCATGGACCGAGTGTGCCGGTGACCGGCTTCATGACCAGTGTGTGGATGGGCGTGAAGTAGCCGACGAAGGTGATCCCCGTCCACAGCGCGAGCAGAATCCAGACCCCGTGTTTGGCCGACTTGAGTGCGATTTTGCGCAGGCCCGTCTCCTGACGGTCGAGTCGCATACGCTGCATCCGGTCACCCTCGATCCACCGCTCGATGTGCATGAAGATCTCGGTGTAGACCGTCTGCGGACACGCGTAGCCGCAGAAGAGCCGCCCTGCCAGAGCCGTGAAGAGAAACAGCGAAAATGCGGCGATGACGAGGAGCCCGGTGAGGAAGATGAAATCCTGCGGCCACAACACGAGCCCGAAGATATAGAACTTGCGCTCGGCGAGATCGAACAGAACCGCCTGGCGGCCGTTCCAGGAGAGCCACGGCAAGCCGTAGAAGATGATCTGCGTGATCGCCACCAGCGCGACGCGCCAGCGGGCAAACCAGCCATGCACTGCACGCGGATAAATCTTGCGCCGCACTTCGTAGAGCGCGGTTTCGACCTCGTTACTGACAGACTTGAGTTGGTGCGCCACTCTGGTCATAGCGATCGCGTTACTTGGCCCTGCATCACTGGTCACGCCGAAGCACGCTGCCTCCCGGGCTTGCCTTCCGGCAAGCGCCTAAGTGCTATCGTGATTCGCGCGGCCAATCACTGGCTCGAGCATTACTGATTCTGATGGGATAGCCCGTACACATAAGCCGTCAGCAGGTGGATCTTGTTTTCTTCGAGGAAGTTCTTATGTGCAGGCATCAGACTCTGGCGTCCCTTGTTGATCGTTTCGATGATCCACGTCTCCGAGCCGCCATGCAGCCAGATCTCATCGCTCAGGTTCGGCGCGCCGATCGCGGGATTGCCCTTGCCTGCAGGGCCGTGACACGCCGCGCAGATGGTTTCGAATTTAGCTTTGCCGCGGTGCGCGCGCAGACCGTCCGACGTGCGCCCGGAAAGCTTCAGGACGTAATGCGCTACGTCTTTGACGTCCTCATCGGTGCCAACCGCCACAGTCATGGAAGGCATGGTTCCCCGCCGGCCTTCCGAGATGCTGGTGCGAATGGTTTCAGGGTCGCCGCCGTACAGCCAGTCATTGTCGCGAAGGCTCGGGAACCCTCTCGAACCGCCTGCGTCGGAGCCATGGCACTGCGCACAGTAGTTCATGAAAAGCCGCTGGCCGATGCGCCGTGCCTCCGGATCCGCAGCTACCGCGACGATGTCCTGCCTGGCATAGCGCTCGAAGATCGGTTTATAGGTCTTCTCGGCGCTGACGCGCTCGGCATCGTATTGACCTCGAGAGCTCCACCCGAAGTAGCCTTCGAAGGCGCCGAGACCCGGATACAGCACGAGGTAGCCGACGCCGAAGAAAATGGTGATGTAGAAGAGCCACATCCACCACAGGGGCAGTGGATTGTTCCACTCCGTGAGGTCGCCGTCCCACGTATGCCCGGTTGTATCGAGTTCGGCAGACCGTGCCGGGCGCTTCGCCGACATGGACTTGAGCAGCACCGCACACGCCGCGATGCTGACAATCGTCATGACCGCAACGTAAATACTCCAGAAATCATTGACGAAGTCGCTCACTTGCCGGTTACCTCATGCAAAGCGCCCTGTTGGGCCGGTTGCTCGTCGTCGAGCGGCAGGCGAGCCGCCTCCGCGAAGCGCTCACGATTCCTCGCGCTGAACGCCCAGAGCACGATTGCGACGAAAAGGACAAACATGATCAGCGTGAAAACCGCGCGCAGATCGTTCGCATCCATCGTTCACCTCGTATCCTTGAGAACGGTGCCGAGTCCCTGAAGGTAGGCGACAAGAGCGTCCATCTCCGACTTGCCCGTCACTGCGGCAGCAGCACTGTTGATGTCTTCTTCGGTGTAGGGAACGCCCAACGTGCGCAGGGCACGCATTTTCGCGGGCGCATCGCCTGCGTTCGCGGCCATATCCGCGAGCCACGGATATGCAGGCATGTTCGACTCGGGGACGAGATCGCGCGGGTTCCTGAGGTGAATGCGGTGCCAGTCGTCCGAATAACGCTGGCCTACACGCGCGAGGTCGGGGCCGGTGCGCTTCGAGCCCCACAGGAACGGATGGTCATAGACGAATTCACCTGCGACCGAGTAGTGCCCATAGCGCTCGGTCTCGGCGCGGAACGGGCGGATCATCTGGGAATGGCAGTTGCCGCATCCCTCGCGGATATAGATATCGCGGCCGGTGAGTTGAAGCGCGGTGTAGGGCACCACGCCGCTTACGGGCTGGGTCGTCGATCTCTGGAAGAACAGCGGAACGATCTCCACCAGGCCGCCGACGCTTACGACGAGCAGGACGAGGATGATGAGCAGCCCCATGTTCCGCTCGATGGCATCATGTTTCGAGGTCGCGTTCATGGAGTCCTCACGCCTTCGCCACGACAGGTGCGGAGACGGGGGCGACACGTATGTCGAGCGCCGGTTCACGATTGCCCGGTATCGTGGCATCGACTGCCTTGTGGCCGCTCACCGTCTTCCACGTGTTGAATGCCATCATCAACATTCCACTGAGATACAGAAGCCCACCAAAAAGGCGCACGCCATAGTAGGGATAGGTTGCCTTGACGGCTTCGACGAACGTATACGTGAGCGTGCCGTCGGCATTGACTGCGCGCCACATGAGGCCCTGCATCACGCCGGCGATCCACATCGCGGCGATGTAAAGGACGATGCCGATCGTGGCGACCCAGAAATGAAGCGTGACCAGACCCGTGCTATACATCTCCGTCCTTCCGAACAGCCGCGGGATCAGGTAGTAGATGCAGCCGATCGAAATGAAGCCGACCCATCCGAGCGCCCCCGCATGAACGTGGCCCACCGTCCAGTCGGTATAGTGGGACAGCGCGTTCACGGTCTTGATGGACATCATCGGGCCTTCGAACGTCGCCATGCCGTAGAACGAGAGCGACACCACCATGAACTTGAGGATGGGATCGGTACGCAGCTTGTGCCAGGCGCCCGAGAGCGTCATCACGCCGTTGATCATGCCGCCCCACGACGGCGCGAGCAGGATCAGCGAGAAGAGCATTCCGAGCGATTGGGCCCAGTCCGGCAGCGCCGTATAGTGCAGATGGTGCGGCCCGGCCCACATGTAGGTGAATATCAGCGCCCAGAAATGGACGACCGACAGGCGGTAGGAGTAGACGGGTCGATTCGCCTGCTTCGGAATGAAGTAATACATCATCCCGAGAAACCCCGCCGTCAGAAAGAAGCCGACGGCATTGTGGCCGTACCACCACTGCACCATGGCGTCCTGCACGCCCGCATAAGCCGAATAGGACTTCCACAGCGTCACCGGAATCGCGGCGCTGTTTACGATATGGAGCAGCGCAACGGTCAGGATGAAACCGCCGAAGAACCAGTTGGCAACGTATATGTGCGGCGTCTTCCGCTTACGGATCGTGCCGAAGAAAACGACGGCGTAGGCGATCCACACGAGAGCGATCAGAACGTCGATCGGCCATTCGAGCTCGGCATACTCTTTCGCGGAGCTGATTCCGAGCGGAAGCGTCACCGCTGCGGCCACGATGACCACTTGCCATCCCCAGAAGGTGAACGCGGCCAGCTTGTCGCCGAAAAGGCGTGTCTGACACGTGCGCTGGACGACGTAATACGATGTTGCGAACAGCGCGCAACCGCCGAAGGCGAAGATCACTGCATTCGTGTGGAGTGGTCGCAGTCGCCCGTAGGAGAACCACGGCGCGACATTGAGCTCCGGCCAGATCAGCTGCGCGGCGATGACGACGCCAACGAGCATGCCGACGATGCCCCAGACGACGGTCATGATGGCGAACTGCCGTACTACGGAATAGTTGTAGGTAGGCTGGGTTTGCATGGAAAGATGGTCAGGTTCTTCGTACGCGTGCGATGGTATGTGCTACGCCAGACCATGCGTTTGATGTACATCAAGCGCGCAAACGCGCGTCAAACGTCGGCCGCGTCGCCCGCGTGAGGCACGCTGACCTGCCAGCCCAGGTCTGCTCGGATGCGTTGCGCGAATGCTTCCGCGGCCAGAATTTCTCCGTGGACCACGAACGTGTGCGCCGGCGGCTGGCGGAAATTACGCAGCCAGCCGAGAAGTGCCTCCTGGTCTGCATGCGCGGACAGTCCGCCCAGTGTCGCGATTCGAGCCCTGACGGGGATCTCGTCGCCAAAGAGGCGCACCGTGCGTGCACCGTCCACGAGTCGACGGCCCAGCGTTCCAGCCGCCTGAAAGCCCGTAAACACGATGGTCGACTCGGCACGCGGCAAGTTGTGCAGGAGGTGGTATTTGATGCGGCCCGCGTCACACATGCCGCTCGCGGAAATGATCACAGCGCCGTGCTTGACGTCTTTGAGGCGCTTGGATTCCTCGAGCGACTCGGTAAAACGTACCTGAATCGCCGAATCGCGGTTCTTCCGTCCCCAGGCAATGAGCTCGCGCGTTTCGACATCGACGTCATCCCGGTGCTTAAGGATGACCCGCGTCGCTTGAGTGGCCAGCGGCGAATCGACATAAACCGCGAATGGCTCGCGAACACGGCTACTGCGAACCAGTGTGGCAAGCAAGTGCAGCAGCTCCTGCGTGCGGCCGACTGCGAACGCAGGTATGACGATGTTGCCGCGGCGGCGAGCCAGGGTGTCGTTCAGCAGCGCTGCAAGCTCGTCCTCGGTCGCAGCGAGGCTCTTGTGCAACCGGTTGCCGTAGGTGGATTCGACCATCAGCGCATCCGCCTCGGTCACGCAACGCGGGTCGTTGACGATCGGCCGGCCGGGCTGGCCGAGGTCCCCGGAGAACACGGTCTTGCGCACAGCGCCGTTGTCCCGCGACCGGAGCTCGATGATCGCGGATCCGAGAATATGTCCGGCGTCCCGGAAGCGGCAGCGCATACCGCCTCCGAGGTCGATCGAGCGTTCGTAATCGATGGCTTGCAGCAGCCGCAGGCAGGCCTGCGCCTGTGCCAGGCTATACAGTGGCGCCGACTCCCTTTCCTGCACGTGAGCTGCGTCGGGCAGCATCACACCGAGCAGCTCGCATGTCGCCGCCGTTGCGTAAACCGGTCCCTTGAACCCGCGCTCCACCAGGCGCGGCAACAGACCCGTGTGGTCGATGTGCGCGTGGGTAAGCAGGACGAAGTCGATGTGCGCGGGATCGAAGGCAAAGCGGGCGCGATTCTTCCGATCCGCGTCCGCGCCCCCCTGGAACATGCCGCAATCGACGAGGAATGCCCGCTCGCCGCCGCGCACCCAATAGCACGAACCTGTTACTTCACGAGCTGCGCCGAGAAAGGTAACGCGCACGGCGATTCAGATCGTACGCGAATAGCGGCGGCTGTCGCGGTCGTGGCGAAGATACTTGTCGAAAACCATGCAGATGCTGCGTATCAACATTCGCCCTTTCGGCGTTACCACGATCCAGCTTCCGTCGAAAGTCACCAATCCCGCGTGCGCGAGCTCGCGCAGTTCCTTGAGCTCGGTCGCGAAATAGCTGTCAAAGTCGAGCAGGTATGCGATGTCGATTGCGTCCTTCGACAGTTCGAAGTGACACATCAGCGCCTGGATCACACTGCGGCGCACGAGATCGTCACGGCTGAGCTCGATCCCGCGCACGATGGGTAGTTCGTTGTCGTCCAGATGACGGTAGTAGTCGGACAGGGTGCGGGCGTTCTGGGTATACGTCGGGCCGATGGCGCCGATCGCCGACACGCCGAGGCCGATCAGATCGCACTCGGCATGCGTGGAGTAGCCCTGGAAGTTGCGGTGCAGTCGACCCTGCCGCTGCGCCACAGCCAGCGAGTCGTTCGGCAGCGCGAAATGGTCCATTCCGATATAGACGTAGCCCGCGGCAACCAGCTGCTCGGCCGCGAGCCGCAGCAACCCGAGCTTCGTCTCCGGTGCCGGGATCTCGGCAGCCGCAATCTGCTTCTGCGCCTTGAACCGGCCGGGGAGATGGGCATAGTTGTAGACGGCGATGCGGTCCGGCCGCAGCTTCGCTACGCGATCCAGCGTTTCCTCGAACGTTGACACCGTTTGCCGGGGGAGGCCATAGATCAGATCGACGCTGACGGATGCGAAGCCGGCGTTGCGCGCCGCATCGATCACCGCCGTGGTCTGTGACTCGCTCTGAACCCGGTTGATCGCGCGCTGAACGTCCGGATCGAAATCCTGCACGCCGAAGCTCACGCGATTGAAACCCAGTGAGCGCAGCGCGGCCATTGTCGCCGGCTCGACCGTACGTGGGTCGATCTCGATCGAGTATTCGCCGTCCGGGGCGAACTCGAAATGCGACCGCAGCGTCGCATAAAGTTCCGTGAGCTCGACGATGCCGTAGAACGTGGGACTGCCCCCACCCCAATGCATCTGGGTGACGCGCGTGTCGTCGCGGAACAGCGTCGCCTGAAGCGCGATCTCTCGCGTGAGATAGCGCAGATATTTCGCGGCCTTGTTCCCGTCGCGCGTGATGACCTTGTTGCACGCACAGTAATAACAAAGAGACCGGCAGAACGGCAGGTGCACGTAGATCGAAAGCGGCCGGCTCAGGCCCGTGACGGTACGACGCGCTCCCCAGGTCGCGTATTTCCGCCGGTCGAAGCTCTCGCTGAACCGGTCCGCAGTGGGGTACGACGTGTAGCGCGGCCCGTTGCGGTCGAGCCTGGAGATGAGGTCGAGATCGACGTCGAGAGTCTGTTGGTCCACGGCGAATCCTTTTATTACATGCGATCCGGAACCCGCTGTTTCCGGTCAGCGAAGTATCCGACCCCTGACCGGAAGATTTTTTGATCAGTGTCAAACCGGCTTGATAGGCCCGGCCAGCGAGCCCGCCAGCGTACGACCCGCCTGTTGCCGGAGCTCGCGCGGAAACAGCGTCGGAAGCGACTCCATCCGGCACGTAACTTGCGGTGCATCCCTTCGCCTGTTTGCGAAAGGAGACAAACCATGCTGGTCGACAAGGATGTACGCGTCCCGGACGACATAACGAATGTTCGGCTCGACGAGGACTGGGAAGTGAATTACTGGTGTGCGAGGTACGATGTAACCGAAGATGAGCTTCGCGCCTGCGTCGTGCAGGTGGGAACGCGCACCGACGATGTTGAACGGCAACTCAGAAAGGCGCGGGAGCAGGTATTCAAGCAAACCGGCGAAGATTGATTTCGCCGCGCCGTGACACCATTCCGAGATGAGGAATGCATGCGATCCGGCGCATCGCCTACCGTACGGCCTCAGCTCAAGTCCAGACGAGCGGCCAGTTCCTCGGGTGATAGGCCCACGTGATCGCGTGCCAGCGAACGTAGCGTGACACCCTGGGGCAGGCTGGCCTGAATCAGTCCTCGGAGGAGGGTCAGCAGATCGGGCTCGGCGGCAACCAGCACGCTTCCACTCGTCCAGCCGGCTACCGTGGAGGCGATCTGTTGCGCGATTTCGTTGGCGAAGCGCGCCTTGCTTTCCACGTGGGCTGGATTTTTTCGGTTCTGCAGCAGCGCGCTTTCCATCAGCTTCACGTTGCCATCCACATCGCGCTTCGCCAGCAGTAGTCGAGCGCCGACCGCGTCGGCGACGACGACACAGCAATTTACACGCACACCTTTTCTCCGGTCGGTGCTCGATGATCAAGCCGCGCGCGTTGTTTTGCATGCGGGTGCAAGGTCTGTTCATCGAGGTACGGCAACGGTGAGCACACAGTGCACCGGATTATCTCGGCGCACCAGCATGAGCTCGGCACGGTTTGACGGAGATCAAGTCATGCAGACATTCGGACCGCACGGTGAGGACTCACCGGCCAAGCGGGCAATGCGGCGCGCTGTTGCCGCTGCAAACGTCGTTGGCCTTAATATGGTGCTGCCGTACTTTTGGGTCGATTCCGCGAAGGAGATAGTGCGATGCGGACCATGAACGCGATGGTGCTCACGGCGCGGCGCCAGCCGCTGCAGCGACAGAGCCTGCCTGTCAGAGCACCGGGACCAGACGAAATACTCGTTCGGGTTCATGCGTGCGGCGTGTGCCGGACCGACCTGCATGTAGTGGACGGAGACTTGAGCGCGGGCAAGCTCCCCATCATTCCAGGACATGAACTGGTGGGCCGCGTAGTCGAACGCGGAATCCACGCCACCGAGTATCGAGTCGGCGATCGTATCGGCGTGCCATGGCTGGGCTACACCTGCGGCACGTGCGCGTACTGCGCCGCTGGTCGCGAGAATCTCTGTGACAACGCGCGCTTCACGGGCTACGACATCGACGGCGGCTATGCCGAATACGCCGTGGTGAATCAGCGTTATTGCTTCGCCCTGCCGGAGCAGTATGACGACGCCGCGGCGGCGCCGCTGCTGTGTGCAGGTTTGATAGGCTACCGTTCCCTGGCCATGGCCGGTGATGGGCGCCGAGTGGGCCTGTACGGGTTTGGGGCCGCGGCACACATTGTCGTGCAGGTTGCGGTGTTTCAGGGCCGTGAAATCTATGCATTCACGAAGCACGGCGACCTCGAAGGCCAGGCCTTCGCGCGACGACTGGGAGCGATCTGGGCCGGTGACTCCGACTCCGCTCCACCCGTTCAGCTTGACGCCGCCATCCTTTTCGCACCGGTCGGTGCTCTGGTTGTGGCGGCTCTCAGAGCGAGCCGCAAAGGCGCGACGATCGTGTGCGCCGGTATCCATATGTCCGCGATCCCGTCGTTCGCGTACGAGTTGTTGTGGGGCGAGCGGACGCTGCGGTCGGTGGCGAACCTCACACGCCGCGATGGTGTCGAGTTCCTGCGGCTTGCGCCGCAGGTGCCGGTTCGCACGACGGTCGAGTCGTTCGCACTCGCGGACGCCAACGTTGCACTGGATCGATTGAGGGATGGCCGCATCACGGGCGCCGCTGTCCTCGTGCCCTGAACCCCGTCCGCCCGGCCCGTTGATGTAACTCAAGGCACTGCGCACCATGTTCACGCAGACTTTCAGCGTGTCCACGCGCGGCCGACGTCCGCCGACGATGTGAGGAGGCACAGGCCATGTTCAGAGTACTAGCAGCCGTTGACGGCTCGCGAAGTTCCGATCGTGCCGTCACCTATCTCATCAATGAAGTAAAACACGGCGGCCCTGCAGAAGTTCACCTCCTGCACGTGCGGCGCGAGTTCGATCGTCGAAAGCTCTCGGCGGTAAGCCGTCTGCTGTACGAATTGCAGGCCGACGAAAGCGACTCCGTTCTCGAGTCCGCGCGCCGTCTGCTCGACGCAGCCGCCGTTCCCTGCGTGACGCATACCGATACCGGCGATCCTGCGACCGCGATCGCACGCTGCGCCACTGCTAACCGGTGCGACGAGATCGTGATGGGTACCCGCGGCCTCAGCGCGGTGGAGAATCTGCTGCTCGGCACGGTCACGATGAAGACGCTCCATATCAGCGATGTGCCCATAACACTGGTCAAATAAATCGCCTTTGAGGCCGCGACAGCGGCATACAAATGTGTACGGCGCACATCGACGTTGACTCAAATCAACGCCGCGCGCGGCGTGATCGATATCCTGCGAGCGCATGGAACACTGCTCAGCAACACGCCGCAAACGCACTACCTCAACTGAAGCACCGAATGCGTCCGTGAGTGCCGTGCCGCCTCGCACCGAGCCGTCACTCGAGGAAAAGGTCGCGCACCTGAGTTGCGCCGAGAGTTACGTCGAAGGGGCAACCGACGTCGAGATCGTGGAGACGCACATGTCCTATGTGTTTCTCACCGACAGCTATGCGTACAAGATGAAGAAACCCGTACGCTATCGGTTTCTGGACCTCGCCTCGCCGGACGCCCGCCGCCGCAACTGCGAGGAAGCGTTGAGGCTGAACGATCGTCTTGCCGAGGGAGTGTGCCTCGGTGTCGTGCCGCTTTCGATCTGCGCAGACGCATTGAAGATAGATGACGCGACGCACCCGGTGGACTGGCTGCTCAAGATGCGCCGGCTACCGAAGCAGCTCATGCTGGATCGCGCGATCGACCAGGCTCGCGTGACTCGTCAGGATGTCGTGCGCTTCACGCGCGCGCTCGCAAGCTTCTACGCCCGTGCCGATCGAGCGAGGTGCGACGCGGGAAGTTACAGGGCAGGACTGAAAGACACCGTAGTGCAAAGTCATCGAGCGCTCTCGAGCCCCGCATTCGGCTTCGACGAACACATGCTGGATGCCTTGAAAAACAGGCTGATCCGTTATCTGCAGCGAGCCGCGCCGCTCCTGGACAAGCGAGTCCACGACAGCATGATCGTCGAAGGTCATGGGAATCTGCGCCCCGAACATATCTGTCTCGCGCCTGAGCCCGTATTCATCGACTGCGTGGAGTCCGACGTCGCACTGCGCACGGTAGATCCTGCAGACGAGCTCGGCTATCTGGCGATGGAATGCGAGTTCCTGGGAGCCGACCTGATTCCGGCCGCGATTTTCGCTACTTACCGGGCGTGTACTGGTGACGCCGTGGACCCGACGCTCGTGGCTTTCTACCAAGGCCAACGCGCACTCTTTCGGGCCCGCATTGCCGCCGCCCATCTCGAGGATCCGCTGCCGGACCATGAACGCGTGAGATGGCTATCGGGGGCGCACTCCTACTTGCGCTTGGCAGAGCAGTACTGCCAGTCACTACCGTAGGACCCAAGCGCCTACATTGCTCGGAATCGCGTTACGCTGGCACTGCGTCGCGTCGAGGTCGCCACAGGGGCGTTCGCTTCGGACCGCCCCGACTCGCGCCCCAGGAACGGTCAAGGCCCTTAGTTGATATTGAACTGGTCGTCGTCCCCACAACGGTGTTCATCGAGCCAGCGGTTCGTATCGTCGTTGTCGGCCCAATCGTCGAGAGGTTGTGGCACTGAATCGCCATCCTGTGCCTGCAGGTCGACTTCTTCGGGCTCTTCCGGTGTCGCTTGCGCAAGCGATGACATATGGAATTTGTGTTTCACCATCGCTTCGCGCGGACCTCTCGTCTGCGCTTCTGATTTCCGGGTCTTCACTGTTCGTTTCCCTGTGTTAGTGGCGGCCGACCGAAATCGAGTGTAAGAGGCGCCTGACGATCGTCGTTGATTCAAGTCAATCGTAAGCCACGGTGTCAGCGCGCCGTCAGATGCTGAATGCGGGGCTGTAATCGCGTCCCGTGTCTTCGGCGAGTCCCTGGTGAGTCACGCGACCGGCGTGCACTTCCAGCGCCGGAACGAGTCGTGCGTCGGCGCGGAGCGCTCCTTCGAGCCCGACATTCGCCAGTTCGAGTGCAAACGGCAGTGTTGCCTGCGTCAGCGCCAATGTGGCCGTGCGAGCAACCGCCGACGGCATGTTCGCGACACAGTAATGCACTACACCTTCTTCGACGTAGATGGGCGCGCTGTGTGAAGTGGCGCGGGACGTCTCCGACACACCGCCCTGATCGATCGCGACATCGACGAGGACCGACCCGCGGCTCATGCGTCGCACGTGCTCGCGTCCCAGCAGTTTCGGTGCTCGCTTGCCGGGCAGCAACACCGCCCCGATAACGAGGTCCGATTGCGCTACGGACTGTTCGAGAATATGCGCACCGGACATGAGAGTCTTCAAGCGTGCGCCGAAGACTTGCTCCAGTCGAGCAAGACGTTCGGGGTCGCGATCGATCAGCGTTACATCGGCCCCCATTCCGATTGCCACGCGCGCAGCACCCTCGCCGACGGTGCCACCGCCAATGATCGTTACGCGTGCGGGCGCCACACCCGGTACTCCGCCGAGAAGGACCCCGCTGCCGCCGTTCGCCATCTGCAAGGCCCATGCACCCGCTTGCGGTGCCAGGCGACCCGCGATCTGTGACATCGGAATCAGCAGCGGAAGGCTGCCGTTCGAGGCTGTAACCGTTTCATAGGCAACGCAACTCACGCCAGCATCGAGCATGGCCTGCAACAGTGCAGGGTCGGGCGCGAAATGGTGATAGCAGAACAACACCTGGCCGGGATGCAGGAGTGCGAACTCCGCTGGCTGAAGTTCCTTCACCTTCACGATCAGATCCGCCGAATACGCAGCCCGTGCGTCAGGCACCATTTCGGCCCCGGCGGCAACGTACTCATCGTCCCCGAAGCCGACGCGCGCGCCCGCGCTGTTCTGTACGAGCACGCGATGGCCGGCCGACCTCAAGACTCGTACTCCCTCCGGGATCACCCCGACGCGATACTCATGATCCTTGATCTCGCACGGAACTCCGATAAGCATGGCTGCTTCTCCCTCTGTTGCGAAAGTCCGTTGACCTGTGTCAACGGCTTTTGGGACGCCGAACTGACGTGGCTCCACGACGAATTGATACACATCAACGTAAGCGCCGTCACCATGGAGTCCACTGTGGACCACGGGTGAGTGGCGAGGAAACAGCCATGATGGGACCGACTTTGATGACGCCGGAACTCACGGCAGCAATTCTGGACATCGTGCCTGCCACACAGGGACACATCCCGCTCACTCTCGGAGCGGCGCGTTACGCCATCGAGCACGAACACATCGTATGGTCGAGTGACGGTGAGCTCCTTCATCCACAGGATCGGACCTCGCTGGTGATCGAGCTCGACGAGCTGATCGATCAGCATGGGATGAACGCCGCCGCCCTGAGTTTCATGCCCGCAGCGCACGTCTAGTTCGGCTGCGCCGCATCGTCGCTGCCGCGACGCGCGCGCGCGCCCGTTGCCGCTCTTCTGCAATGCACACCGGAATGCGAGTGTCACACTCGCTGCAGCCAGTTCCATTTCAATCCTGAGCTCCACCGCAGAGGCACACCGAAGCTCCGTCGCACGGTTCGCAGGCGTCTTATGCAGTAACACGAAAATTGCGCTACATCAAGAAATCGGGCGCCGAAGCACGTCATGATGCGTGCGACGAACGGCCCGCCTCGGCGGCTTCTGCACTACGGGAGACACATTCATGTTCAGGCACATACTGGTTCCGACCGACGGGTCGGACCTGTCACACACCGCCGCGGTGAACGCCGTTGCACTTGCCAAGCTGAGCGGCGCACAGATCACTGCTCTTCATATCGCGGAACCCTATAGCACGCACGTACAGGAAGAGCACGTGCCGCTGCATTTCGTCTTACCGGACGAGCACGAGAAGAACGTGCAGCAGCAGGCCGCGCCGCATCTGGCCGACGTGAAGAAGCTTGCGGAGGTCGCGGGCGTGCGATGCGAAGTTCGGATGGCGATGAGCAAGTTCCCGGCCGACGCAATCGTAGACGCAGTCGAACAGCTCGGATGCGACGCGATCGTTATGGGCTCGCATGGACGCACGGGACTTTCGAAGCTGCTTCTCGGCAGCGAAACCCAGAAGGTGCTCGTGAAGACGCGCGTCCCGGTACTCGTTACGCACTGATCGCTCGACCCCGGAACGGTAGTCCAAACAAAAAGCCGGCCTCTCGAGAGGCCGGCTTTTTTCGCTCGGTCCGCAAGGCCGCTCCGAGCGGCTTGCGTTGCTCTGCTTAGTGCCCGACGAGCTCGCGCAGTCTGGACATGTCCTTCAGCTCGACCTCGCGCTGATGGGCGCTGAGCAGGCCCTCACGCTGCAGCCTTGAGAAAAGCCGGCTCACCGTCTCGAGCGTAAGGCCGAGATAACTTCCAATCTCCTCGCGCGTCATACGCAGGCTGAAGCGTGTCGCCGCATAGCCGAGCCTCTGATAACGCTTGGAAAGGCTGAGGAGGAACGCGGCGATGCGCTGTTCGGCATCCATGCCGCCCAGCAGAAGCATAAGCCCCTGGTCGCGCGAAATGTCGCCGCTCAGAATGCGCAGCAGACTCGCCTGCAAGTCGGGAAGGCGCAGCGCAAGCTGCGTGAGTCGCGAATACGGGACGACGCAGACTTCACTGTCTTCGAGCGCGATGGCGTCGTATCCATGAACACGGCTGTTGATCGCATCGAGGCCCATCATTTCGCCCGGAAGATGCAGCCCCGTGACCTTTTCCTGGCCGGCACGCGATATTCCGACGCTCTTGAAAGAACCGCTGCGAACGGCGTAGAGCGAGTCGAAACTGTCTCCGCTGCGATACAGCGCAGAAC
>Ga0207701_10003523_pt1 | contig 16044 bp, 11 predicted proteins | sample KBSSwiSSwithPhiX_FD_184294 | JGI IMG/M metagenome (GOLD analysis project Ga0207701, IMG submission 184294) | Switchgrass rhizosphere bulk soil microbial communities from Kellogg Biological Station, Michigan, USA, with PhiX - S5 (SPAdes) (version 2) | ecosystem: Environmental > Terrestrial >... | reverse complement strand
TAGGCTCCGTGACAATGGAGCATCCGACGGCCATAGCCAATCATCAGGTATCCGCGCGGTTCTGGGTCTTGGCCGCTGTGGTCGGCTTGCTGCTCGGCGGCGCCGCATTCTGGGGCGCTAACAAGCAAGCGCTCGGTCTATTTCACGATGACGGTATTTACGCGGTCGTCGCGAAAGCTCTTTCTCAGGGCGACGGTTATCGAATCATCAGTCTACCGACGGCCCCGCCGCAGACGAAATATCCGTTTTTGTATTCTTACCTGCTTTCTTGGATCTGGGCGTTGGATTCGAATTTTCCACAGAACATCATTTTTCTTAAGAGCCTCAATATTGCCATCCTCGCGGCAATTTTCTTTGTCAGCATGGTCTTTTACCGGCGGTATTTTCCTCAGGCGAAATTTGCCGCGCTGATTTTCGCGATCGTTGTTTGCACGAACCCGGTCATTTTCACTTACACCGACTATGTGATCAGTGACTTGCTTTTTGTCATGCTTGCGTTGATCGCGTTGACGATAGGCGCATCTCAAACCAGTTCGTCGGACCCACGATTTGACGTTCCTTTATTGGCACTGGTGACCGGACTGGCCTGTCTGACTCGCCTCGCGGCGGCGCCGTTGGTGCTGGCCGGCGGGGTGTATTCTTTCACGAGACGCGGCTGGCGGGGCGTGACTTACTTCATCGGTGTATTGGCGCTATTCCTCGTGCCTTGGTTTTTGTGGGTGTCTCGCGCGGCATTTCCATCAACCGATTCGCTCTATGCCTATTACGCTGCCTATGATTTCGGCGCCGCGCGGGCCGGGGACGCATCGGCGTGGGCTCGGCAACTGTGGATTGTTGTGGTCGGTAATGCGCGTCATTTGGCGGTGAGTTTCGAGGTGCTCTATCTCACTCCGCTGATGCCCGGATTGTATTTTCTCGCCATTGCCCTGAGTATCATCGGCATGATTGCCTCGATGCGTCGCGCAGAGCTCGTCAACTGGAGTTTTTTTTTATCGTCCGTCGCTCTGCTTTTAATTTGGCCGTTTCACCCGGGGCGATATCTAGGGCCGCTCGTCGCCATTTTGATCTTGTTTCTCTTCCGCGGCATGAAGACAATCGAGCAGTGGCTCGATTCTATAAGCGGCGATTATCCATTAGCAAGGCTGGGGAGGAAAATTAGCTGGTGCCCGACGGTGCTGATTCTGATCGTCAACGGAGTCTGGCTATCAAGTTACCTATTGATACGAGACGATAAAACGACTCGGGGCGTGTACGGGTACCGGATGCCCTATGCTTGGAGTGGGTTTGAAGAGAGTTTCGCTTGGATTCGGCAGCATACGGCTGCGGATGCGTTGCTCGCCACGGCTTATGATCCGATGTATTATCTTTATACCGGCCGACGCGCGATCCGTCCGGCATTGCACCGATCGGTGACGTATTTTTACCCTTACGGGCATGCGCGCCCCGACGTCGGCTCGGTGGAAGTGATCAAGCCGCAGTTAGATAAGCTGAAAGTAGGCTATCTCGTAATCGACCCGATGGACGGTTATGCCGAAGGCAACGCGACACTGCGGTTGTTTGACGGTCTGGTTGCGGCGTACGGCGATAAAGCTAAGAATGTCTTTACCAGTATGGACGGTAAGCATAAAATTTACGCATTAGCCGTAGACTAGTCGGATGAATATGTTCGAAGAAGCGACGACGCTCTTATCCCGTAGCCAAAACTCGGATGGCGGCTGGGGTTCGGTCGCCGGTAAAGGCAGCAACACTGAGGCTACGGCTCTGGCTCTTTTGGCCCTGCGCTCTCTTGGCGGGCATAACCTAGCTACTCAGAAGGCCGGACAGTGGCTTGCAGAGCGCCAGAATTCCGATGGCAGTTGGCCGCTCAGCAGCACGACGAAGGGATCGTCGTGGAGTACCGCGCTGGCGCTGATTGCGCTCAGCGAATCGGCCGATCAACGGGATCGGGTTGTTAAAGCCGGAAATTGGGTTCTCGAACAGGAGGGCAGTAAGCCCGGCATCCTAGCGAACCTGATTCTGGCGCTCTCTTTTGAGAAGAAAATCGTTCATTTGAATGAAGACCTGATCGGTTGGTCCTGGACGCCGCACAGCTTCAGCTGGGTAGAACCGACGAGCTATTTTATCCTCGCGTTGAAGAAGATAAAAAGCCATCTTCCAGCTAAAACGGTTCATGAGCGTATTGAACAGGGCGAGCTGATGATCTACGACCGGATGTGCGAAGGCGGCGGCTGGAACTACGGCAACGCGGCTATCTATGACGACCGGTTGTGGCCGTATCCCGACATTACGGCGATCGCATTGATCGCGCTGCAAGATCGGCGCGATCGCAAAGAAAATCAGTTGAGCCTTCGCGCGTTGATCGACATGGCGCAAAATACGGGCTCCGGTTTGGCGCTCGGTTGGACTCTGCTCTGCTTGTCGATTTATGGCCAAGACGGCGCCGAGCTGAAAAAACGATTGGAACAACGATTCGTTAAAACGCAATTTCTCGGCGAGACCAAGGCTCTCGCGCTCAGCGTGCTCGCGATGGGAAATGGCGCGCGCTATTTTCGCGTCTAGGAACTTGCGGTGGAACGAGAGGTGAGGCGAGAGCTCGATTTGAGTACTTGCTTTCGAATATGAAAATGAATCGACGGCAATTTTTAAAAACGACCGCGGCAGCGGCCAGTGTATATCCGTTCCTCGGCGCGTGCGAGCAGCCGATTCGCTGGGAGAAGTCGGCCTATGTCAAAGCCAAGAGTTCGCGCGTGGCGATATTGGCGGCGGATAGTTACGCTAACGGGCTGCGCGATACGATTATCCGCGGCATCAAGTTGTTTCAAATGGACCTCACCGGGAAGCGCGTGCTGCTGAAGCCCAACCTCGTCGAGTTTGACCCCAAAGGTGTGATCAATACTCATGCTGCGGTGATCGAAGCCGCGATCGATTCGTTCAAGAGTCTCGGCGCGCGCGAAGTTATCGTCGCGGAAGGTCCGGGCCATCGGCGCGACAACGAATATCTCTTGACCGCCTCCGGTCTCTACGATGTGATCAAAGAGCACCGCGTGCGCTACGTCGATCTAAACAGCGACGACGTTCACCTGACGAAACTGAAGAGCAGTTACACCCACCTGAAAGAGCTTTATCTCCCAGAGACGCTCTATAACGCCGACTTGCTTGTGTCGATGCCGAAGCTCAAAACGCACCATTGGGCCGGCGTGACGCTGTCGCTTAAAAACATGTTTGGCGTCGTGCCAGGATCGATTTACGGTTGGCCGAAAAACGCTCTCCACTGGGCCGGCATCAATGGCAGTATCGTCGATATCAACAGCTCCTTGCCGATCCCCCGATTCGCCATCGTCGATGGCATCGTGGGGATGGAAGGCAACGGCCCTTTGCAGGGGCAGGCAAAACAGGGCGGCGTGCTGATTTTTGGGCCCGATCTGGTGGCGGTCGACGCCACCGCCGCAAGACTCATGACCATCGAACCGCGCCAGATAAAATACCTCACGGACGCAGCGGAATTCCTCGGTAACTTGGGCCACGATGAAATCGAACAGATCGGCGAAAAACTCGAAAGCCACCAAAAGGATTTCCGCGTCATTGAGAAATTTGCCTATCTGAAAAAGCTGATCGGTTAGGCGTGGTTGTTTTACTCGCTCGTTTTCGCCAATTTTGTTTGGTAGTAGCGCCTTTGAAGCGCCGAACGATTAGCGAGCGCAAAAAAAAAGAGCCGAGCGCTGTTAAACGCTCGGCTCTTTTGCGTTCGTGGGCGGGCCTGTCAGCTCGCTTTGTCGTCCGCCGGGATCATGAGCTTCATGCCGATGTAGATATAGTTGGGGTTTTTCAGAACGTCTTTGTTGGCTTCATAAATCTTTTCCCACTTATCGCCCGAATTGTAAAACTGCCCCGCCAATTTGCTGAGCGTGTCGCCCGATTTGACGGTGTATTGCTGAGAGCCGCTCGACTTAGGCGTCGGCGCGCTCGCCTGAGCCTTGTCACTGGTCGCGGGCACCTGCTTGGCTGCCAGTTTGGGCTTTTCCTCGGTTGCAAGAGGCTTAGTCTTGGCTTCGACGACCGGCGGTTTGGCGGAAGCCGGAGCGGCCACGGGTTCGGCTTTTGGCGCCACTTTCGCTACGGCGCCGGATTTATAGACGCGGTCGATAAAACCGGAGCTATCCAACTCTTTCATAATGCTCAGATCGACGAACTGCTCCGGACGGGCTGAGCGGGCGGCGGGATCTTTGGCGCCGAACTCGCGCAAGATGATTTGAATGCCTTTTAGGGTCGGGTAAGGTTTCTCGGGAACCAGGGTCTGGATAATCGATTCATAGGTGTCATCCAAAATATCTTTGTCGTCCGTGCGCAGGTACTTGGCGAGTATCTCCATCGTTTCTTTGCGGTGGGTCTTGGCGTATTGGATTCCTTCGATATAGGCGCGCATGAAATCCCGCACCAAATCCGGCTTTGATTTAATCAAAGCTTTGCTGGTCGCGATGCTCGTATGCTGATATTCGAGTCCGAGCATTTGCAGATCGGCGAGCATCGGAAACCCCATCTTCTTGGCGCGGAGCGAGGTCGGCGCGGAAAGCATCGCGCCCTGGACCTTACCGGCTTCCAACGCTGCTAGCTGAGCCGGCTGGTTGCCGAGCTGCAGGATGGCGACTTCCTTGTCCGGGTCGAGCCCGTACTTATCCAGAGCATAGCGCATCGCGAAGTCGGTCGCCGAACCATAACGAGTAACGCCGACGGATTTTCCTTTGAACTGATCCGGCCGGGTGATCCCGCGTTCGGTATAGAGCTGGAAAGTGAGTGTGTTAATAATCCCGGCGATCATGACGACGTCGGCACCGCGCAGGTTGCTTTGAATCGCTGCCGGGCCCGCGACCGAGGCGAAGCTGATATCGCCGGCGACCAATGCTTGCGCGGTGGTCGTGCCCGATTCGATCAGAATGGACTGAACCTCGAGTCCATATTTGCGAAAGAAGCCTTTATCCTGCGTGACCCAGAGGGGTGACACGTTTCCCGAGATCGAACTGTAGGCGACGTTGATTTTCTGCGTCGGTCGGTCGGCCGCTGAAGAAGTCCGCGCACTGGTCATCACGGCTAAGCTAAAAACCCCGATGATTGCGACGATGAATCGTCCCAGGACTAACTTCAATCTAATTGGCATCAAATTTCTCCTTTCAAATCGAAACCCTGATATATTCTCTTCCTATTCGCGGTTCAAGCGAATCATCGCTGCTTTCAAGCTCGCTCTCATCCTTTCGAGTGACCGGCCCAATTCGCCGACCTCGTCGTTGGATTGAATCGTTACCGAAGTATCGAGACGGCCGCGGCTGATATCGTCGGCGATCGCTTTCAGATCCAAAATCGGCCGGATCGTCTTGCTGGCAAGTATGATCGACAGAGCGATGCTGAGCACCAGACAACCGACGATCAGTCCGATAATCGGCAACAACGTCGAACGCACGTCGTCCTGGATCGTTTCGGCCCAGAGGCCAACCCGCACCGCCCCCAGTTGGCCGTCGAGCAGTGGCGAACGGGTTTCATAGACGGTCTTGCCGCGCAGACGGGTCGTGCGCGATGGGCCCGCCGCGCCGCTGGCATCTTTAAGCTCCACAGGGAACGGCTGCATGCTGCTCACGAGGGTTTCGCCCTTGGGGTCTTGCACGAAAGCGTAAGCGACGCCGTCCAATCGTCCGTACTTCGCAACCAGGGCGTCGAGCTCCAAAGTGCTCTTGCGTGAAACCAGACCGGCGGCAGCGTCAGCGAGGTTGGTCGCGATGGCGGCGGAGCGCAGGTCCACCTGTTTTTGCAGCGCCGTGCTGGTGAAGTAATAGACGATGCCGATGACCAGCAGTCCTAACACCAGGATTAAACCACTGAAGGTCGCGCTAATTTTCCATCTGAGGCCGCCGCGCTGCCAGTCGATATTGACGGCTTTCGCGAGCTTGGAACTTTCCATGGACGCAGTTTCCTGAGGCATCGATTGTCTCCTCCAAAAGGATGATAGAAAAATTTAGAATCGTTTGAAGTTCGAGATCTCTTGAAACATCGATTCTTCGAACTTGTTCTTGATCTTGCTGTCGGTAATTTCCCGGCCGATCAGTACGATCAGTTCATCGAGCTTCGATTCCGGCAAGCTGTTCGGCGATTCGCCGAGAGCTTCGATCTGATCGCGCAACACCAACGGAGCCATTGGACCCATGACTTCGGTCAAGATACTGGTCACCCGACTTAATAGCGCAGCCGGCACGAGATCGACAACTGCTTTCGCCACAGGCGCAGCGGTCTCGACCAGACCGGCTTTGTGAAGACTATAGATGACTTTCGCCGCGTAGGCGAAGGGGATGCGTAAAAGCTCGGCAATGTCTTGCACGCTTCGAAAGCCGTCGAGCTTGCTCAGCACTCGCCAACCCACGTTCGGGACTGTGATCGGTCCAGAATGGTCCGCCGGCAGGTCAGCGATCCGAAAAATGCTCTTGCCCGAGGGGATGACCTCGAGAATGGTCTCCCACTCACGCGTCATCGCTTTGACTTCATCGAGAATTTCGCTTGCAGTTTTCTGAATAGTCTCTGCGGGCGCGGCGCCGTTGGGCTGCAGGCTGAAACTGCCTTCGCCCCAGGTTACCGGATAGAGCAGTGCTTTTTCGCCTTCGCCGATGGGGCAGGTCGCGTGTACGATCTTGCCGTCGGTTACATAAACCTCGACCGTTTCTTTACCACGAACGAGCTTTAACACGCCGGATTTTTTTCCGCTCGTGGTCAGTAGTAGGAGATCGGTTAAACTGATTTGTGAAAGATTGCCTTGCATAAGTTTGCTACGTCAACGCGCCGCCCGTCTATCGGTCTTCCATGGAGCGCCGCGAGTCTTTTCCGCCCGTCGCCTTTTTCGCTAAGTCGGCCAACTCGTCATGGCCATTCAAGGTCATCTTCAGAGTCTTGATGACGGCGAGACTTTTGCTGATACCGACCATTTGCTCGAGGGTCGATTTGATTTGATTCTGCAGCAAATCGACTTCCTCCGTCGAAATGCCTTGCAGCTGCGCTTGGAGCTCATCGTAGAGTCGGGTAATGCTATCGATCTGGCCGAGGGACTCGGCCTTCTGCGTGATGTCTTCGTAGAGCCGTGAGATGTCTTCCGTAAGATTTTGTAAATCGTTCTTCATTTTTTTTCCAACCTTTTCCTGTTTGTTTTTATTTCGATTGGGTTTTCGGCCCGCTGGCATCGGTAGGGGTCGCCCTGTTGGCGCCATCGGGTTGCCCGACGGTGCCCACGCTGACGGGCGTCGGAGCCGCGGGGACTCTAAAAAAATAGAAACCGCCCAGCACCAAAGCTAGGACGGCAAATGCGCCGAGGGCGGCCATCTTGAAATTGATCGAGCTTTGAGGCGGATATAAATCGTACTCTCCATAATCCTTGATGATGCTTTTTAGCTGGCGGTCGAGTTCGCCATGTTTAGATAAGGCTGAAAGTTTTTTTTCTTTCGCGTCTACACCGGCTCTTGGCTGATGCTTTTCCGGCGTGGCGATTGCCGGCAACTCGGACGCTTGAGCTTCCTCCGGGCTTGGCGCGGACATCAGCGCAGGTAAGGTGTGCGGCTCAACCGCAGGTTGCGCAGGTGTGCGCTGTTCGGGGTAAATTACCGCTATCTCGGTTGACGGTGGATTGGACGAGTCAACTGGCGCAAGCTGGGTCTCGCTCTCGATTACACTGGGTACACAGGGCTCCGGTTTCGACGGTAGTTCGACCGGCGGCGCGCCGACAGATGAAATTCTGAACTCGCCGTACGTTTCGATCAGGTCACTTAAAAATCGCTCATCGAAGGCACCCGCCGATTTACTCGACGGGGTAGCTTCCTTGCTTTGATGGCTGCCCGTTTCGATCGATGCCCCGATCACTGATGGATCCTGGGTAACAAGCACTTCCCCGACTGGCGAGCCGCCAAGCTCAAAGTCGCCCAAGCGAGCGGTAACCACTTCTTGGACCCCATCCAGCTTATCCTCAGTCGAGAATGTCCATTCTTCAGACTGAACGCTTTCACGTGGCTCGCTAACGCTCGTAACAGCCGCTCCGATGGGTTCGGCCAACGTTTCGAAAAGCGCGACTGAGAGCTTTTCCACGGCCGGTTCGGATGACGGTGTCATCGTGGCATCGAATTCAGGCAGGCTCCTTTCTGGCGGGGAAATCGCGGAGCTTAATGTACCGGTGTCCAAATCGAGTGAAATTGACTCGGCGCCGGCCTTGGCCGCCTGCATGAGACGGTGCAAGCGAATAAGCTTGCTCGCTTGGATAATCGCGTGTAACTGGGGATGATTTTCTAATCCATCCGGCGCAATCTGCTCAAAATTCTCTTCCGGGATTTCGCTGATTAGAAGATTTGCCGACGCAACGAACTGTTTCAGCGCGGCGAGGGTTTCCAGTTTGATCTGTAATTGCGAGAGTTCGAGAACTAGGCTCTTAGCATTCCCTTCAGTCCGAACTACGTCTTCGACGGAAAAATCTTCTAGTCTCTGCTGTAAACCCTGGATGGATGTGAGGACTTTGCCGAATCCCATAGTGCTTGAAACAGGGGAATTCTGTGGCGTCTCTGGGCGCGCTTCTTGTTTCTTTGCCGGGAGCATTGAGTACTCGGAATCCCTATTCCGAATGATAATTTCTGAACTGGAACACTTGTCCTCAACTAAGCAAAACAGTTGCCATAAATACCCATCCTGAAACGGCTGTGTTTTCCAGCAATCTAAAGAACGTTATGGGTACAAATACTAGATAGTGCCACGAATTCTGTTCAACGCGAACAAAATTGTACGTCCAAAAAGGAGGCTATGTTTTTGGTTTTCTTAAGAAAAAGGACAGGCAATTACCAAAATCTGTGTCCTGGATATTGAGGCACATTCGATAACGCCCCAAAAAGTCCGTAAGAAATCATGAAGGCTATCGGCGGAACCGTAAACTTGGATCATGCCCGATGGCGACGTTTCTCTAGGCGCGCTGTTGGGCTGTGCCAAGACGGTCGAGAATGAAGGATCGCTATGATGAAGGTTGCGCCGTCGGACTACGAGCGCGCGAGAGTGGACGGGTTAGGTGGCCATCTCAAACTTTTCCAGCTTTCGGTAAAGGGTGCGGGTGGATATACCGAGCGCTTCTGCGGCCTTGGCTTTGTTGCCGTTGGTCTGGCGCAGCGCATCTTCGATTACGCCACGTTCCCCTTCTTCGATGTTGCGGATCGCCTTCGTGCCGATTTCCTCGCGCCGTCCGGTGGCATAGTGCTGCAAGTTCATGGGCAAATCGCCGATTGTAATATAATCGCCGTCGGAAACCATCACGGAGCTTTCAATGACACTTTTGAGTTCCCGGATGTTGCCGGGCCAAGGATAGTCGAGAAATAGTGCCTTGGCGGAGCTGGTTAGTTTTTTTAGCGGTTTGTGAAACTGACTGCAGGCCTGGTAAACGAAATTCGCGATCAACAGAATCATGTCCTCTCGGCGTTCGCGCAAGGCCGGCAGGATGATGCGGGCGCTGTTTAGGCGAAAGTAGAGGTCCTTGCGAAAACCCGTCCCTTGGATGGCTTCCTCGAGTTCTTTATTGGTGGCGGCGATGATTCGAACATCGCTCATCTTCGGCGTCGGTTCGCCAACCCGGTAATATTGGCGGGTTTCGAGAAAGCGCAAAAGTTTGAGCTGGATCGACGGCGCCAAGTCGCCGATCTCGTCGAGAAACAACGTGCCGCCTTCGGCCGCCTCGATGAAACCTTTCTTGTTTCGGTCGGCGCCGGTAAAAGCGCCCTTGACATAACCGAACAATTCGCTTTCCACCAAGGTCTCCGGAATCGCTGTCATGTTGCAACCCACGAAGGGTTTATCGGCGCGCGGGCCATGAGAGTGAATGTACTGCGCCATCACTTCTTTGCCGGTGCCGGTCTCGCCCGTGATCAACACCGTGATGTCGTGCATGCCATATCGATTGGCGAGATTCAAAACTTCATGAAACTGTGGTGTGTCGCCGATCATCGTCGGCGCTTTAATTGAGTGAGGGTGGCTGGGATCCGCAGGCGTATGATTGACATGCCCGAACAGTCCGTAAAGTCCTTGTAGATGGTGCGGATCGTAACAAATAAGCGCGAGATTGGTGCAGTTCTCTTTCAACCGCGTGGTGAAACCGTTCCAAGTCGCGCCCTGGCAAACCGCGAGCTCCGCGAAGATAAACTTCTGCTGATCGATAGGAAAAGCCGTGAGCACGCGCTCGGCTTCTTCAATAGTGCGGCTCAGGTGAACTGAACAATCGCGCGCTTCGACAAGTTTGGAAATGCCCGCAAGCGGTGCTTCCGTTGAATGAATGATGAGCGCTAGCGGTTTCACCATCAGCGCTACTCGGGAGTCGATGTCGTTGGTAGGATCACCATGTTTTCGAGGGAATCGGCGAGGAGCTGGCGCGAGATTTTCGGCGGCGTGCCGAGGTAATTACAAGCGGCGATGACGTGCTCGGCAATGAACTTGGGGTGAAATCCGGCGAAGGGAATTTTGTACTTGATGTAGAACGTGTTGAGCAAATAGGCCATGGTTTCTTCGGAAAATTCTAACCCATAGGAGTCGCAAATCCGCTGGAAGATTTCCTTGAATTCGTCCACGGTGGGCGGATTGATCTTCATCTTGTAGTGAACGCGGCGCAGCTGGGCCGGGTCCATGAGTTCCTCGGGTGGAAAGTTCGTAGCGAATATTACCAGTTGATCGAACAACAACGCAAACTTTTTTCCGGTATGAAGAGTCATATAGTCGATTTTTCGCTCCAGCGGGAAAATCCAGCGGTTCAATAGCTCGTGCGGGCGCACGCGCTGACGGCCGAAGTCGTCGATCACGAAGATACCGCCGATCGCCTTCATCTGCAGTGGCGCCTCGTAATATTTCGAGTGCGGGTCAAAATCCAGATCGAGCATTTCGAGCGTTAATTCTCCGCCGGAGATAATGTAGGGCCGCCGGCAGCGCACCCAACGTGGATCATGTTCGAGGTGGGGAAGAAAGATCGGATTCGAGGCTCCGTTGTCTCCGTTGTTATTTGAAAACAACACGTGAACTGAGGGATCGTAAACCTTGATGATCTGTCCATCCGCTTCGACCGCGTAGGGGATATAGACCGGCTGCTCGAAGGCGCCGACGAGCGCTTCGGCGATCGACGTCTTGCCGTTGCCCGCTGATCCATAGATGAGGATGGCGCGCCCGGAATTCGACGCCGGCCCGAGTCGGCGGACGATTTCCTCGGAGAGCACGAGGTGTGACATCGCCTTTTTGAGCTTCTCGATGCTGATCACTTCGTTGGTGATCGTCTGCTTTTGAACCTGAGTTTGGTAAGTTTCGAGCGGTATGGGAACCGGACCGATGTATTCGCAGCGCCGCAGTGCTTCGCTCGCTCGCTCTCTGCCGGCATTGGTGAGCGCATAGCGCATAATGTTGTAGTTTTTCTCAGACGGACCGCGGATCTCTACAAGCGCTTCTTTTTTAGCAAAAGTTAAAAGCTCTTCGACAACCCAGCGGGTCAGTTTGATCTGTTCGGAGAGCTCGGGGATCGTTTGCAACGCCGAGATGTACATGGTCCGGAGCAAGGAATTCAACAGAAAATTGCCGTCAAGCCCGGTGTCCGTAATGTTCTTTGCAACTGGGGGTGGCTCTTGAAGAATTGCTTCCAGATCGCCGCGGCTGAGAAATCCGAGGGCGACGAGGTTATCGCCGAGACGGCCGCCGGCGATCTTTTGCTGCTGAAGAACTGCATTGAGCTGCTCCTCGCTAATGATGCCTTTGGCTAGTAGAAGTTCGCCGATCGCCATACAAATGGTTCTCGTTCAAAAAAAAAACTTGTTTTTCAGACCCGTAGCAACTATATTCTGGTATACTCCACAAAAAGACGTTTCATTATAGGTAATCCGGAAAACGTGTCAAGAAAACATTCACTTCCGCTCAGTCGAGTGAGGGAGATTGCATGATAATAGCCCGAATCTGCTTCATTTTTTTGGTGCTTCCAGGGCTTATCAGTGGCTGTGCACTAATGGACGAGGGCGCTTCAAAAAAGCCAGCCACCAGCGGATTCACTGCCACGCCCGCGTCGTATTACAGCACTTCAAAAGCGAAGTATCTCGGCACGAAGTATAAAGACAACCTGGATCGCATCGTTGAGCGGATCGTGCGCAGTCCCAAGACCGCCAGTCTCCAATTCGCTAATAATATTTCATCGGTCGGCGGCATCGGATTCTTTACCCATTCGGCGACAAAAACTCCCGACGAGCGTTATTTGGAAGTTGTGCTCGCGACCCCGGAAACTTTTGAAACCAAGGGCGAGTACAGCGAAAAAATTCACCAGCTCTTTTCGCGCTATGGCTTCGACTTGCTCAGCAGTCTCAGCGGCGACAGCGAAATCTATCAAGACCGTGAACTCAGCGGCTACGGTCTGAATCTCGCTTGGCGCACCGTCATTACGGAACCGAGCGGCAACCGAGTCGGGATGGCGCGTGCAATCATTTATTTTCCGAAGGATAAAGTTCGACGTTTCTTGCGCGAGGAAATAAAACAAAATGATTTGCTTCAGGACGCGGTGATTTTCGGCGAGGAAGAAAACGGCCCGCTTGCACTGGTCTCGTACCGGCCGCAAAATCCCCAACCGGATTTTCGCCCGGCTATCCGCGAGGACAATTTAGCTTCGCTGTCGACCGAAACTAAACCGGCGCCAACCGCAACCGCGCCGTCGCCAGCGAAAGAGCCGGCTGGGAAAATCAATCAAAAGGCGGAGAGCGAAAAAAAAGCAACAGCGGCCAAAGAAGTTGAACCGCGCCTCGCCGCGAAGCCGAGCCCGTCCGATACCAAGGCGGAAGTCAAAGCAACGCCCCCGGCGGCGCCGAAAAACAGTCCGACAAATTCACCAGCGAATGGCATATCCAGTAGCTCCGGCGAAAAAGGAGTGCCACCAAGCGATAACGTCGGCGCCGAAAAGATTGCGCAGGACGCTGCCGCCGAAACGGCCCGCACGGTAACGCCAGTGTCCGAGTTAAAACCGGAACCGCCATCGCCGGAGCCCCAGGTATCTCCGGCGCCAGTCGCGTTAGCACCCGCACCAATTGTTGCGGAAAAGCCTGTTGAAATGCCGAGCGCCAATCCGCTTCCGGTCGCGTTACCGTCGATTGTTGAGACGCCGGCGAAAGCGCCACCGGCCCCGGAGAATGACAAAGCGGAAAGGCCGCTCCCGGACGGTGCCAACCTCGCGACGCCAAAACTATCGCCCGAAACGAAGCGGAATGAGGCGGAGCTCAAGCCAGTCATAGAACCGCAGAAGACCGCGCCATTGGCCATGCCGTCGAAGTCAGTGGAAAATAGGTCAGAGCCAAAGCGCGCCGTTGAAATAAAAGCGCCGGAAGTTGTCACTGTGCCCGCGATGATCGCGAAATTGCCGGAACCGATTCCTGCGATGAAAGAAGAACCGCCGGCGCCCGTTGCCGAAACGATACGACCGGAAAAAACAGCACCGGAGACGAAAGCAGCGTTGCCGGCACCGACTTCATCAAAGCGACAGCAAGAAATTCCAGTCAAGCCAAGTGAGTCCATCGCAGTATCGGTGCCCGAACAAAAGGTGGCGCAATCGCTTCGCGCGACCGAAGAAAAAGGTCCGATGCCGGCGAAAGCGACGGCTGCAGTCGAGATGCAGCCGATCATTGCAGCAAAGATAGAGGCGCCAAAAGAAAAAAAACCGGAGACAAAACCGCTTGAGCCGAGTGCCGCGGCGAAAACTACGCCAGCGCCGGCGCCGATCGTTCAGGCGGCATTGCCTACCGTGACGCCGAGCCCAGCCAAGAGCGAGCCCGCGGTTGTTGCACCTGTACCCGCGACGACCGCTACACCGGTCGAACCAAAAGCAATAGAAAAACCGGCCGGTGAACAGCTCGCCCTAGTCAGAAAAAACCCGATCGAAATGATGCCGGAGAACAAGGCCTTGATCCAGCCGCCGCCAAAAGCCTTGGAAGGCTTTATCATCCAACTGGCGTTTCAAGACAAAGACAAAGCACAGCATTGGGCGGAGAATATGCAGCGGCGCGGCTATGCGGTCTCGATCACGGAGGCTGGCGTAGACGGCGCGCTGCGCGTACGTCTGGGAAATTTTGCGTTACGAGATGACGCCGAACGGCAATTGCGAAGCTTCAAACAAGACGGCATCAACGGCATTATTATCAATTTGCCCCAAGCGTTTCGCCCCGAAGCGCGCAGCTCCATGCCGTAGCTGGACGCGCGGTTGCAAGCATTGTTTTTTAGTCGCGCAAGTCAGCGCACCCGGTGGTTTTCAACCGTTTAACTGCTAACTCAGGACCTTAGTTTTTCACGCAGGATCTCGTTGACTTTCTGCGGGTTGGCCTTTCCCTGTGTCGCTTTCATGATTTGCCCGACAAAAAAGCCGAAGACTTTATCGTTGCCGGATTGATATTGAGCGATTTGTTTGGGATTGGCCGCGAGCACCTGATCGATAGCTGCCTCGATGCTGCCCAGATCTGAAAGTTGCTCCAGGCCTTTTTCGCTGACGATTTGCTCGGGCCCTTTATTCGAGTCGAGCATCGCTTCGAAAACCGTCTTGGCGATCTTGCCGCTGATCTTGCCCTGATCGATCATTTGCACCATTTGCGCTAAATTCGACGCCGCCAATGGCCAGCAGGCCAGATAGAGTTGCTCATCGAGCTTGCGCTCTTTCAGCACGCGGAACAAATCTCCAACGATCCAGTTACTGAGCGCCTTCGGGTTGGCGTGACCTTTCACGGCTTCTTCAAAATAATCCGCCACGTCTTTTCTGGCGGTGAGGAGCTCCGCGTCATACATGGAGAGTCCGTATTCATTGACGAAGCGCGTTTTGCGCGCATTGGGAAGCTCGGGCAGAGCGGCGCGAACCGGCGCGATCCAGGCATCGTCGATCACCAGCGGCAGCAAATCCGGGTCGGGAAAATAACGATAGTCGTGCGCCGATTCCTTCGAGCGCATGGAGCGGGTCTCTTCGCGGTGCTCGTCCCAGAGGCGAGTTTCCTGGACGAGCTTGCCGCCGTCGGAGAGAGTCTCGATTTGTCTCGCGATCTCGAATTCGAGCGCGCTTTCAACGGCGCGAAACGAGTTCAAATTTTTAATCTCGATTTTGGTTCCCAAGGTCTCAGTGCCCTCGGGGCGCACCGAAACATTGGCGTCGCAGCGAAAGCTGCCTTCTTCCATGTTGCCATCGCAGACACCGAGGTACTGAAGAATCGCTCTCAGTGTTTTGAGATAGGCGCCGGCCTCCGCGGTGGCGCGTAGGTCGGGCTCGCTGACGATTTCCAACAGCGGCACGCCGGCGCGATTGAGATCGACGAGGCTTGCGTCGCCATGAGCGTCATGGATGTTTTTCCCGGCATCTTCTTCCATGTGGATGCGCGTCAGGCGCACGCGCTTCAGCGTGCCATCCAATTCGACGTCGATGTAGCCGCCGGCGCAGACGGGCAACTCGTATTGGCTAATTTGATAACCCTTGGGCAAATCCGGGTAGAAGTAATTCTTGCGGGCGAGGATGCTCGACCGCGCGATTTCACAGTGGGCCGCCAGACCGGCTTTGATGGCGAATTCGACGACTCGTTTGTTCAGCACCGGTAAAACACCGGGAAAACCAGCGCACACCGGACAGGTGTTCTGGTTGGGCTCCTGGCCAAACTGGGTCGAACAGCCGCAGAAGATTTTTGACTCTGTCAGTAGCTGAGCGTGGACTTCGAGACCAATGACGCTTTCGTATTTCATGACGACAATAAATTAAAAATGCAAAATTAAAAGATCTGTTCCAAATTTTCCATTTTCAATTCTGAATTTTTAATTTGGGCTTTCTTTTGTGCCATTCCGTCGACTGCTCGTAATGATGCGCGACGCGAAGGATCGTCGCTTCGTCAAAGTGCTTGCCGATGATCTGCATACCGATGGGCATGCCTTCGCCGTCGAAGCCGCAGGGCAGCGAGAGCGCGGGCAAGCCCGCGAGGTTGATTGAGATCGTGTAGATGTCCGAAAGATACATCTCCAGCGGGTCTTGAG
>Ga0207701_10003521_pt1 | contig 16055 bp, 9 predicted proteins | sample KBSSwiSSwithPhiX_FD_184294 | JGI IMG/M metagenome (GOLD analysis project Ga0207701, IMG submission 184294) | Switchgrass rhizosphere bulk soil microbial communities from Kellogg Biological Station, Michigan, USA, with PhiX - S5 (SPAdes) (version 2) | ecosystem: Environmental > Terrestrial > Soil... | reverse complement strand
TTCGGCTAATTGCTCCTTCGAAGCGGCTCTTAGCTCGTCAATCTGCTTCTGTTGTGCGGCAATCATTGCCTCGTGCTGCCTGTTTCGACGATGTTCCTTCAGGAACTCGTTGAGTAACATCGCATTCACTTCTTCGTAGCGGACTGTAAAAGGCTTTCCCTGCTCATCGGTCATCACGAGATCCGGATCTACCTTGGCCACGTCTTCAGCGACCAAACCGAACTGAGGTGCTCCCCTTGGATCCAGCTCCTTCTTGTAGCGAAAGGTGACCGGCCGAAGAGACAAAATGGCTTCGCTCGCCTTGTCCATCGGTTTAACCACTTCTTTGAATCTGATCGAGGAAGCCTTCACACCGAGGCGGCCATTGGAGCTAATCGCTACGGGCTGGCCACCGCTAACTGGTACGCCGCGAATCCCCGCGATAAACGTAGCACCTTGTGTCCCGCTCGTGCCAATCCGGATAGCGCCGGCCTCACCAGCTACTCCAGAATTGCCGATGTCGATGTTATCATTGCCTGTGGTGAGATTGGAGCCGGCCGAGGTGCCGAGAGCGATGTTTCTGCTTCCGATTGTGTTATTGACCAGCGCGTTGTCGCCGTTAGCTGTGTTGAAAGAGCCGGTCGTGTTGTTTAGCATCGCTTCCAAACCGGTCGCCGTATTGCTAGCGCCGGTGGTGTTAATGTTTAGCGCCGCTGAGCCTAAAGCCGTATTATTGTCACCTGTGGTATTGGAAAAGAGTGAGTCCGTCCCGTCACTGGTGTTTTGAGAGCCGGTCGTGTTGGCCAGAAGCGCTCCAGCGCCGGTCGCGGTGTTATTGCTTCCAATAGTATTAGCGTAGAGAGTCACTTCTCCGCAGCCCGTGTTAGCCGTGCCGGTAGTGTTTGAAAGAAGCGCTTTCCAGCCCGTGGCCGTATTGCCGAAGCCGTCCGTATTCGACATGAGCGCTTCCAAGCCCGCAGCCGTATTAGCCTGGCCAGTTGTGTTGTTGAGAAGCGCGTCGAACCCAACCGCTGTGTCACCCGGCCCGGTGGTATTGTTCACGAGCGCGTCTTCGCCGAGGAAAGTGCCCTGAGTGACAGAGTCACAACCTTCCCTGCACTCCGCCCGCAGTATCGTCGACGCTGCCGCCCAGAGCGCAAATGAGCCCGTGATTAATGTTGGCATCCATCGTCGGGCGCGACGACGCAAAACATGGGTTGATAAAATATTCCTGGTCAACTGAGTCTTGTTCTTCATTTGGTTCTTACTTAATCCAATGCTGTGCTATTGAGCCTTCGCGTAAAATCCGTAGAGCATCCCCTGGCCATCCAGGTAGCCGCCGACAATCTGGCCCTTATTGTTGATTCCGAACGGCTGAGTTACGGCAACATCCCCAAAGGGAGCGTCAAACGTGGAGAATGTGCCGGATGAATACAGAAAGCCGTGCTCCCAGATGTATTCTACCGAATTGATCGTAACCGAAGAGCCGTATCCGCCGGCGATCACACCCGCATCCGTGATCCCCGCCAGATAAGTATTCGGAAAGCCATTGCCGTAATCGAGAGTGGTAATGGCGCCGTTGTTCCATGTGAAGCCATGCGAATTGTTACTTGAATCGAAGTAATAGCCCACGATAACGCCATGATTGTTGATGCCGGACAGGTATGTGAACAGCGCTCCGCTAACCGAAATCGATGTATATGTGTTATTTTTTAGTAAATAACCGCTGCTGCCAGCGCCGATCGCGTAGGTGCCGATTATTGTGCCGGAGTTATTGATACCGACAGTAACTGTGAAATCGGCCCCTGGATAATCCAGTTGCGTAAAGACTCCGTTTACCAGTTTGAACCCATGGTTAACAAAAGAAGTGTCTAAAATGGTTCCGACGATCTGGCCTTTCTTGTTGATGCCGATCAGTTCAGTTTGTAGCGCTCCGGGAAAGTCGACGGTGGTATATGCGTCTCCATGCAATCTGAATCCGTGATCCGCTGTGAACGAGTCCAGAGTTGTGCCGTTATATCCACCAACGACTTCGCCGCCATCATTTATACCCACCCCTTGTCCGAGCTGGGAACGCGGATAATCGATCAATCCGAAGTTGAAGGTGAAGGAAGGCAGAATTCTCGTCATCCCGGCGGGGATCGTCGGCGTCTGGGAAAGCGGAATCGTCGCGTTTTGACCTTCAGAAACCAATCCTGCGATTGGCGTGCGCGTCAGTCGCGAAACGAGGGTCCGCGCGTGATCAACGGAGTTCTGTCCGAATGAAACGCCAGCACCAATACAGAGTGCGCCTAAAAGTGATAGCCGGCACTTTAGACGGTGAGTGATGAAATTTGCTGTGGTTTTCTCCGCATTGAATCGTGTGTTCATATTATTGAGAGCCAACCGCCGGCTTGTGTTTGTGCTTCATCTAGATAAACACCGACGCCGGTTGAAACCGATCATCGGAGAGTGAAAAATCTTTCTCTAAGCCGCACAATGGCAGCTCAATGTCGGAGGATGTTTGGAGCTGTAAGACAGTCGAGTTGGGGCGGGATTTCGTTGAATGCGGTCGGCAGGCCGGCCGTCGCAGATCTACTCTTCCTACGGATGACTGGCGACAACGCGGGTCGCCTCTTGTCGCAACGCCAGCTGTGCGTTCACCTTTTGCAGGCCGGCAGCAAGTTCCGCGACCTGACCTTCAAGTTCTTGAACCCTATGGTGTTCCTTGAGAAACTCATTGAGTAACATCGCGTTCACCGCGTCGTAGCGTACCGAATAAGCTTTGCCTTGCTCATCGCGGGCGACCAAGTCCGGATCGACTCTCTCCACCTGCTCAGCGATCAAGCCGAACTGTGGGATTTTGTCGGGATCCAGTTCTTTCTTATAACGGAACGTGACCGGCTGGAGTGCAAGGATTTCTTCGCTTCTCTTATCCATTGGCTGGATTCTCTCTTTGTAGCGCGCGGATGAGTTAACTGTGCCGAGGTGTCCATCGGTGCTAACTATCACTCCCACACCGCTGGCTACGGTTGCTCCGCTGATTCCCGCCATGTAGGCCGCAACGTGATGCCCAGCGGTGCCAAGCCGGATCGTTCCGGACTCCCCGGCTACGCCGGCATTGCCAATGTCTAAGTTGTAACTACCGGTCGTTAGATTCTTGCCGGCGCTCGCGCCAACGGCTATGTTTCGGTCTCCCTTGATCCCAAAGCCGGCGGAATCGCCAATCACCGTGTTTATGCCGCCAGTGCTATTGCTATAAAGGGCATTACTCCCAATAGCCACATTGCTTCCGCCGGTTGAGTTAGCGTCTTCTGCTAAAATCCCGATAGCGATGTTGTTATTCGGCGTTTTGCTGTTTGCGAGCGCGGCGTAGCCGACCGCAATATTGCCACCGCCAGTCGTATTGTTATAAAGAGCTCCTGATCCGAGAGCGATATTCGTGGAGCCGCTAGTACTCTGATTAAGAGCATTAAATCCGACGGCAGTATTGTCGTGTCCAGTGTTGTTGTTGAAGAGTGCGCCAGTTCCACAGGCCGTATTGTAACCGCCACTTGTGTTGTTATAGAGTGCGTCGAAGCCGAGGCCTGTATTGTAGATGCCGTTGTTGCTGTAGAGCGCATATGACCCGGCACCCGTATTGCCGTAACCGTTGGTATTGAGATAAAGCGCATCGTATCCTAAGGCAGTGTTATCGAGTCCGAGGTCAATGTTAAGGCTGAAGAGCGCGTCGGTGCCTTCCGCGGTATTGCGGTTTGGATAGCCGCCGTCCGGCGGTGGATTCACCGCGCGCGCAGTGGGGTGAAAGGCGAAGGAGGTTGTCGCGACAAAGAAAAGAGTTGCTAGCGTTCTCATAATGTTGTCGGGATCTTTCTGTAGTAGTTGCCTCCTTAATTGTCCTCCATCGAGATAAACACCAAAATCGGGTCAAACCGATCATCGGAGGAATGAAAAGTTTCTTTCTCGAAGCCACACAATCGCAACACAACGTGGTAGAACGCTTGATACTGTGAGACAGCCCGGTCGGCCGCGGATCGGTTGCGTGCGATCGGGAATCTCGTCGCTGCAAATCTAGACATGCTAGGGATGATCAGCGGCAACGCGGAGCGCGGTTTGTCGCGTCTCCATTTGCGCGCCCAGCTTTTGCAGTCCGGCGGCAAGTTCCGCGACTTGCCCTTTGAGCTCTCGAACTTGCTGGTGTTCTTTGAGGAACTCGTTGAGCAACATCGCATTTACCGCTTCATAACGTACCGTGTACGGCTTGCCTTCTTCGTCGTGAACGACTAGCTGCGGATCAATTTTCTCAACCTCCTCGGCTACAAGGCCGAACTGAGGTATACCGTGTGAGTCCAGTTCCTTCTTGTAGCGGAACTTGACCGGACGAAGTGAAAGGATCGCCTCGCTCGCCTTGTCCATTGCCTCGATCTTTTCCTTATAACGGGCCGACGACGTAGTCGTGCCAAGCTGGCCAGTGCTGGGGCTGATTAATACTGGCACTCCGTCGGCTACCGTTCTGCCGTTGATACCCCAGATGAAAACCCTCGTTGTGCTTCTCCCGCCGCCGATACGAATAGTGCTGGCGTCGCCGGCTACGCCCGGGTTGCCAATGTCGATGTTGCTACTGCCGGTAGTGAGATTCATTCCGGCGTTAACGCCTAGTGCAATATTGTTGGAGCCGGTGGTATTATTCCGCAACGCCTCAGAGCCTACGGCCGTGTTGGTGTTACCACTTCTATTAAATAGGAGCGCATCCTGGCCAATCCCCGTATTGCTGCCGCCCGTGGTGTTGCTGCCGAGCGCGGCGATGCCGTCAGCCGTATTGTTACTGCCGCTGCTGTTAATAGCGAGAGCGAACCCGCCGGTCGCGGTATTGTAGCTACCTGTCGCTGAACCGGCCGTGCCCTGGAGCGCGCTCAAGCCGCAAGCCGTATTGTTGAGGCCGCTTGTGTTGTTGGAGAGTGCAAATTCGCCATTGGCTGTATTGCCTGAACCGGTAGTGTTTTCAAGAAGCGCCTGATAGCCTGTAGCAGTGTTATCATTGGCCGTGTTGCTAGATAGGACCTGAAAACCGACGGCCGTGTTGTTGCTGCCATCGCCTAGCGCCTCACGGCCGATGGCCGTGTTTCTGCTACCAGACGTTGTCGCCGCCAGACTGGCCCATCCTACCGCTGTGTTATCCGAGCCATCTATCAAAACAACGCCAGCGTCAAATCCAACGACGGTATTATTGTTCCCGCTGGCACTGTTTTGCAGCGCGCTAAAACCAATCGCCACGTTGGCGTCCCCGGAGGAATTTTGGAGAGCCGAAGCACCGACAGCTACATTCGCAAAAGTGCTGCTCGCAGCACTCATCGCGTTGTAGCCTACGGCTGTGTCACCGGTGCTGCCGCCGGTGGAAAGAGCAAAACTGCCTATGCCAGTGCTCTGGTAGGCGAAACCCAGCACGGCATTTTCGCCCAGATATGTGTCACTATTCGTGGTATCGCAGCCTTCCCTGCAATCTGCGACCATGTTGGACGAGAACGCCAGGTACATCGATATGATTGCTGAGCTGGTGATGTAGAGACGCCGAGGACGGAGTGGCGAGGATTGGGTCGACGATTTGGGTTTTGCTAGATGGATTGTATTTCTCATAGCATTTTTTATTGACGCTGCGGGGCTTGTAATTTTCTTCCATTCAGGTAAACACCGAAACGGGTTGAAACCGATCATCCCGGAGCGAGATTTTTTAGGTGCCGCTGGCAGCGAACCGGCATGTGCCAGGACAATGCCGGCGGCGCGACGTGACGGCGCCATGGACGATGCACACGAGGTAACGCAGCTATTAGCAGCCTGGAGCGAGGGAGATGAAGCCGCTCTGCAGAAGCTGACACCTGTCGTTTACGATGAGCTTCGGCGGCTCGCCCATCGATATATGTACGGGCAACGCCCCGATCACACGCTCCAGGCGACAGCGCTTGCCAATGAAGCGTATCTGCGCCTGGTAGGCCAAAGCCAACCGAATTTCAAAAATCGCTCCCACTTCTTCGCGGTGGCGGCGACGGCAATGCGCCAGATACTCGCCAATCACGCCAGAGATCAGCAGCGCCAGAAGCGTGGCGGCGGCGCAAGCAAAGTCGAACTCGACTCAACCGCGTTAGTTGCTTCCGAGCACACCAAGACTGTTCTGGACGTTGACGAAGCTCTGGAGCGTCTTGCCCTGCTGGACGCCAGAAAGGCCCGCATCGTCGAGCTCAAATACTTTGGCGGACTCCAAGAAGACGAGATCGCGGACCTGCTGAAGGTCTCAGCTATCACGGTCCGTCGGGATTGGCGTTTTGCGAAGGCATGGTTGTATACAGAATTGCGCAGGGTCGCATGAAAAGAGTAACAAAGCTCGCACGACGGTGTGCATCGATCCTTCCGGGCGCTTCTCACTCAAACGCGCCTTCGGCCTTCGTTCCTTCACCTGCCAGATTCGAATTCCGTCATTGTTCCGTCTATGACGTCAGCAGAACTACAGACCATCGAGGAAGTTTTTCACGGCGCGCTTGAGTGTGACCCTCATCAAATGAGCGCCTTCCTTGATGCGAGGTGCGCTGGTGATGTCCGGTTACGCACCGAAATCGAAGCATTATTAGCGGGATACCAAGAACAAGAAACCTCCGTTGAAACTTCGATCGCCGCTTTGGCAGCGAACTTGGTTGATAACCGAGAACGCGATTCGCTGGTCGGCCAGACATTGGGTCATTATCGGATTCTGAAGCGGATCGGCGCTGGCGGAATGGGTGAGGTGTATCTCGCGACCGACATAAACGTCGGGCGTAATGCAGCGCTTAAAGTCCTGCCGATGCATCTTAGTCAGGATACCGAGCGGTTAAGACGCTTCGCTCAAGAAGCGCGTGCTATCGCCGGGCTCAACCACCCAAACATCATGACAATCTACGAGGTGGGTAGCCACGACTCCATCAACTGCATCGCGAGCGAACTAATCGAAGGCGAAACATTGTCTCAGCGCCAAACCCGCGGACAGATTCCGGTTCATGACGCCGTCGAGATTGCCATCCAGATAGCATCCGCGCTGGCTGCCGCCCACTCCGCCGGAGTCATACATCGCGACATCAAACCCCAGAATGTCATGCTTCGGCCCGATGGCTACGTTAAGGTGCTGGATTTTGGGATCGCCAAGTTGGCGGAAGGTGATGTGGCAGGCATGTCGCCGCCAAACGATTCCTCAACGCTTCTAGAAACCCAGGCCGGCTCGATTCTTGGGACTGTGAGTTACATGTCACCCGAACAGGCGGGCGGCCAGGTAGTCGATATTCGCGCGGATCTCTGGAGCCTGGGGGTCGTCTTATATGAAATGCTAACTGGCCAACTGCCATTCCCGGGCAAAACAGCGCGCGACGTCATGGCTTCGATTCTCGAAGAGGAGCCACTGTCGCTCACGCCTTTGTTGAAGGACATTCGCTCTGAACTTCAGCAGATCATTACAAAGCTGCTGCAAAAGAATCCCGACCAGCGCTACCAAAGTGCAAACGAATTGGTCGAAGCGTTGAAGCAGCTACGTCATAGAATGGAGTTAGCCGCAGAGTTGGAGCAAACCGCCCCTGATGCGGGTAGCAGATTGCGGCGGATAAGATCGCCGGAGGGTGCGGCTTTCATATGTATACTTAGTTTGTTAATTATAGGCCTGATCTTGTGGCTGCGAAAGCCTGCGATCTTCTCGGCACCAGAAAAGAGCATCGCCGTGCTGCCGTTCGAGAATCTGGGTGGCCACGTAGAGAACTCCTATTTCGCTGATGGTATGCAGGACGCAATCCTGAACGATTTGGCAAAGGTCGCCGACCTCAAAGTGATCAGTCGCACGAGTGTCATGCAATACGGCAGTGGCCGCGCGCGTAATGTGCGTGACATTGGCCGACAGCTTGGCGTCGCCAATGTTCTCGAAGGAAGTGTGCAGCGCGAAGGCAACCGCGTGCGGGTGAACGCCCAGCTGATCGACGCAAGCAAAAACAGGCAGTTGTGGGGTCAAACTTATGACCGCGAACTCTCGGACATGTTTGTTCTCCAGAACAATATCGCCGAAACGATTGTTGATCAGCTACAAGCGAAGTTATCCCAAGGCGAAAAGAAAGCTATCGAACGTGCACCGACAAGGGACGTCAATGCTTTCGATCTTCATACTCGGGCAAAAACGCTTCTCTTGGCGACAACACTCAGTAGCGACGCAAAAGCTGATTTGCTGCAGGCTGCGGAGTTGCTCAATCAGGCGATTACCCGTGATCCCGATTTCTTTGACGCATATTGCGATCTCGCCTACACGAACGATACACTCTACTTCTCGGGTTATGACCATACTTCTGCCCGGCTCGGGCTTGCGGAAGCAGCCGTTGAAGCCGCGAGTCGTCTCGATCGGGACGCTGGCGAAACGCATCTTGCACGAGCGTGGAATCTTTATTCGGGGTATCTCGATTACGACGGGGCATTGGTCGAACTGGAACGCGCGCGTCCTAAGTTGCCTAACGCTTCCCGGATCCTTCAGCTGAGCGGTTTCATCCAGCGCCGCCAGGGCCATTGGACAGAGTCAACGCAAAACCTCGAGCGTGCGATTAACCTGGATCCACTAAACGTCTATACCCTTCAGCAAATTGCAATCAGCTACGATTATCTCCGGCGTTATGCTGACGAAGAATCGATGTTGAATCGCGTCCTGGCAATCCTTCCAGACGACATCGATACCAGAATAGGGCTCGGATGGATGGAACTAAATCGGCATGCCAATACCGCTTCTTTGCATTCCGCGATCGAGCGGATTCGTGCGACGAATCCGGCCGCGATGTCGCGAGTCGCCGACGCGTGGCTAATGTGTGCACTAAGTGAACACAACGTCGATTCAGTAAGAGACGCCCTGATGTTTGCTGAAGAGAAGCCGCACGTTAGTAGCGACAACGTCGCACTCAGTCGCTTATTTCTCGAAGGAGTTATTGCTCGCATGATCAACGACGATGCTAAAGCGCGAGCCGCATTTACTGCCGCACGCGCCGAGCAGGAGAAAACAGTCGAAGCCCAACCGGGCTATGGTCCCGCAATGTGCCTGCTCGGTTTGATTGACGCCGGGCTCGGTCGCAAAGAAGAGGCGCTACGGGAAGGCCAACAGGCAGTCAAGCTCTTGCCGGTCGAGAAGGATGCAATCAATGGATCTGCAATGATCAAATACCTGTCGGTGATAGCGGCTTGGACGGGCGAGAAGACTCTGGCCTGCGAGCAACTCGGAAAAGCGATCCGCTACCCTGGATTTCTTAGCTACGGCTATCTGAAGCTGCTGCCATTCTGGGACCCCTTGCGCGGCGATCCACGCTTCGAGAAAATCGTCGCCTCGATCGCGCCAGACGGACATTAAAGAACAATTCGAAAGCTGCGATTTGTCCTGGGAGGGTCCGGCTTTTCTTCAGCCGAAACGGAAGTGATGCCCTTTGCGTGTATCTAAAGGGCTCAGCGGTTGAGACCACGGCGTAAAATGATGCTGGGCTGCGCGCGCCCAGATGACTGCGAGTGTCTGCGCACCGGAAACCGGGCGGAAAGTATGGATTCCTTGGTCAAGGAAGCGCTCACCTGTGTAGGGCGTTCCATCGAGCAAACCGGCAACCATTCCTTGCCGTGTGACGACTTCATAATCTGCCGGGATCTCGACCGTGAATTCAATCGACCTCGCCGTTTCTGGAACAAGATATTTGCCTGCAACCAGAAGCTCGCCACCAACCGGAAGGTAATTGCTTTTCAAGAATTGCGAGTCCTTGTCTGTTAATCCCGGTCCTAAGACTGCCAGGCATGTCTTACTCTCCATACAATGCTCCGGGACATCGTCTGCCATGAGATGATTTTTTATCCGGCGATTCGTCAGGCTTTCGAAAACCTCGTAAGTACAGCGTTGGCGAAAAACGCTCTCACCTTTGCTGTCGAAGACTGAATCGTCCGGAGTTGTGAGAGTCAGAACGTTCCGCACCAGCGCAACCTCCTCAGTCCCACGATCACGCAACCGCACTTGGATCAAGAGTAACATAAACATGACCAGGAGTGCTGTTGCGGGCAAAGAGAATGAGCCAAGGCCTGGAGCGATTGACTTCCGGGTGTTGCGGCGTTCTTGCCACCGAAGCAGCGCCGCGACAGCGAGAGTCGAAGCCAGCGGATAAAACGGGAGGTAGTCCTGGTGTGTAATGTTATGCCACAGCGCAGAGAGCAGAACGAGATAGATACCGCAGACGTTAACAAGGAAAGCGCGACGAAAGACTCCAATCGAACTAACGCTGCCGTGCACCGCGCGCAGCGCGAATCGCATCACAAGCGGCAATCCTACTGGCAGCAGGACCAGATGGAGAGCTGCATCACGCGGCCAAGCTCCACTTCCCACGTTATGTTCGAAGACACAGTCGCGAAACTCAGGCCAGACTCCTTTCGCCGCAAAGAAGACGGCGACAAGGAGTGGAGGAACCGCGCCGCACGCGATAAACGCGAAAATATTTGTTTTCGGCAAACGCTTTAGGAGGCTTTTGGCCGGAACGAATAAGAGCATTGTGGCGACAAAAGCCAGGCAGATTGTTAAAAGCATGAGCGTGCTTTTCATCGAGACAGCGAAAGCAAGGCCAAGAAGTAAGCCCGCTACGGTCGCTCCATGCCAGCCCATTGCTTTCCGCAGGAGCACCAAAACAGTCATCAACCAGAAGAGCACCCACAGATCGTCTGGCCGAAATTCGGTCGTGCAGAGTGCATAGCTCCAGATCGCACCGCTGGCGACCACCGACCAGGTCCCAACACGGGCTGAAAATGCGATCCGGCCGATGCGGAAAATGCACCACGCGGAAAGGAAATAGAGCGGCACCATGAGGAACCGCATTCCATAGAGCACCTCTGCATGTTCGCCCAACAGTCCCAGAATCGGGGCACACATGATATGAAATAGCGGCATGTGGTTATCAAAGACATCGCGGTATTGAACCAGACCGTGCGTCCACGCCCAGATGACGTGAAGATGTTGAGGTTCATCGCTGTTGAAGCGGTAGGAGAAGATCGCCCAAATCCTTACCCCCAGCTCGCCAACAAAGAAAAGCGCGGCCGCGCCAAGCTCCCCTCGACTGCGAAGTCCGAGACGATCCTGCACAACAGATAGTTTGCGGGAAAAATTGGGCGTCACAGTGAAAATCTTAGACTCAAACTCAGGCGCCTCGTTCAGCAGCCGGGCGAATTAACCGGTCGACGACCATTGGGTCCTACTGACATCGGCCGCCGGGGCGCGTGTCATTGCGCTTAAAGTCTCGGATCGACAGGCTCGCTTTCGAGCGCGAGTACTCCGAAAACGCATTCGTGCACGCGGCGAAGCGGTTCACGCCTTGTGAACCGTTCGAGCCCTTCGATTCCCAGCGCGAATTCACGAAGCGCGAGGGAGCGCTTAGTACCTAAACCTCGCGAGCGCAATCGCTCCAGGTGTTCAGCCGACGTGTATTCCGGTCCGTAGATGATTCTCAGGTATTCCCGGCCGCGACATTTCACTGCCGGTTGAGCCAAACTACGCCGCCCCGTCACGATGAACTCCAGAGGTTTCACCACCATGCCCTCGCCTCCGCGTCCGGTCAGTTCTTCCCACCACGCGACGCCTTCGGTCTCGCTCGTGGCATCCGTCGAGCAGCGCCGCTGTGCAACGCTCCTCGCTGATCTCCGGGTAGAATACATGCGCCTTCCCAAACGTCAGCTTGAACTCATGCACTCGCCCCGGGTTCTCATAGAGGAGATATCCGAGGTCCGTCGCTGGTTTATGGGTTGTTGTAAGCGTTAGCAGCATGCGGGACCACGATTGCCATGTCACGAAGCATGCCTGCAAGGATAGATTTCCCCACTTTCCTCGTAATCCTGCCGTTGCGAGTAACTTGTTTAGGCCCGGCGTTTCTCGGCAACCCAGCCCCAAGTGGCAAGTTTCGCCGGCGCGAGGGTTGGTTAATGCTGTCGTCGAGCACTGCCAGCGGGCTCATTGACCGGGCCCGCTCAAGATGCGACGGTAAAATCTCCAAGGATGGGTATGAGGTCGAGACAACGGTCTGTTTTACTTCTGGCGGCATGTGTCTTGTTCTTCGCCCGGCAAATGCTGGCCGAACCAGAGGTGAGCTTTGAGATCCTGACCACTTTTGATTATCCCGGAGCCCTTCATACCTACCCTAGCGGGATAAACGAGAGCGGAGTTGTTGTCGGGGATTTTATCAATCAATCCAATCAGACTCAAAGCTTCGTCCGTTCTGCGGACGGCACCTTCAGCGAGCCCATTGTCTACCCCAATGCCGACAGCACTTACCTCTCAGACCTCAACAACACCGGAACGATGTGCGGCAGTTATATTCTAAATGGCACATATCACGGATTCTTTCTCTCCGGTTCCACCTTCACCAACTTTGAGCTCGATACCAACACTCTACTGCGGGGAGTAAATGACGCCGGGAATTTTTCTGGAACTACCATCGACCGAGCTTTCGTCAGCATCGATGGAACCCTGACCATGTTTGAAATTCCGAAGCAAATCATCATGGACGCCTATGGCATAAACAGCTCGAACCAGGTGGTGGGCGGCGCAGTCCACGGGGCTGAGATCGAATACAGTTTTCGTCGCGACCCCGATGGCAAAATCGTTTGGCCAATTAAGGCACCAGGATACAGAAACACGGGAATGTTCGGTATGGACGATAAGGGACGCATGGTTGGATTTGTCACACGTGACGCTGCACCCACTCAGGCGGTTTTTTTGCGCCCATTACACCGGTTTGCGGTCTTTAGTTATCCGGGAGCGATCTTCACCGAATTTTACGACATCAATACGAGTGGGAAAATCTGCGGCGGTTACCGTTCTCCTGACGGCAAAACACATGGATTTATTGTTCGGGTAAGAGGGGACGACTAAGCCCCCGCTATCAGCAGATAGGTAGACAATAAGTTCGGGCCAAACCCTACTGGCCGCCCAATCTCGTCCCGTGAACAGTTACATCATCATCTCGGGCGGCACACATGCGTTAGTTAACAGCTGTTAGAGCTGACTTAGAGATCAGCTATTATGTGATGAACAGCCAAATACCTCGGCCGTTCCTCACCGAGAAAACAAGAGCGGCCGTTAACTCAGGTTCTCGTTTTCGTTTTCGTAACTTCAGTTTAACTTGTGCCTTAGGCTTACCTTCGCCGCCTTGCTGTTGGCTTGACCGTACGCTACCTGAAGGCGAAAGCAGTTCGCGCATGCCACGAACTCTAAAGATGAACCGGTTTGCCCGATCAAGATCAGGAGCATTAGCACGAGCACGAATTGCGGCTTAAGACCCGGAGCCTACAGGGTCCGGTACCATTTTGTCATTTGCGGCTTTTCTTTAGCCGAAACGGGAAATCTCGGATGGCCATTTCTCCTGGGACGAGCCCCTGAAGCCGAGGGGTCCGGACCTTTTTGACATTGCGCCAATCTGACATCCGATTCCTTCACCTACGGCCTCTAAAAGGGTCGCGTCACATGCGCCCTCGTCGCGTACGACTTACGTCCCATACTCGGACATCGGGTCCGCTTAGTAGGTTGACTAAATAGAAACGCGGCACCACCAACATCGCCGCCTTCGCCAAGGGCCAGCCCTTCGTGCCAGAGACGGCACTGGCGCAGGCGCCGTAACCGCAGCAACCCCTTCACCACTCGTTAGGATACGGTTTATGCGCACCCTTTCTCGCTTCATCTGAAACTTTCACTCACCGCAACACCAACCCAACACCACCATGCCAGTCGCCGACTACAAAACCTACTGCCAGATTCTCGACCGCGCGCGCGCCGGACACTTCGCGCTTCCCGCCGTCAACGTCACTTCTCTAACCACCGCCAACGCCGTCCTGCGCGGCCTCGCCGAGAGCAAGGCCGATGGCATCATCCAGGTCTCCACGGGGGGCGGCGCGTTTGCGTCGGGGTCCTCGCTCAAGGACATGGCGCTCGGTGCGATTGCGATCGCCGAGCATGTCCATCGCGCCGCGGAGCGTTATCCCATCTACGTGGCGCTGCATACCGACCATTGCTTGAAGGACAAGCTCGAGAAGTTTGTCCTCCCGCTCGTCGAGGAAACCGAGAAGCGCCGCGCCGCGGGCCGGCCGAATCTTTTCACCGCGCACATGTTCGACGGGAGCAATCTTTCGTTGCAGGAGAATCTCGAGATCTCCGAGACTCTGCTCGCGCGTTTTGCGAAGAACGACCTCGTGCTCGAAATCGAAACCGGCGCGGTCGGTGGCGAGGAGGATGATGTCGTCGGCGACCACGCCGCGAAACTCTACACCACGCCCGAGGACACCCTCGAAGTCGCGCGCCGCCTCAACCCGATTGGCGGCCGCTACCTGCTCGCGGCCACGTTCGGCAACGTCCACGGCGTTTATAAACCCGGCCACGTAAAGCTGCGACCGGAGGTGCTCAAGGAGTGCCAAGACGCGGTGGTGAAAAAGTACGGCGAGAACGCGCGCTTTCATTTCGTTTTCCACGGCGGCTCGGGTTCGACCCAGGCGGAAATCCACGAGTCGCTCGACTACGGCGTGGTGAAGATGAACGTCGATACCGACATGCAGTATGCGTTCACGCGCGCGGTCGCGGCGCACATGTTCAAGAACTACGAGGGCGTGCTGAAGGTGGACGGCGAAGTGGGCAACAAGAAAGTCTACGACCCGCGCTCCTACCTCGCACTCGCGGAAGCGGCAATGGCCGAACGGGTGAAACAAGCCGTCAGCGATCTGCGCGGCACGGACCAAACCATGTTCGCGGCATGACCGCATTACTTCCCAGCCACAAGACCAAGATCGTCGCCACCATCGGGCCGGCGTCGGAATCGCCGGAGATGCTCCAGCGGCTCATTCGCGCGGGCTTGAATGTCGCGCGGCTCAATTTTTCGCACGGCGATTTTTCCGGACACGCAGAAGTGGTCACGCGCATCCGCGAGGCCGCGCGCGTGACGGGCCGGCGCGTCGCGATCATGGCCGATCTGCCCGGACCGAAGATGAGGCTCGGAAAGATCTCGCCGGAGCCGATCCTGCTCGTGCCGGGCGATCGCTTCACACTTACGAATGAAGAGATCGTTGGCGATGCGCGCCGGGTCGCGATGAGCTTCAAGCCGCTGCCTCGCGTGGTGAAGCCGGGCAACCGTCTCTTTCTCAACGACGGTTTGGTGCAACTCATTGTTGAGCGCGTCGCGGGCAACGACGTGGAATGCACGGTCGCAGTCGGCGGCGAACTGCGTTCGCGCAAGGGCCTAAATCTGCCGGGTATCGACCTCGGCATCGGCGCGTTCACCGAGCACGATCGCGCGTGCCTGGAGTTCGCGCTCGGCGCGGGCGTGGACGCGGTGAGCCAGTCATTCGTCGAACGCGCGCAGGACCTCGAAGCCCTTCGCGACGCGGCAAAGAAGATCGGGCGCTTACCTTTCATCATCGCGAAAATCGAGCGTTCCGACGCGCTCGCGCACTACGATGCAATCCTCGCGGCGGCCGACGGAATCATGGTCGCGCGCGGTGATCTCGGCGTGGAAGTGCCGATCGAGGAAATCGCACACACCCAGAAACAGCTCATTGCGAAAGCGGAAGGCTTCTTCGATTTCCTGTTTGGCCGCCGGGGTGGGGACGCTCAAGGGGAGGCGCGGGGGGCCGCCGTAGTAGCCGTTGAGCTTTGCGTCGCGGAGGAACGAGCGGACGGTGTCGAACTTCGCGAGGTCGCCCGCCGACGGGACGATCTCGAAGTGCGGGCTCTCCCACAGGTGGACCGTCGCCTTGAAATTGCGGACGGAGAAGGCGATCGTCTTGCCGAAGTACCCGTCAGACGGATTGCCGACGAGCCCGGCACGGGCGTACGCGTGGGTGGTGATGATCATCGTGGGTACGGCTACGAGTTGACGGACGATGCAGGCGCGGCCGCGAACGCGGCGACGGGGATCACGCTACGAACGGGCGTCCCGGTCCGGGCATCGCCGCCCATTACGGGAAACGTGTCGCCCGCGCGGGTTTCGAGCTGGCGCAGGACGTACAAGCCCATTTCCGGCTCAATGCGGATGCCGAACTGGGCGAGCATGCGCCGCCGCACTTCG
>Ga0207701_10003520_pt1 | contig 16056 bp, 13 predicted proteins | sample KBSSwiSSwithPhiX_FD_184294 | JGI IMG/M metagenome (GOLD analysis project Ga0207701, IMG submission 184294) | Switchgrass rhizosphere bulk soil microbial communities from Kellogg Biological Station, Michigan, USA, with PhiX - S5 (SPAdes) (version 2) | ecosystem: Environmental > Terrestrial >... | reverse complement strand
CGCCGCGCTAACGAGGTTGAGGGTAGAGGTGGAAGGAGCGACTCGGACATAGTAGACATCTTCTTCGTGCTGGTTCCGGGTGGTGTTGAAGTTAAAAGTAGCCGAGTATGCCACATCGGCTCCGGTATTATCCGAAACCATCGTGATGTAATCGCCGATCTTGCTCTGATTCGGATACCCTTCGGAAGGATTAAACGAATTGCTCACAGCCACGTTCGGCGCCCAGGTGATACCTGTGTCGGTGCTCCAGGAGTAGAAGAGTTGTGAATCGGTATTATTTGCAGCGTTTCGAGAGTCATACCAGACGGCGTCAAGCCTTCCATTAGGGGCTACCGAAATTGTCCCAAACCAATGCCATTTGCTAGGGTTAACCGGATCATCATTGACCTTCTTCGCGGCGCTAAAGGTCCTGCCGCCGTCGGTACTGCGCACAAACATCACGTCGGTAGTACTGCGGCCGTTTGGCACTATGCTGCCAAGCATGTAAATATTGTCTTTCGTCGAACCGCTGGAATGATCGATCGCGAGGAAGACCATTCCATCCAGTCCGTCTGGATTGATCCCGCCAAACCCGAGGAAGCCACCCATGTTCACTGATGTGCTTTGGTCAAAGCTTGGCGTCTGACCTGCGATCTGGGCATTGCTCGAGCGCTCGCAAAAGAAAGCGCTTCCGCCTTCACCACCAACGAACACGTTGCCATTACTATCTACGTCGAGCGTTCCGTAGGCCGGCCCATTAGGAATAGTAACGGGATTTTGCCAGGTCACGCCGCCATTGGTCGAACGTTGAAATATCACGCCGCCGGTGTCGCAATTAATCCCATCGGTTGACTGGTATTGGAATCCGTGACCGGGCCCGTTGGTCTTATCGATGGTCAACCATTGCTTGTCGCCGCCGCGCGCGCCTTCCTCGCCCGAGAGCAAAGTCCAGTTTTGGCCGCCGTTGAGCGAACTCCATAGATCATCGCAAAGATCACCTTGCAGGCTCAGCCAATAAAAGTTACCTAGCTCATCGGAGTTAGTCACTGGGTCGCTCCGGAAGACGTTGGGTTCGAGAACACCGGGGAAGGTCCAGGTTGTACCGCCGTTGCTCGTGTAACTCCATCCGGCCTGCCGGAAGTTGGAGTTAACGTCATTGAACTGTCGCCAGGCAACGGTCTTCTTACTGGTATTTGTCGGGTCTACGGAAATCGAGCACTCATTCGCGGCGTCGCCCACGATATTCTGGCCACTCGCGTTGACGTTCACCTGGATACTGGTGAAGGCAGCGAACTGCGAGATCATTCGCGGCGACGTTTCCATGACGCGAGGAAACGCCGGCGGATTGTCTTCTGTTTCCAAGGGCTCATTTCGGGGGGCCCTGGTTGTGGGCGCGAGCTGACCAAAAGCCATCGAAACCAAGAACAGCGACGACAGACCAGTAAAGACACTGGCCCTTAAGATTCTAAAAAGCATCATAAATAAAAGCGACGTGTGTGTGCGGGCCGTCTACAGAAAGAGGTGCCCGCCGTCAAGCCAAAACGGGCGCCGCGTCGCGAGATTGGCTTCGCTTCATTCGTGTCAGGGTCACCTTACTTTTTTGTTAGCTCGGTTCAGCAGAGTTAAGAACGGCGCGCATTGACATTCCGTGACCGCATCCGTAGTCGCCCTCGGCTCAAAGTCGAGACTGGCAACTAGCTACATCGCATTGAAACGGGCGGTTCTTCATATTATGCGGACGTCGCGCTCGGCGGCATCCTTTAGAATTGCCAAGGCAGCTCGATATTCCGGGCTCTCGTATGCCTCTATCGCTTTTGTAGTACTGTCGAATTCGATGATAACTAGTCGCTGCTTAAGTCCACTTTCATAGGCTCTCGTCGGAATCCCACGCGCCAGAAAGCGACCGCCGTGAGCTTCGATGGCCGGACCCGCTACTTTTGCGTAGCTTGCCAGCGTTGCCTCATCTCTTACCGACCTATAACTGTTATCCAATATCCTTTGGCCATTATACTTACCTCGATAGACGACAGGAGATAGTTTCAAGCGACCGGCTGTCAAGGTTGAATCATTCCTGATTCACTGCGGAAAAAGCTTGACTTTTCGTTCGCAGATCGGGTCTCCTATCGGTCTATGAAGCATCTAACTCCCAAACAGGTGACACTAATGACCGCGGCTTTGTTGAGCGTATGCGTCCTCAGCACAGAGGCAGCCTCTTCGGCGCTGTCAACCGCCACGCAAACGCATGGATCGAAACATTCGATGAATCCCATCCATCGTCTGCTCTTTCCAGCCACCTACATGATCGATGACGGAACGGCGGAAGATGCAGTCGGACTGTCGGGCGGCGATATCATTGCGCTAAATGAGTTCGCAGTCATTCCAGGCTCGGAGACAATCGATTCAGTCGATATTGCCTGGGGCACGCCGGTCTTCTTCGACCCCACGCTAGATGGATTGCCTTATACCGTGGCAATTTGGAGCGATCCCGACGGCGATGGCAGCCCGATCGATGCGGTCCTCTTGACTACCGCCAATGGTGTTGTGAGCCAACAGGGAACGGACACCTTCATTAACACCCTGATCACACCCACGACGATCACGACCCCAAACTTCTTCGTCGGCTTTCTGATCACGCAAGGTTCTAATCAATTCCCATGCGCATTCGACGAAAGCGACCGGACCTTCCCGAACCGGAGCTGGGTGGCCGGAGACTCCACTCCGGGCAATGGAAATATCATGGACTTAGATGACAATGAGCTGCCGGTTGCGACGATTGAAAGCTATGGCCTGATCGGCAACTGGCTCATCCGTGCCAATACCGTGGGTGGCGGTCCCGACCTTACCCTCGCCGCGAGCAAACACCGGCAGGGAAGTAAGATTAGTGTCTCCCTGGCGTGGAACGCAACCGGGAGTGGCCGCATCGACATACTTCGAAATGGAGTGGTTATTGCAACCACCGCTGATGACGGCTCCGTCCGTGATCATCTTGGAACCCACACCGGATCGTTTTTCTACCAGGTCTGCGTAGCGGACACAAGCAACTGTTCGAATGTGGCCAAGGTTGTCGTTCAACCGACGGAGGAGTAGTATGAAACATCTAGCGATCAAAAAGATCACATCAACGGCTTCGGCGGTGCTCACCGCATTCGCGCTCAGCGCAGAGGCAGGCTCACTGGGTCTATCGATCGCCCCGCACACGCATGGATCCAATCACTCGGTTAATCCCATCCATCGTCTCTTTTTTCCCGCCAGTACCTATATGCTCGACGATGGGACGGCCGAAAGTGTCGTTGGGCTTGCTCCTCGCGGCGTGATCATTGCGCTGAATGAGTTCGCGGTCATTCCGGGCTCGGAAACAATTGATTCAGTCGATATTGTCTGGGGCTCTCCTTTGGAACCAGATCCAACTATCGACGGTTTGCCCTACACGGTGTGTCTCTGGAGCGATCCCAATGGAGATGGCAGCCCGACTGATGCGGTTCTCTTGACCACCGCTGAAGGCGTCGTCACCCAACAGGGAACAGATACCTTCATCAACACCCCGATCACCCCCACGACGATCACAACAGTTAACTTCTTCATCGGCTTACTAATCACGAACGGCGATAGTCAAAACCCATGTGCATTGGACGAAGACAACCTATTGTCGAACCGGAGCTACGTTGCCGGGGATTACATGCGGGGCGGTGGAGATATCACGGACCTGAATAACAACGATCTGCCGGTAGGCACGATTGAATCCTACGGCGTGATCGGTAACTGGCTTATCCGTGCGAATGCTGGCAATGGTGAGAACAACATTGTGCTTTCGGCGGAGGTGCACCGGCAGCGAACGAGACGGGTCGTTGTTTTGCAATGGAGCCCAGGGGATGCTGGCACTGTCAACATATTGCGCAATGGTGTTGTTGTCGGTACGACCGACGACGACGGCTTCGCCCAGAACAGCCTCGGGAGGCAGACAGGAACCTTTAGCTATCAAGTCTGTCAAACGGACTTCAGCGTCTGTTCGAATCTGGCTAAGGTTATTGTTCAACCGACGGCAGAGTAAGACTAAATCTCTGACCACGACTTCGACGTTCCCAGCTCGCAGAGCCGTCAAAATCCTCTGTGACTGTGTGGAAATTCAGAATTGTCGAATCGCTCTTATTCTCGGTTCGGTTGAGTCGTGAAGGCTACTACGCAAGGCAGGATTGATATTAACGGGTTAGGTGCGCGGAAGTTGTCAGAGTCAGAAACCGCGGATTACCCGGATTTCACGGATTGGGTTCTCTTCTCCCTTGGCTGCGCGGTCGGGGTGACAGACGAACGATATTAGTGGACAACTAACGAGTAGAGGGGGCCGTTGGGATTGAGCAGCTCGGTTTTGTGCTGAGATACTGCGAGATATACCTGCAAACACCAGAGGAGGACGAAGCCAAGGGCCATCGCGGCAAAGGAGTTACGAGTCAGACGTATGGATGGCATCCGGGATAAAAGCTTCCGATCGAGGATGAGTTCCAGCAGGTGTACGGCGAAAATTGCGATAGCGCTCGCTATAAACGGAAAAGCCAGCCAGTTATAATAAAGTGCGCGACCGAACTCGCCGTGCAGGAGGTAATAGACGGCCCGCGTCATCCCGCAAAAGATGCAGGGCAAACCAGTGATGGCTCCGCAGGAGATGGCGAATGGAAACCATTTTGGTAATGACTCCGGTCCCACCAAGCCGAGCGTCAGAAGGAGGACCGGAAGGAGCGCGAGACAACTGAATCGCCAATGGATTTCCGGTCCAGTTAGTCGCTGGTTAAAACTCATCGCTAAGTCTTCTATTCTGCTGCCGGCGGCGGGTTCTCCTGGATCGGCGGGATAGATGGCGGGGGCGGCGCGACGGGCTCCGATGGCGGCAGCGGTGCCGCCGGCGTTACCATGGCAAAGACATCGTATGAATCTCCGAATTGCCGAATGAAGCAAAGCGGATAGGCAAAGAGGCACGTCACGACGGGCAGAAGGATAACTGTCCCGACGTAAGGCAAGGCGGCAACGCAGCAGGTAACGCATGCCGCCAAACAACCAATCATGGCGCCGGCAATGGAGATCACAACGTAGAAAAGGACGAAGAGAACAAAGACACCCACGTTAGCCATGATCAATGCCCAGACCTGACGAAAAGCGGTGATTGCGTCACAGCGCTGGCGATACATTACTGGCACTGCGAAACGCATGACGAGCGAAACCACAATGACGACCAGGAACATTCCAAGTCCGAAGACGATTAGCACAGTGAGCGGGAGGAAAGGGCCTTTCCAGTAACTGCCAAGGACGAAAACGAGGGCGAGGGCGCCGAACGCGACCATGCTGCACAACGCGATGACGAGCTGGAGAATAAAGTAGCGGTTGCCCTCTGTGCGGTATTCGCGCCAGGGTACCACGATCGCGCCGCGATTGTGCACAATGCAATCGGTGAACATAAAACGCCCGCGAGCGTTCAACCAAAGAAGAACCGCGATGAGCGCGAGAAGGAGAATGGCGCCGACGATGATCACGGGAATGACCCAGGGTGGAATGTTGTGGACCGAGAATGGAACGCCCGAATGCTGCGCTTTCCAATTCCAATCGCTAGGGTTCCAGCCTTTCCGATAATTGAAGCCGCCGCCGCTAAAGAAGGTCGCGAGCCAGGCGGCAAAACCGATCACAAGCCACTTCATCGGGTCGAAGGGCTGGAAGAGAATCTTCTTGGTTAGTTCAAACGCCTCGCCAAAGGGCGCGAAGATTTCGATGCGCGGTTGACTTGGATCATCCATGGAGGATTCCAAACAGCTTTGGGCGGGGAAGGCAAGCCTTGGTGGCTAACCCTGGCTGCTTGTACTAGAAATCGATGTCGGCTCAGCCGAGCACGAGGACGATCAAACCAAAGGAACCGAACTCGTGGTGACCGCGATCACCTTGCTCGCGCATTCTGTTGTTGGGGGAGCGGGAGCATCCTGCTCGCTCTGGCCGGCATTCTGCCGGCCAGCGATAGCACGGCGTGACAAAAATTTTAGACGGAGGGCTGCTTGGAAACGGAGAATGCGATCCAGATTGAGCGTTTGCCATTTTTCCTGAAAAGAAGCGCTATCACTTCCTCGTCGCGTGACGACGGTAGGCTGGCCAGCAGAATGCCGGCCAGAGCGAGCAGAATGCTCGCGCTCCCCAGTCACGCGCGATTACATTGAGAATCAGGCGGTGCCGAAATAGCGGTCTCCGGCATCACCTAGACCCGGGACGATGTAGCCATGCTCGTTCAGGATTGGATCGACCGCGGCCGTGATAATCGGCACATCCGAATGCGCGCGCTGCATTTCGGTAACACCCGGTGGACAAGCGAGGACACACACCAATTGCAGCCGAGTTGCGCCAGCTTGCTTGACGATCGAGACGGCTTCGACCGCGCTATGACCTGTCGCAAGCATGGGGTCCAAGACCAGCACCTGGGAATCGGCCAGATTCGAAGGGAGGCAGCTAAAATATTTTACTGGTCGCAGTGTAGCCGGATCGCGGTAAAGGCCGATGTGACCGGTAGCCGCTTCGGGGACTAACGGCAGCATGCCTTCCTGTAACCCCAAGCCGGCGCGCAGAATCGGAACGAGGACGATAGGGCGCGGTAGAACGGTGCCGGTGAAGGTGGCGAGGGGACTTTCCAGCGCGAGTTCCTTTGTTTCCCAATCTCGCGCGGCCTCGACGAGAAGGAGGAGGGCGAGCTTGTGAAGAGCGGCGCGGAATTCGTTAGGGAGGGCGGTGTGCGCGCGCAGAATTGAGAGCTGGGCCTCGGCCAGCGGATGATCGAGAATTCGAACTGCGTTCGAGCTCATGTCCGGCATGATGGCGCGGGCGGAGGCTTTGTCAGCTGAAAACATCTGGGGAGCGCACGCGCCTTCGCGTGCACCGTCCGGCGCCCTCGCCGAACGGACGAAGGTTCGATGCCGGCATCGTGGCCCTCCTGTGCGCGCGACCATGTTTGCGGCGAGGCGCCGCAAAACAGCACGCGGGGCGCATGCGCTCCCCAGGCCAAACGTTCGGAGCATGAGCAGGAGCAAGAGTAAGATTAGGAGAGGAAGGGACGAGGAGACTTGACCCGCCTACCGACGAACTCGAACCTCCTTCCATGCGGTTCCAGACTCTTTTCGAGGCACGCTGGATTTTCTTGGTCCTCATTCTCCTCGGGGCGCTAAGTCTGCTTCTTAGCTTCTGGTTAGCGTTGTTTTTCGTCGCCTTGATCGCTTACACCTTTGCTTTTTTTCGTGACCCGGAACGAACGGTACCGGGTGAACCTGACCTCGTGGTGGCCGCAGCCGATGGGGTTGTGGTGGAAATTGCAGAGTATGAAGAAGGCGAAGTCGTCAGGGAAAAGATGCGACGCGTGGCGATTTTCCTCTCGGTCTTCGATGTGCACACCAACCGCGCTCCGATCGATGGCCGCATCATCTACCGCGAGAAACACGAGGGTCTCTGCCTCGACGCACGCAATCCGGAATGCTCGGAGAAAAATGAAGCCATGACCTGGGCTTTCGAAAATCCCCGGGCCACGCTGGTCGTTAGGCAAATCACCGGGGCGATCGCGCGCCGGATTGTCGGCTGGTCGCAGGTAGGGGACCGGCTGGAAAAAGGTGCGCGCTTCGGAATGATTCGCTTTGGATCGCGCACGGAAGTCTATTTGCCGCTGAGCGCGACGATTCTCGTCAAGGTAGGCGACCGCGTCGCCGGCGGGGCGAGTCCGATCGCGCGCCTTTCTTAACCATGAGCGACGCGCCGAATCCGAAGATATATCTGCTGCCGAACCTGATGACGGCCGGAAATCTCTTCTGCGGTTTCGCGGCCGTTCTTCGCATCTATGACGGCGCACAAGAAACGAGTTTTGTCCAGGCCGCGGCGGAATTTCACGACGCGATCTGGTTCATTCTAGCCGCGTGTATTTTCGATTTATTGGATGGACGACTGGCGCGCCTGGGCGGACATGAGAGCTCGTTTGGCAGAGAGTTTGATTCGTTAGCCGACATTGTCTCCTTCGGGATCGCGCCGGCGTTGCTCGTTTACCAGATCGTGTTGGGCGAGTTTCAAAATCTCGGCTGGATGATCGCCTTCGTTTACCTGGCCTGTGGCGCCTTGCGTCTGGCCCGCTTCAACTGTGTTTCCGCGGCCAGCACGACTAATGATGTGAGCAAACATTTCTCCGGATTTCCCATTCCGGCCGCGGCGGGCGTAATTGCTTCCCTCACTCTTTTTCTCCTCTGGCTTGATGAAGGACAAAGGACGATTGGGCGATGGAAATACGCCCTCCCGCCGCTCATGCTTTTTCTTTCCTTCATGATGTTCAGCAAGTTCCGCTATCCCAGTTTCAAAGCGGTTAACTGGCGCACAACCCGTTCGATTCCGAGTTTCCTTTTCCTGATCGGAGTTCTCGCTCTGACCGTGAAGTTTTATCACTGGATGGCCGCGGTGATTTTTCTCAGCTATCTGCTTTACGGTTTCCTGCGGCCCTTCCTCTCGCCTAAGCGCCGGCGAGTGATCGAGGAGGAGATTGGCGAGGAGCCGCCGGAGGACGAGACGGTCGCGGAAGTTCCGTAGGGAAACGACCCAGACGGGCTCGCCCGGCCGTTAGGCACGCTTTTGGTTTAACGCCGCGAGAATTTCCGGGTCGCGCACATCGGCCCAAGCGCCAATCAATTCAAGCGCCTGCACTTTTTTGCCCGAATGCGCCAGGTTGCGAATGGCGTCGGTCAATTCGAATTCGCCACGGGGCGAACGCTCGAGGCGAGCGATGAATTCGAAAATGCTCGGACGAAACGCGTAGATGCCGGCGTTATACCAGGGGCTCGTCGGCTCGCCGGGCTTCGGCTTTTCCCGCAAATCGACCAACTCGAAGCGCTCGTTGACAAAAACGGCGCCGCCCTGGCTCACATCTTCGTTGCGTTTGACGCTGACGATCGCTTCGCATTCGTCGTCCAGCCTAACGAGTTGCTGATAATTGGAAGGCTCAACAATGATGTCACCGTAGCTCAGGACGAACGCATCGTTACCAGCAAAATCGCGCGCCAATTCCACAACCTTACCGGTTCCATCCTGCACTAGCTGGGTGGAATAGGTGATCGCACTGCCAAGGCGTTCGCCATCGCCGAGGAATTTCCTAACGACGTCCGCGCGATAGCCAACGATAACATGGAACTGCTCGACTCCAGCTGCGCGCAATCCCTCGATGATATGATGGAGAATCGGTTTGCCCCGCACTTCGATCATTGGCTTGGGCAGCTCGTTCGTTAGGTCGCGCATGCGGGTGCCGCGGCCGGCAGCGAGCAGCACGGCCTTCGTGATGATGGCACTCACGAGGCGGCGTGCGTTTCGGGCTCGTGCTCGGTTGGACAATCCGGGCCACCCGCGCACTCGAACTGAATAGTGGTGTGTTCGATCCCGAATCGTTCGTGCAATTCGTGCGCGATCGATTTCAGCAATTGATCGTCGAGCTGCGGTTCACGTTTCACGACATGCGCGGTGCAGGCAGTCTCGGTTGTGCTCAAACCCCAGACGTGGAGGTGATGGATTTCGGCCACGCCGGGAAGCTGTTCGAGGAAACTTTTGACCGCACCGGGATCGATCCCGCGCGGCACAGCATCGAGAGCGAGGCCGACGGAATCGCGCAACAGACCCCATGTTCCGATAAGAATGATGACGACGATGACGAGACTGCTGATCGGATCGAGCAACAACCAGCCGGTGCGGAGAATAACAACGCCGGCCACTACCACGCCCGCTGAGACAGCGGCGTCAGCCGCCATATGGAGAAAGGCGCCGCGAATATTGAGATCACCGTGACGGCCACTGGCGAACATCCAGGCCGTGACCCCATTTACGATAATCCCGGCAGCGGCAACCCCTATCATTGTCAGGCCAGCGACCGGCTCCGGGTTGCCGAATCGTCGGATCGCTTCCGCCGCGATCGCTCCGACGCCAACCAGAAGAAGGATGGCATTGAAAAGAGCGGCAAGAACCGATGTCCGGCGCAAACCGTAAGTGAAACGCTCAGTCGCACTGCGCCGCCCCAAGCTGGCCGCCGCCCACGCCATCAGCAAACCCATCACATCGGCGAGATTATGTCCAGCATCGGCAAGGAGAGCGAGCGAGTGGCTCAGCAACCCGAAAACGACTTCGGCGACGATGAAGCCAGTATTGAGGAGCACGCCGATCGCGAAAGCGCGCCCGAAATCGGTCTGATGGTGGTGCGAATGACTCACCGAACAACGGCTCGTTAGGCTATTTTGGCGGCGGTGACTCTGAAGCCGACGCAGCCGGCGAGGGGCTCGGCATCGCAGCAGGCGCACTGTCCGAAGGTGATGGCGTAGCCTCCGTCGCAGACCCCACAGTAATCGCAGGCAGATCCGCCTGTTTGATGAGGCGATTGATCTTGACCACTTCATCCGTCTTGATCTGCGCCCACGCGGTTAGCTGCTCGTCGAGCCGTCCGCTGAGCACCTTGAAGACCTCAAGCTGCGGCTGAGTGGGAGCGGCGTCGGCTTCAACCACATGGCTAAACGTGTCGAATTCTTCGTTGAGTTGATTCGGGAAGACGAGGTTGCCTTCAGAGCTCTTCATGTTGACCTGAATGAGTTTTTGCTCGACCACCGACATTTTCTTTTCCATCTCGTCGGCCTCGGCCAGCGCCGGCTGGACGCGTTCGTTAGTCCCGAAACGTTTCCGCAGCTCTTGAATTTGGGCGCGCGTTCCACGGATTTCGTTGATGGCCGTGTGCAATTGCGAGATGCGCTCGCGCACTTGACTGGAAAGTTCGAATGACTTGCGCATTCCGAGTGCAGATTCCTTGACGCGCGGATCGATTACCAAATGCAGCGGGGCTGTCTCGGTCTTCCCATTTGCGGTCAGTTTGACCTGATAATCACCGGGCAAAGCGAGCATCCCGACCGGTCCATCGCCCGCGTAAAACGATCCCGGCGTTTGCACCGGATCCTCGTAGCGCAGGTTCCAGGCGAAACGATTCATGCCCTCCTTCGCGGGAATGGTCTTGGGACTCTCCACGCGATCCGGCCACTCCGGCGGCTGCTCGTTTTCCTTCTTTTCTTTGCTCGAAAGGTGACGCACGAGCTTACCCTGCGCGTCGTAGATATCGAGCGTGACTTCGTCTTTGGGCGCGGTCTTGAAGTAGTAATCGATCATCGCACCGGCCGGCGGATTTTTTCCCGCTGGCTGACGAGCATCAAATTCGTTCGGATAATGCAGCCGCACCGCTGTCTGCGGTTCGTACAACTTCATGTCAGCCGGCGCGATTTGTGCGTTGACCTGGCGAAGCGGCGTCAGGTTATCGAGCACCCAGAACGAACGGCCGTGAGTGGCGACCACAAGATCATCATCCTTGATGACCAGATCGTGAATGGGGGAGGTCGGAAGATTGATCTGCAGCGATTGCCAATGCGCGCCGTCATCAAACGAGACATACATGCCGAGTTCGGTGCCGGCGTAGAGCAACCCGCGCCGCTTGGGATCTTCACGCACCACGTGCACGTAGGCGCCTTCGGGGATGCCATTGGTAATAGCCGTCCAGCTTCGGCCGGTGTCGGACGTCTTGTAAATGTACGGCTTGAAATCGTCGAGGCGATGGCGATCAATTGCGACATACGCCATTCCGGCATCGAAGTGTGAAGCGTCTATGATGCTGACGTGACTCCACTCCGGCATATTAGGCGTCACCCGCGACCAATTTGCGCCGTCATCGGTCGTGACATAAACCAACCCGTCATCCGTTCCGGCCCAGAGCATGCCTTTTTTCAAAGGCGATTCTGCGAGCGCAAAAACCGTATCGAAGTATTCGACGCTGGTGATATCGAGAGTGATCGGTCCACCGCTCGGTTGTTGTTTGTTCTTATCGTTACGCGTCAGATCATCGCTGATCGCCGCCCAGCTTTCGCCGTGATCGGTCGATTTGAAAACGGCTTCGCCCGCGGTGTAGAGCGTCTCCGGATCGTGTTGCGAGATCAGTAACGGCGAAACCCACTGGAAGCGATGTTTCAAATCGACCGCGCCGTGGCCCGCATTGTCGAGCGGCCAAACGCTGACGTCCTGATATTGCTCTTTCGATTTATCGTAACGAGTGATGAAGCCTTCGTTATTCGAATAAATGATGTGCCAGTCGCGCGGATCAGGCAGAACGAACCCGCACTCGCCACCGCCGGCTTGGAACCAGTCTTCACGTCCAATCACGCCGCCTTCGCTGCGGCTGGCGATTCCGACATTCGAGTTATCCTGTTGCGCGCCGTAGATGTGATAAGGAAACGCGTTGTCCACCGCGACATGATAAAACTGCGCGGTCGGTTGATTCTGCAATGTCGTCCAAGTTTGCCCGCCATCGATTGAAACGCTCGCGCCACCATCGTTCGCGTTCCCGAGCCGATTGGGATTTTTTGGATCAATCCAGAGTCCGTGATGATCACCGTGGCGCGCCGGCAGGAGGTTGAACGTCTTGCCGCCATCAACGGAGCGGAACGCGCCTGTGTTCAAAACATAAACTGTGTCCGGTGAACGCGGGTCTGCGTAAATTTTGCTGAAATACCAGGCGCGCTGGCGGAAGCGACCGTCATCATTGATCTTTTTCCAATTGTTGCCGCCATCTTCGGAGCGAAAAATGCCGCCGTCTTTAGCTTCAACAATGGCGTAAACTCGATCGGAATCCGCCCCTGAAACGGCCACGCCGATGCGGCCCAGAATTCCTTCCGGCAAACCATGCCCTTGCAGTTGTTGCCAGGTCGTTCCGCTATCAGTTGAACGATAAAGTCCGCTGCCGGGTCCGCCGCTCGAAAAGTTCCAAGGTTGACGGCGCACCTGGTAGAGCGCGGCAAAAACCGTGTTTGGATTATGCGGATCGAAAACAATGTCGATCGCGCCGGTGTTTTCGTCCTTGAACAGGACCTTGGTCCACGTCTTTCCGCCATCGGTCGTGCGGAAAATTCCGCGATCGGCATTCGGCCCATAGGCGTGCCCCACGGCGGCCACGAAAACGATGTCCGGATTATCCGGATGGACGATGAGCGCGCCGATATGGCGAGTATCTTTCAGGCCAACGTTGTGCCAATTGCGCCCGCCATCGACGGACTTATAAACGCCATCGCCGTAGGTGATGTTACCGCGTAAACAGGCCTCGCCCGAACCGGCGTAGATCGTGTTGTGATCGCTCGGTGCGACGGCCAGCGCTCCGATGGAAGACGTAGAATGCTGCTTATCGAACATCGGCTTCCAGTTCGCTCCGCCATCTGTCGTTTTCCAGACTCCACCGGCGACACCCCCGAAGTAATAGGTGTCTGGTTCGTCCGGGACTCCTTCAATCGCGATCGCGCGTCCGCCACGATACGGCCCAACCTCGCGCCATTCCATGCCACTCCAAAGCTTCGGATCGAATGTCGCCTTACCTCCTGATGTGCTCGCGCTCACCGTGGACGCAGTCGGACTGGGCGTGGCCGGTGACTTGGCTTGATTTCGTTTGGCCCCTGCTGCCGCAGGCTGGTTCTGTGCGATAACCGTACTTGAGGGCGCCGTCGCGGGACTTGTTGGTGCCTCCTTGGCTTGATCCGGTGCGGAACCTGGCGTTGGAGAAAAGATAAGGTCAAGCGCGCCGGCCGCGCTGGGATCGGCGGCCTTAGACTCGCCTTTCACAGCGATCGTTAGGCTAAGAACCAGGCAAAAGGCGCAAAAGGCGACAGGGAAAATTCTTCGCATCGGGTATTGTGGAACTCTTCCGCTTCCCTTCAACTGGAATGTCCTTTCGGGAAAGCTCCTATCGCAATCGTCGGCCAGCGGCCGATTCCGCGATTAATTTTTCCAGGCGCTTGCGGCGCGTTTCTTCCTTTTTGGCGCTCACCACCCACCAGCTGATTGCTTTGCGATAAAACGGTGGCTGGGCCTGGAAGAACTCCCAGGCGCGGACGTTTTTGCGCACAGCACCTGCAAAGGGCTCGGGCAATTGTGCGCTCCGCTGTTCATAGGAATAAATTCCGGACTTGTTTTCGATGCGCGCCTCGAATGCAGCCAGACCAGCAGGCTGCATCCGCCGTTCCTTAATCAAGGCAGTAGCGCGCTTGATATTCACGGCGCTCCAAATGCTGCCGCGGCGACGTGGCGTGAACCGATTCGTATAACTGTCTTCATCGACCTTCTTGCGAATCCCGTCGATCCATCCGAAGCAAAGTGCTTCGTCCACCGACTCGGGCCAGGTGATGCTGGGTCGGCCGGTATGCTTCTTACGAAATCCAACCCAAAGCTCCTTCTCCGTCGCATGATGCCGACGAAGCCAGTTTCGGAATTCCACCGGGCTGGAAAAGAAGGTAGCTGTTGGCGGCTCCCTCACGCTGGCGAACGCGCCTTGAAGCCGCGAGCGATTATAGGACGTAGGGCGCCTTCTTCGCGGCGATTGCTGCCATCCGTTGCGTTTGCGCTGCATTCATCTCGCCGGATTTCTGCTGAATCTTGGCGGCCATTTGTTTGATGGTGTCTTCATCCTCGATCAGCCGCATGATTACACTCATGTCGCCCTCCTGATGCCTTTTGAACACTTTGACGTAATCATCCACGACCCTCTCGTATTCGTTAATCATCCGATCGAGTTCGGTTAGCGGCGCCGCCGGGACAGCGGGTTGGGTAGGAGTTTCCTGGCCGCAGCCGCCGAGCCCAAGCGCGCACAACAAGATGAGAGCGAGCGATGCCGGAAAACGAAATCTTTTATTCACAGGATCTTCTTTTGTCGAAAGGGGAGAGCTTATCGCAGAACGGCTTAACGACGCAACCTCATTAAGTTCGGTCGGGCGTTTATGTCCGATTAGGCCTGAAAAATGTCTCTCAGGCGTCGAGCTCGGCTGTGCAACGGACGCGTCGGGCAGCGTAATAGGAACCGATCACTATGATAGCTGCGATGAGCTGCGCGATCAAAGTTTGGTAAGTAGGGAAGACCGCAAACCAAAGTCCTGCCCAATCGGGGATAACACCCTCCAACCACGGAACCGGCGTGGTCGCGATCCAGTTGGCAAGTTGCATTTCCTGCGCCTGTTCGCCGACCATAACGAGAAGCACGCCGCCAAGGAGAATACCGGTCGTGATCAGCATCTTGCGGTAGGGCAACCGCTGTTGCATAACGAAAGTAAGGATGGCGACGAAGCCAGAGCAAGCGAGCCCAAGTAACGCGCCTTGGAGAACAACGCTGCCCCCGAGGCGGAGGTGATACGTCTGGAGGAAGAGAACAACCTCGAAGCCTTCCCGGTAGAGCGACGTGAATCCGAGAAGGATCAAGCCCCACACGAGTTTGACCTGCGAGCCACTTCCGGTGGCCGCGCCGCTCGTGAGAAGAGTTTTGCGTCGACGATTGTGCGCCCTGATCCATCCGCCCCAGTAAATCTTGTGGAAGAACCAGTTCATGATCACAAGCAACACAATGACGGCGAGAAGGCCGGTGGCCGCTTGCAGATGAAGCGCGGAGACATTGTCGGAAAGCGCGCTCATGATACGAATGGCGATCATCCAGGTAACAAGAGTCGCGAGGAAGGCGAGGGCGGCGCCCCATGCGACTGGCCGACGGCAATGACTGCGCGGACCGGTCATGCTGGCAGTGATAGCGGCGAGGACGAGAATGCATTCAAGCCCTTCGCGAAAAACCAGAATACTTATATCGAGCACCGCCACGCTGCGGCTGGTGTTGGCGCGCGTCGGATCCGGTGACCCACCGCTGGTGAGCCCCTGCCAGGTCATCAAACCGAGCACGACAAGGGCCGCCAAGAGCAACAAAATCCTGTGGATAGGGCGCAGCCGAAGGGCGGGAACATCGGTCACCATGGTAGTTGGAGGCGCCTCCGCTACGGATGAGATCACGCTAGACTTTACCACAGCAGAAGGGCTGACGCTGTCGGCGGATTGCTATTCTCTAGCGATTAATTGCGGTGTGAACGTCCGCGTCCCATGAGGTGTCTCCCTCCATGAGGCTGCGGTTGTGATTTGCCGGCCTCGTCGTAAAATTTCTCCATGCGGCGTAGTCAAGGTTTTACCCTGCTCGAAATAGCGATTTCGGTCGCTATTTTGATCTTT
>Ga0207701_10003519_pt1 | contig 16057 bp, 4 predicted proteins | sample KBSSwiSSwithPhiX_FD_184294 | JGI IMG/M metagenome (GOLD analysis project Ga0207701, IMG submission 184294) | Switchgrass rhizosphere bulk soil microbial communities from Kellogg Biological Station, Michigan, USA, with PhiX - S5 (SPAdes) (version 2) | ecosystem: Environmental > Terrestrial > Soil... | reverse complement strand
CCGAGCTGGTGAGCTGGCTCGGCGGCTGCCGGCTGTTCAGTCCGTGCGAGACCGGTCTGGCGGCCCAGGTCGAGATCGACGTCATGGTTTCGCATGCGCCAGACGTGACCGTGCTTTGCGCCGGCACCCGCGAGATTGTTGCGACGGGTACTCATTGCCGCATCGGCGGCGCCGAACGCGCGCCGCTGTATTCCGGCCTGACCATCGCGGCGCATCCGGCGTACGCCCGAAATGACTGGCTGGACGGGCCGACCGGGCGAATCGTCTTGTTCGAGCCCGCGCCCGGCCGGCTCGCCTCCGCGCTGAACCGCGATTCGGCGCGCGCCGCTCTCGACTTCATGACCGGCCTTCTCGGCCCTCTGCCTTATGGCGCCGAGCTGCGCGTCGGCGTGGTTCCGCTCGGCTGGATGGGATTCGAACCTCCCGCCAATCTTCTGCTCGACGATCGCCTGCCGGAGTGGTCGATGTGGGACTATGCGCGTCCCGCCCAGCACACGCTGGTGCACGAGCTCGCGCACCAGTGGGCCGGCGATCGGGTGACGATGGTCCACCCGCGCGACGTCCTCTGGAAAGAGGCGATTGCCGAATACCTCGCCTACTTGATCGAGGAACAGCAGGGCGCGCCCGGCGAAGCGGCCGTGACCCGGCGGGGTTGGCAACGATCGGCGCAGCTCGCTTCCTGGTGGCCGCTCGCGCTGGACGCGGATGTCCCGGCGAACGTGCTGGCCGCGAACGCCGTCGCGGTCGGCCCGATGACGTTGTTCGTTCAGCTCGAGCCGTATGTTGGTCGCGCCGCGCTGCTCGCCGCCGTACGGGATTTCCTGGCGGTGCCGGGAGCGCGCACCACTGCCGATCTGCGCGCCGCGATCGAGCGCGCGAGCGGCGTCCCGCTCGCGACATACTGGGTCACCTGGATCGAAGGTTCGGGTGAACCGGTCAGGCCCGAGCTCGACGTTCAGGCTGACCCGGACACCGTCACGATCACGCAGATGCAGGCGGCGGCGCCCCTCCCCGTCGAGATCGAGGTCGATCTCGTGGGCGCGAACCGCCGCGTGCGCGTCCCCGTCCGTTTCGATCTGGATGCGCCCCTGCGAGCCATGACGGTACCTCACGGGCTCGGCGAGCCGGTTCTCGCGACGACGATCGATCCAGACGCGCGCGCTCTCTGGCTGCGATGGCTGAACACCGACCGATGGGCGGCCGGTGAGAGACAAGGAGACAGACCATGAAAGAACTGGTGATCGTAGGTGGTGGTTTTGCGGGGGTGTGGGCCGCGCTGGGCGCGGTGCGGGCGCAGCGGCAGACCGCGCCGGGCGCACCCGACGTCGCAGTCACGCTCGTGAGCCGCGATCGGTGGTTGACGATCCGGCCGCGACTCTACGAAGCGTCGCTCGATGACGTCAGAGTCCCGCTCGACGCCGTCCTCGGACCGGCGGGCGTTGCGCGCGTGGAGGGCGAGGTCCGGCGCATCGATCCATCGACAAGGGAGATCACGATCGACGGAGCGTCGGGCGCGCGCGTGCTGCGGTACGACCGGCTGGTGCTGGCGGCAGGCAGCCAGCTACATCGCCCGGCGCTTCCCGGCATCGAGCACGCGTTCGCCGTCGATCGGTTCGTCGACGCGGTGGCGCTGCAGCAGCACCTCGCCGCGCTGTCCGCCCGACCGCCAACGTCCGATGAGGATGGACGGTTCACGGCAGTGGTCGCGGGCGCCGGATTTACCGGCATCGAGGTGGCGACCGAGCTGGCCCCGCGGCTTCAAGAGCTCGCGGCGAATGTCGGCGCGGGCGATCGGGCCCGCGTCGTACTGGTGGACGGCGCGTCCATGGTCGCGCCCGACCTCGGGGCGGACGCCCGCCGTTACGTGGAACATGCGCTGGCGAAGCTCGGCATCGAGTCGCGCACCGGGCGCACCGTCGCCGCCGTCCGCAGTGACGGCGTGATGCTGAACCAACAGGAATGGATTCCCGCGGCGACCGTGATCTGGACAGGCGGTCTTCGTGCGAGCGGGCTCGCCGCGCAGCTTCCCGTCGAGGGTGACGCGGACGGCCGCGTTCCAGTCGACGCATTCTTGCGTGTTCGGGGCGTGGACGGCGTGTTCGCCGCGGGGGACGTCGCGCGCGCGATGGCCGATGCGACGCATGTCGCGCCGATGTCGTGCCAGTACGCGATCCCGATGGGCGAACGTGCGGGCAGCAACGCGGTCGCAGACCTCCTCGGCCAGCCACCGACGCCCTATTTGCAGCCGAATCACGTCACGTGCCTCGATCTCGGCGGGGCGGGAGCGCTGTTCATGCAGGGATGGGAGCGCGAAGTGAAGCTGACCGACTTCTGGGCGAAGACGATGAAACAGGCGATCAATACGCGGCTCATCTATCCGTTTCGCGGCGGCGTGACGTCCGATCGGATGTCCCGGCGGTGAGGGGTCCAAGCGAACCTTCTTTCTGCACCGCGACGTCTGCGCAACCTGCGCGCGATTTGCAGAATTTTGGGTAGACACGGACCCCGGACGCGGGTGGACAATCGGCGCTCCGAGATCAGCGCCCTGTAGTCCTATCGGGCGGTCGCATCGCGAAGGAGGCGTCGGATGGTTCGCTTATCGAGTTGGCGTCGCGGGATTTTCTTCCGCGCCACCGCCGGATTGCTCGTTGGTTCGCTCGGCGTCGGTTCGCAGGCGTACGCTTTCGGCCTGGCGCCCGCGCTTCGGTCTCCGGCCGGGTCGCTCCCGACGGCGCCGGCCCGCGGCGCGCGGCCCGCGCCGCCGCCTGCCGAGATGGTGCCCGGGCGCCTTCGGATCGCGCGGGTGACGTTCTCGGGCGGCGGCGTGCCGTGGGCGCTCGATCCGAGGGTGCTGCTCGACGGCGACGCCAGCACGTCGCTGCCGTCGGCGGGCGACACGCCGGTCGAGCTCAGGTTCCAGCTCGCGGGCACCCAGCAGATCGACGGTCTTCGCATCTGGGGTGCGCCCGGTGGAACCGTCAGCGCGCGCGCTGAACTGGACGGCCAATCCGCACCGATCGCCGGCCTCGTCGATCGGCGCCTCACGGGCGCCACCGATCGCTGGAATCGCCTGGACGCGGCCGGCCTCGTACGGGCGAACGCCGTCGTTCTGGAATGGCGGTCCGCTCCGGTGGGCGCGCGCCTCGACGAGATCGAGCTCTGGGGCGCGGTGCCGCTGTCGCCCAACCTGCCGGAGGCATCGCTCGCGGATCAACTGGTCGGGGGCCTCCCGCCCGGTGCCGACACGATTGCGGCCGAGCCGCGAGAGATCATCGTGGCCGGGGACAAGGTGAGCACGCTGGATTGGGCGGGGACGGCGAGCTTCGAGCTCGATCGGGATCCAACCCAGCTGGGGCGGACCTTCCTGGTCTACGAGCTGGAGGGCCTCGAGCGCCTCAGCGAAGCGATTCGCAGCATCAACGGACTGCCGGCCCGAGGCGGCGCGATGCCCGTGCTCAAGCAAGTCGCGGGCGTCCAGGTGGAGGAGATCTCGCCCCGCTGGCTCCGGTCAGGTCGGAACGAGATCCATTTCCTGCCCGTGGTCGCAAGCGTTCTGACCGGATACAAGGTGCGCAACCTGCGCCTCGTCATGGTCACCGACGACGGCCGAGCGACGCCGACCGTCGAGTCCGCCTCGCGCGACCTGGCCGCCACGGACGGAATGATCGAAACGGCCGTCCGCGCGCGACCGGCACGCGGCGCGATCGACGCGAGCGGCTTGGATCTCGAGTTCGGCCGCCGGACCCAGCCGCAGGAGCTCGCCTTCCATCTGCCAGCCGCATTCGCAGGAACGCTTTTCGCCAGCGCCGCGCAGGGAAAAACCAGCGGCAGAACATCGGTAGACCTCAGCAAGCTGTCTCCCGGGTGGCACCGGATCCCGCTCGATCAGGCGCTACCGCCCAGCGACAGCGTGCACGTCGCCGTTCGCGCCGCTGGTGAAGCCGTCGGCTCGATCTCGGAGATCCGCGTGACGGGAAGCCCGCTCCCTTCAGGGCGCCCCCAGGACCTGACGCTCGTTTATCCGCTGCACGGCGAGTGCGTCGACCACAACGCCTACGTGCGCGGCTTCACCACCCGCGATTCACAGGGGGCCACGCTGAAGGTGAACGGGCGGCCGCGACCGGACGCGCTCGGCCAGGACGGGGCGTTCGAGATCATCGTTCCCGAAGCGGGTAACGCGCCCGTCCCGGGAAAGCCCTGGACGATCGACCTCGGCCTCTCCACGCCCGACGGCGCCCGCGCGGCCCGCCAGGTCCGGATCGAAGGGTGCTTCGACGAAACCGGCGGCGCGGCGGTCGCGGGCAACACGTCGATCCCGACCGACGGTCCGCGCGAGGATCGCGGCGCGCCTTACCGCGTGCTCGTCAGGGCGGGCGAGGCGAAGACGCTCTCCTTCGGCGGCGCGACGCTCGACATTCCGGCAGGCGCGGTCGACAAGGACACCCAGGTCACCATCCGCCCGCTGCTCGAGGCGCAGCTCGCGCCGGTCGAGCAGGTGATGAGCAACGTCATGCCCGGACGAAAAGGCTACCGGTTCGGTCCGCATGGCATGACGTTCAAGAAGCCGGTTCGTGTGAGCCTCCCGTACGAGCGCGACCTCTTGCCGCCCGGCATGGAGGACGGCGACGTGTTCGCTTTCTACTACGACGAAGGCGACGCGCGCTGGCGCACGATTGCGCGTCTCGAGACGCCGCGGCGGGGCAAGGTCGAGAGCGTGACGACGCACTTCACGGACTTCATCGCGTCGACGCTGGCCGTGCCGGATCACCCGACGGCGCAGTCGTTCAATCCGAACACGATGAAGGACGTCAAGCTGGGAGATCCGGCGGCCGGGATCGACCTGATCGGGGCGCCAGAGGCGAGCTCGGACGGCGCCGCTCACCTGAGCTACCCGATCAAGTTGCCGCCTGGCCGCCATGGGATGCAGCCTTCGCTGGCGCTCAGCTACTCGAGCGAGACCGCCAACGGCTGGCTGGGCGTTGGTTGGACCCTGCCTGTGTCGGCCATCGAGATCGACACCCGCTTCGGCGTGCCCAGCTATGACGGCAACGACACGTACCTGCTCGACGGACAGCCGCTCACCACGACCGACGGCCAGTTCTATTCACGCCGTGCGGAAGGCCGTTTCGACCGGATTGAGCGCTTCGGCAATTCTGCGGCGACCCATTACTTCATCGTCACCGACAAGGCGGGAACTCAGTTCGTCTACGGACAGTCGGATTGCAGCGCGCAGGTGGATTGCGGCCGCCTGGCCATGCCCGACGCGGTGAAGAACACGTTCCGCTGGTACCTCGAACGCGTGCAGGACACGTTCGGGAACACGGTCGTCTACCACTATCGACACATGTCGGGCGTGACGCCTGGCCCCGGGACGGGCCTGCCCTGGGTGCAGACGTATCTGTCGACGATCGACTACACGGGACACGTCGGCACACCCGCGCTGGACGGGCGTTACCACGTCGCCTTCACGAGCAAGGAAGGCCGGCGAGACATCATGAGCAGCGCGCGTTCGAAGTTCGACGTGCGTACGCGCGAGCGCCTCGATCAGATCGACGTGCTGTTCGACAAGCAGATCATCCGCAGCTATCGGCTCGGTTACAACGACGGCGCGCCCGCCTCCAGCAGCCTCGGGAAAACGCTGCTCACCTCGGTGTCGATGGCCGGTCTGGGCGGTTTCGATTCCAATAAGCCCGATCAGGGGCGGCTGGCGCAGCACACGTTCGACTACGTCGCCATGGACGTCGGTTCCGACGGCGCGGTCGCGGGGTTTGCCGCACCCGCTCAGTGGGCGTCGCTGGGCGATACGGGCCTGTCCGAAGGTGAGGACGGTGAAGGAGGCTTCAATGCCTTCGCAGGCGTCGGCCCGGGGACCTGCTACCCGCACGCGGGCGGCGGCGCCAGCGTGTCGGTCGGCGGCGACAACAGCAACCGCCAGTTCATCGACATCAACGGCGACGGGCTTCCCGACCTGGTCTCGGACGATGGCAGCGCCCAGCTGAACGGGTTCGCGTCTCAGGACCGCAGCGCCGGATCGTTCTCGACGCGCTCCTACGGTTTCGCGGGTCCGCTGGCGAGCTCCTCGCGCGTGAACCTGGGCGTGCAGCTCGGCGCGCACGGCTTCGGCGAGCTGGGATCGGCCACCGCCTTCTTCTCGTGGAACTTTTCCAGCGAGCACAGCGCGCTGGTCGATTTCAACGGCGACGGCTGGCCGGATCTGGTGTCGAACGACGGCAGCAACGTCCTCCTCAACAAGGACGGTTCCTTCACCGCATTGCCGGCAAGCGCGCCGCTCACGCCCGCAGCCTCCGGCAAGCAGCTGAGCGATGACCTGCCCGACGACGCCACTCGCCAGGCGTTCGCCAGGGAGCTCCACAAGACCAGCCCGCTGATCCGGTGGGTCGCCCCGTTCGCCGGCCACGTGATCGTGAGCGGCGGCGCGCAGCTGGTCGCAGTGCCGGCCGGCAGCGATCCGGGCGACGGCATCCTCGCCACCGTCAACAAGACCGACAACGAGGGCGTCCCGCCGCGCCCGGTGACGCGAGAGCTCTGGAGACATCAGATCAACCCGGGCGACAGCGCGTGCGGCCCGGCGAGCTTCAACGCATGCGGCTCCGGCCTGGTCGTGCACGTTCTCAAGGGCGATCGCCTGTATTTCCGGCTCGACCCCGGGGGCAGCATCACCGGCGACACGACTGCCTGGAGCCCGACCGTGACGTTCAGGGACCTGTGCCCGACACCGACGACGCTTCCTCGGCTGTGCCCGCCGCTCACCGACACCCAGTTACAAGCGGTGGACGCGTTCGACCTGCCGCTCTACCGGTACACGCTCGATCCGAGCGACAACAACGGCGACGGCAAGCAAGACGGCGACTTCCGCCTTCCCGACAGCCTCGCTTCCGGGTTCACGGCCGCCGCCGACGGGACCGTGACGATCACCGCCGACGTCGACCGGCAGAAGGCGGGCAATCCGTTCACGGTGCGCGTGCTGCGAAATGGGGTGACGGTCGCGTCGCAGAATATCGACGGGGCCGTCGGGACCACGGCGATCACCTGGAATGTCGACGTGCTCAGCGGCGACCAGCTGGTGTTCGCCGGTGATTTCAGCGCGAACGCCGTCGACACGCTGTGGATCGGGTGGCGGCCGCGCGTTGCCTACAGCCTGATCTGCGGCCCCGACGCCGTGACGCTGCAGTCGACCTGCCGGCACGTCGGAACCTGCGCGTCGATCGGCAACGCTCGGCTCTGCGATCTGGAGCAGTTCCCCGGGGAAACCGATCCCCAGCGCCTGCCCGAGGACACGATCGTCGCGTTTAGCGAGATCCGCGACGACGCCAGCCCCGGCGGTTCGGCGTCGAACTTCACGACGTTCGATGTGCAGACGGCCGGTCAGCTCGAGCTCGCCGGCACGCTCTCGAAATTGTCGACGCAGTCGCCCGTCCAGTTGCAGATTCAATCGACGCGCCAGCGCCTGTTCTCCCGTGAGGTGGGAACGCCCGCGATCCCCGATACGTCGCCGATCTCGATTCCCGACCCCACGACCGAGCCGCCTGTCATCTTCAACGTCGTCGCCGGCGACAAGCTGACGTTTTTCGTCAAGGTCGGCACGCCGGCCGACCTCTTCGATTTCCAACCGGGCCAGCCGCCCGAGCCGCGCGTCGTCTGGAAGCCGACCCTCGGTTACCTTGGTTCGGGCAGCAGCGATCCCGCGACGGTCAACCAGGTCTTCGACGCGGCCGCCGCTCAGAACACCCGTTTGTCGGGTGGCTTCCGGGGCTGGTCGTACGCGGAGTGGAACTCGAGCGCGACGTTCGACGAAACGGGCCTCGACCCGCAGGACAAGAACAACGTCTCGTTCAACCCGCTGTCAGCGCACACGCTGAGTCTCGCCCGCAAGCTGCCCGACGGTGTCCAGCAGGTGCCCGGCCCACTCTGGCTCGGACGCGGCGTCGACTTCTTCCTGGCCGCCGGCTCGATGAAGCCGTCGAGTATCGGCGGCATCAACCCGCAGCAGGTGGGCAACGCGCCAGGCTTGCGACGTAGCCGCGGCAACAGCCAGGAGCTGGGCGTGAGCCTGATCGGCTCGGTGAGCCAGACCCAGGGCGGCTCCACGGGCGAGCTGGACTTCCTCGACCTGAACGGCGACCGCCGGCCGGATTCGATCAGCGACAACCAGGTGCAGTTTTCGAGCGACGCCGGCTTTGGGCCCGCGACCAACCTCGGCATGACGGTGGGCGATTCGCGCCAGATCGACACCGCCAACTCCCGCTTCGGTATCGCGTTCGGCTCGGGCGCGTCAGCGCTGGCGGACAAGCTGGGCGCCAGCGGCGCCGTGAAGACGGCGGTGTCGCTGTTGCCGTCCCTCGGCCAAAATTACGGCGTCTCGTCGACGAAGGTCGAGTTCGTCGATGTGAACGGCGACGGCCTTCCTGATCACGTCATGGCGACGTCGCCGACCCAGTTCACCGTTCAACTGAACCTGGGTGGCACGTTCGGTCCCGAGACCTACCTGAACATCGGCACCAGTGAGGGGATCGACGCGTTCTCCGGCAGCACGCTGGCCGGCGCCATTCAGGCGGGGCTGCCGGCGCTCGATACGACCGCTGTCCGCGCGGAGGACAATACGACCAACAACCTGCAGGTCGGCTATGCCGGCATCGGCGGCGGTATCGCTTACAGCGTCAACCGCACGCTGACAGATTTCATCGACGTCAACGGCGACGGCCTTCCCGATCGGGTCGCGAAGCAACCGGGCGAGAACGTGCTGCGCGTCAAGCTGAACCTCGGTGATCGCTTCGACGAGGAGACGCACTGGACGCTGCCCGCCTGGGACGTCCAGCTCGAGAAGGACATCACGAAGGCCATCAACGGCGGCAATGACGCGCTCGCGTTCTCGGAGACGGGAACCATCAACGTCGGCGTCGGTGCAGCAATCGGCATCAGCCTGTTTTTCGGCTGCCTGATGCTCGAGATCGGCGTGACGATCGGCTTGGGCAACAATTCCGCCGAGCTCAGCTTCGAAGACGTCGACGGCGACGGCAAAGCCGATCAGGTCCTCAAGTTGAGCAAGGGCGTCTTCCGGCCGAATCGCCAGGACCTTCGGGCGAAGCTGAATCAGGTCGGAAAGACGAACCTGCTCCGCCGGGTCACCCGCCCGCTCGGAGGCTCGTTCGACATCGGCTACAAGCGCGAGGGCAACGCCGTCCGGCGCGACATGACGCCGATGGTCGACATGCCGCACAGCCAGTGGGTGATGGCGTCTGTCAGCGTCTCCGACGGCATGCAGACGCCGCCCTACGTCCGGACGTTCGACTATGCGGCGGACGGCCAGAGCCCGACCGCGACCGTGAAGATCGGCAGCGGCTTCTTCGACCGGGACGAACGCGAGGAGTACGGCTACGCGCACGTCACCGAAACGCGCGAGGACCGGTCGGTCGTCGAGCATTTCTTCCACACCGAAGACTTCTACCGAAAGGGCCTCGAGCTGCGCCGGGTGGAGAAGGATCGGGACGGGATGCTCTTCACCATCGAGGAAATGACGTACGACGACCCGAGCGGGTTGGGGCTTCCCGCGCGGACGGGCACCTTCTTTCCGGCGATGCTGTCCCGTGCGCTCAGCACCTACGAGGGCACCACGAACGACGCGAGCCAGGCCATCACGACGCGGATCGAGACGATGACCTATACCGGCCGGGGCGACCTTCGCACCATGACGCTGAGCGATCCGGTCGGTGGCACCAAGGTTACTTATTCCGTCGGGTATCGAGAGATCCCTGGTCTCTTCGTGGTCAAGCCAGAGGAGGTCAAGGCCAGCGCAGGCGGCGCGCTGCTGCGACAGCGCAACGCCACCTACAGCTCGCTCACGGGGGCGATGGAGACGCTGGCCGACTCGGTATTCGGTGGGAAGGACCCCGTGACCGGGGTCGTACGCGTCGCCACCCCCGCGACCAGCATCATGGACTATGACGCCTTCGGCAACTTGAAGTCGTTCACCGATCCGAATGGTGTCAAGTCCACCTACCAGTTCGACGACCAGGTCCACGCGTTCAACGTCAGCGCGACGGATGCCTTCGGCCTGACGTCGGTCTCCACGCCAAATTTCCTGTTCGGCGTCGTGGACGACATGACGGACGTGAACAACCAGAAGCAGTCCTTCAAGTACGACGATTTCGGCCGCCTCGTTCGTATTTTTGGCCCGAAGGATCCCGTCGCCACCGACAAACCGACCATCGAATTCGTCTACGGGACTCAAGTTGGGGCGGCGCCGGTTCCCGCCTGGGCACGGACTCTTCACAAAGACTTCCGCCATGCCGACGATCCGATCGAGACGGTCACGTTCATCGACGGGCTGAGCAGGGTCCTTCAAACCAAGAAAGACATCGAGAAGGACCTCGGCTCCGGAACCAACACGGCCGTCGGCATGACGGTGAGCGGCCGCGTCCAGTTCGACGAGAGGGGCCGCCTCAGCGCGCGGGGCCAGCCGATCTTTTCGACGGCGCCGGCGACGCAGTTCCTGGCTTTCGACATCGGCCCCAACGTCACACGCTTCTCGTCCGACATCCTCGGCCGTTCCACGTCCGTCGTCACACCGGATGGTGCGACGACAAGAACCTTCTATACGAGCGCGACGCTGGACGGACGATCGTTCCTGGCGACGACCGTTGTCGATCCCAATCTGAAGATGAGGATCACCTATCGCGATCCGTACGAACGGATCGTCGCGCTGCATGAGCGAAATACGATCGGTGGCGCGATGAAGGATCTCATCACGCGCTACGCGTACGATCCGCTGGACCAGCTCACGACCATCCGCGATCCGAAGGAGAACGTGACGAGCGTGACTTACGACAGCGTGGGTCACACGGTGGCGCTTGTCAGCCCCGATGCGGGCCGCACCGAATACCGCTACGACCTCGGCGGCAACATGGCTGCGAAGGAGACCGCCAACCTTCGCGCGAACGGCCAGCTGATCCGTTATCGATACGATCGCAACCGGTTGTTCCGTATCGACTATCCCACCAGCGCCCCGGTCCTCTACACGTACGGCGATCTCGGCGCTCCCCTCGGGCGGGCCGGGCGCGTCGTGACCCAGAGCGACGAATCCGGCCTGGAGGAGCTCTCCTATGGCGAGCTCGGTGAAGTCGTGAAGACGGTCAAGACGTTCGCCAGCCAGCCCCACACGCTCGACTACCAGGCGACGACCCTCTTCACCTACGACAGCTTCGGCCGGATGCTGGATCTCACGTATCCCGACGGAGAGAAGGTCACGTACGGTTACGACGCGGGCGGATCCGTCAAGACCGTCGCGGGAACGAAGGCCGGAACGAACTACGTCTACGTCGCTCATCTCGGCTACGACGAGTTCGAGTCGCGCGCGCGCCTGATTCAAGGAAATGGCGTGGAGACGCGCTACGCGTACGATCCCCGGACGCGCCGTCTCTCCGACGTCGCCGCCGATCTACCGGGTGCGAAGCCGCTTCAGCGGTTGCACTTCGGATACGACCTGGTCGGCAACGTGCTGACGCTCGCCAACAACATCCCGGTGCCCCCCTCGAACGAGATGGGAGGTCCGACGTCGTTCCAGTTCGGTTACGACGATCTCTATCAGCTCGTTCACGCCACCGGCGATTACCGGTTCCCGCCCAACAAGGATCGCAAGTTCACGTTCGACACGTCGTTCGACGAGATCGGCAACGTTCGTCGAAAGACGCAGGCGGACGCTATCTTCCAGCCCTCCGGTTCCAGCGTGCCGCAAAAGCCGACGAGCTACGACGTCACCTACGAGTACGCCGGGCCCCGACCACATGCGACCTCGCACATCGGAACGCAGACCTACAGCTACGACGCGGACGGAAATCAGACCGGCTGGACCGACGATAACACTGGCCAGCGTCGAGGTCTGACCTGGAATGAAGAAGACCGGCTGACGAGCCTGTCCGACGACGGCCACAACAGCAGTTACCTCTACGACGCCCAGGGCACGCGCACCCACAAGCGCGTCGAGAACGGCCTGACGATTTACGTCAACCAGTTTTACAGCATCAAGAATGGACAGGTCGCGACGAAGCACTTCTTCGCCGGCGACACGCGCATCGCCAGCAAGCCGGAACAGTCGTCCGGTACGGGCAAGCCGACCGAGCAGGTGATCTACTTCTTCAATCCGGATCACCTCGGCAGCAGCAACTACGTCACCGATCAGCGCGCGCGCATCTTCCAGCACGACGAGTTCTTCCCGTCGGGCGAGACATGGGTCGAAGAGTCGTCAACCCTCGAGCGCACACCCTACCTTTTCAGCGGCAAGGAGATGGACGAGACGCGGCTCTATTATTTCGGGGCGCGTTACTACGATCCCCGCACGTCGGTCTGGCAGAACACCGACCCGGCCCTTTCCGCCTTCGTCGGCCGGGGCGCCGGTGGGGCCTCGCCGAAGAACCTCGGACTCTACACCTACGCCTGGAACAACCCGATGGTGGTACGAGATCCGGATGGACGATGGGCCCGCATCACGGTCACGGGACACAAGGTGGAAGTGGTCATTCCCACGTTCTTCCAGGACAACAGCACGAAATCCAAGAACGACGTCGACGCGCAGATCGTGAAATGGAAGGCCGAGATCGAACAGACCTGGTCAGGGAAGTTCGGAGAGTACGAGGTGACGACCAAGGTTCAACAGCTGACGCGTGAGCAGATGCTCGCCGAGAAGGAGGGCGTCAACGTCGTAACGGTCCTCGATCCGCGCTCTTCGAAAGGCGAGGAGCGGGGAAGCGCTTCATTCTGGGAGATAAAGCCTGGAGAGCCGAAGTTCTCGCGCGCCAAACACGAGGGCCAGGCCATCTTGACGATGGGCGCGGACGAGGCGGCGGCCCCGCACGAATTTGGCCACCTGCTCGGATTCGGCAATGATGAATTCAAGCTGCATACGATCATGGATCCCTTCAACATCATGACGACCGAGAAGAACGAGCGAACCGAAACGGCGCGGCCCTACAAGGAGCAGATCCTGAGGCTCTTGAAGGACCCGCCGCCGCCCCAGACAGCGCGACCGAGGCTGGTGCCTCCGAAAAAATAGGACCGATGGAGCGAGGTGGCCGCGGCTCTTGGTTCGTGCTGTTTGCGCTCGCGATAGCCTGCCAGAAGCGCGGCGATCGTCCGCCCCCACCCGCGATCGTGCCTGACGCAGGGGTCGATGCCGTGGCGCAGTCGGCGCCGTGCGCCTACAAGCTCGACATCCCGTTCGCGAGCGATTGGAGCGTCACCAACGCATCGGATGATGAATGCCGCGTCTACAAGCTCGGGCCGACGGTTGGGGATGACGTCGTCATGAGCGTATGTGCGGGCCCCCCCCCGGCGCCGAACAAACCGTTCAAGGCGCGCGCCGATCTCGGTGACGCCATCCTCGGTTGCAACTTCAGCGGACGCGGCGACCGATTGGTCGATCTCGCCTGTCAGATTGTTTTTCCGGCCCGGGGATGGATGCCCTACGTCGAGCTGACCGCCAGGCGCATGCGACGCGAAACCGCCGAGAAGATTCTGGAGGTGGCCCGAACGCCGGTCCGCCACCCCGTCGTGTGCGAGCGCGGGACCTCGTACGTTGGTTGTCTCGAATGCTTTGCGATCCAGCAGGGCCTGGCCGAGAGAAAGCGGGTGTTCCGGGACGACGACCTCCTCGGTCGGGGCGCGGTGGCGTCCGCGCTCCCAGCGCCGGCGGCCGCAGGTGCCTCCGTTCCTTTCGAGCCCTGGTGCTACTACACCGCGAGCGCACCACCGAACGGAAGGTTCAGGCTCGATCTCGACGGTCGGCCGGATCGCGACGGTTGCGACGTCTATTCCGTCAAAGCAGACGGGCAGCTCGTCGTTCGGGCCCGAGCCTGCCCAGCCGAGCGCACCGAGGAGCCGGGCATGCCGACGGAACGCCGGACGTTTCGCTGGGAGCTGCCGCAAGGGCGCTTCACGGTCGATCTGTCGTTCGTGAGCGGCGACAGATGGGCGCTGCAGGCCCACTTGCGCCCGGACGACGTGGTGGCGTTTCCGAGGTCCGTGCAATTCGCGTCGGTCGCCCCGATCGAGCGCTCGCTTCTGGGCGCGGTCGTCGGTTATTTGAGCACGATCGATATCGCGCCCGCCCTCTGCTCCGCGGAACGGCCGCTCTGTGGTCGATGCGACGCGGTGCTGGCGACGCGGCGAAGGGTCGCCAGCAAAGGCGTCCTCGGTCCCGTCGAGTGATCGTCGCATGCGTGCGCCCGTCACCTGTGCCGCGGCCGTCGCCGGGATCCTGACGGGGGTCTCCGCCGGCTGCGGCGGCGACTCCTGCGCGCCCGGCGGGCGAACGGGGACGGCGCCGCTGGGCGCGGCGTGTGGGTCGGATTGCGACTGCGCGACGACGAACTGCTATCAGGGTCACTGCCTGCCGCGCCTGGCGTGGGCCGCGAGGTACCTGTGCGACACCAGCTCCAGCGCCGACGTGGTCGCGGACACCAGCAACGGGCTGTTCGTGAGCGGCATGTTCGTCGGCACGATGGACGTCGATCCGACGGACGCCGTCGACAGGATCTCGGCGACCACCCTGCCGATGCCGTTCGCGACCGCCCTGGCGGGCGACCAGACGTTCCTGTGGGGCGAGGCGCTGGCGACCACCCCGACCAATCCGGTGGACAAGAACCCGACCATGGTGCTGGTGGCGCGGCCTGCCGGCGCGAACGTCGCGCTCGGGCTGGGCGACACGAATTCCATCAGGAATGCCTGGCGCATCGATGCCGCCACGGGCCAGCTCCGGTCGCCGGATGTCCACCTGGACGCCTCCGATTTCGACGTCCGCCCGGACACGGGGGACATCGTCGCCGCCGACAGCCAGTACGTCTGGGCGATCGACGAGGCCGGACGGGAGATCTGGCGGGCGTACATCCCCGCGGGGCGCGTTCGCGTCGACCCGACGGGCGGCTACATCGTCGCCAGCGAGTTCGACATCGCCGTGGACACCGACCCCGGTCCCGGAACCACGTCCTACACGCCGATCGACCAGGACCTGCAGGTGACGAAGCTGGCGACGGACGGATCCGCCTGGTCCTGGCGCACCGTGCTCGGGGGCCAGGGCACGCACTGGCTGCAGGACGTCGCGGTCGCGTCCGACGGGACCGTGTACCTGGCGGGGTACTTCAACGGCGCGATCGACGCGACGGTCGGCGCGATCGCGGCCGCGGATCAATCGGACGCGTTCGCGGCCGCGCTGAACGCCGACGGCACCGTCCGATGGCTGACGCTGCTCGGCGCCGATGAGGCCTTCAATGTCGTGCCGCTCCCCGACGGGAACGTGCTGCTGAGCGGCTTCGGCGACCTGTCGGTGGCGGGGAGCCGACCGCCACCGGCCGACGGCCAGCCGCACCTCTTTCTCCTCGAGCTGGATGGCGCGGGCGGGCACATCTGGTCGGCCTACTCGGGCGTGCCCACGAAAATGCGACTCGGCAGCGACGGGGCGCTCTTCGTCCACGGCTGGATCAACGGCGCCCACGTCGACGCCACGCCGTTTCGCGGCGGGTATCTCACGAGCGAAGGCAGCCCGTCCTTCAGCTACCAGAGCGGCATCGTCCTCAAGATGATCATCCGCTGACCGAGCCGCTCATCGCGACCCCGCCGAAATCAGCCATCGGCCGACACGACATTCGCGCAGGGGGGGTTATTGCCGCTGATGCCTCTCTGGGATACGACGGGGCTTGCGCGCCAGGCAGGATAGGAGGGTCTCGCGGCAATGAACGACGAAACCGGATCGAACGCGGCTCCTGATACCGGACCGGCGGGCCCGCTCGAATCCGAGGCCCGCTGGCCCGTGCAGTGGACGGATCGATTGCAGCGCCTCGCTTCGACCCTGTCGCGCGTCGTCGATGCCGAATCGATGGCGGAGGAAGCCGTGTCGCAGGGACAGGCGGCTCTCGACGCGGACGCAAGCGTCGTCTTCTTGCTGTCGGCCGGAGACGACGCGCTGGAGATCGCCCACGCCACCGGATACCCGAAGCGCGCCGTGCGGCCCTGGATCCGCTTCCCGCTGGCCGCGAATCTGCCTGCGACG
>Ga0207701_10003516_pt1 | contig 16063 bp, 7 predicted proteins | sample KBSSwiSSwithPhiX_FD_184294 | JGI IMG/M metagenome (GOLD analysis project Ga0207701, IMG submission 184294) | Switchgrass rhizosphere bulk soil microbial communities from Kellogg Biological Station, Michigan, USA, with PhiX - S5 (SPAdes) (version 2) | ecosystem: Environmental > Terrestrial > Soil... | reverse complement strand
CGGATCAATTTCATGGGAAGCGCATACGACACTTGCCATTGCCATGAACCGGCTCGGTGCAAAAAGCAATACGGGTGAAGGTGGTGAAGATGAACAGCGTTATGAACCACTATCAAACGGTGATTCCATGCGTTCTGCAATTAAGCAGGTAGCATCTGCAAGATTTGGTGTGACCAGTCTTTATCTGACTGAAGCAGATGAATTGCAGATCAAAATGGCACAAGGTGCGAAACCAGGAGAAGGCGGTCAATTACCAGGTCATAAAGTGGATGAATGGATAGGAAAAGTGAGACATTCAACACCAGGTGTTGGATTGATATCACCTCCGCCACATCACGATATATATTCAATTGAAGATCTGGCACAGTTAATATTCGATCTGAAAAATGCTAACCGTGCTGCAAGGATAAGTGTAAAGCTTGTATCAAAAGCCGGTGTGGGAACTATCGCCGCTGGTGTTGCAAAAGCGAAAGCCGATGTGATCCTCATCTCGGGATTTGATGGTGGAACGGGAGCATCTCCTGTTAGTTCTATCAAACATGCGGGTTTACCATGGGAACTTGGACTTGCGGAAACACATCAGACCCTTGTCAAAAACAAACTGAGGAGTCGTGTTGTAGTACAAACAGATGGACAGTTAAAAACAGGACGGGATATCGCTATTGCCACTTTACTTGGTGCTGAAGAATGGGGTGTTGCTACAGCAGCACTTGTGGTAGAAGGTTGTATCCTTATGCGCAAATGCCATTTGAATACCTGTCCTGTTGGTATTGCAACACAGGATCCTGAATTGAGAAAAAGATTTAACGGAGCTGCTGAATATGTTGTGAACTTCATACAATTCCTCACACAGGAATTACGTGAGATCATGGCTGAGCTTGGTTTCCATACGATTCAGGAAATGGTTGGACAGGTTGATAACCTGGAAGCAAAACAAGATATCCAACACTGGAAATACAGCAGACTTGATCTCTCCCCGATACTTTATAAAGAACCTGCATCAAGGTATACCGGATTGTTTAAACAGGAAGAACAGGATCATGGACTTGCTGAAGTTTTGGACTGGAAATTATTAGATAAAGCAAAGCCGGCACTGGAAAATGGCGATTCTGTATATGCAGAATTTAATATTAAAAATACCGATCGTACAACGGGCACTATTTTGTCCAATGAGATCACGAAAAAATATCGTGCAGCAGGATTGCCGGATAATACTATTCATTTCAAATTCAAAGGAACAGCAGGACAAAGTTTTGCCGCTTTCAATACCAGGGGAATTACACATGAACTGGAAGGCGATGCCAATGACTATTTTGGAAAAGGTCTGAGTGGTGCAAAACTGATTATCTACCCGGATAAAACTTCAGGATTTATTCCGGAAAAAAATATCATAATTGGAAACGTTGCTTTTTATGGTGCAACGTCAGGCAAAGCATATATCCGCGGAAAAGCTGGCGAAAGATTTTGTGTTCGTAATTCAGGGGTTGAAGCAGTTGTTGAAGGAGTTGGAGACCATGGATGTGAATACATGACATCAGGCAGGGTTGTTATCCTTGGAGAAACAGGAAGAAATTTTGCTGCCGGAATGAGTGGCGGAATAGCATATGTATACGATGTCAGCGGAAAATTCCATATCAACTGCAACCAGGAAATGGTGGACCTTGATCCGCTGGACAATGAAAGTGCTGCAGAATTAAAAGAAATGATCACTGAACATTTACAACATACACATAGTGCTGTTGCGAGATTCATACTTGATGATTTCGAAAACCAGTTGAAACATTTTGTCAAAGTGTTTCCGAAAGACTACAAAAGGGTCCTGTATGCAAAAACAGGAAAAACCAGTGTTAATGTTTCTTAATTAATAATTCTATCCAGATTTAAATATGGGCAAGCCAACAGGATTCAAGGAATTTACAAGGGAGTTGCCGGAAAAGAAACCGGTGGCTGACAGACTTCATAATTATAAAGAGTTTATTGAAAGATATACTGATCAGAAACTCAACCAACAGGCATCACGTTGTATGGACTGCGGTGTACCGTTTTGCCATAATGGATGTCCGTTAGGAAATATCATTCCTGAATTCAACGATGCAGTGTATCGTCAGAGCTGGAAAGAAGCCTATGAAATTCTTTCATCTACCAATAATTTTCCTGAATTCACAGGTAGGATTTGTCCGGCCCCATGCGAAAGTGCATGTGTGCTGGGTATCAATCAACCTGCCATTACCATAGAAGAAATTGAAAAGCATATTATAGAGATCGCATTTGAAAAAGGTCTTGTGGTCGCAAGGAAACCAAATGTGAGATCAGGGAAAAAAGTAGCTGTAGTTGGCTCCGGACCTGCAGGACTTGCAGTAGCGGCCCAATTAAACCATGCCGGACATCTTGTTACGGTTTATGAAAGGGATGACGCACCAGGTGGATTATTACGGTATGGTATACCCGATTTTAAACTGGAGAAATGGGTGATAGACAGAAGGATCGCAGTAATGGAAGAAGAAGGTGTAATATTCAAATGCAATGCTAATGTTGGCGTTAATGTGAGTATCAATGACCTGCTTCGTGAATATCATTCTGTAGTTCTGGCAGGAGGTTCTACTATCCCCAGAAACCTTGATATACCAGGAAGGGAATTAAATGGAGTTCACTATGCCATGGAATTCCTGAAACAACAAAACAAACGCGTTGCTGAAAAAGATCCTTTTGCAAAAGCGAATATTGAAAGCAATATTGCTCCTGAAACCATTAGTGCAACAGGTAAAAATGTATTGGTAATTGGTGGTGGTGATACGGGTAGTGACTGTGTTGGAACATCAAATCGTCACGGCGCAAAATCAATTACACAGTTTGAATTGCTTCCAAAACCTCCAAAGGAAAGGATCAATTCTATGCCCTGGCCTACATATCCAATGACATTGAAAACATCTTCTTCCCATGAAGAAGGATGCGAAAGAATGTGGTCCATCACTACAAAAGCATTTGTAGGCGATGAAAACGGGAATTTGAAAGCATTGAGAATTGCAGACCTTGAGTGGAAATTCACTGAGGAAGGCAAACCTGCCAGTTTTGTTGAAGTGCCAGGTTCAGAACGCGACATCCCCTGTGAACTTGCACTGCTGGCTATGGGATTTCTCTTTCCTCAAAAAACCGGCATCCTCGAAGAACTTGATGTTGAACTCGATGAAAGGGGTAATGTAAAAGCCACTGAGAAAGACTATCGTACTAATATTTCCAAAATCTTCAGCTGTGGCGATATGCGGAGGGGACAATCACTGGTGGTTTGGGCTATTAGCGAAGGCAGGGAATGTGCCCGACACGTGGATGAATACCTTTCCGGCTCATCGAGGCTGGAGTCAAAAGACCGAAGCGTCCTCGAATTGGTAAAATAGAGTTCGGACTCCAAGATAATTTCAGCTCTCTCAAGTAAATAAATTTGTAAAAAAGGCCCCAAATGGGGCCTTTTTATATTAGTATTTTTTATATATATAGTTCCGGATAAAACTTTCTCACATTCGCCTTTTTTGGCATCATTTATATTGAATCTCCAACTCATTCATTTTCATCTATTTAGGCATTTTTTCTTCCTTTTTAGCATCACATTACATTTATTTATATGTTTATAATTTCTACCAAAACGGGTTACATTCTAGTGTTTTAATCATTAATATTGTATTAAGAAACAATTTCAGTCAACAAAAAACGCTCTATTATGAAGAAAATCGGATTAAAGGAAGCCCTCCCCTTCGTTCTGTTGGTTTCCATCGCCGTTGCGGCAATATTTGTCCCTTCTTTACCCAATTTCGATGACGGTGGTAAATATTCTACCGCGGATATTTCCTGGATCATCGTTGCTACTGCATTTGTTTTTTTAATGACTCCCGGATTGGCCTTTTTTTATGGAGGTATGGTCCATCGCAAGAATGTGATCTCTACGATGATTAAAAGTGTTGTGGCTGCGGGTGTGGTCAGTATCATCTGGGTAACTGTCGGTTACAGCCTCTGTTTTGGTAACAGCATTGGGGGCGTCATTGGTGACCCAATGACACATCTTTTTTTCAAAGGGGTCAATTCTGGTGAACCATGGAGTTTAGCTCCCACCATCCCAAAATCATTGTTTTCCCTGTTTCAGCTGATGTTCGCCATTATTACCCCGGGTCTTGTGGTTGGAGCAGTAGCTGAAAGGATTCGTTTTACTTCTTATATTTTGTTTATCGCCTTATTCAGCATTTTCGTTTATGCTCCGCTGGCACACTGGAGCTGGCATCCTGAAGGATTCCTGTTTAAAATGGGAGCCCTTGACTTTGCCGGAGGTACAGTAGTTCATATCTCTGCCGGTTGCGCAGCACTCGCTGGTGCCCTGGTATTGAAACGCCGTAAAACGCACCTTGAACACCAGGAAATTCCACCAGCAAATGTTCCCTATGTATTGATCGGAACCGGACTATTATGGTTTGGCTGGTTTGGCTTCAATGCAGGATCTGCATTAGGTGCAAATGCCCTGGCTGTTTCTGCTTTTGCGACTACAAATACTGCAGCTGCAGCAGCTGGTCTTTCATGGATGTTCTTTGATGTCCTCCGTGGTAAAAAACCATCTGTACTTGGTTTCTGTATCGGTGCTGTTGTTGGTCTTGTTGCCATCACACCCGCTGCCGGTTTTGTAGCCATCCCTCAAAGTATTTTCATCGGTGTAGTTGCCGCTGTTATCTCTAACATAGCTGTCTATTACAAGCAAAAATCAAAACTGGATGATACGCTCGATGTATTTCCATGTCACGGTCTTGGCGGTATGGTAGGTATGTTGATGACCGGTATATTCGCAACCAAAGCTGTTAACAGTGCAGGCGCAGATGGTTTGTTCTATGGTAACGCTGCGTTTTTCTTTACTCAGCTAAAAGCAATGTCTATCACTGTTCTTTATAGCTTTTCTGTATCCTTCCTGATTTTCAAATTCATCAATTTTGTCCTCCCAATGCGTGTGACTTCTGAAGAAGAAGAACTGGGACTCGATGCCACTCAGCATAATGAAAATTATGTTCAGGGTACCCTTTTACTGCGCCAAAAAACCGGAGACAAAGAGATGCAGATTAAAATAGAAAAAGGTACAGCGGAAGAACTAATTCTCGATTAATTAATTTTTCTCCGTACCCTTTTCTTTGAACTAAAAAAAAGCAATACAATGTTAAGAAAATTTATTGTAACTGCCGCTACAGTGGCAGCTATCAGCCCCCTTTTTGCCCAGGATTCCCTGCTTGTTCTCAAGGATACTACAGTAGCTGAGGTAAAAGAAGAACCAAAACCATTTTTACTTTCCGGAAGCGTGGACGTTTATTATCGCTACGATTTCAGCAGAAACCTGAGTAATAACCGGACCAGTTTTACCAATAGTATTAACTCTTTTGAACTGGGTATGGCCACCGTTAAACTCGAACATAGTTTCGGTAAAGTTGGATTTGTGGCAGACCTCGGATTTGGTAAAAGAGCCCAGGAATTTTCTTACAATGAAACTGGTATCGTTCAATCCCTCAAACAGTTATTTGTAACTTATTCACCTAATGACTGGTTGAAATTTACCATGGGTAGCTGGGCTACGCATGTGGGATATGAAGTGGTAGATGCTCCCGGTAACAGGAACTATAGCATGTCGTATATGTTCTCCTGGGGACCATTCTCCCATACCGGTATTAAAGCAGACGCCACATTCGGCAAAAGTGGTGTGATGCTCGGTGTTGCCAACCAGACCGATTATAAATCAGCTCCGATTGACAGTAAAAAATATCTGCTGGCGCAATATTCTTACGGATTCTCTGATAACGTTAAACTATACCTGAACTATGTAGGTGGAAAGCGTTTCACAGATTCAGCCAAGACAAACCAGTATGATGCGGTGCTGACAGCAAAAACGAGTGATAAATTCATGATCGGATATAATGGAACGATTGCCACTACAAGATTCCAGGTGAATGATAAATACGATTCAGATGTACAGTCATGGTGGGGACAGGCAGTTTACCTGAATTATAATCCTTCTGAAATGTTTGGTATCACACTTCGTTCAGAATATTTCAGTGATAAAGATCAGCTCGTTGCTATGAGTCTTGCACCAGAAGGCGCCAATATATGGGCTAATACACTTTCAATGAATTTCAATATCGGTCACCTGACTATCATTCCGGAGATTCGTTATGAAACAGCCAGTGCCAAAGTGTATTATACTCATGAAGGCGCACCACTCTCAAATAATACAAGCGCTATTTTAGCCGCTTACTATAAGTTTTGACAAGCAGTCAAAGTTGGGTCATAATCAAACCAGGGCTCCTTTTCAGGATGCCCTGCTTTTTTTATATACAAATATGCATATGCGTAAATTTGAATATTTGCATATGCATTAAACAATGATTCAATAATTCAATTTGACCTGAGTAATTCTCATCCTCCTAAAATGTGGGCATCGACCAGATAGTGAATTGCTATTTTATATGCAAACAGTATAGCGGAAAAAAACATCCGATTTTATACCCTATGCGGTATAAAAATGGGCAATAATTTACAAACCCGAAATCGAATAAAGAAGAGAGGCACTCATAGTTTAAATTTCACGACATAAACAACCGTGGTTGCTATTTCGCAAAACATCGGCAAGTTTTATACTCGACAAGAATAAACGTAAAACTTCTCCAAGCTTTATCCCAGATCTGGTATAAATCCACTAAGCAGAATTACGGCCGGCATTGATGATCCCGAAAGAACACCTCATCGCGAGTTTTTCATAAACCTTTTTCATCGGCGATTGTACCAGTTGCTCTTCCATTTCCCTCACCTTGCTGATCGCATATTGCTGGATGGTAGTCAATGGCAATACTATTCTTTCCCTCATCTGAACTGACAATTGTTCAACGGGATAGTCTTCCATCAATTCGGTATTGCCCGATAGCTTGAAAATATATTTCATTGTGAGTTCATACTCTTCATGGATCAAATTCCATATCTCACCATAAACTTTATGACTCGATATATATGCAGTCAAGGGGAAAAAACATTTGCGCATGGCCATCTCGCAATTGTCGATCAGTGTTTTAAAAAATGGCGACTCATCATACAACAACTTCACTTCTTTCCATCTTCCCGATTCATCCATCCCGCGCATAGCACTACCCACGCCATAATAGCCCGTTACGTTTTGCTTCAACTGGCTCCATGCTCCCACAAAAGGAATGGCCCGAAGATCTTTTAAACTTAACCGGCCTGCGCCGCGCTTTGCTGGTCGACTCCCAATATTAGTCTCTGCATAAAATCTAAGCGGACTAACATTAGAAAGATATTCCAGGAAATTTGGATTATTTTTTAATACACTATATACAGTAAAACTGTTTTTGGCCAGTTCATCAATCAACTCTTCCTGCTCAGGACTAAGTGTGATATTTTTATCAGAAAAAAGATCATTTGAAATACCGGCATGGATCAATTGCTCAATATTAAATTGTGCAGCATCGATGGTACCAAAATTTGAACTTACCGTCTGACCCTGAATGGTCAGCTGAATTTCCCGATTTGCAATTTTCTGACCCAGTGAAGAATAAAATTTATGTGTTTTACCACCACCTCTTGCAGGCGGACCTCCCCTGCCATCAAAAAATACCACTTCAATTCCATACTCCTTGGAAACCCTTGTCAGTTCTACTTTTGCAGTATAGATGCTCCAGTTAGCCATCAAATAACCACCATCCTTTGTACCATCAGAAAATCCCAGCATGATGGTCTGCACATTATTTCTACGTTTCAAATGTTCTTTATAAACAGGGTCAGTATACAATTGCTGCATCACTCCGGATGCATTCATCAGGTCATCAATGGTTTCAAACAATGGTACAACGTCGATATTTATTTCTTCCCTTTTCCATCCGGCCAATACAAATAATGCCAATACTTCCATCACATTCATTGCACTGTTACATTGACTGATGATATAACGGTTACATCCATTTTCACCATTGAACTGTTGCACATAGTGGATAGAATCCAGGCTCTCCATTGTTTCCTTCAGCATACCATCCTCAGGTAAATGATCTGCCTGTGCATTTAATGCGCTAAGAAATTGGAGTTTCTCTTCATTACTAAAATCGGAATATTGTTTTGGGAAAATACCGGCAGCAACAAATGCCTCCATAACTTTTCCATGCATTGAACTATCCTGCCTGATGTCAAGTGTTGCAAAAAATAATCCGAATAGTTCCACCCTGCTGATCAGTCCGCTTACCAGGTGGACAAATAATCCGTTATGCTGGTAGATAAGTGTCTCCCTGATTTGCTGAAGCTTGGTGAGTATTTCTTCAGATGTTATATCGGCCTGATGTCCGGGTATAAATAAATTATCGTACAATTTCTTTTCCAGTTCCTGCAATACATTCTCCACTCCTTCAAATGTGAGCCTCCGCCGCATTTTCCTAACATCCATATAATAACACTTGATGATAGATCCACGAAGTGCATCGGCAACTTTTCGGGTGATCGGCGCCGTTACAAACGGATTACCGTCCCTGTCCCCTCCGGGCCAGAATCCCATGCGGATCACCTGTTGGTTACCATTGGTGGCATCGGGAAATTGGTTCTTCAGAAAACTGATGATCCTTCCGGAAGCTGCATAAAATACATTTTCCAGGTACCAGATCAGGCTTACCGCTTCGTCGTATGGTGAAGGTTTCTGTTTCTTAAAAAACGCGGTTTTTCCGAGCTGTTGCAGATACATGTTGATTTGTCCGACATTATTTTCTTTCACCGACCTCGAAAGGTCATTGATGATCCCCAATACCGAGCCCGGATAAAACTGGGTAGGGTGTGCCGTTAGTACCAGCCTGATGCCGAAACGACTGAGCTTTTCTGCCAGTTCATCTTCGTATCGCAATTGCACCACTTCTGACTCCAGGTGTTTCAATGTGCCACCACCCGCCATGTCATTTACTTCGGTAAATGCAGCATCTTCCAGTGCATCAAATAATACCACCTGCCTTTCTACATACTGTACAAACCGAAACATAACATCCAACTGTTCCTGTTCCCTGTTATAGACGGTCTGGCGACTAAAAAAATCTTCCATTATATCGCCCGGACTAAGTTTTTTCTTGTACCCTTCTTCACAATTGGCCAGCAATAATGACAACATGATTCCGGTCTTCTCAATACGGTGAAAAGGAAGGGAAGTGAACAGGCTATTATATAGCTGGAATTTAATGCCGACAAGGTTCTTAAACTGCTGAAGGGCCTGGCTTGAAGAATGACTCATAATGATATAAATGGGAAATAGATAGTTTCGAAAGAAATAAGGTTTAAATTTACAAACTTTTAAAGTTATTCTTTGTTTTTTAACGGATTTGCTTATAACTTCGGCTCTCGTAAAAAATAATGGCAAACAATTTTACCATATTCTGCTCCACTGACCTTATGACTTCCAGGGTCATTATCAATATTACTACAACAACCCGTAAAGGGTTGTGATTTTCTATATTATCCCCTGGGCATTTTTGCTGTTAGATCAAAAACTTTCGCGTACACATTTTATTAAAACAAGATTATGCTGGTCATGAAATTCGGCGGTACTTCTGTAGGAAGCGCCTCCTCCATCCAAAGAGTAAGAAAGATCGTCAACGAGTCGTTAGCTTCAGACAAAACTATCCTCGTGGTATCTGCGATGAGTGGAACCACGGATCAATTGATCGAATGTGGCCGCAAAGCTGCCGGTGGTGATGAATCTTATCGTGATATCCTGCTCAATATTGAATCCAGACACCTGGAAGCAGTTAAAGAAATCATCCCAGTACAACACCAGAGTTATGTATTGAGCTTTACCAAAACATATTGCAATGAAATGGAAGATATCTTCAATGGTATTTTCCTTTTGGGCGAATTGTCACCGCGTACACTTGACAGGATCATGAGTTTTGGTGAGTTGATGTCGTCCAGGATCATTGCTGCATCATTTGAACTGGAAGGTTGCAAAAGCCAATGGAAGGATGCGCGACAAATCATTATAACCGATCATCAATACGGAAATGCCATAGTGCAATTTTCACGAACCCTCGAGAACATTGACAAAATGATATCCGAGGGATCAGATCTTTATATCCTTCCCGGTTTTATTGCTTCTGATGAAGATAATATCACTACAACTATCGGAAGAGGAGGTTCCGATTACACTGCAGCAATCATAGCAGCTGGCGCAAAAGCAGATCGACTTGATATCTGGACCGATGTGTCAGGAATGATGACCGCTGATCCGAGATGGGTTCCAAATGCGAGACCAATTCCGGAGATATCTTACAAAGAGGCTATGGAACTTTCGCATTTTGGCGCTAAGGTGATCTATCCTCCAACGATTCAACCTGTAATGAGCCGGAATATACCTGTGTGGGTGAAAAATACATTTGCACCTGGTGATAACGGAACGCTGATACAAAATGAAACGTCAGCACAGGGACAAAAAACCATCAGCGGCATTTCAAGTATAAATAAAATTGCCCTCCTGAGTCTGGAAGGAAGTGGAATGATCGGTATCCCCGGTTTTTCCAAAAGACTTTTTGAATCACTCGCAGGAGAACAGATCAATGTTATTCTCATCACACAAAGTTCTTCCGAACATTCTATTTGTGTAGCTATTGAAGAGCAATGGGTAGAAAAAGCGCGAAGGGCCGTGAATGCTGCATTTGAAAGGGAAATTTCCATTGGAAAAGTTGATCCGTTAACCACGGAATCGGATCTTTCCATTGTTGCCCTGGTGGGAGAAAATATGAAAAGCCATCCGGGTATCAGTGGTAAAATGTTCGGCACACTTGGACGAAATGGTGTTAATGTAAGAGCTATCGCCCAAGGTTCTTCAGAAAGAAATATCTCTGCCGTGATCAGCACTGCCGATGTAAAAAAGACATTGAATATTCTCCATGAAGAATTTTTTGAAACCAGCTATAAACAGATCAACCTCTTTATTGCCGGCACAGGAAATGTGGGTAAAAGATTATTGGCACAGCTGCAGCAACAACAGCAATTTCTCATGAAACATTTAAGGTTGCAGGTAAGGGTGGTTGGACTGATCAATAGCAGACGGATGGTAATGGGGGAAGAAGAACTGAATGGCAATAAAGAAAAAGTATTTACTGATGGCGATACTGCCGACCTGCAGGCATTTGCAGAACATATCATTGCCAAAAATTTCAGGAATAGTGTATTCGTTGACGTTACTGCGAGTGAAAAAGTATCGGCAATCTATCCCCTGCTGCTTCAAAAAAGTATAGCAGTGGTGGCCTGTAATAAAATTGCAGCATCTTCTCCCTATAAACATTATAGCGGATTAAAAGAACTGGCCTCTGAGTTCAATACGAAGTTTCTTTTTGAAACCAATGTGGGAGCCGGACTTCCGGTGATAGGTACCCTGAATGATCTGCTAAGGAGCGGAGACAGTATTAATAAGATCGAAGCAGTATTAAGTGGAACCCTGAACTATGTATTCAACAACTATGATGGCTCACAAAAATTTGCCACCGTTGTGCGACGTGCACAGGATGAAGGATATACAGAACCGGATCCAAGGCTTGATCTAAGCGGAACTGATGTAATGAGAAAGATCATGATCCTTGCCCGTGAATCAGGACATGAATTGGAAATGAACAATATTGGCAATACAAGCTTTCTTCCTGCTTCCTGCATGGAAGGAACGGTAGAAGATTTTTACCGGGAGCTTGAAGTGCATGAGGAACATTTCCTGGCACTTTACAAAGAAGCGGCGGATAAAGGTTGCAAACTTAAATTTGTAGCCAGCTTTGAAAATGGAAAAGCGGCTGTAGGATTGCAGCATATTGACCCGCAACATGATTTCTTTCACCTTTATGGAAAAGATAATATTGTGCGCTTCTATACACCGCGCTATTCTGAACAACCGTTGGTGGTAAAAGGGGCAGGTGCTGGAGCGGAAGTAACAGCTTCTGGCGTATTCGCAGATATCATCAGGGCTGCTGGATAAACTGGCGTGATGCGGGAAAAAATAGTATCCAAAATTGCGGGATGATGAGGCAGGGATAGATGGATAAATAAAAATCATGAAAAAAATCACCATACATGCTCCGGCAACGGTGGCCAACCTGGTCTGCGGATTTGATATACTCGGACTGGCATTAAATGATCCTTCGGATATTATGGAATTATCAATAATTGAAGAACCAAAACTGGTGATCCATAATGCCGACAATTTTGGATTGCCAACGGATCCGCAAAAAAATGTTGCAGGTGTAGCATTACTATCGTTGATGGATACCCTAAAAAAACCGGTGGGATTTGAAATGACCATCCAGAAAAGGATCAAACCGGGAAGTGGCATCGGTTCAAGTGCGGCAAGTGCTGCCGGAGCAGTAGCCGCCGCAAATATTCTGCTGAACAATATGTTCAGTACTGACGAACTCATTCAATTTGCCATGAACGGCGAAAAGCTTGCTTCCGGTGTAAAACACGCCGATAATATTGCACCCTGTTTACGCGGCGGAATAACGTTGGTAAGAAGTATTCATCCACTGGATATTATTTCAATTCCACCACCTCCGATGTATGTTACCATTGTTCATCCGCAAATTGAAGTAAGGACGTCTGACGCAAGACAGATCCTGAAAAAACAGATCTTCCTTAAAGATGCCATTCGGCAGTGGGGAAATATCGCAGGATTAGTTGCAGGCTTGTTGAGATCAGATTACGATCTTATTGGCAGGTCACTCGAAGACGTGATCATCGAACCTGTAAGAAGTATTCTAATACCTGCATTTGCTGAGGTGAAAAAACGTTCTTTGGAAGCCGGAGCTTTGGGTGGCGGCATTTCCGGATCAGGTCCATCCATCTTCATGTTATCCAGGGAAAAAAATACTGCGCTTGCCATTGAAAAGGAAATGTCATCCATCTATGATCGCCTTGGAATAGAAAACAGTTGTTATGTAACTACCATTAATGAGCAAGGCATCAAAATAATACCCGATGAAATACTTCAGCCTTAATAATGATTCCACTCCTGTTGAATTTAATGAAGCCACCATACTCGGACAGGCACCTGATAAAGGTTTGTATTTCCCGGCAGAGATTCCATCACTGCCCAGTGGATTTATATCCAGCCTTCCAACGCTGAGTAAAGAAGAAATTGGACTTGCGGTAATGAAACCCTACACAAGGGACTCCATTCCTGAAGAAAAATTATCAACTATTATCAGCGAGACATTAAATTTTGATATCCCGCTGGTTAGCATTAGTGAAAATATTTCCGCACTTGAACTTTTTCATGGACCAACACTAGCGTTTAAAGACGTAGGTGCTAGATTCATGAGCCGCTGTCTTGGCTATTTTTCCAGGAATGAAAATAATAAGATCACTGTTTTAGTCGCTACCTCCGGTGATACCGGTGGAGCAGTGGCTGATGGTTTCTTTGGAGTGGAAGGTGTTGAAGTAGTGATCCTGTATCCTTCCGGGAAAGTAAGCCCCGTACAGGAACAGCAACTGACAACCTATGGCGGAAATATTCATACCCTGGAAATACAGGGCGATTTTGATGCATGCCAACGCATAGTGAAGCAGGCATTTACGGATAAAGAACTGAGGGAAAAACTTTTCCTGACCTCGGCCAATTCTATAAATGTAGCAAGATGGCTTCCACAGCAGATCTATTATTTCCTGGCGCTGAAACAATGGGCGGAAGAAACAGCGCCTGTGTTTTCTGTACCCAGTGGCAATTTTGGTAATATTTGTGCAGGTATCCTTGCATGGAAATCAGGTCTTCCTGTGTCTCATTTCATTGCGGCCTGCAATGCGAATGATGTGGTCCCCTCCTACCTTCAATCAGGCGAATATCATCCCATGACAGCGAAAGCCACAATCTCAAATGCTATGGATGTGGGTGATCCGAGCAATTTTGGAAGGATACTCCAGATATTCGGTCATGCTTTACCGCTGGTTACAAAGAAACTCAGTGGCTATAGCGTTTCGGATGATGAAACCCGGGGTACAATCAGGAATGTATATCACGATCATCAATACCTGCTCGACCCGCATGGAGCAGTCGGCTATTTTGCAGCTGAAAAATATCTGGATCAACATCCAGGGCTTAAGGCCATCGTGTTGGAAACAGCTCATCCGGTAAAATTCCCGGAGAGCATCGAAAAGATCACTGGCGAAACCATACCCTATCCATCACAGGTAGAAAAAATAATGGGCAGGGTTAAAAAGGCAACGTTGCTACCACCCGATTATTTATCCATCAAATCCTTCCTGATGGCCCTATAGAAACCGTAAATCCTACCATCAGTCAACAGATCCAAGAACAATTCTTACGGCAGGCATCAAATTTTCTTAAAAAAGACTCCCATTTAAAAAAAAGGCGCTGATTTATTAACTGAAAATCTGAACAATCATTAACTTGTATGCAGAGACCATCCAAAGACCATTGTCCTGCCTACCTCCCCTCGCTTCTATATCTGATATCAGATACTATTAAATCAATGTCCTTTTATTATTCACTACGCATGAATAATGTTACCGCTATTTGTAATAAACAGCAGTTTATACTTATGGCATAAACAAGAAAAAATGAAAATGTTCCGCACCTACCGGATGCAGTTGATCGTTGCATGTTTACTATCTGCCTTTACTTCTTTTGGCCAGAACTCAATTGTAACTGAAAACAGTTTGCCTGGGAATCCTGCCAGTGAATGGGATATTACTGGTGCAGGAGACCTGAGCATTCAGGGTTTCGCTACTTCAATGAGTGTAAATAAAGGAACACCAATCAGCTTTAAAGTAAATACCCAGGCAGCGGTAATGTATGAGATCAAAATATACCGGCTTGGGTATTACCAGGGAAACGGTGCAAGGCTGGTTACAAACCTTGGAACTTTTGGTGGTATTACGCAAGAGGCATGTGTCACAGATGCAGCAACCGGACTTGTAGATTGCGGTAACTGGATCTCACAGGCCACATGGAATGTTCCGGCAAATGCTGTCTCCGGGATATATATTGCCCGGCTTCGGAGAATCGATAACAACGGTGCCAGTCATATCATTTTTGTGGTACGTGACGACCAGGGTACTGCCCCTATTTTATTCAAAACTTCAGACGCAACCTGGCAGGCTTATAATGATTATGGTGGTAACAATTTATACGGCGGAACAGTAAGCGGGTATCCCGAAGGACATGCTACAAAGGTCAGCTATAACAGGCCGTTCATTAACCGTCAGGGCGTTTATCCAAATACGGGCATAGCCGGACTAACGGGTTTATTCAATGCTGAATACGCAATGGTGAGATGGCTTGAAAGGAATGGATATGACATGTCCTATACCACTTGCGTTGATATCGCCAAAGATCCAAAAGGGATAACGCCAACAGGTACCGGCGGCAGCACTTATGCACGCAAAATCCTTTTATCGGTAGGACATGATGAATACTGGTCAAAAGAAGAAAGAACAAAATTCGAATCTGCCCGTAACGCCGGAGTTAATCTTGCATTTTTCAGTGGTAACGAAGTGTATTGGAAAACACGATGGGAAAATAGCGTAGATGGAACATCAACTCCATTCAGGACGCTTGTATGTTACAAGGAAGGTTCAGGAGGTGAAAGAACATGCGGAAGTAAATGTGACCCACTTCCAAATGTCTGGACCGGATTATGGAGAACCGGATGTCAGTTTCCTGGAACGGATGCATGTAGTCCGGAAAATTCATTGACGGGACAGATATCGTGGGAGGGTGCAACGTCCAGTTTATCCGTTCCTTCTCAGTACAAGAATTACAGGCTTTGGAAAAACACTACAGTCGCTGCATTGGCCAATGGTCAGTCAGTAACCTTTGCAAATGGTACACTGGGACATGAGTGGGACGCTGAAAGGGCAGATTTTTTATCTACCTATCCCAACCGGCGTATTACATTATCAAGCACTAATGTATCGGGTCCCATACATAAACTTTCTTTATACAAACATAGCAGTGGTGCATTGGTATTTGGTGCAGGTACAGTACAATGGTCGTGGGGTCTGGATGAAGGCCATGACC
>Ga0207701_10003515_pt1 | contig 16063 bp, 14 predicted proteins | sample KBSSwiSSwithPhiX_FD_184294 | JGI IMG/M metagenome (GOLD analysis project Ga0207701, IMG submission 184294) | Switchgrass rhizosphere bulk soil microbial communities from Kellogg Biological Station, Michigan, USA, with PhiX - S5 (SPAdes) (version 2) | ecosystem: Environmental > Terrestrial >... | reverse complement strand
CGGTGTAAACCTGGTTAGTACTGAAAGAAAGCCGGATGGTATACTGGCAAAAGCGAACATTAACCGCGGTACGGTTACTGTTAGCAATCTTACTAACCAGCCGTCGGCCGGAATGCTGGAAATGACCGCTGATGCCTTTATTGAAAATAGGGCACGCACCAATTTACGCCTTGCATTCAGCTATGAAGCACCGCAATTCAATTTCAGGGGGCGGATTGCAAAATTTGATTTGCCAAACTTAAACCCGCTGATACAGTCGTATACCCCTGCTAAAATTCTGAAAGGCACTGCAGATGAAATCACATTTTCAGGCACAGTATACCGGACCTGGTCGACAGGCACCATGCAGTTTTTATACCACGACCTTGAAGTTGACCTGGAGCTTAAGAATAAGGCAAAATGGAAAAGTTCGTTGCTTGCTTTTGCAGCCAATACTGCGGTGAACGAAGCTAATCCTGTTTCGGAGGATCGTCCGGCCCGCACCGTCAGCTATCATGCAGACCGCAATATGAATAAGGGCTTTGTAAACATCCTGATCAAATCTCTTTTATCCGGCTTAAAAGAAACCATGATCATGTCGAAAGAAAACAGGAAGGCCTATAAAAAAGAAAAAAAGAAATTCAAAAAACAGAAACGTTAGCTTTTCATGAATACCACCAACTGGCAAGATTCACCTGCACCATTGCAATTAATGATAAATATCAGCGAAAAGAATTTTATGCTCCATTAACTTTGAAAATTGTTGAGGAGGGCGGAAATAACAGGAGAGTATTTTTTCCGGGTAATGTAAACAAACTGAAAATGAAAAACAGGGGATTTATTTTATTGCTTTATCTTTTTTTTGTTATCCAGGCATCAGCACAGGTCTTTACCAATAAAGAAGTGGGGCAAAAAAATGCCGGCCTGATCGACAGCCTTAAAAAGTCAGAGTATCCCTATTCATTGCCCATTTGGGGTGCAAAGGCTAGTAAGGCCGGATATAATTTACCCTACTCAGCGGGCCTGAGTGCCCAGTATTTCTGGCAGCAATCCGACCTGATCATTGATAACCTGAATGTTGGTTTCAATAACGGCCCGATGTATAACCTCGACGGTATAGTGAGGTTTGACAAAGCATTTGCGACGGCCAGCGCCTTTACCGTTAGACCGGATATATGGCTGTTTCCTTTTTTGAATATTTATGGAATCCTGGGAAAAGCGCAGGCATCGACAGAAGTTGGCTTTGGGGTCTGGATACCGGACTCGAGCAATACGGATCAGCAAATTTTATCGGCAAACACTACGATTGAGTTTAATACCAGCACCTACGGAATTGGTTTTACACCCACGATAGGCGTAGGAGGAGGATTCCTGGCCCTGGATATGAACGTTGCCTGGACCGATGTGCCACAACTGGACAAGCCTGCGCGTTCATTTATATTTGGTCCGCGTCTTGGCAAAAATTTCAAGCTTAAGAAACCAGACCAAAGCGTTGCCATATGGGTAGGTGGATTCAGGGTGCAGATCAGCTCCGAGACTAATGGTTCGATCAGTCTTTCAGAAGTGTTGCCCGCAGATTTCGGAAGCAAGGTGGACGAGGGAATTCAAAAGGTTGGCGATGCCCAGCAGCAGGTGGATGCATGGTGGGCGGGTCTTTCCTCGATCGAACAACAGAATCCTGTAAACGAAGCCAGGTACAATGCGGCCAACCGCGCATTGACAAGAGCAGGCGAAATATTGGCTAGCGCCGACAATGCTATTAATGCTATTGGAACATCTACCGTTCAATATTCCATGGATAAAAGGCCAAAGGACGCCTGGAATTTTATCGTAGGATCACAATTCCAGCTTAATAAGCATCTTATGGCAAGGGGAGAATATGGATTCCTGGGCAGCAGGACGCAGTTCCTGGTAGGCCTGCAATATCGTTTCGGATTGTAAACTTACGCAAGAGAGAGCTTTATTTTTTTATTCTGTATCAGATCATGCATTCATGTGGGACGTGCAAGAAAATCCCAACCGGGTGCTGGTATGCAAACAAATCACCGCCTCTAACTTAACTTCTTTATCTTGAACAAATGAAAGAAATTATGAACCAGGAGCTACTACAACACTTTCAATCGAAACAACCAAGTGTCGAAATGCGCATTTCGGCGGGTAAGAAGCTGCGTGAAAAATTTCCACGTAACAAACAAGGCGTGTACAAACCAGCAGCAAATCGCACCGATCCTGTGTCCATTTTAGAAGAACAGGGAAAAACACGGCTGCAGGATTTAGTACCCGTTCGGTATGCCCGGATGCTGACGTCTCCTTTCGCATTTCTTCGTGGCGCGGCAGCCATCATGGCTGCAGACCTGGCGGGAAACGGTGAAACAACAGGCATTAAAGTTCAAGCCTGCGGGGATATGCACGTAGCGAACTTTGGCGTATTTGCTTCGGCAGAACGAAATCTTATTTTCGGGATAAATGATTTTGATGAGACGCTGCCGGGGCCATGGGAATGGGATCTGAAAAGACTGGTTGCAAGTATCGTAGCGAGCGGCAGGTTTTTGGGCGCCGATAAGAATTTGTGCGAAGAGTCTGTATTGACTGCGGTAAGTGCCTATCGTAAAAGAATAAAGGAATATGCCTACATGGGAAGCATGGAATTATGGTATTCAACTATCAGCGAAAAAGAAATCCTGAAAACGCTTCCAGGTGAACAACAAAAGGCGTTTAAGAAAATTGCCAGCAAAGCCCGTGCACGAACTCATATGCAGGTGCTGGACAAGCTCACTGATATCGTCGACAAAAAATACAGGCTTCGGGACGATGCACCGTTCATCGTTCATGAAACACATTCACAGTCCGGCAGAACCATTGAGGAAGCGTTGGGATTATTACTCGAATCTTATTTCCTTTCACTTGCTGATGATCGCAAAAACCTGCTTAAGCAATACCGCATTGTTGATGTGGCACGAAAAGTAGTTGGCGTAGGTAGCGTGGGGACCCGCTGCTGGGTAATTTTCCTTACAGGCCAACATTCTGAAGACCCCTTATTTCTCCAGGTAAAAGAGGCGCAGCCATCTGTATTGGAACCTTTCCTCGCTCAATCAACTTATGCAAACCCGGGGGAAAGGGTGGTACAGGGACAGCGATTGATCCAGGGAGCTCCTGATATTTTTCTCGGGTGGGGTGAACTGGACGGAAAAACTTTTTATGTCCGGCAATTACGCGACATGAAAGGAGGCGTGGAGTTTGATCCTGCAAAAACGAACCTTGAAAACATGCCTGACTATTGTTCACTATGTGCCTGGGCCCTCGCGCTGGCACACGCAAAATCCGGGGATGCTGCGATGATATCAGGTTATGCCGGCAATAGCGATGAACTCGATGAGGCCATGGTGCAATTTGCATTTGCATACGCTGATCAGACTGAAAAAGACCATAAGTTGCTTCGTGCAGCGACAAAAAGCGGCAGAATTAAAGTGGCAGAAGTAGCTTCATAACAGCCAAATTTTACTTTATCGGTAGTTACTGAAGCCCACAGGGCCACTCTGCTGATGATGGATATTTTACCACCAACTCCACGCGAACTCGCCCGTTTCGTTTTATAATGCAACAGGCAATGGGCTATGGGAAGCTAACTCCTTGTTGTGAACAAATTCTTCCAGTTGATCAAAAATCCGGCGAACTATATCATCTTCTATTTCGAAAAAATTGGATTTTGAAATTTGCTTTTCAAATGTTTCGGACCATACCTGGCGGCAGGAAACGCATTCGATCAGCTGTACCGTTACCCTCAGCTTGTCCTTCAGGTATTGTACACCACCGGTAATGATGTGATTGAAACCAAATGCCGCACCCATTTCCCTGCAATCGGGGTACTGGTCAACCAGATTTTTTATGACCTGGTATGCGATCACTGAAACAGAACTGACCCTCGTGAGCATAGAACTTATTTGCAGGCACAATCCGTCTGCAAAGAGTTTTGCCGATACATTTTTGCTTGCAGAGGTAAAAGGCAAAACGGCCAAAATTAGATCGCCGCGTTCTGTGGTTTCATACGCGCTATCGTTTGATCCGTGGTTAACCATTTTCATCGCACGTACCTGCACGCGGTTGGTGAAAACCGGGACATATTTTCCTTTCGGAATAGTAATGATGATCTGGTCGTCGCGGCCTAATTCTTCATAATATTTATGTAGCGCGTGTCGCAACCGCCCCGCATGAATCCGGACAATGCCGTTTTCCTGGGGGTTAAAATAATGCGGCTTATCCAATACACCGATAGCAATGGTATATTCCTTAAGCTGGTTAGCACGTCCAAGAATCGTTTCCTGTACGATAAAAGATAAAAACTTTTTCAGGATTACAGATTCAGTAAAGTGAGGATCGTGAAAAATTCTTTCCAATTGTTTCTCCACTGCATCAACGCTGAATAGTAATTTCGGTTCACAGATGTCGGGGATTTTCATAACAGTCTTGTTTTAGGTTAATTCCTGGTTAATGATTATGGTTCCAGGGATATAGGATTTCATCATTGGAATTCAAAGCCCCCGAAGGGAGATTTTCAAAGGCAACTACAACCCGGTAAAGTTTACACAAAACCGTTGAGGTAAACGTTACACACGGGCACATTAATCTTACATAATTCACATATTAAACCGTCTCGTCAAGTAGTCCAGGATGAGTCGGCTTATTCGGTCAGGAAAGATGCCTGAAAAGAATGCTCATTCTCCAAACCGAATTTTCAAGCAGTTTACCCGGTGTCGTAAAAGCACCGTTTATCATAAGGTAACCCGGGATGTTAAGGATTCAGCGCAATCCCGGCAGTGATCAGGGCATGGTCATGATAAAATGATTCCATTTCTTGAAAATCCTTCCTCCAATTCAGTCAAAAGCCGGTCAAATTATTGAAATAGGGTATGAACAGCAGGGCATTTTTATTTCGCGGGTCGATCATGGGTACAAAGGAAATGGAGACCAGGCTGCAGATTTGCCCCGTAAATTACGATCAAAAACCAAAGTTGGATTGTTACTAAAGACTGATCATGACTGTTGCAGGTTGCACGTATTACAAGTTATTAGGTAAAACGGCTGCTCCGGTGGAAGATAAGAGGTCATCTTCGCCAGGCTAGAACGCTTCACCCAATCCGACGTAGATACCATTAAAGTCCTTGCTCACTGCAAAATCGAGCGCAATATTTGTCCTCGAAATCTTGTTGAACTTCATGCGTAACCCTGCTCCGGCCGCCGGGTGCCAATAATGGAAGTCATTTCCCTGGTATTCTGACACAGAATGTATGTTGGTGAATAAAACAAAACCCCAAAGACCATTTCCTGAAATATCTCGCCTGTACTCGGATTCAAAATAGACCAACTGCCGGCTGCGGTACCTGTTCTGCTCGAACCCGCGCCCTGACCTGCTATTGTAATCCCAGCCAATGGCAGGCAAATCTAAATACGGAGCTTTTCCATCGGTAACCCTCCAATAATAGCTCCACAAAGCAAGGAGATTTTGACGTCGTTTGTCGAACGGGAAATATTTACGTGTATCTATCAACATGGATTGCCAATTGGAGCTGCTTCCCAGGAATTCCAAATTAAACCGGTAATCCACTGCGAAATAAAATCCGCCGGGAGGATTGATGGAATTACGCCTTGAGTCAATTAAAAAATTGAGCACCGGACCTGATGACACATTATTCTTCCGGGTTTCATTTTCATAATCAAAAACCGGAACGTCAAAGTGTGCGGAATCATTTTCAGCACTAATATTAAAGTGATAATCCAGGTTGTATCCTGCTCCAAAAAAAACTTTGTCTCCGGTCTTCTTTAAAAGGCTATGATAAAACCGGATGTAATTATATTCAAGCAGTACTTTGTCATCGTGATTTGTATTGCCACCAAGTCCCCATGTGTACTGAGGATAGATCATGAATCGGGTGTCTCCTTTCCACAACAGGATGTCATTGGGTAACCAAATCATGTTCCGGGCAGGAAGCACAAATTTTCCATCAAACGTGAACCATGGAGAAAAAGTAATTGTAGAAAGCGAGGTTGTGGAATCGTTACCGGTATAAAACGCAGCATTGAACGCCGTAGCAATTGCTTTTCCTCCGCCAGCCACGCTTCCAGCCACAGGTATCAAAGAAAACTGGAACTTTTTTCGAATGCGGCCGGAGTCAATCTTTTTTTGATCGACTTTAAATATTTTCTTTAAAATGTCGATAACATCCTTCTGTTTTAACGTGACAGCTGTATCAGTGACCGTCGTTTCCTGGGCGCATGTTGAGACGGCAAAAAACACTGTGAATAAAAACAGCAGAAGGAACTGTGTACGTAGCCTTTTACGCAAAAGCAGCATTGCGCTCATATTTCCGGCTAATAAAGTTGATACAAACCTAATAAACGGGAAGAAATGCCCTTCGCAGATGCGAATTATTTAACGGTTAAACCAGCGTAGTTCATATCATCCAGCAATTCTTTTTTCATAACCGGATCAAGAACAAACCGGCCAACGATTTCAGAAATATTGTTCTTGAATTCGAATCCTTTTTCAGATTGCTTTTCGATGTCGTTGAATTCCGGGTCAAGCAAACGCATTTTTCTTTGGAGTGCCAAACGTAACAGCGAGATAAACGGCACTTGCGGACTGCTGATTTTGTTCGCCCAGTTCAATGAGTCGGTGGATTGATGTTTGTGATAATAATACATGGATAGTCCCAGTTTTGAACACCAGGGCAATCTTGGACTGAGTTGCATCGATTTTGAAATCAGTTCAAACCCTTTTTCATAATACCCCAGGCAAATAAGGCCAAAACCCATGTTGCCGGTTATTGTTGTGGCTTTCCTGTTAAGAGAAATGCATCGTTCGATGGATTCATAACTTTCCTCCTTCTGGCCGGATAACAGGTAAGCCCATGCAAGTGATTGATGAGCTTGCTGGCAATTGCTATCATGTGTCACGGCCTGTTGCGCATATTTTAGTCCATCTTTCAGCAAGTTTTTTGGAGCCGACGGCATCAATGCATACATGTCAAGATACATTTTAGACAGCATGGCAAGCACCATTGAATTTTCCGGCTCCAATTGTACAGCGTTTTTCAAAGCGTTGAAAGCCGACTCATATGCTCCCGCATCATATTCCTTCTGATATGCGTAGTACAGGCTCATGGCTTCGTAAACACTCTGGTTCCTGGTTCTTTTCGATGGAGATGCGACCGATGTCTTGATGCTGCTCATAATACCATGATCATCGGCAATAGCAGTCAGGATCTGGTTGACAATCTCATCCTGAACTTCATATATGTTAGTCACTGTTAAGCGCCGCAAGTATGTTTCGGTCCAGACCATTATTCCGCTTTGAGCGGATGCAAGTTCCACGTTAAACCGGACCATGTCGTCAATAAAACGCACGCTTCCTGCCAAAACGTAATCAGCACCGGTTATTTGATAAAGCTTGTTGAAATCTTTTATTTCGTCGGCATACTTCCAGGTTGAGTAATAGGAAAGGACCGATATGTGCTGAAACCTCGCGAAGTCAATGCTTAATTGTTCGCCCATCCCTTCAACGAAATAATTCATCGCCTGTTTGTTGCTCAGGTTATGAAAAGGAAAGACGGCGAGCACCGGCTTTCGATCCGATATGTCAGCGGTAGTTTTTTTTATCACGCCAGATGAGGCGCTTTCCCCAGGAGATAGAAGGAATTCTTTCTTTGAGCCCTCTGTGCGGAGTTCGAAAACCGGGATATAAGTTCCTTTTGGAATGTCAATGATCAGGCTATCATTTTTTCCTTTATCGTTGTAATATTCACCAAGCATTCGCCTGAGCCTCCCGGCATGAATGCGAACAATGGCGTCGAGTTGAGGATTGAAATCCACCGGTCTCCCCAATGCCTTTACACCAATCGTATATTCTTTGATTTCATCGGTGCGCCCGGATAATTTTTCTTCAACGACAAATTCGAGAAATTTGGATATCACTTGTGAATTCCTGATAGCTTCGCAAGTCAGGATATTTTGTAGTTGCTCCCTGATTTTCTCGATCGTGATAGGCGTTGCTATTTCTGCCATAACAGTTAATTAACGGTTTAATGCTTCGTCATAAAATTTCTTCCATTTACCTTACTCACGGGAACGGGTCACCTGTAAATGATAAACTATGGTCAATGATGGAAAACATTTACATTCCACCGGTACGGATATAGATACAGAACTACTTTATGTGGCTGACAGGTTTCCTGTCTTTCACGAAAAAGTTGAAGGCTTGTACAATCAGAGCGTGGAATTCCAGGGCCTTTGTAGTGACTACCATCTCTGCGTCACAACACTGGGCCAATGGGAAACCAGGATGGAAAATGATAAGCAATTCCTCCTTGAATACACAGATTTGAAACGATCGCTGGAACAGGAATTACACCGGTTCCTGGAAAAAAGTTTTGCCAGTTCGTCATAACTTTTCAAATCACCTCTGCTGGATTTTCAGGATGGAGCACTGTTAAAGTGGCAAAGGTAGCCAGGCAGCCTAACGAGGCCAAAATTTAATGTGAACATTTTATTGCCGTTTATGTAATTCACTGGTGTATGTTTGAGCCGGCAAATCTTTGACACACAGAAGACAAACAATTTAGAAAAGGTAACAATGATTTAATGCTAGGTCGTGCGAAATGGCGAAATTATCGGTATGCGGCAACGGATTAATAAGATTCAGATGGAAAAAATATCTCACAGGTTTGACCGGATCATTACTTCTGTACTGCTTGCAGTGGGTATGATCCTGATAACCGTACAGACGATTTCATTAATCTGGGAATTAGTTTCAAAAATTTATTTGCGTTTTGGGGAGGCGGGGCTTGGTTATGCACCAGAATATGGCAAGTCGATAGTCGTACTCTTCTTCAATGTGCTGCTGGCGCTCGAGATACTGGAAACCGTGAAAATTTCTTCCAGCGCACATGATGTTAAGATCCGCGTTATCTTGCTCGTTTGTCTTATTGCCATCAGCCGGAAGGTATTGATGCTGGATCTGGGTCACCCCGAACCCATGGAGGAATTAGCCCTTGCCACCCTCGTTATTGCTTTTGCATTTAGCTATTTCCTGGTAACACGCAAGCCGGGTCCTGGTATGACTAAGGAGGATGACCACAAAAACGAATAATCGGCCGATCGCATATAAAGCAACGATAAATGTGAAGTTGAATGGTGATGGAGGAAATGTATTGAGTAATAGAGGGTCTCATTTTAGAAACTCGGTTTAACTTTTGAACCACAAAGACACATAGGTACATAGGTTTTCACATAGAGCCTATGTGTCCGCCTATTGTGTCCTATGTGTCTACCTGCCTGCCGGTAGGCAGGTGTGGTTCAAATTTTCAATTGAGACATTTCTTAGGAAGGATCAACAAGGCGGTTCGATGATAACTGGCAGGAGCGTAAATAAATATTATGAAGCAAAGTGATTCGGTGCAGATGGGGCGTTATCAGTTATGTATTGTCGCAATTTGTTTGATTGCGAATCTTGTTGGATGTAAAACAAAGCCAGGCAGCGACGTAACCGTTCAGTCACCGGTTAAAGCTCCCGCGCCGCAAGGAATGGCGTGGATTCCTGGTGGTGAATTCATGATGGGCGGTGATGCAGCCAGTGAAGGTTTGTGTGGATTGCCGGGGCTGGTCCGCGACGCGACTCCTGTTCACCAGGTATATGTGGATGGATTTTGGATGGACAGGACCGAAGTAACTAACGAAGAATTCGAACGGTTTGTAAAAGCCACCGGATACATAACAGTTGCCGAAAAAGCTCCCACAAAAGAAGACTTTCCTACTGTTCCCATTGAAAATCTCGTTGCGGGTTCGGTAGTTTTTACTTCGACAAAACAAAAAGTTCCTTTAAATGATCACCTGCAATGGTGGCGCTATCAAAAAGGCGCAAACTGGCGGCATCCCGATGGACCCGAAAGTGACCTTAAAGGAAAGGAACAGCTTCCCGTTGTGCACGTTTGTTATTATGATGCCGAAGCATATGCTAAATGGGCAGGAAAGCGATTGCCCACAGAAGCTGAGTGGGAATTCGCTGCGCGTGGCGGGCGACCGGCTGAGCTTTATTCATGGGGAAACGATCTTAAGCCGGGCGGTAAATGGATGGCTAATATCTACCAGGGCCAGTTTCCGGTAAAGGATAATGGCGAAGATGGATTTGCGGGGATTGCATCGGTTGCGCAGTTTCCTGCAAACGGGTTTGGACTATATGATATGGCTGGCAACGTGTGGGAATGGTGCAGCGATTGGTACCGGAGCGATTACTATTTGCAGCTTGCATCAAGCGGTACTGTTACCCGAAACCCAAAAGGGCCGGACAGTCCGTTCGATCCTGCCGAACCAATGGAGAAAAAACGTGTTCACCGCGGAGGTTCATTTCTTTGCACAGACCAGTATTGCACACGCTACATGGTAGGCACGCGAGGCAAAGGAGAAGTGAATACAGGTACTAATCATCTTGGATTTCGTTGCGTGAAAGATGCAAAATAGATTTGCCATAAAATGCGGTAAGCAAGCCGTAAACGGCAAAGGTGGGGACTTAATGCTGAAAACAAACGCAGCAAATAATAATAAATCAATGCCTATGGAAAGGCGATCGACCCTTGCGCGGCCAAATAAATAAATTGAAAAACGAGCTCATCATAACGGTAACCTGTCTTTTGCCGCTGGCAATTCTGGGACAGGAACTTGAACCAAGGGTATATGCCAATCTCCCAAAGGGATTGAATGCAGTTGCCTTCCTGTATGGCTTGTCAAAGGGTAATGTGCTGACAGAACCGACGCTTCCGGTAGAAAATTTTAAAATAACGGCTCACAACCTGGGACTTGGTTATGTGCGCACATTTGCCCTGGCAAACAAACTTTCCCGCGTACAGTTTACCATACCTTTTTTGCATATGATGGGCGCCCTTAAATTGAATGGTCGTGATACCAGCGGTACAAGAACGGGATTTGGTGACATGCGCATTCGGTTCGGAATTAACCTGCTGGGTTCAGAGGCGTTGTCGCCCAAGGACTTTGCAAAGTATCAGCAAAAAACAATCCTTGGCGTAAGCCTGGTGACCTCTGTTCCCACAGGTTTATATTATAGGGATAAACGGATCAATCTTGGAAGCAACCGATGGGGATTCAAACCCGAGATTGGCGTATCACGCCGTTTCAAGCGTTTTTATGTGGAAGGGTATTCAGGGGTATGGATCTATACTAACAATACGAAGTTCCTTGAATCAAAAACGCTGACGCAGGACCCGGTGCTCACCGTCCAAAGTCATATTAATTATACATTGAACAAAAAAATGTGGCTGGGAGTGAACGGCAATTGGTTTAGAGGGGGCAAGACAAAGGCAGATGGTGATCCCGTGGGCAATTTAAAGGATAACTGGCGCATTGGAGGTATTTGGTCTTACGCAATGTCCCGGCAGCATTCGCTAAAGTTGCAGTTTCATGTGGGAGCTTTTACTGATGTTGGCTATGACTACAGTATTGTTATCATCGGCTATCAATATGTATTTTTTTAATTGTTTTTTTGCACAATAACTTTTTAAAAATTGAATCAAACAGATCGTGTTATTCCTAAACTTAAATTAGTAATTATGAAAAAGATTGTTTTTATTTTCCTGTTTCTGGCGATGACAACTACTATCCTTGCCCAGTCAAAGTTCAGGCTCAATGCTTATGGCTCATACGTGTTTGATGATGGATTCGACGTCTACAACGATGCCAATACTTATTATTATGGAAAAATTAAGGGCGGGCTTCAATGGGGCGGTGGTATTGAATATACTCCCACAGATTATGGCAGCATCGAACTGTTGTACCTGAACAAGAGCAGTGACGTACCGGCAAGTTTCAAGTTCGTTGCGACAGATCCCCAAAGAAACGAGACTTTTAAGCTGAGCCATAATTATATCCTCGCGGGCTTTAACGGTTTAAAGAAATTTGGAACAGGAAAAGCGGAAGGATATGGCGGTGCATTGCTGGGGGTACTCATTAGTAACCTCGAATCTCCATCAACCGGCAAAAGCGATTCCAAAACGGATTTTACGTGGGGCGCACGAATGGGCACTAATATCTGGGTTTCAGAAAAAATCGCTATAAAACTACAAGCCCTGGTATTATCGTCTTCAAAAGCAACAGGCGGAGGTTATTATTGGAGCTATTGGGGACCGGTATATTTGAACGAATACTCGACTATGTGGCAGTTTGGATTGGGGGGAGGCCTATCATTTAAACTAGGAAAATAACATTACCGGGGGTGGGGCGGGGCCAGGACAGAATTTTACGGTTAATTGGCCCTGACTTAACGGATATCTTAGATCGGATTACCGCGGGAAAAACTAATACCGTTACCTTGCCGGTAGCGGCAATTTAATTTCGCGACAAGGGATTTGAGAATCTGAAAAATCAATTTAAAAAATCAAAAAACACATTATGAAAAAAATCTTTTTCCTGGCAGCCATTTGCGTGTCTGCTATTGTATCGGCCCAATCTAATAAGGAGGATATTGACCTGATCCAGGCCGCCTATGGTAAGGATAAGAAAGCCATTGTTGCCGAATTCATTCAACTGGAAGGTGCAAAGAAGGATGCCTTCTGGAAACTCTACGATCAATATGAAACCGAAAGAAAGACCCTGGGCAAAAAAAGGATCGCCTTGCTGGAAAATTATGCGGCAAATTATGGCTCGATGAGCGACGCTGCCATTTCAAAAAATATCAAGGAAACAGCCGCACTGGGTTTGAAAACGGACCAGCTGATTTCAACCTATCACCAAAGGATTGAAAAAGCTGCCGGGCCAAAAGCCGCTGCACAGTTTTTCCAGATCGAAGTTTACTTTTTAAGTGCCATCAGGACGGCTATATTGGAGAATATTCCGTTTATTGGGGAGCTTAAGCACGAAGGATAAGCACCTTTAAAAAAGGTAACTGGAAATCAATTGTACTTTTGTTGCTACAGTGACACCTGCAGGCAACAGACGTGCAATTGTTTTTTTTATGATCTTGTTTGGACTTCAATAAATGAAATGCAAACGATCGCGCTTTTGCAGGCTGGAAAAAATAAATATGGATCTAAGAAAAAAAAATTGCCAATATCGAGTATTGAAAGTCGTAGCACTATGGTTGGTGATTTCGAGTCTTTTCTATATTGACGCAAGAGCACAAAAGGATAGTACCGTTCCGGCGAAAGATGTGGGAGACATACTTCAGAAAATATTCAAGAAGAAGCCGGACACCACAAAAGTGACAAGTAAGCCAAGCTTTGTGATTTTGCCCACCCTTAGTTACAATCCTAGTTTTGGTTTTGTAATTGGCGCAAAAGTGACAGGGGGCAAACAGTTTGGGAGCCCGGAGAATACCATCTATTCGGTATTTGGATTGGAAGGAATCTATACTTCCAAAGGAATCATTTCACTTAAGGCAAGGCACAATCTTTTCACTTCAGGAAATAAATGGAACTTCCAGGGAGATTGGCAGGTGTCAAAATACGGGGTTACGGATTATGGCCTGGGCACCGGAACAACCTCTATTGGAAATGGGAGTTTTATCATTAATGAATTTCCTGTTAAAGATGAAGATAGCGCTTACCCCGTTAAGTACAAGAATGTGCGCTTGTATGAAAGATTATACCGGAAAGTAGGTCGCCACGTTTACCTGGGAGGCGGCCTGCTCATTGACATTTTCCGGCATATCGAAGACCTTCAGCATATCAACGGTAAGGTGACTCCGCACCAGGTATACAGTGTACGAAAAGGATTCAATCCGGAAGAATATTCACTCAATGGCCTGTTAGTAGCAATGCAATACAATACAAGGGAACATCCAATAAGGTCCTACGGTGGAATTTATGCGGACGTTGCCTTACGTTATAACCCCGAATGGTTGGGAAGCACTAAAAATTCAGTGCAATTGCAATACGACTACCGGCAATACTGGTCATTGAGCAAACGTAACCCGGAGCATGTTATCGCATTTTGGCATTGGGCCACGTATACCCTGGGAGGCACGGTTCCATATCTAGCACTGCCTTCGACGGCATCTGATACATACAACCGGGGAGGACGGGGATATACGCTGGGCCGGTTCAAAGGGCCCTCATATGCTTATTTTGAAACTGAGTACAGGTTCCCGATCACTGCCAATAAGTTGCTTAGTGGCGTCGCTTTCTTTCATTTGCAAAGTGCGTCTGACGCTATTAATAAAAACATATTTGAATCGTGGGAGTCAGGTGTAGGGACGGGGTTGCGTATCTTATTTCAAAAGCGAAGCCGCACCACTATGTGCATTGACATTGCCAAAGGCAGGTACGGGGCATGGGGATTATTCTTTGGCCTCAATGAGGCATTTTAGTATCGTAGGCAAAACAACTATCAAACATTCAAAAGTAAAATATGCGAAGGAACTATTGGCTAGCGTTTGTTATTGCGGGCTTTGTTTTTGCCGCTTGTTCGTCATCGAAGAAGCCCGCCGGGGTGTGGGTGAACAAGGAAAAAATAAAGGACAAAACGTATAAAAAAATGTTCATTGTAGTGATGACTGCTGATGTGGAAGCGCGATCAACGGTAGAAACGGATCTCGCCGCTGCGGCAGTAGCCAAAGGCTACGAGGCAGTGAAGAGCATCGATGTGTTGCCTGTTGATCTTAAAGATCCTAAAATGCCCCCAAAGGATGACCTTGTAAATAAGGTAAAGGAAACGGGATGCGATGCTGTACTGGTTGCCGCCCTGCTAAAGAAGGAAGAAGCTGTTTCATTTGAACCCGGCGTTACCACTTATTCGATTTTGCCTTATTATACTTATTACGGCGCATGCTACAGCAACTGGTATCCGGCAGTATCTACATCCGATTATTATTCACACGAGAAAACCTACTTTATGCAAAGTAACTTTTATGACGCCGCATCAGAGGAGATCATGGTGGCTGTGCAGTCGAAAATATTTGATCCTTCGTCGCTGAGGTTGTTCAGCAAGACGTATACATACAATATGATCAAACAACTGGAAAAAGCAAATATCAAAAGGAAATAAACTAACGTGATCCTAAAAACCAAAATCAACCAAAAAAACCAACATTATGAAAAAACAATTCCTTATGTATTTATCAATTGCAGTATTCGCATCTGCCTGCAATAGCAATGAAAAAAACGAAGGCGAAAGTACCGGCGCTGTCGATACTACGGCCGGAGAGTCAAAACCGGCACCTGTGGCCGCAGTTCCGGAATTGCCCGCAAGTGTGATTTACAAAAATTGGGAAGTTGGAAAACCAGAAAACACGCTGTTAGTTTTAAAAGTATATCAAGCCTGGGATAGCGATAGTACTGCAGACATGTCCTCCTTTTTTGCAGATTCGACTGCTTATGATCTCCCGGACGGAACGCGGGCATCGACGAATAATAAAACAGTTGCATCAAAATTTCGCCAGTGGCGCAGAGCCTACAAGGAAACTACAAACACTCCTTTTTCTTTGATCTCACTTAATAACAAAGATCGCGACCAGGAATGGGTGATAGCATGGACATGGAATAAATGGACCTATAACGACGGGAAAAAAGACTCCATGCTTTACTGCGACAACTGGCGTATAAAAGACGGCAAGATCGCTTACCTGAACAGCCTGCAAAACCGTGCGTCCAAACAATTGTCAAAAGCATTGAACAGGAACATTCCTCAATAAATTATTGCGTGCCGACTAGTTGTGCACCGCCGTTGAAGGGACGACTTTCCGGTTTTACGGTCGAAGTGAACCACATAAGAAACATAGACACATAGAAGTACACACATAGACTATGTGACACCTAATGTGCCCTATGTCCTATTGTGGTTCAAACAGGAAGACTGCCATATATCAATGGCGCACTTTAGAATAAGTATAGATCAGAATGGATAACCAATTGCAATATTATATACAAGATTCTCTTTCCGCCAGTCTTTGTTTCCGAGACTGATTTCATGGAATACCCATCGGTCTCCGTCCGGCAACCAGGGTTTGTAAAATGGTATGCCGAGATCGAATCGTAAAATAAGGACGCTTATGTCCAATCTTAAACCAAGTCCGCCGTTCATTGCAATT